>Ga0308405_1000424_pt1 | contig 24589 bp, 18 predicted proteins | sample HotsprSampleMS13_FD_203473 | JGI IMG/M metagenome (GOLD analysis project Ga0308405, IMG submission 203473) | Hot spring phototrophic mat microbial communities from Mushroom Spring, Yellowstone National Park, Wyoming, United States - 20060912_MS13 ...
CTCTGCGATACGATTCAGAAAAGTTGGTAGAAGCCACAGAGAAAATCCAGAAAATGCGTGATGAGCTTGAGCTTATCATGCGCGATATGCCTTCACGTGCTGAACAAGCGCAGCAGCTTATGAGGCAGATGGAACAGGGTTTGCCAGCTCATGATGGTGCGCTGGCTTATGCTCTGGCATTCGGATACATGATTGCCATCTGTGCATTGATTTACCTTATTTTCAAAAAGCGCGACCTCTGAGCTGGCACCAAATCAAGCAAGCGCACGCAGTTCAGAAAAGCAAGATAGCCGCCCTTAATTATCGCGCACTACAGTGGTGCCAAGAGCGGTAGCGCCAGTTGCTCCAACCAGCCCACGAATGTAGATGGTATAGATGAAACCGGGTGTTGGCGATGCTGCGCCCGGAGCAGGACCGGGAACAGCTACAGTAAATGAGGCAATCGGTGCCTGTGTAGCTGGGTTGAGCAGTTGAAGGGTGCCCGTGCCAGAATTGATAAGCAAATAGCGACTGGCTTGACGGAAAGAAATATCACCGAATGTGCGCACACTGTCACTCCCGACACCGACACGCAAAACTGGCCTGACCGTTGGCGCATTGCGCGAGAGATGAATCACACGCACCAATGAGCGACCGGGCGGAATGGTTTCAAAAGTTGGGGCAACAGATGTGTCACGATAAACAGTAAGAGAAGTATTGGGAAAGGTGTCTGTCAAAGCAACTGTGTATCGGGTCTGATTGCCTTCTGCCTGAATGGTTGTACTAAGTGAAAGCGGTGGTGGATTTGGAATGGCAAATGTACGAGCACTGGTCAGGCTCACGACAACAGGACCGGCTGGAACATTGTAGTATGGGCGATTGTCCAAGTAGCGAATCGTATCAGGTGCTGTAGATCCGGGCGCAACTCTAGGACGACTCCCATTGATTTGCAAGTTGACTGCAGGCGCTCCCGGAGAAAAATGCAGCACTCGCACATTAGCGGTGTTTGCAAGTGGGTCTGGGCTGTCCGTAGGGCGAGCACAGCCCAAAATGACCATTGACACTAAGGTAAATGTAGAGATGAACAAGTGTTGATATTTAGGCATATAAGTAACTTGTGTTGAGGTTATCTGGTTAAGCTATGCTCCGAATACTACGATATACCCAAGCAGCTGGCTTATGCAAAGCCAGCTGGTCGGCACAAAGATTCAGCCTTACAAGGCGTAAGAAACACGAGAGTAGAAATGAGCCCCATTGAACCCAAAGGGCGAGATACCGCTATAAGGTAGAATTCTACCGCTGTTGGCATTATTAGGAATCAGGATGGTCCTGTCGGGATAGACGTTGAAGATGTTGGTGCCGCCGACAGCAATGGTCAGTTTATTGAAGAAACGGTAGGAGACATCAATGTCAGTAATCCAGCGCGCACCAAAAGTTTGGTCAAAGACCGTAACATCTGGGTAGATGACGTTGTTGATAGTAATTGTAGGATTGATTTCTGGTAACTGACCAAAGGCTGGCGCAGCAACCTCTCCAAAGCGCACAGTGCGAAGCATCAGAGCAAAATCACCATAGCTATAGTTGAGCATGAGGTTAAGGTTAGTTTGCGGCTGACCACGTTCAATGCGGAAGCGTTCAATTCGGTCAAGCAAGACTTCATCAAGGTTGCCAAGTTCAGGTGGAGTGGGTGTATTGATGTTGGTGATTTGGTTTTGTGTATAGTTGAAGCCAGCAGTGAAGCGTAGCAGTCCATACTGACCTAAGTCAGCCGTGTAGCGCGCCACTACATCAAAACCTTGAGTGCGTGTATCAATGGCGTTTGTAAAGAAGCGCCCGCCACCAACCCCTGAGAAACCATTGCGAGCAAGAAAGTCACGGATTGCTGGGCCGATGAAATTCCCTGACAGCACAATGCGGTCTGTAACTGCAATGTTGTAGTAATCAATAGTGACCGAAAGGTTTGGAGATGGGTCAAGTGTTAAGCCACCAGCAAGATTAAGCGTGCGTTCAGGCTTGAGCGGCTTGGCACCCAAGGCACGAGCAACAGGGTCATCGACGGTGAAAGTCTTGATTTCAAACGGTACGCCACCAATAAAGTTGGTAGAGACCGTAGAAAACCCAATCTGTTGCATAGAAGGTGCACGGAACCCAGTACTGACTGAACCACGAATAGCGTAACCTTTGATAAACTCAAAGCGAAGGGCGGCTTTGCCGTTAATTGTGGAGCCAAAATCGCTGAAGTTCTCGAAACGTCCAGCAAGATTGAGTAGGAAGTTGTCAGTCAAGTTCTGTTCAGCCTCTGCGTAGAGTGCGACGCTATTGCGACCGATAGATTTGGCATCAACAGGCTGGAAACCGGGGAAGACTTGGATGCCTGCTGCTGCAAGTCCGCCACGAGTGCCATCGGCACGTAAGACCAAAGTATCTGGACCTCTGCCACGCATATACGAAGCAGGTTCACCTTCACGAATGCCATACTGGTCGTTGCGATACTCAGCGCCAAATGACAAGTTCAGTGGAGCTTTTAAGCCCCAATAGAGCTGTGCACTTGCATCAGCATTAACAGTCGTTTGGAAAAATGAAATCGTGCCAGCGTAAGCAGAAGTCGGCGTGGGTGCGCCAACAGGTAAGCCCAGAATTGGGGCATCTTGTGGCGAGACAATCGCACCAAGTGAAGCGTTGTTGCTGTTTGCAACATTGAAATCGAAGTAATTACGACCGTGCACCGCACCAAAGTTCAAGTTCCAAATTCCAGCTTTGCCTTCAAGACCAGCCGAGAGAGAAAAATCGTAGATGTTGGTACGAATAGCAGGCAAAAAGCCATCGGGGTGCAAGGCAACGATGTTGCCGTTTGCATCACGAGAGCGTGCTACACGGTCGTCTTGTGGTGGACGGAAAAACCCAGTTGCATCCCCGCGTCGGTAGCTAAACCCGCCGAAACCATATGCAGCAAAAGTTCCCGAAATCGGTGTAGATAAGTTGAAGAAGAACATGCCATCTGTTGTGGCCGCATCTCCGAAGCGGTGGTTAATACGATTTGCGGAAGTTTCGCGAGGGTCAGGGTTACCATTAATAAGTGGGTAAAGCTGGCGCTCATCACGACCAGAGCGATTTGTAAAGCCTCTGTCGCGCAATTCGCCACTGATGTTGAGAAACCCATTGTCACCAATTCTGAAACTGTGTGAGAAGTCAGCTTGCAAAACCCGACCATCACCTTCAGTATTCTGCCCGAATTGGACTGAAAAATTGGTCGGTGCATCCTTTTTCAAGATAATGTTAATCACACCGGAAATCGCATCGGAGCCGTATTGTGCCGCAGCACCATCACGCAAAATTTCAATGCGTTCAATAGCACTAGCAGGAATGGCATTCAGGTCAACAGCGGCGGCACCGCGACCGATTGAACCATTGACATTGACAAGAGCTGAAGTGTGTCGTCGCTTGCCATTTAGCAGCACCAAGACTTGGTCTGGACCCATACCGCGTAGTGTAGCAGGGCGAACATGGTCTGTGCCGTCAGTAATAGAGGGACGCGGGAAGTTATAGGAAGGCACAAGAAACTGCAGAATTTGGTTTGTCTCTACCTGCCCCATCTGACGTATTTCTTTGGCTGTAATGATGTCAATCGGTGCAGGAGACTCCGTAACTGTGCGGTCACTGCGGCGTGTGCCCGTAACCACAATCTCTTGAGCTTGGGCAAAAGTTTCGGTCAGCACAAAATCTTTAACGACTGTTTCCCCAGCTCCAACTTTGACTTTCTCTGTAACTGGTAGAAATCCGATGCTGGAGACACGCAAAGTGTACTCGCCTGGCGGAACACGAAAACTATACCGCCCGTCCGTTTGCGACACTGTGCCCAGCTTAGAATCGAGCACTTGAATGCGCACAAAGGGTAGAGGTTCACCAAACTTTGCATCGGTGACCTTGCCCGTGATAGTCCCGTATTCTTGTGCTTCTGAAAGTACGGGTATTAGGCTGAATGTGAAGCCCAAGAACCATGCTATGAATGCACGACGCTGTGCTAGCGTTTTAGCAACCAGTATCATATCGTGAGCCTCGCTGTAGGTTTGTTGTTGTTGATAAAGTTTGTTCGGTGAAAACTAAAAACTTGGTTAGAAAATTCAAAGAAAAGCTAATGGTGCACTGCAGCGAGAAAGATGTTAGAGTATTTGTTGAGCCTCTGGAATAAAGATGCTTGCCATGATACTTGTTGAGAGAATTGCAGCATAGAGATGCAGCAGGAATGAAGAAAAGAACGGAGTGTCAAGATGTTAGGTCTGAAACCAGCGCATGGCATCGCTGGCATCATAGAAAACCTGCACATTGATACCAGCCAGACTGAGAAGATGGCTGAGAAGTTTGCCCAGCCCAAAGTGAAAAAAGTTGCTCACAATCAGTGCGGCTTTGCCTGAACACTTTTCCTTCAGCGAAATCAACACGGAGGCAAAATCATGCAGTTCTGCCAGCGAAGGAAAGTAGTGTAGTCGGCATAAATCCACCAAAACATTGAACTCGGGCTTGAAGCGGTCGTCATTAGCCACCCTCAAAATGCTTTCCAGCCCCTTTTGGAAATTGCCTACTCCTTCTACACGAATGGCAACCATTGACTCGGCTTCGAGAATATCAAATTCAAAAACCATGAATGCACGTGCGTTCGATGATGGTTGAAAAATTCAAAGATGCAATTCAAAGATGCAATTGAAAATGTTGGTATGCTTTTGGAAAGAGCAAAAGATGTCTAAAAAGCGGCAAAAGACAAATTTCGCCTGAAAGCTCGTCAAAATATCCAATTCTTGGCAAATTTGCGTATCTTGCAACGCTGTTGCAAACTCGCAGAGCTTCAACGCCAAAGAAGTATGAGTATTCTTACCATCACGATTTTCTTTCCTTTTCTTGCTTCACTCTTGCTATTCAGCTTTAGCCGTGAAAGCACTAAGCTCACCAAAATTTATGCCACACTGGTCACATTTCTGACGCTGGGTTTAGGAGTATGGCTGGGGCTAAATTTTCAAGCAAAAGGCGGTTTTGAGTTTGAGCATACTGCGCTCGAGCAGTGGCTGGGCAGTTCAGCAGACATCAAATACAGTGTGGGGCTGGATGGCTTATCACTGGTGCTCTTTGTCTTTACTACACTCATGTTTGCCTTTGTTGCACTTGCGTCGTGGTCGGTAGAGCAATCGGTGCGCGAATATTTCTTCTTTCTGCTGATGCTGGAGACCTGCATACTGGGAATTTTTGCGGCAACCGACCTCTTTCTCTACTACATTTTCTGGGAAGCGATGCTCATTCCGATGTATTTCCTGATTGGCATCTGGGGCGGCACACAGCGCACAGCAGCGGCAACCAAGTTTGTGCTCTACATGCTGACAGCGTCGCTCATCATGCTCGTCGGAATTATCTACATCGGATACTTGGGGCGAGAGGTCAATGGCGGAATTTTTACAACGGATTACCAAAAACTACTGACACTGCGCTTGCCGCTCGACATTGAGCAAGTTCTCTTTTGGCTCTTTGGCATCAGTTTCTTTGTCAAATCGCCTCTGTTTCCACTCCATACATGGGCGGCAGATGTGTATTCGGAATCGCCAGTAGGAGCAGTGCTGACAGGACTGCTGCTAAAAATGGCGCCTTACGCCTTGATACGCTTCAACCTCATGCTGTTCCCCGAAGCGGCATTTAGCTATGCACCGCTGGTTGGCACACTGGCAGTTATCACCATACTCTACGGAGCATTAGTTGCCGCCGCGCAGCGTGAAATGAAACGCCTGTTAGCGTTCTCGTCAGTCAGCCACCTTGGATTTGTAATGCTTGGAATTTTTGCCTTCACGGAAGAAGCGTTGCAAGGAGCAATTCTGCAGATGATAAGTAGCGCACTTAGCACGGGACTGCTCTTTTTGATAGTCTCAAGGCTGGAAAGCCAATACGGTTCGAAGGATATGTATGACTATGGCGGCTTAAAGCAGAGCATGCCACTGGCAGCTGCTGCGTTTCTGGTAGCGATGTTGGCATCGGTCGGATTGCCTGGGCTATCGGGGTTTGTAGGTGAGTTTTTGGTCTTGAATGGCGCATTCAAATCGGCATCGTTAGGAACAGGGCTATATGCAGTGCTAGCAGCGATTGGTGTGATACTTGCCGTGGCATATATGCTGCCCATGACACAGAGAATTTTCTTCGGTCCGCGGCGAGAAGCCTTAGCCAAACTTCAGGATTTAGACCTGCGCGAAGCAGCCATCGCCACGCTGATGGTGATGGCAATGCTGTGGATAGGACTTGCCCCGAATACGGTCTTGAACGTCTCCGCTTCCTCATCGCGTGCCACACTGGAGCATGTCAAGGTGCTACCAAAACAAGTTCAAAACACTGTGAATTTTTAGGGTAGCGCAGCAAGTTTCTGCAAATTCAACGAGCTTAAAGTAGTATGGCACAAGATTTCTTACTGTCACTACCGATTCTGGTCGCAACGCTTTGGATTGTGTTGCTTATCGTGTGTGAAGCAACCTTCCAGCGCCACTTGCTCACAAAATATCTTTCGCTGATTGGTTTTGTGGGAGTGGCAGCGGCTACCGTCTATGTGTTTCCGCAGCAGGGCTTTGCCTTCAGCGAAATGATTCGTGCTGGCGCCGTGCAACACTTTGCCAATTTCATTTTTCTACTGGCAGGCGTGATTGTAACGCTGACCTCAGACCGCTATCTCGAGGAAGAAAAAATCTGGTTCGGCGAATACTACATCATCATGTTTATTTCCGTCTTAGGCATGATGCTGATGGCCAGTGCCGCCAACATGACGGTGCTATTTATCGGGCTGGAAACCATGTCAATTGCACTCTATGTGCTGGCGGGGTTGATGCGGCGCGATAAACGCTCAAGCGAAGCGGCGATGAAATACTTCCTGCTGGGCTCATTTGCGTCAGGATTTTTCCTCTACGGCATTGCTTTGATTTATGGCGCCACAGGCGAGATGGCACTGCACCGCATTGCCGATGTGTTGCAACTTCGTGGTGCCTCGCCACTCTTTTGGATAGGCTTGTCGCTTCTGATGCTGGGACTGTTCTTCAAAATCTCGGCAGTGCCCTTTCATCAATGGACGCCTGATGTGTATCAAGGGTCGCCAACGCCAGCAGCCGCGTTCATGTCAACTGGGGCAAAAGCAGCGGCGTTTGCAGCCATCATTAGTGTCATCAGCAACTTTTCAGCGCAGTTGCAGGGCAACTTAAACTGGTCGGTAGCGGTATCGGTGGTGGCTGTGGCGACCATGATTGTAGGCAATGTGGCAGCACTGGCGCAAGAACAGCTCAAGCGCATGTTGGCTTATTCCTCGATTGCACATGCAGGCTACATGCTGGTCGGAATTGCCGCTGGTGGCGCAGAAGGGTTTAGCGCCGTCATCTACTACACACTCATCTACACGCTTATGAATGTCGGGGCGTTCAGTGTGTTGGCGTTGCTGGAGTCGGAAGGATTAGGGGCAACATATAGCGATTGTGCTGGGGTCTTCAAAGATTCGCCGCTACTGGCAGGCGCCATGGCGATTTTCATGCTTAGTTTAGCAGGCTTGCCGCCATTTGGAGGATTCATTGCAAAATACAAAGTGTTTGCTGCCGCTGTCAGTGCTGGTATGGCATGGTTAGCCGTTGTTGGCGTGCTGGCAAGTGCCGTGTCGGCATACTACTATCTGCGTGTGATTGTTGCAATGTTCATGCAAGAGAAAAATCAGCCGCTGAAATTGCCCATGACCGCCTCGTCACTGACGCTGGCAGTGGTTGCACTTGCAGTCTTGCTCTTAGGCATTTTCCCCACCGAAGTGCTGAAACTTACCACCAAAGCTATAGAACTTGGATTTGCTCCGTAGCCATCTCTGGCTTGGTTGGCATCGCTGTAAAAAATTGGTGCTTAGTTCGTACAAGCGCTTTGCAAAAACCAAACTTGCACAGGGGTTCAATTAAGTGTAGCAAAAAATTAAATTTGTACAGGCTTAACAGCTATCAAGCTTACAACTTGCTATGAAACGCTTTCAAGATGCAGGCTATCTCTTAAGTTTGATTCCAGTAAGTCTGACGCTAATAGGCAATGCCTTGGGCGGATACTGGACACTCTCCAACATGCTCTTTACGCTGGTTGGGTTGGGTGTAACCGATTGGTGGTTCAAGGAACGGAAAAATCAGCCAGAGCCACATGCGCCACACTTTGCTGATAGCATTTTGCTCATCCATGTTGTTACGCACACTGCTGCGATTGCCACGCTGCTTGAAGGCATTGCAAGCACACGGCTCGCTGGAGAATTCTTATGGTTTGCAGCAATTTCCACAGGCATTAACTCTGGCGTATCGGGCATTATTGTAGCGCATGAGCTCATTCACAGAAAGTCAAAAATCTGGCAAGCGTTAGGGATTTGGAATTTGCTGCTGGTCAACTACGCCCACTTCTTCATTGAGCACATTAAAGCACATCACCGATATGCTGCCACACTCAAAGATGCCGCAACGGCACGCTATGGCGAAACTGTCTATGGCTTTATCAAACGCACCATTCCGCAGCAATTTCAAAGTGCCCTACATCTTGAAGCCGAACGCCTAAGAAAAAAAGGTAGGCCTCCGTTTGGATTAGAAAATTTTGTTGTTGCCTCAAGCCTTGTACAAGTAGCAATGACAGTAGGTATATTTCTGGCATTCGGCATCCGGGCAGGGGTGGCGTATCTGGTGCAGTCCGGCATTGCGATTTGCTTGCTGGAAATTACCAACTACGCACAACACTACGGACTGCTTCGCAACGAAAAAGAACGCATATCTGCCGAACACTCTTGGAACACTGATAACGCGTCCTCACGGTTTTTCCTTTTGGAACTGCCACGCCACAGCGACCATCACTACCATGCCGCTCGACCATATCAAGAACTGCAGACCTATCCAGAGAGTCCAACTCTGCCAACAGGGTATCTGGGAATGTTGCCTGTCGTGCTAATTCCACCACTTTGGTTTAGGATGATTCATCCAATTTTAGCGGCGCATCAGAGGGCAAAAACACAAAGTTGAAACGGATTCCACGAGGTGTCAGATTTCAGCAAGGCGTCCCGAAGCGGCTAGTGTTCGGAATTGCAGAATAGCGCTCGCTCTACATTTGCAAAATGATGCAATTCGCTGTGGCAAGATTGCTCGAGCGGTATTGGGTTAAATCACCATGGTTAGGAGAGGAGTTGGGCTAGCGCTTGACAAGCTGACTCTAATCGAGGCAACCTAATAAAAATTGCAAAAAGCACTAACACCCTTTGCAATCCAAGTGCTTTTGGTATATTCAGCCGAAATGCTGGTGCAAAACAATGCGATTCAGACGCTTCTGGCTGATATTATTGCATGGGGTCTGTCCGCTGCTTGTTCAAGCGCAACACAACGAGAGTCAAAATCCGTGTAACGACTCACTATTCCTGAAGCTAAAAAGAATACCGCAAGCAAGTTTGACTGTTACAGAGCGCAAATATCTTGAACAAAAAGAAAAAGAGTGTGCGGAATTTGTAAAAAGTGGCGTATCGAAAAAAAGTCGTGTAGCCACAGATGCCCTTGAACAAGTCAAGAACAAGCACGCAGAAATTGAACAAGATTCAGGCGTAACGGCAGTGCATTTACCTGAAGCAAAAGAGCAAATGCTAGCATCGGTGCATCCAAAGCCCGTGACAGACAGTCAGGTGCAGAAAGATTCTGTTAGTGCGGCAGTAGATAAAATGGAGCCTGTGTTTACGCTGCGCAATGCAGGCATTTTTGCTGCAATTGTGGTAGCAGTCATTGGGATTGCTGTAGCACTGGGCAGCGTAACACCATCGCCATTTTAGACGATTTACCCAACTTCGATTCACTCAAACTTGGAGGAGGCGGAGCACATGAGCTACAAGTTTACAAAGAAGGACTTCAAGAAAATTGCCAAGGTGCTTTCTGCAAAAGACCCCATCATGGAGCACAATCATGCTCGCATAGAAATTGAGGACGTCATCAGTGGGCGGAAAGTGGCGCTGGAAATCTATCCTGAACTTGAAATTGGCGACCGAGTAGGAAATTTGGTGCAAATCTTCACACCGCTTGGACTGTTGCAACTGCACTTCTGCACTGATTATGTGGTCAGCGAAGAACTGGGCGAAGCAATTTTATTTGCTGAAAATGGTAGCAAAATTTCAGGGGTGGTGCTGGCAAAAGATGCAGGCGTGACCATCTACTCCAATGTCGATAAATCTCTACTCTCGAAAGACCCTTTCAAGCTTGCAGGCGAGGTCATTGGCTGTGCGATGCAATTGGCTCTGACTGAGCATAAACTGGCGGAAATCAAATAGCCGTGATTGTGCTCTGCAATACCACGCATCAATCCCTACCCAGAAAAAAACTCATGCAAGCCATTGAGCTTGTACTGCACTGTGAAAACTGTTGTGCTGGAGAAATTTCAATCGTGTATTGTGGCGACAAGTTTATCAAAAAGATAAACCGAACTTACTTGCAACACGACTATGCCACCGATACCATTTCTTTTCGCCTAAACGAAGGCAAAACCATTGAAGGCGAGTGTTATATCTCACTCAACACAGTGCGCCGAAATGCCCGCCAATACAAGCAAAGTTTTCTCGATGAGCTGCTGCGTGTAACTATTCACTCTGTGCTCCATCTTGTGGGATACGACGACGAAACCGAAGCCCAGCGAAAGGTCATGACCGAAAAAGAAGACTACTATCTCGCCCAACTTAAGCGCAGAAGCAAACAAATGTCCAGTGCAAATTCTAAAGCAAATAAGAAAAACCTTTCAAAGTGAAAAGACTTTGCTAAGCTAAATGTGCAAGTCTTTTCAATGTGAGAAAACTTGCAGAAGGTTCAAGCTGCGAAAAAATACCTGCCTGAAAACCCTTGATTTTACTGGTCTCGACAGACACCTCTATGAAAAAAGATGAAATAAAAATTGGCATTGAAATTGAACTACAGATGTGCAAATAATCTCAAAACCAAACTTGCACATCTTTTATGTCTACACGGCAGACTTTAGCAGCAGGAACACAAGCGCTTGCAGAAGAAGTAAGCATTGTACCACGCACCAAGTATCGTTCAAGAAGAGTCGTAAGGCAGGCTAAACAAGAACCGCTTGACACAAGCTCCGAACTAAGCATAGAGAAAGAAGACCAAGAGGACCGCGTTTGGAAAACTTTGTTGAGAAATAGCATTGAGACGCCCGAAGAAGTGCATCGCATTTGGGGCGAAGATTTGCAAACCATGAGAGAACTCGAAAAAGAGTTCAACATTCGTATCAATCCGTATTACGCTTCGCTGATTGAGCAGAAAGGTGACCCGATTTACAAGCAGGTTGTGCCCAGCAAGCATGAGCTTATCAAAGGCTGCTGCGTCGATGACCCGCTTAACGAAGAGCGCGATTCGCCTGTGCCCAGCATTACACACCGCTACCCCGACCGTGTGCTATTCCTCGTGGCACATGAATGTGCGGTCTATTGCCGTTTCTGCACACGAAAGCGCAAAGTTGCCGATGCGTCAAAAATCAGCCTGAAGTATCTGCAAGCAGGAATTGACTACATTCGAGCGCATAAGGAAATTCGTGATGTGGTGCTCTCAGGCGGCGACCCCCTGACACTCTCTGACCGCCGCATTGAATTTATCCTCAAATCGCTCAGAGAAATTCCTCATGTTGAAATCATTCGCATTGGCACAAAAATCCCATGCGTTTTGCCGCAGCGCATTACCAAAAAACTTGTCAACATCATCAAGAAATATCATCCCGTCTATGTCAACACGCATTTCAATCATCCACGTGAGCTGACACCAGAAGCAAAACAGGCATGCGAAAGGTTGGTCGATGCAGGCGTGCCCGTAGGCAATCAGTGTGTCTTGCTCAAAGGCGTCAACGATGACCCCGAAACCATGCGAGCCTTGATGAAAGGATTGCTCAAAATGCGTGTGCGCCCATACTACATCTACCAAGCTGATATTGTGCGTGGCACGGAGCACTTCCGCACTCGAGTCGAGAAAGGATTGGAAATTATTCAAGCCTTGCGCGGACACATTTCAGGACTGGGCGTGCCGCACTTCGTAATTGATTCGCCCGGCGGCGGCGGTAAAATCCCACTCTTGCCACACTACATTGAGAAAATGGACGAACACGAAGTTGTAATGAAAAATTACAAAGGCGAAACCTATATCTATCCCCAAGTGCAAGAAGACCTGCTTGCGTCAAATGCACCAGAGACCATCCCACAAAATGCCGATTCAAAGCGTGCAGAAGGTCAAAACTGCACAGACAACTTCAATGTAGGCATAGAAATCCAAGACTACTTCTAAAGCGTAGCGCCTCTCAAAAAAAGAAATTCTGCGCCCCCTGCGTTAAATTTGTGTTAAATAAAGCAAGGCAAGGTCTCTGCAAGAAGACCTTGCTTTAAATTTGCCTTGCAGTCGTCTTCCCGTTTCCGATAACCAACATGATTGAAAGCGATGAGAAAAAACTTAATTCTGCTTTCCTTACTGATACTTTTCTCTAACTTGGCAGTGGCTCAACAAACACCGATTCCAATTCTACAAGCGCGCCAAAGACCAATTGGAACAGTTGTAACGATTGCAGGGCGCGTAACCGTGGGCTCAGAGTTCAGAGGTCCTGCCTATCTCCAAGATGGAACAGCGGGTATTGCTGTGTTCGACAACGCCATTCACAACGGCGCAGTAGCGATTGGCGATTCTGTGGTGATTACTGGACCGCTGAGCACATTTAATCAGTTGCTACAAATCTCTGGCACTGGTGTAAGTTTTCGAGTCATCCAATCTGCTGGACGAGTTGAGCCGCAACCGCGTGTGCTTACCATTGCACAACTTAACCAGCTTAGCAACGACCAAATTGAAGGACAATTGGTGCAAATCAACAATGTAACCTTCAATACACAGTCGTTTCAGGGCAACCAGAATTACATAGTCTCAGACGGCACAGGCTCTATTCAGTTGAGAATTGATGGCGATACTGACCTTGTTGGGGCAACTGCACCCACTGGTCCAACCACCGTGGTTGCCGTGGTCGGAAGATTCAATCAAACTCGGCAGATTCTGCCACGCTCACGCCGCGATGTAGGCGCACGTGAGTTTGTGATCCCTTTTGAGAATCGCTCAAAGGATGAAACCTTCGAAGTCTGTACATGGAACATTGAATGGTTTGGTGATTTAATGAACGGTCCAACCAACGAACTTTTGCAGTTGCAAAATGCAGCAACGGTCATTCAACGCATAGATGCCGATGTGTATGCGTTGCAAGAAATGAGCAGTGATGCGGCTTTTGCAGCTCTGATCGATACGCTCAATCGCCGTGGCTTTAGATGCAGAGGATTCAGAACGCCAACTGGTCAAATACAGCGTCTTGGGTTTATCTGGAAGCCATCGACCGTAGATTCAATCGCCTACCGCACAATTGCAGACTCAGGCAACTGGTCACAATTTCAAGGTATCAAGCGCTTGCCTGCGGAACTGACCATTAACGCACGCGTGCAAAGCGTTACACGCAGAATGAGAATTATCAACATTCATGCCGATGCAGGCGCAGGATTGAGCGACTACAACCGCCGCGTAAGCGATGCTCGATTTCTCAAAAACCAAATGGACCGTGAACTGCGCAACGAAGCCTTCATCTTGCTTGGCGATTACAACGACGATGTCGATGAATCAATTACACCAGGGCAGCCTACACCCTACGCAAACTTCATGAGTGATACAGCAAACTACCGTATCGTTACAGAATTTCTTAGCCGAAGGGGCGCGCAATCGTTTGCAGGGGTGGGCGCACAGATGATTGACCATATCTGTATCTCTCGCCAAATCTTTGCCGCACATCTCGATAGCACACAGCGCGTCGAAAATACCGTCTATATTCCAAACTATGTCTCGACAACATCAGACCATTTCCCAGTCTGGACCCGAATCGATTTGGGCAGGGTATCTTCAACACCTATAGAGCGACCAACCGTGCCGAAAGAGTTCGTGCTGGCTCAAAATTATCCGAACCCCTTCAACCCAAGCACCATAATTCGCTATGAACTGCCTACAACAAGCGACGTCAGCCTGAAAATCTTCGATATGCTTGGCAGGGAAGTAACCACACTGGTCAATACACGGCAGGCGGCAGGCACATATGAAGTCAATTTCAATGCGACGGGCTTAGCAAGCGGCGTCTATTTCTATCGCTTGCAAGCTGGTCCCTTCATGCAAACAAAAAAGATGATGCTGGTAAAATAGGCGTATCAAAGAGAATAGTGAGCAAAAATGTGCATGTAGAGGCGCTTTCCGCCTTTGCCTGCACCTTAACTTTTCATAGACGGCACAAAGAAAGGCAATGCATGGAAAACTGGCATGAAGGCAAGGGTGTGAAAACTGCTCACAATGTGATAACTTAAGTGCTCAATATCTGCCTGAAACCATGCAACAGCCGACCGACATGGAGCTGGAACAGCTCTTGGATGATGAAGAAAGTCTGCAGGCGCTTGCCCCAAAGCGACTGGAATTTCGTCTGCCAGCAAAACAAGGGCGAGAGCGGATTGATAAATTTCTGACGCGCCAAATTGAAAATGCCACGCGCAACCGTGTGCAAACCGCCATTGAGGAAGGACGTGTGCTGGTCAATGGTAAGCCTGTAAAAGCCAACTACAAGGTTTCCCCCGGCGATGTGATTGAGGTGATTTTCACTCACCCGCCAGCCCCAGAAATGAAGCCTGAAAATATCCCGCTCGATATCGTCTTCGAAGATGACTACTTAATCGTCATCAATAAGCCAGCAGGCATGGTGGTGCATCCTGCTTTTGGGAATTGGACAGGCACATTAGCTAATGCAGTGCTCTATCACAGCGGCGCGCAGCTCTCAAATCTGAATCAAGATGAACTGCGTCCCGGCATTGTGCATCGCTTAGATAAAGACACTTCAGGGCTCATTGTGGTCGCCAAAGATGATGAAACACACTATGCGCTTGCCAAGCAGTTTGCAGAACGAACTACAGAAAAACGCTACCAAGCAATCGTGTGGGGCGTGCCCAAACAAAGAAAAGGTGTCATCAAAACCAACATCGGGCGCAGTAAGCGCGACCGAAAAATGATGGCGGCATATCCATACGACGAAAGTGAAACAGCGGAAGGAAAACCGGCTATCACCGAATATGAGGTCATAGAAGATTTCACATTTTTTTCTTTGCTCTCGCTGACTTTGCACACAGGACGCACGCATCAGATTCGCGTGCATTTGCAGCATATCGGACATCCGATTCTTGCCGATGCTCTTTACGGCGGAGCGTCGGTGAGGCTTTTGCCCTTTGCACGAAGCGAGTCGTTTGTAAAAAATCTGCTCGAAAGTCTGGGGCGACAGGCATTGCATGCAGCAGAGCTGGCGTTTGTGCATCCTAAGCGACGAGAAAAAGTCTCCTTCACAGCGCCTATGCCAAACGATATGGCTCAAGCTCTCGAGAAAATCAAATGCATCCACCGCTCTTACGCCGACTAATCAAAATCATGCGTGAAAGCAAACAGTTTTGCTATCTCTGCTTGCTGCTCTGGACTTTCTCGGGATGTGCAGCGTCGCAATCGCCACAATCATCTGTCTTTGAGCTGGCGCCTGACGACCGCCCCGTCTATGAGCAACTGATGAGAGAGACGGATGCAGACCTTAGATACTTTCGCTCCTTTGACCTGACGCCAATTGCCTACCGCGTCGTTTTGCCCAAAGCAGAGCCCGATGTGGTGGTAGCGTTTATTCATGGCATTGCGGCGCAATCCAAGCTATACATACCGCTTGGCGATTCGCTGGCGAAGCGTGGCATTGCCACAGCCCTGTTGGACTTGCGGGGACATGGCTGTTCAGGTGGTGCACGCGGCGATGTGCCATCGCTGGACGCATTGGTGCGCGATGTGCGGCTGTTTTTAGATACACTGCGGCGCGATTTTCCAAACAAAAAAATCGTACTGGGCGGTCATAGCCTTGGTGCAGGACTTTCCCTGCGCTTTATCACCGAATTTAGCGAGCGCAAAAAGCTCTACACGCCGCCCGATGGACTGATTCTGATGGCAGGCGGATTCTTAGCAAATCCACGATGCGATAGTCTCGAGCTGGCAGAGCGACGTCAGTTCCTGCGGCGCGGCGCATTTGCAACTCTGGACGGATGGAAAATGGCAGCAGTTTTTCCCGCCGCTATCCTTAACCTCAAACCTTATCCGATAAAGCTAATTTTGCCAGAAGATGAATTGGTGACAAAAGCTATCAAAGATACGCTACTGACCACAGAATACACCATGCAGTTTCTTTTTGCCGCATTCCCAACCGATGTAGCGCGAGCTTACCAACTGATTAAATGCCCAACGCTACTCGTCGTTGGGCAGCGCGATGAACTGGTACGCATTTGCGATGCTGATGCATCCTTGCAACGGCTCATCAACGCCGAACAAAAAGAACTGTTCGTGGTCAAAGATGCCAATCACATCAATGTCATCTGGAAGTCGGCAGGCGCAGTTGCCGATTGGATTAAGCAAAACATTGTAGCGGGTGCGCTGCCCGAACAAACGCCCCCTGAATAACTCAAATTCAGCTTTCCTAAAGCACCAATCAAGGCGCGCCAGAGTTAAGAGAGAACTTAATTGGAATTGTCATCCAGCACTTAACCGGTCTGCCGTTCTGAATCGCAGGTGAATAAGAAGACTTCATAACGGCGTCAATCGCAACTTCTTCAAAGGCTTCAATGCCCGTGCTTTTTATCACTTGAGCCTTCTGCGGTTTGCCATCTTTATCAATAAGCACGCGTACGACAACGCGACCTTCAAGCCCAGCTTTACGAGCCATTTCAGGATAGACAGGCTTAACTTGATTGACAAACTGCGGCTCTTTTTCAAGTGCCACGAAAACATCAGGGTCAGGATCTTCCTGCTCTTTGGGGTCTGCCAGCGACAGGCTTTCGCCACGACCTAATGCACTGGCTACATAGCGTTGAGCATCGGCTAAGCCGGTGGTGTCCTCACCTGTAACCACGCCTTTTTCAATCATCTCTTTAAGTTTTTCTTGCGTGGCGATAGTGCGAGTAGGCGGCGCTTCTTCATCTTTGACGCGCTTGATTTCGCCAACATCTGGTGATTCTGGCGGCTTGATAGCGGCAGCTGGCGGTGGTGGCGGCATCTTCTCATCCATCGGCGGCGGTGGCGGTAAATCGACAATGCTTACCGTTCGCGTAACATTAACCGTAACCGCTTCCTCAGTATCGCCTTCCAAATGCGACTTGATAAATTTCCAACTGACATAGCTGAAAATCAGTAATGCCGCAAAAGAACTGGCAAGCAAGACCCCACGCGCCAAATAAAGATGCGTGTATTTGCGCAGAATCAGACCACCGTAAGAAATGTGACGCAAGTTTTCCGTATCCAAGTATTCAAGACGAACAAAAGTGCGTGGTGACGGCGGTGTCGGCGTCGGAAGCGGGTCATGGGACTGAGCGGGCATTGAGGAGACTGCGCGATTTGCTTGCGCCTTCTCTTGACTTAAAACTTCTGCCATAGCTATTCTCCTTTACTACTGCTTTGCAATTGCTCTCACAATCATCACAAAGCTAAAAAAACTCTGCAAATTTTCTTCTCGAATTTCTAAAGAAAATCAGGGTATAAACACAGACCTAACCTTGTGAAAATGGTAGAAGCAATGCATTTGTGTATCTTTAAAATTCTATGAAGCTCTGAAGACCAATTGCTGTATGTTCATCTGTTCCAAGCGGCTCAAACCTTTGCGTGAGGGCATGCATCAAAACATTTTTCAATGATTCAAACAGTGAGGGTTCAATGAAATACAACTTTGCTGAAATTGAAAGAAAGTGGCAAGCCTACTGGCAGGAGAATAAAACCTTCCATGTAGTAGAAGACCCTACAAAGCCGAAGTTCTATGTGCTGGATATGTTCCCCTATCCAAGTGGAAGTGGCTTACATGTTGGACATCTGGAAGGCTACACCGCAACCGATATTGTGGCACGATTCAAACGCCACAAGGGATTCAACGTATTGCATCCGATGGGTTGGGATGCGTTCGGATTGCCTGCCGAGCAATATGCGATAAAGACAGGCACGCATCCGCGCATTACAACCGAGCAAAATGTGCAAAGTTTCAAGCAAACGCTCATGCGTTTTGGATTTTCCTACGACTGGTCGCGTGAAATCAATACCACAGACCCAAACTACTACAAATGGACACAGTGGATTTTTCTCAAGCTCTATGAAAAAGGTTTAGCCTATACAGCCGAAGTGCCTGTAAACTGGTGCGTGGAGCAAAAGGTGGTCTTGGCAAATGAAGAAGTGCCAGAGTATTTGGAAAAAGGCTTCACGGTCATTCGCAAGCCGCTACGCCAATGGGTGCTAAGAATTACAGCCTACGCCGAGCGATTACTGCAAGATTTAGATGAGCTCGACTGGAGCGAGAGCATCAAGGAGATGCAGCGCAATTGGATTGGCAGAAGTGAAGGCTGCGAAATTGATTTTCAACTCTCGAGCTCGACGGAAAAAATTACCGTCTTTACCACACGACCAGACACGCTATTTGGCGCCACATACATGGTGCTTTCGCCCGAGCATCCGCTGGTCGAGCGCATCACCACGCCCGAGCAACGCAAGCTGGTAGAAGCCTATCAAGCCGAAACCGCCAAGAAAAGCGATTTGGAGCGCACCGATTTGCAAAAGGAAAAAACAGGCGTATTTACTGGCAGCTATGCGCTCAATCCTGCTACCAAAACTGCCATTCCAATCTGGATTGCTGATTATGTGCTCATGAGCTACGGCACAGGCGCCATCATGGCAGTGCCAGCACACGACGAGCGAGACTGGGAATTTGCCAAAAAATTTGGACTGCCAATTCGGGAGGTTGTGCAGTCGCCATACAGTGTGCAAGAACGAGCGTTTGTTGGCAAAGATTCGGTCTGCATCAATTCAGCTAACGATGAAATTTCAATCAACGGCTTAGCTTTCAAAGAAGCCTCAGAAAAAATCATCGCATGGCTGGAATCAAAAGGCATTGGGCGACGCCGCGTCAATTACAAGCTGCGTGACTGGGTCTTTTCTCGCCAGCGCTACTGGGGCGAGCCTATCCCCATGAAATACTACCAAGATGAAAACGGTCAATACACCATTTTGCGACCGGAAACAAATCTGCCATTAGTGTTGCCCGATGTGGAAAAGTATGAGCCATCTGGCACAGGAGAATCGCCACTAGCAAATATCACAGACTGGCTGTATGGCGAAGATGAGTATGGCAAATTCCGACGTGAAACCAACACCATGCCGCAATGGGCAGGCAGTTGCTGGTATTACCTACGTTTCAAAGACGCCCACAATCCAAACGAATTGGTATCGCCAGAAAAAGAAAAATACTGGGGCGCCGTAGACCTCTATGTGGGAGGAGCCGAGCACGCCGTCTTGCATCTGCTCTATGCACGCTTCTGGCACAAGGTGCTCTACGACTTAGGGCTGGTCTCAACCAAAGAGCCATTCCAGAAACTTTTCAACCAAGGCATGATTTTGGGCGAAGATGGTGAGAAGATGTCTAAATCACGCGGCAATGTGATTCCCGCCGATAAAGTGCTGGCAGAGCACGGCGCCGATGCCACGCGCCTCTACGAAATGTTCTTGGGTCCGCTCGAGCAAGTCAAACCGTGGAGCACAAAAGGCATTGAAGGTGTCTCAAGATTTTTGGGAAGAGTGTGGCGCTTGGTTTTCAAATCACATGAGACAGAAGAATATGACTTGATTGTCGATGACCGACCAATGAGCCCCGAAATCGAGCGCGCCATGCACAAGACCATCAAAAAAGTAGAGGAAGATTGCGAAAACTTGCGCTTCAACACGGCAATTGCCGCCATGATGGAATTTGTCAATCTGCTCACAAAAGAAAATTGCCATAATCGCACGGCAATTGAAAACTTGCTCATCATGCTCTCGCCGTTTGCTCCGCACATTGCCGAAGAACTCTGGCAAGCGCTGGGACACACAGAATCCATCGCAAATGCACCTTATCCAAGCTACAATCCTGACTTAGCCAAAGACGAAGTGGTAACAATTGCTGTTCAGGTCAGTGGAAAATTGCGAGGCACATTTGAAGCGCCAGTCGGCATCACCAATGAAGAACTCATTGCCCGTGCCATGCAGGTCGATACCGTGCAGAAATTCATCGGCGGCAAAGAAATCGTAAAGAAAATCGTCGTGCCCAACAAGCTCGTCAATCTTGTGGTCAAATCATAAACCGAGTAAGGAGCGGCAGGAATCGGCGCCAAACACGAACCTAACGAACCAGCAAGTATGAATGCAGAAGCCCAAGCGCAAACCAAGACCAACGGACCAGCAAGTGTCATCTTCATCAAAGGCGCAAGAACACATAATCTCAAGAATATTGATGTACGTATTCCACGCAATAAGTTGGTGGTCATCACTGGCGTAAGTGGGTCGGGCAAATCCAGCCTTGCGTTTGATACGCTTTATGCCGAAGGGCACCGCCGATATGTGGAATCCATGTCTGCCTATATCCGGCAGTTTCTGGAACGTATGCAGCGTCCAGACGTGGATTACATTTCAGGCATTGCGCCTGCAATCGCTATTGAGCAAAAAACCATTTCCAAAAATCCACGCTCTACGGTAGGCACAGTAACCGAAATCTACGATTACCTGCGCCTGCTCTTTGCACGCATCGGCAAAACCTATTCGCCCGATACGCACGAAATGGTGCTCAAGCACTCGCCTGAAGATGTGCTCATCCAAATGCGGTTGCTGGAAGAAGGCTTGAAGTGCTACATCTGTTTCCCCTTCCCACATCACAAAGACGAAAACAAAAAAGACCGCACACTCACCGAAGAACTTCAAAATCTCAAGAAAAAGGGATTTTATCGCATCGTGCATGGCAAAAATATCTTGGACATCAGTCAGGCAGAAGAGGAGAAAAAATTGCTCTCGCTCTCAAAAAAAGAGCAAGAAAAATTGCTGGTGCTGGTCGATCGCTTGGTGCTCAAGCACAACGACGAGACTTTTTCACGCATTACGGAAGCCGTAGAAACTGCATTTGCCGAATCAAATGGATACTGCACGGTGCGTGTCTTAGAGGGGCGAGATTATTCGTTTAGCGACAAGTTTGAGCTCAATGGTGTCGAGTATGAAGAGCCAACACCGCAACTTTTTGCCTTCAATTCCCCTTACGGCGCATGCCCGACCTGCCAAGGCTTTGGGCGTGTTGCTGGCATTGATGAAGACGCAGTCATCCCAAACAAAGCACTCTCGCTACGCGATGGAGCAATTGTCTGTTGGAACTCGGAAAAGCATATCCGACATCTTCATGCTCTGATTCGCATTGCGCCAAAGTATAACATCGCCTTGGATGTGCCTTATAGCAAACTGCCTGCCAGTGCCAAAAAGCTGATTTGGCAAGGCGCGCCGAAAGATGGTTTTCTGGGCATAGATGGCTTTTTCAAAGAGGTGGAAAAAGAGGCGCAATACAAAATGCACTATCGCGTATTGCTGAATCGCTACCGTGGTTACACCACCTGCCCAGATTGCGGCGGCTCGCGCCTGCGCAAAGAAGCCTTGTATGTGAAAGTGGCGGGCAAGACCATCTTCGACATTGTGCAAATGAGCATCGCTGAAGCATATGAGTTTATCAAGAACATTGAAATCTCACGCTTCGATAGGGAAATTGCCCAGACCATTTTGAATGAGTTAGAAAAACGCTTGGGCTACTTGGTAGAAGTTGGAGTGCATTACCTGACGCTGAACCGTCCAGCCAACACACTATCGGGCGGCGAATCGCAGCGCATCAATTTAGCCACATCGCTGGGCTCATCGCTCATGGGCTCGATTTACATCTTAGATGAACCTTCAATCGGATTGCATCAGCACGACTCTGCGCGACTCATTCAAATCTTGAAGAAACTGCGTGACATTGGCAACACGGTTGTGGTCGTCGAGCACGACCGCGAAATCATTGAGGCAGCTGATGAAGTCATTGACTTAGGCATTGGTGCAGGTCGTCATGGCGGTTCATTGGTGTTTCAAGGCTCACCAGCTGAAATTGTCCATGCGCCAAATTCACTGACAGGCAAATACCTGAAGAATAAGCATGCGATTCCTGTGCCCGAGCGCCGCCGTCCAGTCAGCTTTTCAAAAGCTATTGAAATCGAGGGAGCGTTAGAAAACAATCTCAAAAATATCAATGTCAAATTTCCGCTGGGCGTTATGACCTGCGTGACAGGCGTAAGCGGTTCAGGCAAATCAACGTTGGTGGGCGACATTCTCTACTTGGGTCTGCTAAAGCAAAAGGTCGGCACCAGCGAGAAAGTTGGCACGCACAAAGCCCTGCGCGGTGCGCATCTGATTGAAAAGGTCGAAATCGTTGACCAATCGCCAATTGGGCGCACCAGCCGAAGCAATCCTGCCACATACATGAAAGTCTTTGATGATATTCGCGTGCTATTTGCACAAACGCAGTATGCCAAACTAAAAGGCTGGGATGCAGGCTATTTTTCGTTTAACATTCCGGGCGGGCGCTGCGAAGCGTGTGCTGGTGAAGGCGTCATTCGCGTCGAGATGCAATTTCTTGCCGATATCGAAACAGTCTGTGAAGCCTGTAACGGCAAGCGCTACAAGGAAGATACGCTAAACGCGCTCTACAAAGGCAAATCCATTGCCGATGTGCTCAACATGACCGTAGCGGAAGCATTAGAATTTTTCAGCGACCAAAAAAGCATAACCAAAAAACTGAAAATCCTGCAAGAGGTTGGATTAGGCTATCTGCAACTGGGGCAATCGGGTAGCACGCTCTCGGGAGGAGAAGCCCAACGGCTCAAACTTGCTTATCATATTGCAAGCAGTGAGTCAAAAAATAGTCTCTTCATCTTCGACGAACCGACTACGGGCTTGCACTTCGACGACATTCGCAAACTCATTGACTGCTTCAATCGCCTGCTTGAGCAAGGAAACACCTTGGTCGTCATTGAGCATAATCTCGACCTTATCAAGCAAGCCGACTGGATTATTGATTTAGGACCCGGAGCTGGTGAGGAAGGTGGTGAAATTGTTGCACAGGGCACGCCAGAGGAAGTGGCGCAATCGGAACGCTCCTACACAGCAAAGTATCTACGCGAGTATCTTAGCGGCAAACCAGCAAACCAACCTGATGCCGAAAAAGCTCTCACTTGCTGAACAAAAAAAGCGTGCGGCACGCATCAAGCTGGTGCTTACTGACAGCGATGGCGTGCTGACCGACACAGGCGTCTACTACTCAGAACAAGGCGAAGCCTTCAAGCGCTTTTCCATACGAGATGGCATGGGCGTCGAACGGCTACGCAATTTGGTTGGTATTGAAACCGCAATCATCACTGGCGAAGAATCGGGTAGCGTGAAAAAACGTGCGGAAAAATTGAAGTTACCGTTTCTCTACTTGGGCATCAAAGATAAACGCGCCTGTCTGGAACGAATTTTACAAGAGACGAACCTGCAACTGGAAAATCTGGCATACATTGGCGACGATATGAACGATTGGGAAATTTTACATGCGATTGGTGAAAAAGGGCTGACAGCAGCGCCAAGTGATGCCTTGCCAGCAATTCGTGCCATTGTGCATTATGTGTGCAAAGTGCGTGGCGGATACGGCGCCTTTCGCGATTTTGCCGAACGATTGCTTTACCTGCGTGGCAAAAAAAGTGCCATGCAGCCCTGAAAAAAGAAGTAGGCAGAGCATCTCTGTGTTTTGCGATGACAGTAGTCAGTCATGCTGAGTGAAGCGAAGCATCCACATCGCACTGGATTCCTCAATGGCGCTCGAAATGACATCGCAATTGTCATGCTGAACGGAGCGTAGCGAAGTGAAGCGTCCACACTTTCCTGTTGTCATGCTGAGCGGAGTGCAGCATCCACGCAATGGATTCCTCGCTGGCGCTCGGAATGACAGAAAAAACGCTCGGAATAACAGCAAAAAAGCGTTCGCAATAACAAAAGACAAGTGCAGAACAGTGCCGCAAACCCTACGCATTCATGTCAAGCTGCATTAGTTAGGCAGCAGCGGATTCAATGTGCAGCACTTGGGTCAGATTCATGGTCTCAAAGACCTTTTTGAGGTTAGGAGTTGGGTTAGCGATGATGAGCTTGGCACCAAGTTTTTCAGCTTTAACATGTAAGCGAATGAGCAAGCCAACACCAGAGCTATTAGCAAAAAAGACATTGCTAATGTTCAAGACAACTTCTTTTTGCCCCGCTTCCAGCAGCCGAGTAACTTCGTTGTATAGGGGTTGAGATTGCTCTCCGCCCCAAAGTTCGCCACTGACCTCAATGACGGCACGCGACGATGACACTTGCGTGTTCAGAGTCAGTGAAGTGAAGTCTTCGTCGTTGTTGCGTGGCAAAGAGAACGTAAGAAGAAAAATGCTATGCATGGTGCTGTCTTGAGTTCAAGGTTTATTTAACTGCTTGCCAGTCACGCGCATAGCGAAAATCAATACCAAGCGTGCGTGACGACAGTTTTGCAATTACAGGCGTCATACGCTTGAATTGATTGCGGACGACAAGCCGCCTTGTTTTACTCAAAAACTCCCAAGAAGTTCCATTCTTTAAGAGCTCTTCATCAG
>Ga0308405_1000432_pt1 | contig 24345 bp, 25 predicted proteins | sample HotsprSampleMS13_FD_203473 | JGI IMG/M metagenome (GOLD analysis project Ga0308405, IMG submission 203473) | Hot spring phototrophic mat microbial communities from Mushroom Spring, Yellowstone National Park, Wyoming, United States - 20060912_MS13 ...
TCGCCGGCCGGCCGGCCGTGCTCGTGACGATCGTCGCCGCCAAAGGTTCGGTGCCGCGCGAGGTCGGGGCCCGCATGCTCGTCCACGCCGAGGGTACCGCCGGCACGGTCGGGGGTGGCGTGCTCGAATGGCAAGCGATCGCCCGGGCCCGGGCGATGCTCGAATCGGGCGAGCGCGAGGCGCTGCTCGAGCTCGTCCTCGGCCCCGAGCTCGGCCAGTGCTGCGGCGGCCGGGCGACCCTTCGGCTCGAACGCGCGGACGCGCTCCTCCTCGACCGGCTCGCCTCCGAGGAGGCGGCCGAGCGGGCGGCCCGGCCGCGCGTCCTCCTCTTCGGCGCGGGCCATGTCGGCCGGGCGCTCGCCCGGGCCCTGCCCCCCTTCCCTTGCGGATCGGCTGGATCGATCCGCGCCCCGATGCCTTCCCTCCCGACCCGCCGCCCGGGATCGAGCTCGTGTACAGCGAGCAGCCGGCCCGCTTCCTCGAGGAGACCCCGGAGGTGGCGGGCGTGCTCGTCTCGACCCACAGCCACGCGCTCGACTTCGCGCTCGTGGCCGCGGCCCTTGCCCGCGACGATCCTGTCCATGTCGGGCTGATCGGCTCGGCGAGCAAACGGGCCCGCTTCGTGAGCGGCCTGCGCGCCCTGGGGCTGCCCGAGACACGGATCGCCCGGCTCGCTTGCCCGCTCGGCGGCACGACCGCCGACAAGCGCCCCGAGGTGATCGCGCTCCTGGGGGCGGCCGAGCTCTGGCGGGCTTTGGCCGCGAGCGCCGGAAGCGGGAAGGCCGCATGAGCCCCCTCCCCGGCTGCAGCTCGAAGGCATCACCAAGCGGTTCGGCCTGGTCACGGCCAACGACCGGGTCGACCTCGCCGTCGAGGCCGGGGAGATCCACGCGCTCCTGGGCGAGAACGGCGCCGGCAAGTCGACCCTCGTCAAGCAGATCTACGGTCTGCTCCAGCCCGACTCGGGGGTGATCCGGATCGACGGCGAGCCGGTCCGGATCGCGAGCCCGAAGGTCGCGCGCGGGCTCGGCATCGCCACGGTCTTCCAGCATTTCACGCTGGTCGAGGCGCTCGACGTGGCCGAGAACGTGGCACTCGGCCTCGACGAGCGGGCGAGCCGGCGCGAGCTGGTCCGCCGCATCCGCGAGGCCGGCCGGGCCTACGGTCTGCCGCTCGATCCCGACCGCCCGGTCCACGACTTGTCGATGGGCGAACGGCAGCGGGTCGAGATCGTCCGCTGCCTGCTCGAGCGGCCGCGTCTTTTGATCATGGACGAGCCCACCTCGGTCTTGACCCAGCAGGAGGTCGAGCGGCTGTTCGCCACCCTGCGCCGGCTCGCCGCCGAGGGTTGCGCGATCCTCTACATCTCGCACAAGCTCGCCGAGATCTCGGCCCTGTGCGAGCGGGCCACGATCCTCCGGGCCGGCCGCGTCGTGGCGACGGTCGATCCGCGGACCACCGATGCCCGCGAGCTCGCCGCCCGGATGGTGGGAGCCGAGGTCCGAGCGGTGGGCTCGAGGGCCTCCTCGACGGGCGGAGCGGTCCGTCTCGCGGTCGACGGGCTCTCCCTACCGCCCGACCGTCCGTTCGGCACCGCCCTCGTCGATCTGCGGCTCGAGCTGCGCGCGGGCGAGATCCTGGGTGTGGCGGGGATCGCCGGCAACGGCCAGGACGAGCTGTTCCGTATCCTCTCGGGCGAACGGCCGGTGCCGCGCGCCGAGGCGATCCGGCTCGACGGTCGGCCGATCGGCACGCTCGGCCCGAGCGCGCGCCGTGCACTCGGCCTCGTGGCCGTGCCGGAAGAGCGGCTCGGTCACGCCGCGGTGGGCGAGCTGCCGCTGCCCGCCAACACCGTCCTCGCGGCGCGCGAACGGCTCGGCCTCGTCCGACACGGGCTCGTGCGCTGGGCCGAGGCGCGGGCGGCGACCGGGCGGATCGTCCGCAGGCTCGACGTGCGGACACCGGCGCTGGACGCACCGGCCTCGAGCCTGTCGGGCGGCAATCTGCAGAGGTTCGTGATCGGCCGGGCGATCCTCCAAGACCCGCAGGTGCTGGTCGCGGCGCAGCCGACCTGGGGGGTGGATGCCGGAGCCACCGCCGCGATCCACGCCGCCCTCCGGGACCTGGTGGCGAGTGGGGCTGCGGTCCTGTTGATCAGCCAGGATCTCGACGAGCTCTTGGCGCTCGCCGATCGGCTGGCCGTGCTCGACCGGGGCCGCCTCTCCCCGGCTCGCCCCACGGGCGAGCTCGGCCTCGAAGAGATCGGTCCCATGATGGGCGGCTTGCACGAGCCCGTGGGCAGGGTCTCCCCTTGAGGCTCGAGCTCGAGCCGCGTCCTTCGCCCTCCCCGCTCTGGCGGGTCCTGGCGCCGCCTTCGGCCGTGGCCTCGACCGCGCTCGCCGGTCTCGTGCTGTTCTCCGTCCTCGGCGTCGCTCCGGGCCGCACCCTCTACGCCTTCTTCCTCGCCCCGCTCACCAGCCTCTGGGGGGTGAGCGAGCTGCTCGTGAAGGCAGCACCCCTGGCGCTGATCGCCCTCGGGCTCGCCCCCGGTTTCCGCGCCGGGGTCTGGAACATCGGGGCCGAAGGCCAACTCACGATCGGCGCCGTCGCGGGTGCCGGGGTGCTGCTCGCCCTTTGGCCGTCGGATGCGCCATGGGTCCTGCCCACGGCCCTGCTCGCCGGGATCCTGGGCGGTGCGGCTTGGGCCTGGATCCCGGCCGTGCTGCGGATCCGCCGCGGGGCGAGCGAGATCCTCGTGAGCTTGATGCTCGCTTACGTGGCCCAGCTCCTCCTTTCCACCCTGGTCTACGGGCCCTGGCGCGACCCCGAGGGCTTCAACTTCCCGCAGACCCGTCTGTTCCAGGTCGGCCTGCCGGTCCTGGTCGAGGGAACCCGGCTGCATCCGGGCGTGCTCCTCGCCCCGCTCCTCGCGATCCTCGCCTGGCTCCTCTTCCGCTTCACGCTTTTGGGCCTCGCCCTCTCGGTGAGCGGCCGGGCCCCGGCAGCCGCCACCCATGCCGGCTTCGATCGGCCCCGTATCGTCCGGGGCTGCCTGCTCGTCGCCGGCGCGCTCGCCGGGCTCGCCGGCATCCTCGAGGCCACCGGGCCGATCGGCCAGCTCGTCCCCACCTTGACCCCGGGTTACGGCTTCACCGCCATCATCGTGGCGTTCCTCGGCCGGCTCCACCCACTCGGCATCCTGCCGGCGGCCCTCGTCGTGGCCCTCGCCTATCTCGGCGGCGAGACCGCGCAGATCGAAGCCGGCCTGCCGCAGGCGGTGACCGGCCTCTTCCAGGGTCTGTTGCTGTTCTTCCTGCTCGGCAGCGAGGTCCTCGTGCGCTACCGGATCCGCTGGCGGCGTCCCGCCGGGGCCGGGGTCCCGTGAGCCCCGAGCTCTTCGTGGCGGTTCTCGCGACCGTAGTGACCGCGGCCACCCCGCTCCTGCTCGCCGCCACCGGCGAGCTGATCGCCGAGCGGGCCGGGGTCCTCAATCTCGGCGTCGAGGGCATGATGCTCGTGGGCGCGGTGGCCGGCTTCGCCACCGCGCTCGGCACCGGCAACGCGTCCCTGGCCCTGCTCGCCGCGGCGCTCGCCGGGACCGGGCTCGCCGCACTCTTCGCCCTTCTGGTGCTCGTCCTCCTCGCCGACCAGGTGGTGAGCGGCCTGGCGCTCACGATCTTCGCCGTCGGGCTCTCGGCCCTTCTCGGCGCCGGGCTCGTCGGCACCCCGGTCGAGCGGCTCCCGCGCCTCGATCTGCCCGGGCTCTCCGACCTGCCGCTTCTGGGGCCGTTGCTGTTCGGCCAGGACGCGCTCGTCTATCTGGCGCATCTCGCCCTCCCGGCGGTCGCCTGGTTCCTGCGGACGAGCCGTGCCGGCAGGGTCTTGCGCGCCTGCGGCGAGAACCCCGAAGCGGTGCACGCCATGGGCTACCGGGTCCGGCTGGTCCGCACCCTCGCCGTACTCTTCGGCGGGGCCATGGCCGGGCTCGGCGGAGCCTTCCTCTCGCTCTCCTACACCCCCTTCTGGATCGAGGAGATGACCGCCGGCCGTGGCTGGATCGCCTTGGCCCTCGTCGTCTTCGCCGCCTGGCGGCCGGCTCGGCTGCTGCTCGGCGCCTATCTCTTCGGCGGCGTGGCGATCCTCCAGCTCCATGCCCAGAGCCTGGGCCTCTTGCCGGTCCCGGCCCAGCTCCTCTCGATGCTGCCCTATCTGGCGACCGTCCTCGTTCTGGCCCTGGTAGCCGGCGGGCGGGAGACGGCCGCTCCGGCGGCGCTCGGCCGGCCGTTCCTGCCGCCCCGTTGAGCTGCGCGCAGGGCGTACGGCCCTACCCGCTCAGCCTTCGTACTTGAAGGACAGCTTGAGCTTGGTGCGGTAGGAGCGGATCTTGCCGTCCTCGATCACCACGTCCTGCTCGACCACCTCGGCGATGCGCAGATCGCGCAGGGTCTGCGCCGCCCGCTCGACCGCCACCGCCGCCGCCCGCTCCCAGGATTCGCTGCTCGTGCCGATGATCTCGATGACCTTGTAGACGCTTTCCGGCACGGTCCACCTCCCCTTCCCCTCGGCCCCGGCGCTCCGGGCGCCGATCGCGCGAGCATGCCCGAAGCCCGCGGCCCGGTCCATCCACCCGGAGAGCCGCTTGCCGATCCGGCCGGCGACGGGCTCAACTCGCCGCGGACGAGCCGGAGAGGGAACGGATGGACGCGGCCTTCGCCGATGGGATCGAGCTGGCCTTGCGCTGGTTGCACGTGATCGCCGCGATCGCTTGGATCGGCAGCTCCTTCTACTTCGTCCACCTGGACGCCTCCCTCGAGAAGCGGCCCGGCTTGCCCGCAGGTGTCGCCGGCGAGGCTTGGCAGGTACACGGCGGCGGCTTCTACCGGATGCAGAAATACACGATCGCCCCGCCCGAGCTTCCCGAGAAGCTCACCTGGTTCAAATGGGAAGCCTACACGACCTGGCTGTCCGGCTTCGCCCTGCTCGTTGCCCTCTACTACGCGAAGCCCGAGCTTTATCTGATCGATCCGACGGTCCTGCCGCTCGAGCCCTGGCGCGCCGTGGTCGTGGGCGCGAGCTCGATCCTGTTGGGCTACTTGGTCTACGAGATCCTCTGCCGCTCGCCCCTGGGCCGCGACGACCGGCTGCTCGCGATCGTCGGCAGCGCCCTCCTCGTCCTTTTCGCCTTCGCCACGAGCCGAATCTTCTCCGGCCGCGGCACGATGATCCAAGTCGGAGCCCTTCTCGGCACCTGCATGGTCGCCTCGGTCGCCCACGTCATCATCCCGAACCAGCGCAAGGCGGTGGCCGCACTGCTCGTCGGCCGCACCCCCGACCCGGAGCTCGGCCGCCGCGCCAAGCAGCGCTCGCTGCACAACAACTACCTCACGCTGCCGGTCGTCTTCACGATGATCGCCGGCCACTATCCGCTCGTGTTCGACAATCGCTGGAACTGGTTGATCCTGGCGCTCGTCTTGCTGATCGGCTTCGCCGTTCGGTATTTCTTCAACGAACGGCACGCAGGCCGTCCCTCGCCCTGGTGGAGCTGGGGGGTCGCGGCCGCGGCCGGCGCCGCGGCCCTGTGGCTCGCCCGCCCGCCGGGCGCGCCGACCGGCGCTGCGAGCGCCGCGCCGCCACCGGCCCTCACCGAGATCGAAGCGATCGTCGCGAGCCGCTGCGCCATGTGCCACGCCGAACACCCGGTCTGGCCCGGGCTCGCCGCCGCGCCCAAAGGCGTTCGGCTCGACACGCCCGAGGCGATCCGCCGCTGGGCCCCGGCGATCGCCCGGCAAGCGGTCCACAGCCGGGCCATGCCGCCGGGCAACCTCTCCGGGCTCGAGGCCGAGGAGCGAGCGCGTCTCGCTCGCTGGCTCGAGGCCGGAGCACCGGGCGGATGAGCGGGACGGTCCCGAACCCCGCCGCCGGGCGATCCGCGGACGGCTCCTCGATTTCCCGCCCGAGGGTGGGTATCGGCTCCGCGCCGATCATCTCCTCCTCGTCGAGGACGGGCGGATCACGCAGATCGGACCGGCCGCCGCGCTCCTTCCGACCGTGCCACCGGCCACGCCCGTCGACGCGCACGGCGACCGCCTCCTCCTGCCCGGCCTGATCGACGCCCACCTCCATTTCCGCAGAGCCAGGTGGTCGCCTCGCCGGCTCGAGATCTCCTCGACTGGCTCGAGCGCAGCACCTTTCCGGCCGAGCGGGCCTTCGCCGATCCGGCGCACGCCGCGCGCATGGCGCGCTTCTTCCTCGCCGAGCTCCTGCGCCAAGGCACGACCACGGCCGTGATCTACGGCTCGATTCACGCGCGTCGATCGACGCGCTCATGAAGGTAGCGGGCGGCCGCCGGCTGCAGCTCCCGGCCGGCAAAGTGATGATGGACCGGGGACCCGAGGGGTTCCGCGACGCGGGCGAAGACGGGATCCGCGAACGCGCCGAGCTCTCAGCCCGTTGGCACGGCGTCGACCGGCTCGCCTACGTGATCAGTCCGCGCTTCGCTTTGACTTCGAGCGAGGCTCAGCTCGCAGCCGCGAGCGAACTCTTGGCTGCCCATCCGAGCTGCTGGCTACGGACCCAGTTGGCGGAAAGCCCGGGCGAGATCGAGGCGGTCCGCGCACGCTTCTCCTGGGCTCGCGACTACACGGAAAGTTACGACCGTTTCGGCTTGTTGGGGCGGCGCACCCTCTTGGGTCACGGTGTCCGACTTCGTGAAAAGGAGTGGGCTCGGCTCACCGAGACCGGCTCGGTCGCCGTGCTTTGCCCCACCTCGAACTTGTTCTTGGGCTCCGGTCTCGTCGACCTCGGTGCGCTCGCCGATCCGCGCCGGCCGGTCTCGCCCTCGGGACCGACGCGGGCGGCGGCAGCTCCTGGTCGATGCTGCGGACCGCCGCGACGCTTCGCGGCGTCGCGCGGCTCCTTGGCCGAAACTGGTCACCGGTCGACGTTTTTCGCCCGATGACGATCGACAACGCCGCGGCACTCGGCCCGGCCGATCGAATCGGCCGCCTCGAGCCCGGGTTCGAGGCCGACCTCGTCGTGCTCGATCCGGTGGCGACACAGGCCATGGCGCATCGACTCGAATGCGCCCACGGGCTCGAGGACGAGCTCGCCGTGTTGCTCCGGCTCGACGACGATCGCGCGGTCCGACGCGTCTACGTGCTCGGCGAACCGGTCGCCGGCGCCGACTTATCAGTGCCCTGACGGGCCCGCTCTCGGCCCCATTCGGCGAGCAAATCGGCCAGCCGGTCGGCGACCCAAGCGATCGCCGCTTCGTCCACCTCGGGTGCCCAGCGATAGAGCCACTGATTGCCGCTGCGGGTGATGGTGACGAGCTTGCGGCCTTCGGGATCGAGGACGATCCGGCCGCGCAGCGCGAGTCGGCTCGGCGTCGCTCGCCGACGCGCCGCCTCGAGCGCCCGCGCGAGCCGCTCGCGGGGCGATCGACCTGCGTCCGCCTCGAGGGCCTCGACCATCCGATCCAAGGCGCCGGGATCGGCATCGAGCGCCGCTTGCAAGCGGCGGCCGTCGGCCAAGGTGAGAACGCGCGGATCGCCCAGCCGCTCGACGAGCGCTCCGGGCAGCCGGCCGAGGCGCAGATAATCGACGATCGAGGGCTGCGAGAGACCGGTCAGCGCCGCGAGCCGGGTCGTGCTCCAACCCCGTTCGGCGAGGGTCGCAAGCCACCGACTGCGCTCGTAAGGCGAGACGTCCGCGCGCTCGGCGTTCTCGCGGTACTGCAAGGCGAGCATCGCCTCGTCGTCGAGCGGCAGGATCCGCGCGAGAACCGGCCGGCCGAGCGCCCGGCAAGCGGCCAGTCGGCGGCGGCCGGCGGCGAGTTCGAACCGCTCGCCTTTGGGTCGGACCGTGATCGGCACGTCCTGCCCGCGTTCGGCGATGCTGGCCTTCAAGGCCTCGAACGCGGCATCGGCGAAGGCGCGAGGGTCGCGGTCGGGCGGCAAGGGCTCGTCGATCAGCCCCGGATCGAGTCGGACGAGACGGTCGACGGTCGCAACCGGCCCGGCTCGCTCGGCCTCGAGGGCGCGCAGCCGTTCGAGGAGCCCTTCTTTGTGGACGTCGAGGGCCCGCCCCACGATCCCCCGGGGCGGCGGCGCCGTCGCGGCCTCGACGTCTCGCTGCAGGTTCTCGATCGAGGCCGCGAGTGCGGCCCGCTTGTCGGTCTGGCGCATCGCGATTGCCCTCGGTCTCGTTCTCAGTCTCGCGCCTCGATCGGCCGCCCCCAGGCCCGCAGGATCTCCTGCTCGAGCGCTCGGTTGACCCGGTCCATCGCCTCCCGTCCGCGCTCGTAGGTGCGACGGTTACCGGCCGGCTCGTACTCGTAGAGTGTTTCCTTGAGGATCCCGGCGGCGTCGATGAGGGCGGTGTCGAGCATCGCTTCGCTCAGCACGATCTCTTGGAACAAGGCCCGCTTCCAGCGGACGATCTCGGCCTGGTTGCGGTCGGCGGCCTTGAAGCGTGTGGTGACGATCCGCACGAAGTCGTAGCCGAGCGCATCCGAGCGCAGGGTCGCGCGGAAATCCCGGGCAACACCGGCGAGGAAGCGGAAGAACTCCCCCGAGCTCGCGAAGTCGAGCATCGATGGTGGGATCGGCACGACGAGGCCGGTTGCCGCCCAGAGCGCGTTCAAGGTGAGCATGCCGACATCCGGCCGGCAATCGCACACCACGACGTCGTAGTGTGAGTCGATCGCTTTCAAGAGTTCCTCGAGCTGAGCGTAGAAGGCGAAGTCGCGCCGCTCGAGGAGCCGGCCCACGAGCTCGTACTCGGCGTGCTGCAAGGCGATGCTCGCGGGCAGGAGATCGAGGCCGGTCCAATGGGTCTTGCGGACGAGCTCGGAAGCCTCGCGTGCACCCGAGAGCCAACTCGCGAAGGTGCCGCTCTCGCCGATCTCGGTGTCCGGATCGAGCCCGAAGAGCGCTGTTGCGGAAGCTTGCGGGTCGAGATCGACGAGCAGGACGCGGTAGCCGCGCAAGGCGAGATATTGGGCGAAGTGGACGGCGGTCGTGGTCTTGCCGCTGCCGCCTTTGAAGTTGACGAAGGTCACGACCTGCAGCCGTTCGCCGAGCTCGGCGCGCCGGCCGGGTGCGTAGCGCGGGCTCCCGGTAGCCCGCTCGAGCCAGCGGCGGGCAGCGTGGATCTCTTCGAGGGAGAAGGTCCGCCGCCCCCCGGCCTGGATCTCGCCCGTGGGAAAGCCCGGCTCACGCACGAGATTGCGCAGATGGCCGGGCGAGATGCCGAGGACGGCCGCCACCTCGCCGGCGCCGAACCGGCGCAGCCGTTTGCATTTGTCGGGATGGTTCTCGAGCTCGACCGCCTTGCGCTGAACCGCCCGGCAGAGCTCGGCGAAGCGTTCGAAACGGACGGCGATGTCCTCCATGGCCTCGCGCCTCGTTCTCCCTGCGTGGTGTACGAGCGCCGATCCGCTTCGACCAGCGTCGATCAGCGCTTTCGCCACGAACGTTCCGGGATCGTCACCGAGAAGGCACGATCCTCGCATCGTCGTGGATCATGACGGCATCCCCTCGCCCCCGTCCGCATCCTTCCCCGGGGCGGGCAGCCTCGGTGCCGTCGTCAGGCCTCCTCCCTCCGGCTTATCAGTGCACTGATAGCTTGTCCGCAGACTCCTGCAGGCCCGCCCGCCTCTCCCGCGCCGATCGAACCCCGGATCGACGCGACGGTCCGATGTCGGGCCCACGGTCGATGCCATCGGACGGCCCAAAGCCGCCGTGAAGGCCGAGCGACCCCGCCTCACCACCTGTCCCCTGCCGGCTCGGAGCGTTCTTCCCATGCAGTGGTGGTCCTCGCGTCCGTGCTCGTGGCGCCGACCGCAGCCATGCCTCGTCTCTTCGCCCTTCGCCTTCCGCTCGACCGATTCTCGACAGGCGAAGCAACCCTCTCCGCGCGGACCACCCCCCACACTCCATCCGCGGGCTCACGTCCGGGTCGTGACGATCCGGCCCCAGGATCGGTCGCGCTCTCCTTGGCCCTCCCCGGAGGCTCGTTCCACCAGACTGCCTCTACCTCATCCGCACCCGGTCCGCTTCTCGCGACGGTCTCTCTCCCGGCGCAGATGCGCCAGCTCCGCCTGGTGTACCCTCTCCTTCCTTCGCGCGTCCTGCTCCTTCTGGTCGTTCTCCACCCGCTGGTCGTTCTCCACCCGCTTCGATCGAGCGACCGCCTCGCAGCGGACCGATCGGCTGCTCTACCCGGAACCTCCTCCTTTCCTGTCGCCACCTCGCGCGGCTCCTTACCGCAACACCTTCTGCCCGGGGCTCTTCGCAACGAGGGCTTGCCATCGTCCCCGCCCGATCTCTTCGCGCTTCGTCGCCCCCCTCTGCACCTTCGAGCAACGCCGCAGGGCATCGGCTGCCCGATCGCTCACCCTCCACGTCGATCCCTCCCCGGTCGAGGGCCTATCAGTGCACTGATACCCCGAGTCCCTATTGACGGATCATCCGCCCGAGTCGCAGCCGGCGAACCCTTATCCGAACCCGAACGCCGTCACCCCCGCTCTCGGCCCCGCCCCCCTCGCGCCCCCCTCGCCACCCCTCGAGCCGCCCCCCACTTCCGATCGCTCGGCCTGCCGCTTGCCGTTCCTCTTCTCTTGCCCGCCCCGGCCCGGGCAGCCGTCTTCCGCCGCGCTTCCCCGACGCTCGCGGCGTGGGAAACGGCATCCGCCCGGGCCCGAACTTCGGAAGCCAGCCCCGCCCATCAACCTCCATGTTGGCCCGTCGGCCGCGGCAGGAGGGATCGGCGAGGAGGCCCCCTCGGCGAGTCGATCGCACCCACCCGGTCCCGCCCATGCGCCGCGCCGCTCTCCGCCCTCCACCAACCCCGGTCGGCCCCAGCGCAGGAGATCCGACCTTTTCCTTTCTCCACCCCGACGGCAGCCACGTGCCCCCGAGCGAGCCCTTTTCCGCACGCCTCCCCACGACCCAAGGGCCACCGACGGCCGAGCCCCGGTGCTCCCCGTCGCCCGTTACCTCGGGCCCCTTCGCCCACAAGCACGCCCTGCCGAGAACGTGCGCCTCCGGAAGGCGCTCCCGCTCCGCGTTGCAGCCCCGCCGATCGCGTCTCCCGGCCTGGCACGGGCGGGGGAGGGCACCCCGCCGAGTTGGAGTTCCCTACCCCGGAGAGCCCCGGTCTGTGGTCGACGGCAGCCGTCGCGCCCGAAGCCCCCCAAGCCCCTCGGGGCCCACCATCCGAACCTCGCTGCCTCCGGACGCCGAAGAGATCGGCGCGACCTTCGGCGCGAAGAGAACGGGGCAGGGGCACGCCCGCCCGGCGATACCCGAGCCCCCGCGCGCCGCCTCCCGCTCGCGCCGGGCTCCGATCGTCCTCATCGGTGCACCGATAACCCCTCTGCACCTCCCTTTCCCGGCAGAGACGACTCGACGACGAGCACCACGGCTCCCGCGCGGCCGCGCCGAGACCGCCCTCGCCCGCCTCGATCGCCGGACGAGGCGTCCGGGTCACGCTTCCGTTGCGATCGTGAAGAGCGCGTCCGCCCCCGCTCCCCGAGCCGGTGGAGGACCCGAACCCGGACCCCCAGCCGATAGCCCGCCTGGCGCTACCGATCGGGTCCTTCCCGAACCCCGAAACAGGAACCGATCACGACGGCACGCCCGTCGCCGCGCGGGCACGGCCGATCGAGGGGAGGGGCGCCCTCGTCCGAAGGAGACGGCCCGACCACGAGCAGCCTCTCGGAGAGTGCTCATCCGGACTGCCGGTCCGAATTCCCGGATCGCCGGGGACCCAGCTGCGCTTCGCGGCCCCTCGCCCCGGCCTCGACGCGACCAACGCGGTGGACGGGCGACGGAGCTCGCTCGCATCGATTCCCGAACGCGCTCGCCCCGACCCCGACCCGCGCCGGCTTCGTCGAGGCATTTTGATCGAGATCAAGTCCTCCTGCTCTGATCCCTTCTAAGCTTCCCGAGTCCTGACGAGGCCGAACCGGGAGGCTTTCCATCCGGATCCTCTTCGTCCATCCGAACTACCATTGATCCGAACTACCATTCCGGTGGTGCGGAGATCGCCGGCAACTGGCAGCCCTCTTGGGTCGCATATCTCACGGGCTACTCGAAGGCAGCGGGCTATACCGAGATCGCCTTCCTCGATGCGACGACCGATCATCTCGACGAGGACGCGCTTCGGGAGCGGATTCGCGCCTACGCCCCCAACCCCGTCGCCACGACCGCGATCACCCCCGCGATCTCCAAGGCCGAGCGCGTGTTCCAAATCGTCCGCGAGGAACGTCCCGAGGCGCTCACCGCGCTCGGTGGCGTGCACGGGATCTTCCTCTATCCCCAGATGCTCCCCGAAGCACCGTGGGTCGACGTCGTGGTCCGCGGCGAAGGGGAGGCGGTGCTCCTCGACCTCGTTCGCGGCCTCGAGGACAGCAGTTGGGCTCGTGATCGCCGATCGGTCCGCGGGATCGCCACCCGGATCGACGGGGAGGTTGTCGCGACCCCTGCCGCCCCGCCGATCGCGGACGTCGACACGATCGTCGCCGACTGGGGGATCCTCGACTGGTCGAAATACATCTCCATTCCTCTCGAGACACGGGTCGCCGTTCCGAATTTCGCCCACGGCTGCCCGTTCACCTGCAGCTTCTGCTCGCAGTGGAAGTTCTGGCGCGACTATCGGGTCCGCAACCCGATCAAGGTCGTCGACGAGATCGAGATCCTGGTCCGCGAGCACCAGGTCGGGTTCTTCATCCTGGCCGACGAGGAGCCGACCATCCACCGCAAGAAGTTCATCGCCTTCTGCGAGGAGCTGGTCCGCCGCGACCTCGGCGTGCTCTCAATATCCGGGTCACCGACATCCTGCGCGACGAGGCGCTCTTGCCACTGTATCGCAAGGCCGGCCTCGTCCATGTCTCGCTCGGCACCGAGGCCGCACCTCCGCTCAAGCTCGACCGGTTCCGCAAAGAGACGACGGTCGCCCAGAACAAGAAGGCGATCCAGCTCCTCCGCCGGCACGGCATCGTCACCGAGGCGCAGTTCATCGTCGGCCTCGAGAACGAGACCGCCGAGACGCTCGAAGAGACCTACGCCATGTGCCGGGATTGGGACCCCGACATGGCGAACCTGTCGATGTATACGCCTTGGCCCTTCACCGATCTCTTCCACGAGCTGGAGGACAAGGTCGAGATCTTCGATTTCGAAACGTACAATTTCGTGACGCCTATCATCACGCCGGCCGCCATGGATCGCGCCGAGCTGCTCGATCGCGTCATGCACAATTCTCGCCGCTTCTACATGCGTAAGGCGTTCTTCTCTTATCCCTGGCAACGCGATCCGGTCCGCCGCCGCTATCTCCGCGGCTCCCTCGAGGCCTATTTGCGGGCCGGCTTCAAGCGTCAGTTCTACGACCTCGGCCGGGTCGGCTATCGGGGTCCGCAATCCACGGGCAAGGTCGATTTCGGCTTCGACCGCTCCCGCACCCTCGAGCGCGCCCGGGTCGGCGATTGGAAAGCGGTCGGCGAGCGGCGGCTCGAGAAGAAGGCGCGTGCCGAGGCGGCGCCCCGACGCGTGATGGCCTGCGGCGGCACCGAACAGCTGCCCGGGGCGACCGAGCCGGACCGGCCCACCGCGTGAGCGCCCCCGGCTCGGACCGCACCGGCCGGATCGGCCCGAACGCGATCCTCCAGCTCGTGGCCGCACCGCGCGAACGCGAAGGAAAGGGGACCGTCGCGGCCGTGCTGCGCCGGGCCGGGCTCGAAGACCGGGTGGCCCGGCCGGTCGACGGCTTGGTCTCGGTCGCCGAAGTCCGCGCCGTTCATGCCGCGCTGCAGGAGGTGGTCGGCCCGGAGGCCACGCGGAGCTTCGCCGCCGAGGCCGGACGGCGGACCGCCGCCTATCTCCTCGGCCACCGGATCCCGGGTCCCTTCCGACGGCTTCTCGCTCGTCTGCCGACCCGGTTGCGGCAGCCGCTCTTGCTCGCCGTGATCATCCGCCACGCCTGGACCCTCACCGGCGGCGGCCGTTTCGCCCTCCTCCAGAGCGCGCCATCGCGTCTGTCGATCGAGCCCTGCCCGCTCTGTCCGGCTTGCGGCCGCGACGGGCTCGGCTGCGTCTGTTACGCGGCGACCTTCGAAGCCCTGCTGCGTGATCTCGTCGACCCCCGAACAGGCGTCGAGCCGGCCCCCTGCCGGGCGGCCGGCTCGCGCCGTTGCGAGCTCCGGATCTTGCGGCTCAGCGCTTGATCGCGGCGAGCTCCGGATAGTCCTTCAGCATCGAGACACCCAGGAGCGGCTTGGCGGCCCCTTGATGGCAAGTCGCACAAGCGAGCTTCGGCACGTCGCCGAGCGGCCCGAGCCGTTCCTTCGGAAAGACGCCCTCGAGGGGTAAAAGATACTCACGATTGAGCGACCGCACCATCCGGATGCCGTGCCACGCCGTGGTCCGTTGCGGCGTGCTCTGGTCCCACGAGAAGAACGAGCGGCTGTTGTGGCAATAGGTGCAATTCACACCCAACGAATCGCTCACATAGTGCATGAGCGAGTAGGTGAGCTCGGTCGCCTGGATCGAGGCGCCCCGCTGGCCGCGCAGCGGCAGCACGCGGTTGTCGATCACCCGGATCGGTGCATCCGGACCCGACAGGAGCGGGGTCAGAGGATCCGCCGGCAGCGAGGCCAAGGTCGCGAGCGGGGCCGGTCGGTTCTGCCCGGTCGGACCCTGCGCGCCGCCGCCCGCCTGCATCGGATTCGGCTCGGTGAACCAGGTCCCCACGGGCACCGGCTTGCCGCGATGGCAGGTCCAGCAGGTGACGCCGGTTGCCCCGACATGCGCCTGCCAGTCGGCGTTGATGGTGCCGACCATCTGCAACATTTTCCGCGCGACGACCTTGGTGTAAAGCTTGTCCGAGCTCAAGGGCTCGCCCTCGGCGTGGCAATAGCCGCAGCCTTGCTCGGGCGAGACCCATTCGGTGATCGCCGCCATCAGCCGATTGAACTCCTCGACGTCGAGGTCGCCCAGGACCGGGACGTTCTCGTAGAGCTCCGCGGCTTTCTGGCCGGCCGGCTGTATGGCCGGTTGCGGCTCCGGCACCCGGTTGGCGGCGACCCGGTCGGCGACCCGGCGCGGGTTCTGGACGTCGACCATGGCGAGGCCGCGGAAGCCGGTCTGGCTGGTTTGGATCGGCGGCGCCTCGTAGGTGAGGGCGAGCCCCACCGCGATCACGGCCGCGCCCACGCCGAGGCCGATCAGGACCGGAGGTGTCCGGTATCCACTCGGAGGCTGCATGGCTCACCTCGCTGCCGCAGCGGCGGGATCGACCACGGGTGGGAAGACCTCGGGATAAGCCGGCGCCACACCGTGCTTGACCGCCCAGAGGTACCAATTGTCGACCACCGTCCCGGTCAGCAAGATCCCGATACCGCCGGTGAGCGGGGTGAGGACCGCGAACCACCAAGCCCAACGGTGGATCGACTCCATCGTCGCGTTGAAGCCCATGGTCCACCGCCAGAAAAGGGCCGCGCGCTCGGCCGCGGTGCCGCGGTCGAGGATTTGCTCGACCTCGCGGTCGCCGCCGAACCGGCTCACGGCGAGGATCGTCGCGCCGTGCATGGCGAACAGCAGCACCGAGCCGTAGAGGAAGACGATCGAGAGGCAGTGGAACGGGTTGTAGAACAGGTTGCCGTAGCGGATCGAGAAGGCCGCGGTCCAATCGAGATGCGGGAAGATGCCGAACGGCACCGCCTCGGCCCAGCTCCCCATCAAGATCGGTCGGATGAAGCCCAGCACGAGATAAAGCCAGATCGCCGCGGCGAACGCCCAGGCGACGTGCGTGCCCATGCCGAGCGCCCGGGCCCGGCGATAGGTCCGCACCCACCAGAGGAGGATCGAAAGGGTCAAGAAGAAGCCGGCCATCAGCCACCAGCCGCCCTCGTTCAAGGGTGGGATCGAAAGCCCGTATTTCGGTGGTGGCGGCTCGAGGGCGAGCCAGAAGAGCTGGCGGACGAACTGCACCGGGTCCCAGTTGACCGAGGCCCACATGTTGAGGCCGATGATCTCGATCGCGACGATCCCCGAGACGATCGAGGCCACCCCGAGCCAGCCGAGATAGATGGGCCCGATCTGGGCGTCGCCGATCTTGCCCAAAAGGTAGGAAAAGCGGGGCGTTCCCTGGCGGATCCAGGTTCCCCGGGGCAGGGGCACGCCCGCATGCGCCGGCGCGCGGATCTGCACTTGGGTGAAGAGGCTTTGATACTCGGCCATGGCGGTCTCCCGACCTTCAGCGCCAGATCGGCAGATCGAGCCACCAGCCCCACCATTCCGGCCAGCCGCGGGTCCAGAAGGGGCCGCTGATGACGATGCACACGGCACTCCAGAACCCCGCGTTGAGGGCCAAGAACAGCCCGAGCCGATGGATGCCGAGCGTGCCGATCGAGTAGCCGATGAAGTCGCGGAAGAAGGTGTTCTCGTGGTCGGCGGCCTTGACCGGCTCGCCTTCGGGCGGGTTGGCGGCGGACAGGACGAGCGAGCCGTGCAGCGCCAACGCCAGTGTCGTCGTAAAGAAGAAGGTCACGGCGAGCATGTGCGCCGGATTGTAGTGGAAATGCAGGTACTGATATCCCGTGTTCGACACCCAATCGAGATGGCTGAAGATCCCGTAGGGGAACCCGTGCCCCCACGCGCCCATCAGCAACGGCCGGATCACGACCAGCGTGACGTAGGCGAAGATCGCGAAACCGAAGGCGATCGGCACGTGGTAGCCGATCCCGAGCTTGCGGCAGATCTCGACCTCGCGCAGCGCCCAGGAGACGAAGGCGCCGATCGCGCAGATCGTGATCAGCTGCCACAAGCCCCCTTCCTTGAGCGGCGCCAGGGCGAGCCCGTAGGAGATGTCCGGCGGGGCGATGTTGATCTGCCAGATGTTCCAGGTCGGGCCGATCGCCGCACCGTAGACGATCAGGCCCGTGCCCAGGACCGTGAAGAAGATCGTCGTGACACCGAAGAAGCCGACGTAGAACGGCCCGACCCAGAAGTCGAACAGGTCCCCGCCGATCAGGGTGCCACCGCGGACCCGATATTTGCGCTCGAAGCTGAGCATGGCCATGGCCCGATCCTCCTCTTGCGCGGCTCGACGAAGGGGACGGGCGGGACCGCCCGAGCGGCCCCGCCCGCCCTCCGATCCGCGCCGCCTCTCAGGCGAGCAGCGTGCGGACCGCGAGCGCCGCGGCCCGGCGTGGCCCTTCGAGCCAGTTGAAGCGGTCGGTGCTCAACAGGATGAAGTGGATGAGCAACGCCAGCGCGAACAGGAAGGTGAACAGCGCGATCAGCGTCCGCCGCGGATCGAACAGGAGCCAGATACGCCACATCGTCGATCCTCCTAGACGAGCGTGGTGACCAGGGTGGCGAGGGTCTCGCGCGCCCCGTCGAGCAACGCGTAGCCCTTCGGGCCGGGCAACCACGGCCGCCAGGCCCAAGCGAGGAAGTGGGCGATGATCGCCACCACGACGAAGGCGATGAAGCTCTGCATGAAGATGCGGTGGAACTCCCGCGCCTCGCCTTCCGACAGGCCCGTCAGCGAACCGCCGGGCTTATCCAGATTCGTAGCCATGCCATCCTCCGACAGAGTGTCCGCGCGCTCTCGCGCGGTCGCGCCCGACGCAGCGAAGTCGCCGCGACGAACTCCTTGCTCGGAGCGAGCGCGAGCCTGCGGCTCGCCTGCTCACCCCATGAAGACCATCGGCACGAAGGTGTGCGCCGCCGCCCGTGCCTCGGCGAGGATCGAACGCGACGCCTGCCGTGATTCCTTGGCTGCCTGACCGGGCAGCAGCCGGCCGGCCACCGCCGCCACCAAGAACACCAAGAAGCTGACCCCGAAGATCAAGCGGAACTCGAGGCTGCGCGACCGCGACCCACGCGGCACGCCGAGCCCATGCTGGACGAGCTGAGCCATGCGACCTCCGGCTCGTGGGAACCGCCCGGCCGCCGGCAGGCGGCCGCGGTCGGATCGGGTGGGGGAGGGGAAGGACCGTCATGCGACCGGCTCCAGCCGGTCGTCCGCACGCACGCGCGCGACCGTGACCCGCGTCTCACCCGCGGCGCGCGCCCGCTGCTCGGCCGCGTCGCGGAGCCGCTTGGCGGCCGAGATCCGGGTCAAGATCGGCTCGCGCTCGACCAGCGCATCGAGCGCGCGCCGCGCCGCCTCGTCCCAGGGCAGGGGTGCGGCGAGGCGGGACGGGGTGGGCTCGACTCGATCGAGCGCGCTGCCGAGCGGCAGGATGTGGAACAGCGCGTCGAACAGCGCGTTGCACACCTCCTGCAGGAGATAGGTGGCCCCGGCATAGCCCATGAACGGAGTGCCGGTGTGCCGGCGGACGATCGTTCCCGGGAAGGAGGCCGGGATCCAGATCGCCCGACCGCCGATCTCGGCCAGGTACATCCGCTCGTTCCAGCTGCCGAAGAGCACGAGCGGTGTCTTCTTCTGGACGAGCTCGCGGATCGCCGCGTTGTCGGTCTTGCCGCCCGGGATCCGCTGCACCGCGAAGCTGCAGGGCAAGCCGAGCTCGTCCTCGAGATAACGGCGCACCCCGCGGGCATAGGTCGCCCCGGCGACGATCCCGAAGGTGGCGGTCGCGAAGAAATCCTGGGTGACCGACCGCCACAGATCCCACAAGGGCTTCAAGGTCGTGTGCCGCTCGCGCTCGATGAACGGCTCGGGGTCGAGCCCCAGGAGCGCGCCGAGCGCACGCAGGAACTTGGTCGTGCCGAAGAGGCCGAAGGGAGCCACGAGCCAGGGCCGGCCGAGCGCCTCGCACAAGGTGCGGCCGAACTCGCGATAGAGGCAGATGTTGACGTCCGCTCGGGCGAGCTCGGGCACGTCCTGCAGATGACTCCCGAGCGGGAAGACCAGGTTGACCTCGGCCCCGATGCCCTCGACCAGTCGTCGGATCTCGGCCAGATCCGAGGGCATGTTGAAGGTGCCGTAGGCCGCGCCGACGATGTTGACCTTGGGCTTCTCGCCCGGCGCCCGCTTGTGCGCGCGGACCTTGCCGCCCTTCGGGCCGAACTCGCTCCACAGCCAATAGAGCGCCCGATCGGCCGCCTGCCATTGATCCTCGTCGATCGTCCGCGGCAGGAAGCGGCGCAGATCGGCACCCTCGACGGTGAGCCCGCCGCCGATCATCTCGGCGATCGAACCCGTGACCGCCACGGCCGGTCGATCCGGGTCGAGCACCGAGCGGGCCCGTTTCATCGCCGGCTCGGTGCCGAGCTTGCCGAGCTCTTCCTCGCCGAGCCCGGTCACCACGATCGGCAATTCGTGCGGCGGGAGGGCGTCGGTGTAATGGAGCACCGAGGTCACCGGCAGGTTCTCGCAGCCGACCGGCCCGTCGATGACGACCTGCAGCCCCTTGATCGCGGTGAAGACGTAGACCGCGCCCCAGTAACCGCCGGCCCGATCGTGGTCGAGGATCAGCACGGGCTCGGCTCCAGGGCAGCCTCGCGCCGACGATCGACCACCCGGATCGCCCCTTTGCGGACCGGCTTCGGCTCGGGCTTGTCGGGCCAGATGCCGGCCGTCTCGCCCGCTCCAACGCCCTCGAAGAAAGCCCGCATCCCGAGGAACCGCTCGCGCCGGGCGATCGCCCCCTCGACCACCCGGGCGAGCGAGCCGGCGCCCGCGGCCCCCATGAGCGGCCGGGCGGAGATCAGGTTGGTGAAGTAGAGGGCGGGGATCGCCCGTTCCTTGGCCTTCTGGACCACGGGCGTGGTGCCGATCGCGAGATCGGGCTTCACCGCCTCGACCGCCGCGAGATCGTCCTCGAGCGAGGCGCGGTAGCGGACCATCGCGCCCTTGGCCTCGAGCCATTCGCGGTCGGGATCCGACCAGGGCGTGCGCGGGCAGGCGGTGCCGACGTACGGAACCTCCGCCCCGCTCTCGACCAGGAGCCGGGCGACCAGGAGCTCGGATCCCTCGTAGCCCGAGACCGTGATCCGGCCGCGGATCGGCGCGGCGGCGAGGGCAGCCCGGATCTTCGGCAAGGCCGCGGCCTTGGCGGCATCGATCCGGGCCGCCGGCAGATCGAAGGCCCGGCCCACCGCCTCGAGCCAGGCCGCCGTTCCCTCGACCCCGACCGGAGCCGAGCCCAGGATCGTCCGGCCGGCGGTCTCGAACTCGCGGATCGCGGCGGTGTAGAAGGGGTGGATCGCCGCCACCACCGGGCTGGCGAGGGCGGCGTAGAGCTCGCGCCATTCGCGGGTCGGCACGACCGGGCCGCAGGCCAGGCCCAGAGGCTCGAGCAGCTCGCCGATCGTCACCGGATCGGCCGGGAACATCTCGCCGAGCAAGGTCACGGTCGGCCGCTCGGCGCGCGGGCCCGAAGGTGCCGCGACCGGGCCCTGCTCGGCCTCGAGCCGGGCGTAGCGGAGCATCGCCCCGGCCAACACGTCCTTGGCCTCGGCATGGGTCGGCACCCCGAAGCCCGGCACGTCGATGCCGATGATCCGCACCCCCTCGATCGTCTTCGGCAGGAGCTGGAGCGGCACGCCCGAGGCCGTGGGCACGCAGAGATTGGTGACCACGATCGCGTCGTAGCGCTCGGGGTCGGCGAGCTCGAACACCGCCGCGCGGACGTCCTCGAACAGCTTGCCGGTGACGAGTGTTTCGGAATTGAACGGCACGTAGCCGACGGTCCGGCGAGCCCCGTAGAAGTGGGAGGTGAAGGTGAGGCCGTAGACGCAGCAAGCCGAGCCCGTGAGCACGGTCGCGGTCCGCCGCATCCGCAGGCCGACCCGCAGGCTGCCGAAGGCCGGGCACATGCTCTGCGGCTTGTCGTGCGGGCCCTTCGGATAGTCGCGGACGTAGCGTTCGAGGAGCTCGCGGTTGCCGGCCGCGATCGCCCGGGCCCGCAGCTGCTCGGCGCCGGCGTGGCAGCCGAGCCCCTCACCACCGGTCGGTGCCGCCTCCGGCTCGGCCGTGCCGCCGAGCACGGTGACCGGCGCCACCTCGTCGTAGACGAGCTCGCCTGCCGGCTCGGGCGCGACGCCGTCCCGCTCAGACATCGTCGTAGACCACCTCAAGCGAGCGGCGCTCGGGCACCACACCGCCGCACATGTCGGCCTCGCTCGCGGGCTCGAGGACCACGTCGCGGCCCACGGCCTCGCCCTTGAAGAGATCGAGGAGCTGCTCGTGGCCGAGCGGCTTCGGCCGCAGCGGCGGCGCTTCGGCCACCGCTCGGGCGAGTTCGGCGAAGAGCGGCGCCCAACGGCCACCCGGCCGGGCGACGATTTCGTAAGCCGCGCTCTTGCGGCGGATGTCCTCGTCGGCGGGGATCGCGGCCAGCACCGGGATGCCGACCGCCCGGGCGAAGGCCTGCGCTTCGCCGGTGCCGTCGTCCTTGTTCACGACCAGCCCGGCCACGCCGACATTGCCGCCGAGGGTGCGGAAATACTCGACCGCCGAGCAGACGTTGTTGGCGACGTAGAGCGACTGCAGGTCGTTCGAGCCGACCACGATCACTTTCTGACAAAGGTCGCGGGCGATCGGCAGGCCGAAACCGCCGCACACCACGTCGCCCAAGAAGTCCAAGAGAACGAAGTCGAAGCCCCAGTCGTGGAAGCCGAGCTTTTCGAGGAGCTCGAAGCCGTGGATGATGCCCCGGCCGCCGCAGCCGCGGCCGACCTCGGGGCCACCCAGCTCCATCGCGAACACACCGTCGCGCTTGAAGCAGACGTCGCCGATCCGGACCGGCTCGCCGGCCGCCTTCTTACGCGCGCTCGTCTCGATGATCGTGGGGCAGCTGCGCCCGGCGAAGAGCAGGGAGGTCGTGTCGCTCTTGGGATCGCAGCCGATCAGGAGGACGCGCTTGCCCTGCTGGGCCAGCATGTAGCTCAGATTGGCGAGGGTGAAGCTCTTGCCGATCCCGCCCTTGCCGTAGATCGCGACGATCTGGGTCGGCTTGCGGACCGGCCCGGTCGGGACCGGATCGGGCTCGTGCGCGGCTTCGGCGCGCAAAGCGGCGTCGCGGGCGGCGAGCGCATCGGTGGCGCCGAGGTCGAGGCTCATGCGCATCCCCTCCAATCGAGCACCATCTTGAGGCAGGTGGGATCGCCGAAGGCCTCGCGATAGGCCGCTTCGGCCGCCGCCGCCGGGCGGCGGTGGGTGACGAGCCCGTCGAGGATGAGCCTGCCCGTACGGACCAGTGCTGCCACCGCCTCGAGGTCGTCCGGCCGCCACTCGGCGGCGATCCGGATCCGCGCCTCCTTGAGGAAGGCCGGGGCGAAGGCGAAGGCGAGCGGGGCGGCGTAGAACCCGGCTAGGACGATCTCGCCGCCGGGGGCGAGCCGGGCCACGAGGCGGTCGAGGATGCTCGGATCGCCGCTCACGTCGACGATGCGGCGATAGTCGCGCCGCGGATCGGCCTCGGGGTCGAGGACGGCGTAGCCGCGCGCGCCGTCGGCCCGGCGCGGATCGCGCTCCCAGACCACGGGTGATCCGCCTTCGGCCAGGACCAGACGAGCGAGCAGCCGGCCGAGCACGCCGTGGCCGACGATCAGCTCGGGCAGCACGCCGTCGGCCGCACCGGCGAGCACGTGCCGGGCGGTCGCGGCGAGCGCCAGGAGGACCGCGTTCTCGGGCGGATCGAGCGCGCCGTCGATCGGAACCACCCGACTGCCGGGCACGACGAGGCGGGCTGCGGCGCCACCGAAGAGGGCCTTGAGCTCGGGGAAGCAGCGCGCGCCGGGAACGAAGACCCGCTCACCCGGCCGGCGGCCGGCAGCCGGGCCGGCCGTGAGGATCGTGCCCACGGTCTCGTAGCCGGGGACCAGCGGATAGCCCATGCCCGGGAACGGGGGCATGCGGCCGCTCCAGAGGAGTCGTTCGGTACCGGCGCTGATCCCGCTCCACTCGACCGCGACCAGGACGTCCTCGGCCGTGGGCGGGGCGAGTTCGACCCGGTCGAGCACGAGACGCTCGGGCGCCTCGAGCACCACGGCGAGCGTATCCATCCGACCGGCCGCCTCCCGACTGCTGCCGACGACGGTTGCTCCCGTCGCCATCGTCAAGCTAGCCTGACTCCTCAGCGTGTCAAGCTACATTTACACGACCGTCGTCAAGGCGCCTCGCGCCGTGCGGTCACGACACTCGCGATCAACGGAAGGCGCGTGCGATGCAGGCGCGGCCGGACGAACCCGGCTCGCCGCAAAAGTGCCAAGAGCTCGTCCGCCCGCCGCGGCCGGCCACGGCCCATCGCCGCGAGATAGAGGGCGAAATAGGTCCCGACCCGCTCGGCGCCGGGCGTCTCGGCCAAGGGCTCGGCGATCAGGACCGTCCCGCCCGGCAGCAGCGCCGCCCGCACCGCGCGCAACAGCTCGAGCACGGTCGTGTCGTCGTGGTCGTGCAGGATCCGCACGAGGCTCGCCGCGTCGCAGCCCGCAGGCAGCAGATCGCGGCGGAAATCGCCGCCCACGACCCGGATCCGCTCGGCGAGGCCGGCCGCGGCGAGTCGCGCCCGGGCCCGCTCGGCGACCGCCGGCAGATCGAACAAGATGAGCTCGAGCTCCGGGCAACGGGCCGCCACGGCCTCAAGGAAGGCACCTTCGCCGCCGCCCACGTCGACGAGCCGTCGCACGCCGCGGAACGGCCGGAGGGCCAAGATCTCGGCGGTGACCATCGGCTGGGTGGCGGCCATCAGCGCGGAGTAGGGGCCCACCTGCTCGGCCGGCAGCGCCGCCGGGTCCTCGGCCGAAGCATAAGGCCAATAGCGGGCGAGCCGCGCCTTGCCGGGTGGCCGACGCAGGAGCTCCAGGGGATCGGCGAGATCGGCGTAGAGGACCGCGTGGTGCTCGATCATCGCCGAAAGGCCGGGGGTCGCGAGGAGCGCGGCCCCTTCGGCCCCGAGCCCCCAGCGCCCGGCGGCGCGGCGTTCGACCAGGCCGAGGCCGACAGCTGCGGCCAGGAGCCGCTCGACCGCCTCGGCCGGGAGCCCGGTGACGGCCGCGAGCTCGTCGCGGCCGAGCGGACCGTGCGCGAGCCGCTCCGGGAGACGCAGCCGAACGACCGCCCAGAGGACCTGGCTGTAGACGAAGCCGGCGCAGAGATCGAAGAGTGCCGCGGCTCGCCGCCGTGCGACCAGCCGGGTCGGCCAAAAAGCGCTCGCCAGGCAGTGGAAGCGCGGGCTCGCCAGGAGTTGGTCGCGCCGGGCGAGGAGCGCTTCCCGGAGTTTCTCGGCGACCGCCGCCACGGACCTCGATCGGCGCTCAGGCGGCCGCGCGCACGAGGCTCTTCGGCAAGAAACGGTGGGCCTCGTGCTCGACGAGCGCGCGCAGATCGGCGGCCCCGGGGCAGGGCGGGATCGCCGCCACCGCCCCGGCG
>Ga0308405_1000442_pt1 | contig 23921 bp, 29 predicted proteins | sample HotsprSampleMS13_FD_203473 | JGI IMG/M metagenome (GOLD analysis project Ga0308405, IMG submission 203473) | Hot spring phototrophic mat microbial communities from Mushroom Spring, Yellowstone National Park, Wyoming, United States - 20060912_MS13 ...
CCGTGTTCCAGACCGCTGGGCAGAAGTTCACCTTTTCCCCAACCCTTACCCCCACCACGGCGGGGACCCCGGGGTAGTAGTGGTAGAAGGCGGGGAGGGGGCCTTGGGGCAGGTAGCTCCTCACGAGAGCTCCTCCTTGGGAACCTCCAGGCTCTTCCCGTCCTCCAAAAGCACCTCCACCGTGCCCTTCAGGGGGTTCACCTTCTGCACCTTGCCACAGACCCCTGCCTTGGTGCAGACCCGGGCGTTCTTCCTGGGCAGTTCCGCCAAAAGCTCCTGGTAGACGGGGTGCTCATAGGCCAGGCAGCAAAGGAGTCGGCCGCAGGGGCCCGAGATCTTCTCCGGGGAAAGGGGAAGCTGCTGGTCCCGGGCCAACTTGATGGACACCTGGGCGAAGCCCTGGAGCCAGGTGGAGCAACAGGACTCCATGCCGCAAGCCCCCAGGGCCCCGAGGTACTGGGCCTCCTCCCTAGGGCCCTCCGCCAGGAACTCTACCCGGGCCTGAAAACGCTCCTGGAGCTCCCGGGTAAAGCGCCTCAGGTTTACCCGCTCCTCCGCAGCGTAGCGCACGGTGAGATGGCGGCCATCCAGGGTGAAGTCGCATCCCAGGACCTTGGCGGCCACCCCTTCCTCCTTGAGGCGGGCCTTTAGGTAGAAAAGGGCTTCCTCCCCCCGGGCCCTGAGCCTCGCCGCCCGGTCCAGGTCCTCCTTGGTGGCCAGGCGCACCACCTCCCCTGCCTCCTTCTCCCGTTTGGGGGGGGTGCGCACCTTGCCCACCTCTAGGCCTCGGCTGGTGCGCACCACCACGTAGGCCTCCAGGGGAGGGGGCTCCCCCTGGAAGCGGAAGTAGCGGAGGACAGGGGTGCGGAAGCGGACACCCACGGTCATGGTTCTAAGTCTAAGGCCAAGCGGGCCAGGACCAGGTCGGGGCTCACATAAGCCCTTAGGGCCTCCCGGGCCTCCTCGAGGGCCAGAAGGGCCTGGGGCTTACCCTGCAGCAGGGCGTGGAGGAAGTAAAACCCTTCCTCTTCGGCAAGGAGCTCGCCGAGAAGTCGGAGGCGCTCCAAGGGGGGGCTCTCCAGGGCCCGCTTCGCCGTCTTCAATCTCTCCCCGAAGGCCAGGGGATCGGCCAGGGCGCGGAGGAGCCGCCCCGGGGCCCCGGCGGCGTAGGCCAGGAGGTCTGGGTCCTGGGTCAGGGCCTTTAGCCTTTCCTCAGGGACCGGGCCGAAGGCCACCTCCAAGGCCCGGCTGGCCAGGGTGGGGAGGAGGGTTTCCCGGCTAGGGGCGATGAGGATGAGGCGCCCGTAGGAAGGGGGCTCCTCCAGGAGCTTTAAGAGGGCGTTGGCCGCAGCCTCGGTGAGGAGGTGGGCGGCGTCCAGGATGGCCACCTTGGCCCGCTCCCGAGGATGGCTCTGGAACCAGGCGAAAAGGGGCTCCACCTCCTCGAGGCGGACCTCCGCCTGGCCCCGAAGCCCCCTCTCCTTGGGGCCGATTTCCAGGAGGTCGGGATGGGCCTCCAAAGGAGGCGGGGGAAAGCCCCGGTTCAGGCCCAGGGCGTACCAACGGGCCACGGTCCGCCTTCCCACCCCCTCGGGGCCGGAGAAGAGAAGGGTGGAGGCCCGAAGCCTCGGAAGGAGATGCAAGATGGCCTCGTGGCCGATTATGCCCCCTGGGTGAGCCGGGTGTGGAGCCACGTGGGGAACCCCTCCTCCTCTAGGCGCTGCCTCACCCTCTCCAGATCGTAGCTTACCCGGAAGTACTCCAGGCGATCCCCTTCCCAAAGGGCGAAGGCCGCCCCCGGAACCCCGTCCCGGGGCTGGCCCACGGACCCAGGGTTGGCCAAGGCCCGCACCGTGGGGGGCAGGATGAGCTCCCCCCCTTCGGGAAAGGCCTGGTAGCGGACCCAGGGCTTGGGCCCCTGGAGCTCCAAAAAGGCCCCCGCCAGGTGGGTGTGCCCGTGAAAGGCAAGGCGGGCCTCGGTGCACGCGAAGGCCTCCCGGGCCAGGGGGAGGTCGTCCAGGTACTCCAGGGGGTCGCAGGGGCTCCCGTGGACGAGAAGCGCTCCCGCTTCCTCCCTCCGCCAGGGCCAGGAGGCCAGAAACTCCAGGTGCCGGGGGGCCAGATGCGCCCGCTGCCAGGCCAGGATCTCCAAGACCACCCCCTCCAAGGGCAGGCGGTCCAGGGCCAGAAGCCAGGCATCGTGGTTGCCCAGGACGCAGCTGGCCTCCACCTCCAGAAGCCAGTCCAAAACCCGGTCCCCGTCCGGGTAGTAGCCCACCGCATCCCCCAGGAAGAGGACCCGGTCAAAGGCCGGGGCCTCTTGCAAGACGGCCTCGAGGGCGGGCCAGTTCCCGTGGATATCCGAGAGGACCAGGTAGCGCACGGGGTTTAGGATAGCATGAACCCATGGCTTCCGAACTTCTGGAAAGCCTCTCCCGGGACCTAGAGATCCTCTCCGAGCACCTTCGGGCCGCCATAGACGAGTTTGGCACCCTCCTCTGCTACCTCGAGGGGCACCGGGGCGGGAGCACCCTTCTCCTCCACGCTCCCTACACCGAGGCCATCCCTGTCCTCCAATCCCTCAACGGCCTGGCTTTTCGGGGACGCCTCCTCCTGGCCCTGGACCCCTCCCCCCTCTCCCCCACCCTGGAGGAACACCCCCTCAGCGGCCCCACCCGCCCACCCCTGGAGCACCTCCTGAAGACCCACCGGCCAAGCCGCCTCCTCCTGGCCTTCCCCGGGGAGGGCCTGGGGGTCCACTTTCCGGGGGGCAAGGAGACCCCAGGGGGGTGGAAACCCCTGGAAGCTTTGGAGGAGCCCCTGGTCCTCCACGTCCAGGCCCCCACGGGCCTGGTCTACAAGGAGGTGCGGGCCTACGCCGCCTGGGAAAGCCCACCCTTGCCCCTTTCCCTACCCCAGGGGGAAGGCCCCTACCTGGGGGGGGTGGGCCGGGCCCTGGGGATTCCCACCTACGGGGTAGGGCTGGTAAACTTGAGGCTAAGTCTAGAGGCGCTTCTCAGCCTCTGGTAAGGGAGGGAGATATGGTCTATATCGTCCTTTTCGCCCTAGGAGCGGCCCTGGTAACCCTGCTTTTCTACCTGATCTTGAACCCCCGGGTCCTCACCACGGAAGGAGAAACCTTTGACCTGCGCTTCATTCTCTTCATGCTGGCCCTCATCATCCTCTCCGCGGCCACCGTGGCCCTCATGCTGATCCTGGGCCGCATGTACCACCTGCTCTAGGGGCGGGTCAGCTCCTCCGGGGAGACCTCTCCCTGGAGGTATCTTAGATCTTTCTCCAAAAAAGTCTGGGTGGCCTCGAGGACCGGCAGGAACTCCGGAGGAAACTCTCCCTTCAGGTGGATCATGCACGCGATGAGCCCTTCCACCACCTGCTTCTCCTGCTCCCGCCGCCTTTTCCCACCCCTCAGGGCGCTTCGCGCCAGGTGTTCCAGCCGCCGCACCAGGCAGACCCTGGGCTCCCCCCCCACCCCCTGGCAGGGAAAGCCCGGGGCCCCGGAGCAGGTGGCGTAGGCTTGCTCGTACAGGGGGGCCAGCTCCGGGTGGCCCAGGAGGGCGGGCCCCAGGGGCCCGGCGTGGGCCGCCGCCAGGCGCAGGTACTGGGCGTGCCGGGCGCGGCGGACCAGGACCTCCATGGCCCAAGGATACCCCCGCCCCCTCAGGACAAATGACCCAGCCGAAAAGGGGTCCTGAGGCCCGCCTGGGCCATGGCCCTGGCCTCCTCCGGGGCCCAGGAAAGGGCGAGAACCCCCTTATAGGCCCTTAGCGCCCGCTCCCTCTCCCCGGCCAGGTCCAGAAGCTGGCCGAAGCGGGCGAGGACATAGCCCGGCAAGTACTCGGGGCGCCCAAAGTCCATGCGGAAGACCTCCTCCATGAGGGCCAGGGCCTCCCGCCACTCCCCCGCCGCCAGGTAGATCTGGGCCGCCAGGTAGAGGGCCTCGGGGCTCCCGATGGCGAAAAGCCCCTCCAGAAGCCCCGCCCAGTCGTCCTCCTCCCGAAGCTGCCAGGCCCGGTCCAGAAGGGCCCGCTCCCTTTCGGCCTCCGTGGGCTCGTGGGGCTTGGGCAGAGCGCCCGGGAAGGCCTCGGCCAGGAAGGGGTAGTCCAGGACCTCGGCCAGAACCGCCCCCTCCTTGCCCCTGAGGGCCTGGGCCACCTGGGCCATCCGCCTTTTGCGGAAGCCCGTGGCCGGTCCCTCGCCGAAGGCCTGGGCGAAGCCCTCGTAAATCTCCCGTATCTTTTCCAAAAACTCGCCGGAGGAGAGGGCCTCGAGGGTCAGAGGCCTCTTCAAAAGCTCAAGGAGGGCCTGGTCAAAGGCGGCCATGCGCTCCAGGTGGGGCTTGCCCAGGGGGTACTGGGCCAGGGCCTCGCGGAAGACCTCCGCCTCCCCCTTGAGGTGGGCCTCCCGGTCCAGGGCCACCACGGGCACCCCCCGCTCCTCCGCCCAGGGGAGGACGTGGAAGAGGAGGGGGTCCTCCTCCCGCCACCTCCCCGTCTCCAGGGCCTCCGGGGAAAGGGAGGCCAGGTAGAGGACCTCTGGGCGGGCCCTTTCCAGGATGGCCAGAACCGTGGCCGCGTTGTAGCGTGGGTGCAGGATGTGGAAGGGGCCGAGGGAGGGTAAAAGCAGCATCCTCACCATCTTAGACCTGCGGGAGAGAAACTACCGCCTGGCGGTGGTAAACGGCTGGCTGGTGTGGCTGGGGGACACCTTCTTGAACCCCAACATCGTCCTCTCCGGCTTCGCCGCCAAGCTGGGGGCCCCGGGAGCCCTGATCGGCCTGGTTAACCAAAGCGCACATTTCTGCGCGCCGACCCCCCACCAGGATGAGGGTCTCGGCCTCTTTTCCACCTCTCCCACGATCCCAAAAGGACGGGCTTGAGGGGCGAAAGATCTCTTGGCACCTCGCGCCCGAGGAGAGGAAGGAAGAGAGCCTCCCTCAGGACCCTCCAGGGATTGGCGCCGGGGAAGTTCCTTCCGTCGGTCGACTTCCTCCGGCTCCCTGGAGAGCCCTGAAAGGCGGAGAGAAGGGAAAGCGCTCGGCGGGCCTTTCCGATGTCCCGGGAAAGCGCGCGCTTGAGGTAGGGGTTCTTCTCCGCGCCCCTCAGGCTCTGAAGTTCCTGAAGGCGGTTCCCGTAGAACCCCTGAACGTGGGCGAGAAACGCGTCGTCCTTGAGGAGCGCCTCGTACCCCTTGGGAAGCTTCTCCTCAAACCCCAGGGCTCTACGGCCGATGACGTAAGCGGCGGCCACGTCCTTGGAGAGATGGAGTTGCGGGGCGTACTTGAGCATGCCGATGGTGGAGGTGTCCTGGGGGTTCACCTCCAGGACCTCCACGCCCCGCTTTTGGGCCAGGGAGTGAATCTTCTCCAAGAGGGACCGGTAGGCGAAGCGGTGCTGTTTATGGCGAAACGCCCGGCCTGAGCCGTCTCCCCTCCGAGACTTACGGAGGCGCTTGAGCCTCTCCGTGGCGATGGCGACCCCGTGTTCCTCGGCAACGGCCACCACCTGGTGGGCGACCTTCCAGAACGCGAGCTCCTTGGCCCCCTTGTTGGGAGCCCGGTCCACCTCCTCCAGGGAGAGGGTGAGGTGGCGCTTCAGGTTCCCGTCAGGGGAGACCACGGCGAGGGCCAGGTGGTAGGGGTCGCTGTTCACGTCTATCCCCAGGACCCCGTTCTCCTTGGTGTGGACGGGAGGGGGAAGCCCCTCGCTCCAGGTGAAGTGGGCGTAGACCTTGCCGTCCTTGAGCCGGAGGGTCACGTTGTAGGGGAGGGAGGCGTAGACCCTCTGGAGCAGGGTCTTCAGCTGGGGGTGGGAGGTCCGGACCAGGGCACGGACATAAGCGCCGTTCCCCAGGTTGACCCGGAGCCAGAGGGTACCGTCCCCGGGTTCCAGGCGCAGGTTGGCGTTGCCCTTCTTGGTGGCGTCCCCCCGGGAGTAGAGGAAGCCTTGCCTCCTTTCCTTCCACTCCTGCCTAAGGCGCTTCCGAGCTTTTCCCGAAAGGTGCTTCCGCTTCAGTTGCTCAAAGAGTTTTCTGCCCCCGAAGACCACCTTTCGGGGGTCCTGGCCAAGTTCCCGGGCAGAGTCCAGGACCGCCCTCGCCTTCTCTATCGCCCCGTCGGCGTAGCGGGTGTTGAGGCCGAAGAGCCTGCAGAGGGGACTATCCTCCCGTTTGAGTTCTTTCCGATCTTGTCCTTCCAGAAAGCGGTTGTAGGCGAAGCGTGTAGCGCTGGAGAAGCGGCGCATCAGGTCCAGGACGGCCTGTTCGTCTTCCTTCTTGAGAAAGACCAGGCGGGCGTGGACGCCGAGGAAGAGCTTCGGGGCTGCGCCCTTGGGCATCCTTGGGTTCATTTTACCCCCCTTTCGCCTCTTTCGCCACCCTCCGTGAAGTCTTGCGCTTTTGGATGAACCGGGAACGAAAGAGAAAAAGTGTGCGGATTTGTGGGCTATTTTTCAGCTGTTTGCGCCTCCTCAACCTGGCCCCGCCCGAGGAGCGGAGCGCCTCCATCGGCCTCGCCAACTCCATCTCGGGCCTCTTCGCCTTCTCCACGGTCCTCGGGGGGTACCTCTCCGACCGCCTGGGCTTTCCCGCCCTCTTCCTTCTGGCGGCCTCCTTTTACGCCCTGGCCCTTTATGCGGGCAGGAAGCTTCCCGAGGAGGGGTAGGCTACCAGACCCTCCGGACCCCGTAAGCGTCCAGGAGCCTGTCCTGGCTCACCAGGGCTAGGCCCTCCCTGAGGGCCTGGGCCACCAGAAGGCGGTCAAAGGGGTCCTTGTGGTGCCAGGGAAGCCCACGCACCATGGCGGCATGGGCCAGGGTCACGGGAAGGGGCAGAAGGGCCTCGGCCTCCATGGCTTCCAGGAGGAAGCTTTCCAGATCTTCGGGCAACTCCAGGCGGCCCAGGCCGGCTTTGGTGGCCATCTCCCAAACGCTGGCCGCGCTCACATAGACTTCTTCCCCCTCCTCCATGGCCTTGCGGGCCCCAGGGGAAAGCCGCTCATCCCCCGCCAGAAAGTAGAGAAAGGCGTGGGTGTCTAGGAGAAGCCTCATAGGCCGAAGGCCTGGGCCATCTCCGGAGGAAGGGGGGCGTCAAAGTCCTCCCCGATGCGCAGGCGGCCCTTAAAGCGGCCGAACTGGCGCTTCTTCCTGGCCCGGTAGGGCACCAGGAGGGCCACGGGCTCCGTGCCGCGCAGGAGGACCACCTGCTCCCCCAGGGCCACCTCCTTGAGGAGCCGGGAAAGCTCCGTTTTGGCGCGGTGGACGGTAATCTGCTTCACCCTCCCAGGGTAAGCCAAGGGCTTAGCTAAGTCAAGCTGCGGAGCGGGAAAAGGGGGTATAGTAAGGCCCATGACGGTTTACCTGCCGGATGGGAAGGCCCTCGAGGTCCCCGAGGGGGCCACCGCCAAGGAGGTGGCCGAGCGCATCGGCCCCGGGCTGGCTAAGGCGGCGGTGGGGGCCATCGTGAACGGGGAAGTCTACGACCTCCTCAAACCCCTCCCGCCGGGGGCCACGGTGCGCCTCCTCACGGAGAAGGACCCCGAGTACCAGCACCTTTTCCGCCACACCCTGGCCCACGTCCTGGCCCAGGCGGTGAAGGAGTTTTTCCGGGAAAAGGGCCACGACCCGGAAAGCGTGAGGCTCGGGGTGGGCCCGGTGATAGAAAAGGGCTTCTACTACGACATAGACGCCCCCGAGCCCCTCTCCGACGAGGACCTGCCCCAGATTGAGGAGAGGATGCGGGAGATCCTCAAACGGGACCTCCCCTTGCGGCGCTACGTCCTCCCCCGGGAGGTGGCCCTGGCCCGCTACCAGGGGAAGGACCCCTACAAGACCGAGCTCATTCTGGACCTCCCCGAGGAGGAGGAGATCAGCTTTTATCAGCAGGGGGACGAGGAGTTTGGCTTCACCGACCTCTGCCGCGGCCCCCACGTACCCTCCACGGGGCGCATCCCCCCCCACTTCAAGCTGACCCACGTGGCCGGGGCCTACTGGCGGGGAGACGAAAGAAGGCCCATGCTGCAACGGGTCTACGGGGTGGCTTTCCGCACCGCCGAGGAGCTCAAGGAGTACCTCTGGCAGCTGGAGGAGGCCAAGAAGCGGGACCACCGCCGCCTGGGGCGGGAGCTGGAGCTTTTCCTCATTGACCCCATGGTGGGGAAGGGACTGGTCCTCTGGCTTCCCAAGGGGAACGTGATCCGGGAAGAGCTCATCGCCTTTATGCGGGAGGAGCAGGTGAAGCGGGGCTACCAGCTGGTCACCACCCCCCACATCGGCAGCCTGGAGCTCTACCAGACCTCGGGCCACTATCCCTACTACGCCGAAAGCCAGTTCCCCCCCATCAGCTTCAAGGAGCGGGGCGAAGAGGAGGAGTACCTCCTAAAGCCCATGAACTGCCCGCACCACATCCGCATCTACGCCCACAAAAAGCGCTCCTACCGGGAGCTTCCCCTGCGCCTGGCGGAGTTCGGCACCGTCTACCGCTACGAGAAGGCGGGGGAGCTTCTGGGCCTCACCCGGGCGCGGGGCTTCACCCAGGACGATGCCCACATCTTCTGCGCCCCCGAGGACGTGAAGGGGGAGTTTCTTGGGGTCTTGGACCTGGTCCTCAAGGTCTTCGCCACCCTGGGCCTAAAGGACTTCCGGGCCCGCATCGGCACCCGGGACCCGAAGAGCGACAAGTACGTGGGGGACGAGGCCCGGTGGTCCCTGGCCGAGCGGCAGATTGAGGAGGCGGCCCTCGAGGCCGGCCTCCACTACACGGTGGAGGAGGGGGACGCCGCCTTCTACGGCCCCAAGCTGGACTTCGTGGTGAAGGACGCCCTGGGGCGGGAGTGGCAGCTCGGCACCATCCAGGTGGACTACAACCTCCCCGAGCGCTTCGGCCTCACCTACGTGGGCCCCGATGGCGAGGAGCACCGCCCGGTCATGCTCCACCGGGCCCCCTTCGGCTCCTTGGAGCGCTTCATCGGCATCCTCATAGAGCACTTCGCCGGGGACTTCCCCCTATGGCTTGCCCCGGTGCAGGCAGTGGTGGTGCCGGTATCGGAAAAACAGGAGGACTACGCCCTGGAGGTGGCCCATAGGCTCAAGGAGGCGGGCCTCCGGGCCGAGGCGGACACCCGGCCCGAGAGGATGCAGGCCCGGATTCGGGACGCCGAGCTGAAGAAGGTCCCCTACGTGCTGGTGGTGGGGGAGAAGGAGAAGGCCGAGGGCGCGGTGAGCGTGCGCCGCCGCCACAAGGGCAACCTGGGGGCCATGCCCCTGGCCACCTTCCTGGAAGGCGCCCTTAGGGAGTACCGGGAAAGGCAGCTGGAGCCAGCGTTCGGATGAGGGCCCGGTCCACCATCTTCACACTTTTTGCGGAGTACTTTTACCCAGAGAGGCACGCCCCCCTGAAGGCCATCATCGCCATGATGGCCGCCCTGGGCTTTTCGGAGGCGGCGGTGCGGGCGGCGCTTTCCCGGAGCGCCAAGCGGGGCTGGGTGGTGGCGGAAAGGCGGGGGCGGGTGGCCTGCTACGCCCTCTCGGAACGGGTCTACTGGCAGGTGCGCCAGGTGCGCCGCCGCCTTTACGAGCCCCTGCCCCCTTGGGACGGAACCTTCCTCCTGGTCCTGCCCGAGGGCCCCAAGGCGCGGGGGGAGCGGGAGCGCTTCAAGCGGGAGATGGCCCTTCTGGGCTACGGGAGCCTGCAAAGCGGGCTCTATCTGGGCGCGAGCGCCGACCTCAAGGCCACCCAGGAGCTCCTGGCCTTTTACGGCCTTCCCGCCACCTTTTTCCGGGGAAGGCACCTGGGCTCTAGGGAGGAGGTGCTCCGGGCCTTCGCCCTGGAAGAAGCGGAGTCCAAGTACCGCTCCCTGGGCCTAGCGCCCCCCCACCCCCAGGACCCCCTCGAGGCCTTCCAAGCCCTCACCCGCCTGGTCCACGAGATGCGCAAGATTCTCTTTCTGGACCCCCTCCTGCCCGCGGAACTCCTACCCGAGGGGTTCCCTGGCCTCACAGCCCGCAAGCGGTTCCTGGAGGTGCGGGCGGTCCTTTACCAGAGGGCCTCGCCCTTCCTAAGGGAAATAGGGCTCCCCCTTTCAGCCCTCTCACCCGGGGCCCGGTAAGCTTTAGGGGATGAGACGGTTTCCCTTGCCCCTCCTCATCCTGGCCTCCCTGACCCAGGCCCAGGTGGCCATCCCCTTCTGGCACACCGCCGGCCCCCCAGGGGACAAGGTCTTGGAAGCAGCCATCCAGAGCTTTAACGAGGGCCAGAAGGTCTACCGCCTCGAGGCCCGCTACGTGGGCGACTACCGGGAGGCGGGGGTCAGGCTCCTGGCCGCCTTGCGCGCAGGCGGAGCCCCGGTCCTCTTCCACGGGGAGCTCTCCTTCCTGCCCCGCCTGGCCCAGGAGGGGGTAGCCATCCCCCTGGACGCCTACCTGAAGGACCTGCCCAGGGACCTCTACCCGGAGATGATGCGGGCGATCCAGGTGAAGGGCAAGACCTTTGGCCTCCCCCTGGGGTTTTCCGTGCCCGCCCTTTACTACAACAAAGACGCCTTCCGGGCCAAGGGGCTCAAGGCCCCCAGGACCTGGGCCGAGGTGGAGGAGGCGGCCTCCAGGCTGACAAGCCGCACCGCCAAGGGCATGGTTATCTCCACCGACATCTGGAGCTTCAACGCCATCGTCATGAGCCTGGGGGGGAGCCTGGTCAAGGACGGGCTTCCCGCCTTCACCTCCAAGGAGGTGGTGGAGACCCTGGAGATGCTCCACCGCATGGTGCAGAAGGGCCACGCCCAGGCCAGGAACCTGGCCGAGGCCCAGTTCGCCGTGGCCGACTTCCTGCGCACCAAGGCCTTCATGGGCATAGGCCCCACCACCGCCCTGCCCGTGGTCCTGGCCCAGACCGCTCTCCCCTTCGGGGTGGGCATGGCCCCCCTGCCCCGGGAGCCGGGGGGAGGGGTGCCCCTTTCCGGGGCGGTGCTGGTGGTCCTGAAGGGGGCGAGCCCCGAGCAGGCTCAGGGAGCGGTGGCCTTCTTCCGCCACTTCCTGGACCCCAGGCGCCAGGCGGCCTGGGTGCGGACCACCTGGTACCTCCCCCTGCGCAAGGAGGCGGAGAAGGAGCTTTCCGACTTCCTGAAGGACCCGGAAAGGGCCGCCCTTTTCGCCCAGGCGGAGGTGGCCCGCCCCTGGAGCCAGGACCCGGAGCTGGTGGTCTGGTACGGCTTCCTGGAGGAGGCCCTGGAGCGGAGCCTGAAGCTGGGGGTGAAGCCCCGGGTGGCCCTCGAGGAGGCCCAGAAAAAGGCCTTGGCGGTGGAGCGGCGCCCTTGACCCCGGCTTGACCAACCGGGTGGTAGAATCCCCCTCATGAAGAAGCTCTGGCCCCTCCTCCTCATCCTGGCCCCCGCCCTGGCCCAGACCGAGGTGACCTTCTGGCACTCCATGGACGGCCCCGCAGGCCGCCTCCTCGCCGCCTTTGCCCAGGAGTTCAACGCCAGGCAAAACCTCTACCGGGCCTCCCCCCAGTACGTGGGGGACTACCGGGACGCCGAGACCAAGCTGGTGGCCGCCCTGCGCACCGGGGCCGCCCCGGTTCTCTTCCAGGCGGAGATCTCCTTTTTTCCCCGCCTGGTGGGAGAGGGGCGGGCCCTGGCCCTGGACCCCTATCTGAACCTGGAAAGGAGCTTCCTGGAAGACCTCTTTGAGCCCGCCTGGAACTACGGGGTGATGGAGGGGCGACGGTTCGGCCTCCCCCTGAACACCTCCACCCCCGTCCTCTTCTACAACCTGGACACCTTCCGCGCCAAGGGCCTAAAGGCCCCCAGGAACTGGAAGGAGTTTGAGGAGGTAGCCAAGGCCCTCTCCTCCCGCCAGACCAAGGGCTTCATCTTCGTCACCGACCCCCAGGCCTGGCTCTTTGAGGCCATGGTGACGAGCCGGGGCGGGAGCCTGACCAAGGACGGAAAACCCAACTTCACCTCCAAGGAGGCCCTCGAGGCCCTGGAGATGCTGACTCGCCTGAACCGGGCCGGGGCCCTCTCCGTGCGGAGCATGGCCGAGTCCACCTTCGCCCAGCTGGACTTCGTGCGCACCAAGGGAATGATGGTCATGGCCTCCATCGCCAACTGGCCCGCCGCGGAGAACTTCTCCTTCGCCTTCACCCTGGGGGTGGCCCCCGTGCCCCGGGAGCCCGGGGGGAAGGTGCCCATGGGCGGGGCCCAGCTGGTGGTCCTGAGGGGGGCCTCCGAGGCCCAGGTGCGGGGGGCCATAGAGTTCTGGAAGTACCTCATGGAGCCCAGAAACGTGGCCCGTTGGGTGGAGGCCAGCTATTACGTGCCCGTGCGCAAGTCCGCCATCCCCTTGCTGGAGGACTTCTACCGGGAGAACCCCTTCCGCAAGGTGGCCTTTGAACAGATCGCCCACGCCCAGGAAAGGCCCCGCCTTACCCCGTTCTCCGCCTGGGCCAGCCTCCTGGCCGAGGCCCTGGAGAGGAGTCTGAAGGGGGGCGTTCCCCCCCAGAAGGCCCTGGAGGAGGCTCAGAGGAAGGCGGAGGCCATCCGCTAGGAGGGCGCGTGCGTCTAGGTTTCAGCCCCTTTAACGCGGAACTGGGCTACGAGGGGGCCTTCCGCCTGGCGGCGGAGCTGGGCGTGGACCTGGAGGTGGCCTACGACCTCCACGAGGTGCTTCCCCTGCCTGATCCTAAAAGCCTCAAGGCCACGGGGGAGGCCCTGGGGGTGGGCTTCACCCTTCACCTCCCCTTCGTGGAGCTGAACCCGGCAAGCCTCATCAAAAGCGTGCGCCAGCTTTCGGAAGACCGCATCAAGAGGGCCCTGGAGTTCGGGGAGGCCCTGGGGGCCAGGGTGGGGGTTCTGCACACGGGCCAGGTGCCCGTCCGCCACCCCATGGCCCTCTCCCTGGCCCAGGAGGCCCTGGAAAAAACCCTCACCGCCCTCCTTCCCCTCCCCTTCCCCATCGCCCTGGAGAACCTGGCCCTCTCGGAAGAGGATCTCCTCAAGGGACCCGAAGCCCTTAAGGACCTCCTCGCCCGCTTCCCCCAGTACGGCTTCTGCCTGGACGTGGGCCACGCCCTGGTGGAACTGGGGCCCAGGGGGCCTTTCCTCTACCTCGAGGCCCTGGGGGAAAAGCTCCTCCACCTCCACCTCCACGACAACCACGGGCAAAGGGACGACCACCTGCCCGTGGGGACGGGAAGCGTTCCCTGGGAAAAGCTCGCCCCTTTCCTCAAGGGCTTTTCGGGAACGGCGGCCCTCGAGGTGGGCGGTGGGGCACCTGGCGTGCGCCAGAGCCTCGGCCGCCTCCAGGGCCTGGTGTGAGCTGGGACATCTGTCCTTGCCCTAGGGGTCTTATAGTGGTGGAGTGGGGTTTTGTACCCCCATTCACAAAAGGGAGGCAGGATGGTCGTAGACCGGATCGAAGTCTACCTGGACGGGGCCGCGGAACCCCTCGCGGTCCTCAAGGAACCCCCCTACCGCCTCAAGCTGGATACCCGGAGGATCCCCGATGGGGAACACACCTTAAGGGTGGTGACCCACTTCCGGGGCGGTGGCCAGGAGGTGCGGGAAATCTCCTTCACCGTGAACAACTACCCCAGCGTCTCTGTCCTAGGCCTGGACGAGGGGAGCGAGGTGGCGGGGGAGGTGGAGCTCCGCCTCGCCGTGGGCGAGCCCGAGCTCCCGGTGGAGCCCGTGCGCTTCAACCCCATCTGGTACGCCGTGGCCACGGTGGCGGTCCTAGGGAGCATCTGGGCCTACTTCGCCCTCTCCCCGGCAGCGGAGCAGGTCGCCGCCCAACTGGCCCCGCCCGCTAAGGAGGCCGCCCACGGGGAAGCCCCCGCCCAGCCTGCCGCTGGCCTGGACCCCGCCCTCATGGAAAAGGGCAAGACCACCTACGAAGCGAGCTGCGCCGCCTGCCACGGGGCGAACGGCCAAGGGATGCCGCCGGTCATGCCCCCCCTGGCAGGGAACGCCAACCTGAAGGACGCCGACATGGTCATCAGCGTGATCAAGAACGGCCGCGGGGCCATGCCCCCCGTGGGGGCGGCCTTCTCGGACGAGGAGCTCAAGGCGGTGGCCACCTATATCCGCAACAGCTTCGGCAATAGCTTTGGTCCGGTGGAGTGAGCATGTACCGGAACGATCCCATTATCCCCACCTTCAGCCTGATCCTGGCCTTGGGCCTCTTCTACATGGCCTACCTGGACGGGATCCACATCGCCCGCCTCCTGGGCCACGCCCCCAAGGAGCTCTCCGTGGGCCAGATCGGCCTCATGGCCTTCGGAGCGGCCTTCCTCCTCTACGGCCTCATGGGCCTCGTCTCCTACTGGCTGGAAGGGATTGAGCTCCGCCCCGGCCGCCACTTCCCCACCCCAGCCACTGCGCCCGTGGCGGCAGGCGTGGTCCTGGTCCTCCTCCTCACCGCCCTTTCCGGCTTCTTCGTGCGCCTTATCATCTACTCCGCCCAGACGGGGCACAACCCCACCTGGCTCCAAGGCCTCATCTTCGGGAGCATCAGCCTGGTGGTGGCCGCCCTTTTCGGCATCTACAAGAAGTTCTTCAGCCGCGAGGAGGCCATCACCGAGGAGGAGAAGAGCGAGTTCCCCTGGTAAGGGAGGGGTATGGACGAGCGCGAGATTCGCTTGCGGAAATCCAAAAGGCGGCTTTTCATCAAGACCGCCATCGGCACCGGCATCGGGCTTTCCCTGGTCTCCGCCTTTTACGTGGGGGCGAGCCTCAGGCCCAGGAAGGAGGTCACCCCAGAGAAGGAGCCCCTGAAGCCCGGGGACATCCTGGTCTACGCCCAGGGGGGCGGTGAGCCCAAGCCCATCCGGCTGGAGGACATGAAGCCCGGGGACCCCTTCGTCCTGGCCTACCCCATGGACCCCAAGACCAAGGTGGTGAAGAGCGGCGAGGCCAAGAACACCGTCCTGGTGGCCCGCTACCCTCTCGAGGCCCTCTCCCCGGAGGTAGCCCAGCACGCGGCGGAAGGGGTGGTGGCCTACTCCGCCGTCTGCACCCACCTGGGGTGCATCGTGAGCCAATGGGTGGCCGAAAAGAAGGCGGCCCTCTGCCCCTGCCACGGCGGGGTCTTTGACTTGGCCCAGGGGGCCAGGGTCATCTTCGGCCCCCCGCCCAGGCCCATACCCCAGCTCCCCCTCCAGGTGGAGAACGGGGTGCTGGTGGCGGCCGGGGAGTTCCTGGGCGAGGTGGGGGTCAAGGCCCAGGCCTCTTCCCGGTACCGGGTTTAGGAGGAAAGCATGTACAAGTGGCTGGACGAACGCCTAGACCTCAGCGGGCTCTACCAGAAGGTCCTGCGCAAGGCCTTCCCCGTGCACCACTCCTTCTTCCTGGGAGAGATCACCCTCTTCGCCTTCGTCGTCCTGGTGCTCACCGGGGTCTTCCTCACCCTGAACTACGAGCCCTCCATCCGCGAGGTGAAGCTTCCCGACGGGCGCACGGTGCCCGCCGCTTACGCCAGCGTCCTCTACATAGACAGCCTGCCCTTCGGGGCGGTGATCCGCAGCCTCCACCACTGGTCGGCCCACGTGATGATCGCCGCCGCCTTTTTGCACATGCTGCGGATCCTCCTCTCGGGGACCTACAAGAAGCCCCGGGAAATCAACTACCTGGTGGGCCTGGCCCTTTTGGGCCTGGCGGTGGTCACCGCCTTCACCGGCTACGCCCTCCCCTACGACAACTACGCCGTGACCGCCACCCGCATCGGCTACGGGATCGCCGCCTCCATCCCCTGGGTGGGAGGGGCCATCGCCGAGGTCATGTTCGGAGGGGAGTTCCCGGGCTCCGAGAGGTCCATCCCCCGGCTTTATAGCCTCCACGTCCTCTGGCTTCCCCTCCTCCTCATGGCCTTGATCGGGCTCCACCTGGCGGTCATGATCAAACAGAAGCACACCCAGCCCCGCTACGCCGAAAGGGTGGCCCCGGGCAAGATCCTGGGCGTGCCCATGTACCCCCAGCAGATGGTCATGATGGTCATCCTCTTCGCCCTCTACGTGGGCATCATGACCATGATCGCCGGGGCCTTCCTGGCCCACCCCGTGGAGGCCTTCGGCCCCCCCACCCCCACCACTCCGGCGGTGAAGCCCGACTGGTACTTCCTCTGGCTCTACGGGCTTCTCCAGATCATCCCCGCAAGCTGGCAGTTCCAGCTCTTCGGGGCCACCGTTGGCCCTGAGTTCATCGGCGGGGTCCTGATTCCCGGGATTCTGGGCATCGTGGCCCTCCTCCTTCCCTTCGTGGACACCCGCAAGGACAAGATGCGCTACCTGGAGCTCCCCTCGGAGCACCCCGTGCGCACCAGCGCCATCCTGGCCCTCCTCGTCTTCTTCCTCATGAGCACTCTGGCGGGCTACAAGATAGACTTCCAGCAACAGGGCTCCCTCTTGGGGAACAACGCCGTTCTCTGGACCCTGGTCCTGGGCGGGCCCCTCCTCACCTTCTTCCTCTCCTACACCCTGATGCGGATCTTCTACGGGAAGAAGGAGGAAGAAAAAGCCCTCTAGGCCCGGAAAGCGGAAGCCCCCGCCCTCGGGCGGGGGCTTTTTTACCGCCTCCTACTTCTTCTCCTCTTCCAGCCCCAGGCTGGCCAGGAGGTCCCCGTAGAGGTCGCCCAGCTTCACGCTGGTGGTGGCGGTGGGCACGGCGGAGGCATCGTAGAGGTTGTACTCGGCCACGGCGCCGTACTCGTACTCCCGGCGCTCCTCCGGGCGGCCTTTGGGCTTGCGCTTGCCCCGGACCTCCTTGCCCTTGGCCCGGCGGGGGCGCTCCTCCTCCGTCTTGGGCGGGGGCGGGGGCAGGAGGCGCTTGCGGGAAAGGGAGATGCGCTGCTCCACGGGGTCAATGTTGAGGACCACCACCTCCATCTCCTCCCCTTTCTTGAAGAGGGCGGCGGGGTTCTCCACCCGGGCGTGGTTCAGCTCGGAGACGTGGACCAGGCCCTCCATGCCGGGCTCCAGCTCCACGAAGACGCCGAAGTCCGTGACCCCGGTAACCTTGCCCTTGACCACGGTACCGGGAGGGTATTTCTCCACCAGCTGCTGCCAGGGGTCGGGCTGGGTCTGCTTGAGCCCCAGGGAAAGGCGGCGCTCCGCGGGGTCTAGCCGGAGGACCACGGCCTCCACCTCCTCCCCCTCCTTGACCACCTCAGAGGGGTGCTTGGGCCGCTTGGTCCAGGAGAGTTCGGAGATGTGGACGAGGCCCTCGAGGCCCGGCTCCACCTCCACGAAGGCCCCGAAGGGGGTGAGGCCCACCACCTTACCCCGGACCCGGGTGCCCACGGGGTACTTCTCCGCTACCGTGGACCAGGGGTCGGGGATGAGGGCCTTGATGGAGAGGTTGACCCGCTCCTTGGCGGGGTCCACGGACACCACCTGGGCCCGCACCTTCTGCCCCTTGTGCAGGACCTCCCGGGGATGGTGGAAGCGGCCCCAGGTGATCTCGGAGCGGTGGACCAGGCCGTCCACCGGGCCCAGGTTGACGAAGGCCCCGAACTCGGTCACGTCCACGACGGTCCCCTCCACCACCTGGCCGGGCTCCAGGCTCTTGAGGAAAGCCTCCTTGGCCTTCTTCTGCTCCTCTTCCAAAACCGCCCGGCGGGAGAGGAGGACCCGCCCCTTCTTCCGGTGGAACTCAATGATCTTGACCAGGAGCTGCTGGCCCACGTAGGCGTCCAGGTTGGGGATGCGCCTGAGGTCCAGCTGGGAAGCGGGGATGAAGGCCTGCACGCCGTCCAGCTCGGCGACCAAGCCCCCCTTGACCTTCTCCTTCACGCTAACGGTGACCGGCTCGCCCTTTTCGTAGAGCTCCTGGATGCGGTCCCAGTGCTCCGTGGCCTCCACCTTCTTGCGGGAAAGGAGGATCTGCCCGGTCTCTGGGTCCACCCGGAGCACCTGAACCCGCACCTCGTCCCCCGGCTTGAGGAGCCCCTTGAGCTCCTCCTCGGAAAGGGGTTTCTCCGTGAGCTGGTTGAAGGGGATGATGCCTTCCGTCTTCGCGCCGATGTCCACCGCCACGCCTTCGGAACCCACCAAGACCACCTTGCCCGTCAGGACCTGGCCGGGGCGCACCCGCTTCTCCAGGCGGGCCTCGGTTTCCTGAAGGGCCTGTTCCATGCTGAAGGTCTTTTCTGGGGTCTGGGTCGCCTTTTCTTCCATGCCGCCTCTTTCCTCCTTACACGCCTTCCCTCGGGAAGGCGGGCGCTCTAAGCGCACTCACACGAAAAGGCGGGGGAGAAGCCTATTTCCCCCTCCCGTGTGAACCGGCCCCGAAGGGCATACCCTTCTTTTATACCACGGGGGGTGCTCTTTGCCAAGGGGCACAGGCCTCCCGCCCCCAAGGCATAATGGGACTATGGAAACCTGGGAATGGATGAAGGCCAACCTGCCCTCCTTCCTCAAGGACCTCGAGGCCTTCGTGCGCCGGGAGTCCCCCTCGGGGGACCTGGCGGGCCTCAAGGAAGCGGCCCTCTTCCTGGAGGAGGCCTTTGGACCCCTTAAGGGGCGGCTTTCCCGTAAGGACACCCCTAAAGGCCCCGTCCTCCTCCTGAAGCGGGAAGGGGAAGGCTCCCCGGTCCTCGTCCTCTGCCACTACGACACCGTCCACCCCAAGGGGAGCTTCCCCGAGGCCTTCCGCCTGGAGCGGGACCGGGCCGTAGGCCCCGGGGTCTACGACATGAAGGGGGGGATCATCGCCCTCCTCTACGCCCTGCGCCACGCGGAGGCCACAGGAAGGAGGCTTCCCCCCCTGGAAATCCTCTTCACCCCCGACGAGGAGGTGGGCTCCCCGGAAAGCCGCCCCCTCATAGAGGCCGCCGCCAAAAAGGCCCGGGCCGCCTTGGTCCTGGAGCCCCCCACGGCGGAAGGGGACCTGAAGGTGGCCCGCAAGGGGGTGGGCCTTTACCGCCTCAAGGCCCTGGGGAAGGCGGCCCACCAGGGGGTGGAGCCGGAAAAGGGGTTGAACGCCATCCTGGAGCTCGCCCACCAGGTCCTCAAGGTGGCGGCCCTCGAGGACCGGGAAAAGGGCACCACCCTGGGCCCCAACGTGATCCGGGGGGGCACGGTAAGCAACGTGGTGGCCGAGGAGGCCTGGGTGGAAATAGACCTCAGGGCCTGGACCCTGGAGGAGGCGAGGCGGGTGGAGGAGGGCCTCAAGGCTCTTAGGCCCCTCCTCCCCGGGGCCAAGCTGGCGCTTTCTGGCGGGCTCAACCGCCCCCCCATGGAGCCCACCCCGGAAAGCCTGGCCCTCTTCCAAAAGGCCCGGGCCATCGGGGAAAGCCTGGGCCTCAGCCTCAGGCCAGGCCGGGTGGGGGGCGGCTCCGACGGCAACTTCACCGCCGCCTTGGGGGTGCCCACCCTGGACGGCCTGGGTCTTTTCGGCGGGGATGCCCACCAGCGGACGGAGTACGTGGTGGTGCCGGAGATCCCCCGGCGGGCCGCCCTCCTGGCCGAGCTCCTCTACGCCCTATGAGCCTCTCCCCTTCCGCCCAAAGGGTCCAGGAAGCCTTGAAGGGGCGGGGTTTCCCCCACCTCCAGGTGACGGAACTCCCCGCCTCCACCCGCACGGCGGAGGAGGCGGCAAAGGCGGTGGGGGCCGGGGTGGGGCAGATCGTGAAGAGCCTGGTCTTCATGGGGGAAGGAGGGGCTTATCTCTTTCTGGTGAGCGGAAAAAACCGCCTGGACCTGGGTAAGGCCCAGGCCCTGGTGGGGGGCTCCTTGCGCCGGGCCACGCCGGAGGAGGTGCGGGCCCTCACGGGCTACGCCATCGGCGGGGTGCCGCCCGTGGGCCACAACACCCCCCTCCCCGCCTTCCTGGATCGGGACCTGCTGGCCTACCCTCGGGTATGGGCAGCGGGGGGCACCCCCAAGGCCCTCTTCGCCCTCACCCCGGAGGAGCTCCTCGCCCTCACCGGGGCCCAGGTGGCGGACTTAAAGGAGGCGTAGCCGTGTGGTTTTTCCGCAGGGACCCCCATGTGAAGCCCGAAGGACCCCTGGCCTTCCGGGTACGGGTGCGCACAAGGAGCGGGGAGGTGGTGGAGATCAGGCTCTCCAAGAGCATGGAGATCTCCCCCACGGAAACGGGCTATTTTGTGCGCAAGGAGATCGTGGCCCCCAGGAGCCTGGACCGGGCGGTGCTGGAGATCTGGTTTGACCGCCGCTACCGCCCCGTGCGCAAGGAGGTCCAGGGGGGGGAGCTGATTCCCATCCGGGAATGGGTAGGGTAGAGTGGGTTTATGGAAAAGATCCTGCTCCTCATGGGCTTGGTGGTAATGGCCTACAACACCCTCTACGGCTTCCGTCTCAAGGGGTCCACCCCCGGGGGGATCGTGGGGGAAAGGATGAAGCAGCTCCTCTTCCTCATCGCCTTCTTCGCCCTGGCCTACCTGGGGGTCCTCCTCCTCACCTGGCAGGAGCCTTTTAGCCTCCTCCTTCTCCTCCTCTCCCTCATCCTCCTCCTGGGGGCGGTCTTCGTCTACCTGGTCCTCAGGCTGGTGGACGCCATCGTGGCCTCCCTCTAACCATGGTCTTCCGCCGCAACCCCAACCCCCCCGAGGGCGACTGGAAGCCCACCCCCGAGGAGTGGCGGGTCTACACCCTCTGCGACGGGCGGCGCACCGAGGAAGAGGTGGTGCGGGATAGCGGCCTGGGGGAGAAGGCCTACCTGGTCCTGGCGGATCTCCTGAAGCGGGGCCTGATCGTCCCCGTGGAAGGGCCCACGGAGCTCTGCAGGAGGCTCGTGGACCTCCTCAAGGCCCGTCTGGGTCCCCGGGCCGAGCCCTTGGTGAAGCGGCTGGAGGAGTGCCAAACCCGGGAGGCCCTCGAGGAGGAGGCGCTGCGCATAGCCCTCAAGGTCAAGCTCACCCTGGACAAAAAGGCGGGGGAGGAGCTGGAAAAGGCGGTAAGGGAGCTTTTCCGCTAGCGGGGCGGCACCCAGGGCTCCCCGCGGAAGAAGCCGTAGACGAGCCGCCCCACCACCCCCCCGAGGAGGACCAGGCCCAGGAGGTTGGGGAGGGCCATGAGGCCGTTTAAGGTGTCGGAGATGGCCAGGAAGGCCTCGAGGCCCCCCAAGGGCCCCACGAAGGCCAGGGTGGCGAAGGTGAGGCGGTAGGGCCAGCGGATCCCCTCGCCGAAGAGGAAGGCGGCGGCCTCCTCGCCGTAAAAGCCCCAGGCCACCATGGTCCCCAGGGCGAAGACGGCCACGGTAAGGGCCAGGATCACCCCGCCCAAGGGATGGGCCCCGAAGAGGGCCTGGGCCGCCTCGGTGGCGCTTCCCCCCTTCTGCCAAAGCCCCGAGGCGATGAAGGTGAGGGCGGTGAGGCTGGTGACCAGGAAGCTTACGAACATCTCCGTGACCCCCCAGAACCCCTGGCGCACGGGGTGGTCCACCTGGGCCTGGGCGTGGGCGATGGCCGCGGAGCCCAGCCCCGCCTCGTTGGCGAAGATGCCCCGGCCCAGGCCAGCGTTGATGGCGGCGTAGAGGCTGTACCCCGCCGCCCCCCCTAGGGCGGCCTCGGGGCTGAAGGCGGCCTGGAAGACCAGGGAAAGCGCCTCCCAAAGCCGCCCCCCGTAGAGGACGAGGAGGGGCCCCATGGCCAAAAGGAAGAGGAGGAGCTTCAAAGGCACCACCACCTGGGCGAAGCGGGCCACCCAGACGATCCCCCCGCCCAGGACCACCCCCACCAGCAGGGCCAGGAGGAGGCCCACCAGGGCCGGGGGAGCCCCCAGGGGGACGAGGGCCCCGCCCACCGCCCCCGCCTGGGCCAGGTTGCCGATGCCGAAGGCGGCCACCGCGGCGAAGAAGGCGAAAAGGTAGGCCAGAAACCTGAGCCTGGGCAGGCCCCGGTAGAGGTAGTGCATGGGCCCCCCGGACACCGAGCCGTCGGCGTAGCGGCGGCGGTAGTGCACCGCCAGGGTGGCCTCGGCGAACTTGCTGCCCGTACCAAAAAAGTAGCCCACCCACATCCAGAAGACGGCCCCGGGGCCTCCCAGAAGCACCGCCGCCACCATGCCGAGGAGGTGGCCAGTGCCGATGGTGGCGGAAAGGGCCACCATGGTGGCCTGGAAGGGGGTGATCTGGCCGCCGAAGCCGTAGGCTCGCTCGCGGATGGCCCCGAAGGTTTCGCTGAAGGAAACCCTCAGCATCCGCAAGGGGGCGCTGAACCAGCGGATCCGGAAGATGACCAGATAGGCCCCCACCAGGAGGAAGACCAGCTTCATAGGGAAGCCATAAACGATGCGGTTTAGATACTCGTTCAGGGTCAGGATATCCATGCCTACACCTCCGGCACCACCTCCACCTTATCCCCCCGGCGCAGGCGGAGGCGTCTAAGGTCCTCCTCCAAAAGTCCCAGCCGCCCGGGGATGTTGGGCCTGGGACGCACCTCCATCAGGATCCCCATAGGGTTCAACCTGAGGCGGAACCCGTGGCGGATGGCCCGGGCCCACCCCGCATAAAGGGGCTCGTCCACGTAGGCCACCCCCGAGCCCGGGCCGTAGATGGGGAGGACCAGGAGGGGGGTGGGGGGAATGGCCACCTGGGGGACGGCCTCCAGAACCCCCATCCCCAAGAGGGTGTTCAGGACGCGGGCCAAGCGCAAGGGGCCCGGGGCCAGAAGCACCTCGGCGATGCGCCTCCCCTCCACCTGGGCCAGCACCCCCAGAACCTCCGGGGAAAGCTCCACCTCCCCACCCCCCGGGGAGAGGCGGAGAATATACCCCCAGTCGGCGGGGAGGTCCAGCCCCTGCCAAACAGCCTGGGCCTCTGCCAACCGGGCGGGGACCAAAAGCCCCCCGAGGAGGGTGGTGTGAGGAGGGAGGACCTCGGGCTCAAAGGCAAAGGGGGCGCGCTTTAGCCCCACCAGGAGGTCCAGGGCCTCCTCCCCCTCGAGGGCCCGCCCCCCGGCCTGGACCCGGGCGTGGACCACCTGGCCACCCCTCAGGTAGACCTCGGCCTCCAAAAAAGGGGGGCGGAGGAGGAGCCGCCCCGTGCGCCCCGCCTGCATGAGGGCGCCCACCAGGGAAGGAAAAGGGAACTCCGCGAGGTTGCCCGAAAGCATTCCCTCCTGTTTTACCACGCCCCCCCTTGGCCGTCCAGGCGGGGTATTCTGAGGCATGAACCTCCTCCTGCTGCACGGCTTCACCTCCCACCCCCTCCTCACCCTGGGTCCTTTGCCCCAGGTCCTGAGGGAGGCGGGGTTTGCCGTGAGCCAGCCCGCCCTTCCCGGCCACGGCACCAGGCCCGAGAACCTCCTAAAGGTGCGCTGGCAGGACTGGCTTTTGGCGGCGCGTGAGGCCTACGCCGCCCTGCCCGAACCCCGGGGGGTGGTGGGGCTTTCCATGGGGGCCCTCCTGGCCGCCCACCTGGCGGCAGAGAGGCCCACCAGGGCCCTGGTGGCCCTGGCCCCCGCCCTGGCCCTGAAAAGCCCCCTGGCCCCCCTGGCCCCCCTCCTGGCCTGGCTCATCCCCCGCTTCCCCGGCCCCGACTCCATCCGGGACCCCGAGCTGAAGAAGCAAAACCCCAACTACCCCTACTTCCCCACCCGAGCGGTGCTGGAGCTCCTAGCCCTCATGCGCAAAACCCCGGAGGTCCTGCCCCGGGTCAGGGCCCCCGCCCTGGTGGTGGAGGCGGGGCGGGACCAAGTGGTCAAGGGCGTGCGCCGGTATTACGAGCTTCTGGGAAGCGCCAAGAAGGACTACCTGGTCTTCCCGGAAAGCGGCCACGACCTCCTCCTGGACCGGGACCGGGAAAGGGTGGCCCAGGCGGTGCGGGACTGGCTTATTGCTAACAGTAATCACTTGCGTTAAACTAACGGCCATGGAACCCCTGCCCATATCCCCCTGGGCCGTCTTTCTCTACGCCCTGCTGACGGCGGTGGCCACGGGGCTTGGAACCCTCCCCT
>Ga0308405_1000444_pt1 | contig 23793 bp, 19 predicted proteins | sample HotsprSampleMS13_FD_203473 | JGI IMG/M metagenome (GOLD analysis project Ga0308405, IMG submission 203473) | Hot spring phototrophic mat microbial communities from Mushroom Spring, Yellowstone National Park, Wyoming, United States - 20060912_MS13 ...
AACTGGCGTCCGGGTTGCTGTGGGTCAAGAAGTGTGAGGTCAGAATCCATGGCGGCGGCCCGGCCACGGTGCTGCTCCCTCCCGGGGAGGTGCGTGTCGGGCAGACCGTTATCTGCCGCAGCCAGGCTGGGGTGCTGGAAGTCGCTGCGCAGTGCATTGCACGCCGACTGCCTTTTGACCTTCCTGCCGCCCTGGCGGACTATGTTCTGCGGGAGATCGTTCCACTGTATCAATTCTGGTACAACGGGGAGAGCGACCACGAAAGATACCGCCTGTTCCATTCATGGGATGAGTATGTTGACTATTGCCATGACGTTGGTGAACGGGACAGCCTGATGCGGATCCGCCTGATCGAGACCCGGCAGCAAGAATTGCGCCAGGTCTTTGCGGCCCTCCGGGAAAAGTCCGGGGACATGCCGCCGGGCTCCGGGGTCTGGATTACGACCGCCCACCGGGCAAAGGGGCAGGAATTCGATGAGGTTCATCTCTGGGATGACTTTGCCGATCCGGCAGGAAGCCCACCGCCGGAAGACGAAGAAGTCAATCTGCTCTACATGGCCGTCACCCGTGCCCGCCACCGGCTGATGCTGAATGCGGCAACCTGGAACTGGTGGCAGCGGACGGGTTAAGGGGAGGGGATGGCTTTCGTGGCCGGTTCCGATGCAAGGGGGCCCCGCCGGCTCAACCGGTGGGGGAGTCAGTAAACTTCCCCTGACTGAAGTCAGGGGCTTTCAGTAGCCCTGAGCCGGTTGCCATCACGATAGGATTGAGCGGGGTCAGGATGAATATGCAAGCACTTGTGGCAAGTTTGGGAGGTATAGGCTGCAGGTACAACCCATACCCGTACACCTGCCCGAATGGCTTTGTATTCTAAAAACTGCCGCAATTGATAGAACGCCCAACCATTTGACCTGCGGCGTTCAGTCTTATGGCGAGACTGTTGATGAACACGCTCCCGAATTCCCGTCAGGTCTTCCAAGGCGATCGCGCTGTTGGTAGCTTTTGCCCTGGAGACAATCGCTTTGGAGATGCAATGATTCACCCATACTTGAAAGCGTCTCTCCCTGCCAGATAGCCGTTTCACCAGTTCCCGACATCTACGCCTGGAACTGCGTGTACCCCGACTGGCTTTCTGCTGGAGTACCGCCCTCAGCTTGGAGTCGTGGTCTCTTCGTCGGTTCAACTGCTCTCCACCCCAGTGATCTCCTTCCGACGTGTGCGCAATATCTGTCCTGCCCAAATCAACGCCCAAAACCCCCTGTCCAGTCTGAGGTTCTGCCACTTCTTCCTTGACTTGGATGTTGATATAGAACTTACCATCTCTGCGTTTGCAGAGAGTGGCAGAAGTAGGCTTCTTGCCCTTGAGTTTCTCTCTCTGGTAGTCACCCACCACCAAGGGAATGCGTTCCCGTCCGTCTAGGGTGGAAAGACTGACGCTCTGGTTTTTCTCTCGATAGTCAAAAATACGCGCATCATAGTCCACAGAAGTAGCCCTGAATTCCTTAACCCTTCCCACCTTGCGGTTAGCGGCAACCCTGACACAAGCCCAGACAGCCAAGTTAGCGGTTAAGCCGAATTGCTGTCGTACTGCCCGATAAACTTCTTTCTGAATACGGTTCTTGTTGGTCAGGCTGGGGCAAATGGTACGGTTGATGTATCTGCAAGCCTCAGCGAAGCCCTGCAGAACTTGGTCCAGCTTGACAATTTGCTCTGCAGTGGGATTGAGTTGACAGACAATGGTCAGTACTTGCTGTGGCATGAGTTCATGTTATGCGCTTGAATGGTCATCTGGCAACTGAAGTTGCGCAAGAGGCTTTCCTCCCCGCACTGAAGTACGGGGCTTCCAGCCCTACCCGATGTGATGGCGGAGTGGTCCGGGCCGGACAGGCCGGCAGGCTATGTGCCGGTTGGCTCTGCCGGAACCCCGCCCAGCAGGTGAGCCAGCAGGGAGACACTCACGGGCCAGCCAGGTGTTTCCGGTAATCCGTCGGCGTTGACGAAAACCATGTCGCCCGGCTCATGGGGCTCACCGAAGGGATCGATGACCCGGAGGCGGGGAAACAGATCGGTATCCCGGAAGTGTTCTCCTTCCAGGCAGTGCCAGCCTTGATGGCTGAGCCATTCCACCAGCCACTCTGTCTGACGCTCCATCTGCAGTTGGTCGGGGGAAAGCTCCGCGCCAGCCTCCCCGGACGGAGCGCGCAGAAGGTTCATTTCCGGGGCTTCCCACAGGTCTGTCTCCCAGTCGAGATAGTCACCGGAGTGCGCGGTCAGTATCCATTGTAAGAACTCCTGCCATTCATGGCAGGAGATGTGAGCGCGAATGATGGGGAGCCACATGATGGTGTACCGGGGAAGTGGATTGGGACAGGCGGGTCAGGCAGTGGCGGGCGATCGGCGCCCAGGTTTCATGGTGAGTCAACGCTTCCAGTCCCTGCTGCCACTGCCGGAACAGTCCTGACCCGGAAGGCCGTTGCCGGACCCAGTCCGTCAGTCCCGTCAGGGTCTGTTCCCATGAGTCAAAGGTGGTGGACGCCAGAGGGCTTCCCAGACGCAGCAGGGAAGGGAGCAGTCCGTCGGCGGCGCAGTGCGCCAGCCGCCGGGGAAGAACGGCAATGGCGATTTCAGCTGCTTCCGGCGGAAGTCGGTGGTAAACCGTCGGCGGGGCCGTTTCCAGAACTTCCCGCAATGACTCGAACAACAGGCTCCGCTCCTGGAAGGGCATCCCCCGCACCACCGTCCCCCAGAGCCGGACATAATACGTGCCAGCCGGACCGGCCAGGGGGGAAATGGACACTGCCTGTCGCCGCAGGTAGTCCAGTCCGTAGAGCACTTCGCCGGAGCCTAATCCCGAAGAAGCCAGAAACTGCCAATACCCGGTCATCCGTTCCACGAGGAATCGCTGCCGGGAAGGCATGTCCGGTTCCAGGAGACACGCCAGCAGTCCGTCCCGGGCGGCATGGGCGGCCGTTGCATGTCCGACCCGGTGGGCCGTCCGGGCCATCCAGACACCAAAATCCACCGCAGTCTGCCAGGCGGAAGATGAGAGCCCGAACTCCGGACGCAACCAGCGTCCGATCTGGCGGGCCAGACCCGTGGCCATCTCTGCTGTCGGATGAAAGGTATGTTCCCGTTGTGCCGCCAGCCGGGTGATCGCCCACCGCGTCATTCCGGCTTCCAGGCACAGGGATGACGCGGGCAGGGCGGAAGTGGGTGTGGAGGCTTTCAGACACAACAGATAGCAGGCTCCGGCGCTGATGAGGGGCAGCACCGCGCCCTGTCCGGCCGCATCGGATTCCCGCAGCCAGTGGGACAGTCCATCGAGGGCCCCTGCCAGCGATCCCGCAGGCGGGAGCCGGTTCCAGAAGGCATGTCCCGGAAGGGGGAAGGGTCCGTGGTCACTTGTGTCGTAGGTCATATTCACGCCTCAGTGTCGGAAACCGTTATCGCCCACGGGGGCTGGAAGAAAGCGGGTCAACCCGGAGGGACAGCCCGTTCCGCCGGGCGTTCCGGAGATGCTGCCGGAGGGGGCGACGGTGAGCCCGGGCGGAGATTGTCAGCCGGGAGGTCAGTGGATGGTGGACCGGAAACGGGCATTCCGCCCGGCGCCGTCCGGGTGGGAACGGTGGGCGGGGACGGCCGCCAGACACAGCGGAATCCGAGCTGGTCCGAGCGCGTAGTGGGGGGAACCCAGTTCCGGAACCAGGGCTGCAGCCGGGGCGGACGGTCGCGGAACCCCCCGCCCCGGATCACCTGCTGGCCTTCGGGCAACACCGCCGGCGAGTTCGGGTAGGGCTGGGCCGGAGAAGCCGTCCACTCCCAGACATTGCCCAGTATGTGAAGCAGAGCAAAATCCCCCTGCGGAGTCCCCTCTGTTGCCGGGAGACAGCGTCCACGCGGTTTACCTGCGGCAGAAACCGATGCCCCCCGCGCTGCCGCCTCCCATTCGATTTCGGTTGGGAGCGCTTTGCCGGCCCAGCGGGCATAACGTTCGGCCTCGGCCAGGGTAATCTGTGTGACGGGAAGGTTTCCGGTTCCCGGAGGAGGCGTCGGGCGTCCACCCCAGTGTGGCGGCGGTGGCTCACCGGTGGCGGCCACGAAACGGGCATATTCGTCCTGGGTGACTTCCGTTGCATCGATCCAGAACGGGTCAAGCCGGACGGTATGCTCCGGTGTGCTGTAGATGTCCTGACGTGACCCGATGCGGTATTCACCACCCGGAATGAGCACCATACCGGGTGGGGGTGAGGGCGGTGGTGGCGGCGGCGGTGTCTCCGGGGCCGGCGGTGGTGGCAGCGCAACCTGAACCGGCGGTGGTTCGGGCGGAGGTGTTTGCGCCGGGGGGGTGCCGCTGTTCATCTGCTGGACCAGTGCTATTCCCGCCAACAGTGCCACGGCACCCCCGACAGGAAGCAGCCAGGCCGGGCGCGGCAAACGTGCGCCCGGAGACGGTGGGGGGGAGGGCGCGCAGTCGGGAGATGGGGCCGACGATGGTGGAGACGGTGGAGACGGTGGCGATGGCCCGGCTGACGGAGGTGTCCGGAGTTCTTCCAGCAGGGTCGCAATGAGCGCTTCCTGCTGCTGAAGGCGCAGCTCAATCGCTGTCAGCCGCTCATCTATCCCGTCGGACGCAGAGACGGGGGGCGGCGCCGGAGATGACCGCGGTGATGGACCCTGGTGGATTCGGGATGGCGGGGGGGAGGCGGGAGGGGGCACGAGGGAGTCCCCCGGTGCCGGAGCCGGTTCCGTAACGGGAAAGACGCCCCGCGGGGAGGGGGCGGTGGATGATGGTGACGGGGATGAGGAATGGACGGAGGGCAGGCGGTGGGGAGCCGGAGCAGGTGATGCCTCCTGTCCGACCAGCAGCCCTTTCCGCCGGGTTTGCTCAATCAGATCATCGATGTCGGAGGAGCCGTCTGACGAAGAAAAGTCGCGAGCCGGGGCGGGCGGCGGGGTGTTCAGCGTTGCTGCCGCCGGGGGTGGCAATGTAACGGTGGTTCCGGGTATGTGCGGGCCGGACAGGTGGTGTTGCAAACGCTCGCGGAGTTGCCGCCGTTCCGACAGTACCTGTCCGTGGAATCCGGCGGCATCGGAGGTGACGGGGGGAGGTGCAGAGACAATCGGGAGATGTGTGTGACAGCGAGCGCAGTATTCGCTACCTACATCATTGGTGTTACCACACTTAGGACAGGTCGTCATCGGAGAAATACAGAAGACACCGTTGGGCAAAAGGTATCGTAAGGGATACCGGGGCAGCCGCCGGGACTTCACTCCTTTCTGGTATATTAAAACGCCAATTCCATGATCACGCAAACTTTCCGTCAGATGTGTGCAAAGCCTGCTCCAAAAAAGAACCTCCGGGTGGTGTACCGGAAGTGGCAGCGCCATGATACAGGTGTCTGGAGGATGAAATGAAGATGGAGCGGGTGGGGCCGGGGTGGTGGCGGGTGGCGATCCGCAGTTCCCCGTGGTTGGTGGGAGTGGGACAGGGCTGGTTGTGGACACCGGTTGAGGTCGTGGGTTGGGGGCTGTACCTGTTGGCGTTGGGGGATGGGCGTGAAGCCCCCCTCCGTTCCGGATGGATGTGGCAGGTGGCCGGGTGGAGCGGGGTGGGAGCGCTGCTGTCCACGACGACCGCGCCGGTGATATTCCGCAATGCCCCGGACTTGCGTTCCGCCTGCGGATTATGGGTGGGGCTCTGGGCGGTATGGACGCTGAGCCTGCTCTGTCCGGTGGTGGTTGGCGGGCTGGGCCGTCATCCGGTGGGGGTTCTGGTGGGTTGGGCCGGGGTAGCACTGGGCGGTTGGGTGCGTTACATGGCGCTCGGATATCACTGGACAGGAGTGGCTTTCTGGACCTGGTCCGATGTGATGTGGGGGGGGCTCCCGCTGGCGCTGTGGCTGGGTGCGGTGACGGAACGGGCGGGGACGGGAATGAGTGAGGTGAAATCCGCCGGGCATCCGGACGGATGTGTCGATCCGGGGACACCGGGAGTGGGGTACCCCGCCCGAAGTGTCCGGTACGTTCTGGGGCTGATGTTGATGCTCGGGCTCGTGCCGGATGGAGAACTCGGCGGGGGGTGGTGGGCGATGGGGAAGGCAGCAGACCCGCTGGAGGGCGGTTGCCGGTGGCTGGTGGTGATGGAAAGCCGGGGGGAGGGGGCGTCCCCGCCGGAGTGGACGCCGGGGTTGCGCCGGCGCCTGCGGGTGGAACTGTCCGACGCCCTCTGGTGGGCCCGGCATCTGACGGGCGCAGGCGAGGTGTCTTCCGGATGCACTGTGGTGGTGACGCCGGAATGGGGGACGGTAGTGCCGGAGGAACTGGTGGAAGAACTGGGCCCCGGATGGCTGCTGTCACCGATGTACACGGCCGGAAAAGGGGAAATTGCCGTCTGGATGACCTGGAGCGGGGGGGAGGGAGGCGTGTCGGGGCGGCGTCTCAAGCACGACCTGACCCCGGTCGGGGAGCGTCCGTGCTGGGGGATTCAGACCTGGCCGGTCCGGTACCGGAAAGGGGACGTCCCACCGCCGGTGGTTTCCAGTCCGAAGGTGTCTGTTTTGCCGCTGCTGTGTGTGGAAGCGCTGAACCATGCGCGCTGGCGCGAGCCGGTGGAACTGCTCACGGTCAGCGGCAACTGGTCGCGGCTGACGTACGGCGAGAAGGAGCGTTTCCGGAACATTGTCGCCCGGCTCTGCCGGCGCTACGGAAAGCGGGCGCTGCTATCCGTTCACGAAGGGGAAGGTGGTTTCTGGACGCCGGCGGGAGAGCAACCGCCAGTATATGTCTCCCGTCCAGTCCGAGATGGGGAGCAACCGGTGGTGGTCCGGCTGCTGGTCTATCGGGATGGGGGATGAGCCGCGTCCCCGGCGGAGGGGGCCGGGCAGGCAGTGAGTCGCTGAGGCGCCGGGTTCCGGCCGGAGACCTCTGCCTTCCAGCGCCGCCCGAATTTTCCATTTTCAATTTGCCGTTTTCAATCGGACAGGTCATCCCAGATACAGATGGCTTCATCCAGTACCGGTGGCAGACTGTCAGGTGGAACGCTGCCGATGAGCAGGGGAATGGTGGACGGAGGAAGGGGCCAGCCGGCAAACCGTCCACGGGAAAGTTCCAGACAGCACCGGGTCAGAAGCGGGTGGAAATGGGAGATGCCATGGATGACGAGAGCGACAGCTGATGAAAACGAAGCGCCCACGGACAGCGCCGTGATGAGCAGGGGCATCCCGCCGGGCAGCGGAAGGGGGCCCGGCGGGACCGGACGGTGGGCGGTTCCAGCCTCCGGTGTCAGTGCCGTTCCCGCCAGTGCCGTTCCCAGGGGCGAATACTGCAGGAACCGGACGGCCGCAGGATGAAAACCCGGCAGCCCCTCCCCGCCCGCCTCCACTTCCAGCCATGAGAGAGGGCAGAGGTGGCGTTCGAGTGCCGCCTTCAGACGGGAGCGCCATGTCACTCCATCCGCATCCCCAGTTCCGACATAAAAGTAGTGCAGGGGGAGCAGGTCTGAAGGTTCCGGCAGGCAGGCGGCAATCAGATCGGCAAAACGCTCAAGTGGCATAGTGGAAAGAGCCCTGTCATGAGGATGAAGTGTGGATGGCATCTGAACCTCCCGGATGCGGTCGTCCCGGCACCCTGAACAAAGATCATAAGAAAAATATAAAGGCACTCATGGATATGTCTTCTCCGGATGACGTCAACCCTGTGCGGACGAAAGCGGACGCCCGAATTCGGACAGCACCTGCCGGCAAAGAGGGAAAACCTGCAGATGAACAAAACGTTGGGCTTCGGGCGGCAGAAAGGTAAACCGGGTGTCAAGGAGTTTCCGGGCCAGCGAAAACCGCAGATGGACCGATTCGTTCGGGTCTCCGAGAGCGCGGTGCAGCAGATAGAGGCCTTCCAGCCGCTCGCGTTCCGTGGCTTCCGCTTCCGGCAGCCAGGCCAGCAGACGTTCAAGCAGGAACAGGCGGCAGACGAAGGAAGGTTCCAGGCGCAGCCACAGGATGCGGTACACGTGCTGCCGCACTGAAGACCAGAAGGGAAATGCCGATGACAGGAAGGCGTAGGACTGGGTGCGGACACTTTCACGGGGTTCCTCGCCCGGATCACCGGCCTGCAGAAACGTCAGCAGCACCTCCGAGGGAATGGTCGGCAGGGTGTGAAACGTGTGCTGCAGAAACCGAAGACTGGCCCGCTGGATGGGCTCGTGGGGTTCATGGCGGGACAGGGACAGATGGATGGCCAGGCGCTGGACCTCGGATGAATCCCCGCCCACCCGGTAGAGGGCCTGCACCAGTTGCAGGCGCACTGACGGGGAGAGTTTCCGGTCGGGATGCGCCCAGAAAACCCCATCCAGGATGGCACCCAGGTCGCGTTTCTCGATGGCCTCCCTGATCTCCGCCAGCCAGGTTTCCAGGGTCTCGTCCGGTAATGCGGAAACCAGGGTCAGGGAAGGAAATGATGGGCACAGCAGGGAAGCGCCCGCATCCTCCTCCGCAACGGCTTCAGGGATGGCTTCCGGCAAGGCCGCCGGGAGCGGTGAGACCACGCGGGCCGTTTCTCCGGCCCCTTGTTCTCCGGTCCTGTCTGCGGCTCCGTCCGCCGGTGAACTCCGGGCGGACGGGGGCGTGGGTGACAAATTCCCCACCCCGGATGGAGGGATTTCAGCCAACCGCGGAAAAACCGTCACCTGCACTGTGGGCAGGGAGGGGGCTGGGCGGCGCAGGGAAGAACGCAGGGCGGTGGAAATGTGTGGTGTGGCAGGGCTACCCGCCGGGGCGCACAGACGGCTCCCGGAGTCGTCCCTGTCCGCTTGCTCCTGGCGCGGCAGCAGACCAGCCACCCCGGTCCGGGAAAGCCGGACCGGGAACGGTGTGGCGTCCGGGAGGGGGGAGGGGGCGGTGGTGTGGGGGGACACCCGATGCCGTCCCGTAACCCGTTTCCGCCGCTGGTCAAATCCTTCCAGCAGGCTCTCGACCTCGGCTTCAAGGTTCTCAAAGATTTCGGCAACGGAAATGGTAACAGTGTCAGGATGGTTCAGCAGCGAGGTCATGACGGCCACTCCTTCAGAGATTGGGGTCCAGAAGATGCTGGCGGTACAGCAAATACCAGTCCAAAGGGGAGCCGCCGGAAGCGACCCGGACGAGGCGTTCGCGCCATCTAGCGGCCAGCCTGCCCAGAGGGGTCTCCGGGGCTGACTCGGCCACCTGCCGCCAGCAGGCGTCAGCGGTGCGCCAGTCCTGGCGCAGCAGGGCCCCAAAGCCTTCCCACAACAGGGCTTGCGGACGCTCGTCCGGCGGAGCTCCGGCACGCTGGTAGGCCAGCAGCAGCAGATAGATGGACTGGTTGAGTTCCGACCAGTGCCCGAACTGCAGCCAGCGGACGCACCAGTCACGGAAGGTGTAATACCAGGCGCGCTGCCGGCCCGTATCCCCCGGTGGAGACTGGCGGAAAGCCGTGACGACCTGGTGCCAGCGTCCCCAGTGACCGGGCAGGGCGCCGTTTGCCGATGACAGATGGGAGCCGTCAAAGTGCATGGTTTCGAGGTGCCGTGGAAATCTGAATGAAAGGTTCATGACCGCCTCCGAAGGTGACAGGATGGGGCCGCCGGCTGTCCGGTGTGCGGCCCGGAAGACAGCCCGGGGAGAGCAAAAGCACGGCCGGCCGGCGAATGCCCGGTGGAGATGGCCCGGCGAAGGAGAGCCGGAACGTCAGAAGGTTGCGGGCGCCGGTGTGGAAAGAGAGGGGCGACCCGGCGAAGCCGGTGGGAGGGGCGGGGCGGCAGACAAGCGGGACGGCTTCCCGCCCGCATCTGCCGGATGCGGGCCGGAAAGCTGCCGGACCGCCGACTGCCGTCCGGCCAGCGAGTCTGAGACGAGCTGGCGGACGTCCATCTGATACATCGGGAGAACGGGAAACTGTTCCAGCCACCCGATTTCGTGAAGGGAAAGGCGGGGCGGAGGAACCTGGAAGGTGGTCTGCCGGAGTTCGGCCCAAACCTCGTGAAAGACGGACACCTGTGCGGTCAGGCGCTGCAGGTTCAAGACGACACCGGACTGCCGGAGAATGGCGTCGGTTCGGGACAGCCAGCGGGACTGGTCCGGGATGGGTGGCAGAAAGGGGTCTCCAATGGACAGGCAGGGCCTATCGGAGGCAAAGGCATCTTCCGGAAGCATCTGGGCCACAATGGTCATCCCGCGCAGAAGCCCCAGGGTCTCCGGATCACGCAGATGGCGCGTCCGCGGAAACCATTCATGGAAAGGCGTGCCGCTATCGGCGCAGACGTTGCCGACTTCCACCGCCATAATCACCAGTCCGTCACGGGCCAACAGGTCAGGTGTATCCAGAATGGTTTCCAGCAGGTCGTCATAGACGCTCCATGGATGGTCCAGACAATGTATTCCACGTGATACAGAAACCGGCATAGGGCCACTGACTCTGGCATGAAGCTCCAGGTGGGAGGTCATCCGTCAGAGGGATGAGGCGTCACCTCAGCCGCTGATGAAAGAAGCAAAACAGCACCCAAAGAAGTCCGTCCCGTCCGCAATGCCGGAACGAATCCGGCATTTGGCCTGAAATTGCATAACTGGGTACAGTTTTGCTTGGTCTTCAGCGTGTGGAACCGTGGAACGGAAGCGCCTGAACCGGTCCCGGAATCCAGATGACATGTGTTGACCGAAGGATCACCCGCCATGAACATTTACTTCCGGGAAGAAATCATCAACATTGTGGAAGAGGAAATTTGCGGATTGCTGAAGGATGGGCCGCTGAACTTTGACCAGCTGGCACAGATAGTCGAAGGCGCCCGTGTCCGCCAGAAACAGTACGTGACCATCCTTGAATCCCGTCCCTATCCCACCGAACTGAAACCACTGCTGATAGAGGTCATGAACGGATTTGATCTCGTCAACTTCTGGGGGGTGCTTGGCAGTCGCACCCAGACGCTGGGGGCCCTGGTCACCTATCTGACCGCCGTCAACACTTTCCTGCAGAAAGTGCAGCCCCATCTCAAAGCCTATCCCGATCTGGGACTGTTGTGTCTGCGGATGACGGCGGAGTGCGATGAAGTCACGGCGCTGGTGCTGAAGAATTTCCATCCGATCCCGGAGATTCACCAGTTGACAAGAAGCGCCCGGGCGCTGCGGCAGGCGCTGGAGATGGCTGCGGCATGAATCGCCGCCCCGGACGGTTCCGTGGCTGACACCATCGGTATCGCGGGGCGGCCGGGAGCCGTGCCGACCGCTCACCGCAGGTAGCTCACCGCAGGTAAAAGAACCGGATGGCCAGACAGAAGGGGTCAAGGCATTCATCCCCCGGCTGGTTGGAAGCCGTGAAATAACGTGCCATTTCATCCTCCAGCATGGCGGCATCCTGGGCCAGCTCCAGAAGTTTCATGTAGTGTTCATAGACCGCAGTTACCTGATCGCCGAGTTCGCTGGCCAGGTTGAGGGCCTGTTCCTCAAGTTTGTGCTGCTTGTCTTCAATGTCCGCGATGGTTTTGGCATAGATGTCCGTCGGGGCGACGGCCCGGCGCTCCGGTGAGCCCGCCGCCGGAGGGTCGGCAGGGGTGTCCTTGCGGGGATTGAGGTCCGTCATTTCCTCTTCGCTTTTCCCCTGTCCGTTTTCCCCGACTATCGGATTGGGTTTGTCCAGCGCCTTCCGGTGCTCTGCGGACTTTTCCCTGAGTTGTCTCAGTTTTTCTTCATTTTCCAGTGTTTCTTTGGCAATGTGGGTGTACTGCTCGAACTTCTTCTGGGTGGACGGGTCAAGAAAGGCCAGCTGCCGCAGGAGTTCCCGCCGTTCCCGCCGGTCCACGGGGCCGGCATAGACGACAAAGTGCTCGATGGCATCCAGGACTGTCTCCGGATTGGCATCCTGGTACCAGTTGCGGTACCCGGCAAAAAAGCTGCCGATTTTCATGCCCTGATGCAGTCCCTCCTCAACACTTTGACGCAGATCATAGGCAGCGCGCTGGATGTCATAGAGTGTGGCAATGAGCTGCCGCAGGTCGTCAGACTGCATGAACTGTTCCCGCAGAACGGCAAAGATGCCCCGCTTGGTGGTCAGCTGCCGTGCCAGAACCAACCACTGCTTGCCCAGCGCCAGCTTTTCCTTGAGGTGTTGAAGCATGTTCTGCATATGCTGGAGCCGATCCTGAATCTGCTGCTGGGTGTGGTGCGCCTGCGCCTGTGACATCTCGGCCGCCGTCATATCAAAGAGAAACACCCGGTTGACCTTTTCCAGAAACGCAATGAGCCGGTTACGGACCTGGTTGATGGCCGTATTGACGGGATCGTGGACCGGCACCTGCCCGGCGGCCATCCAGGGGTCGCCAGACGGAAGGGCGGACACCCGCGGACTGTCCGGGAATCCATCCGGCGCCGCACCGTTCCCTATCGGCATTCCGGGGACGAGCGGGACGAGCCAGCCCTGTTCCGGCTCCGGCACCCAGCCCGGAAGCAGACTGGCGGGCGGCAGCGGAACGGGCACCCACGTAACCGGAGGAAGTCCGGTCCCCGGAAAGGGGGACCATAGCGGAGAGTTCCCGGTCCCACGGACGGGAGGGGGCAAAGTTCCCGACCGGGCAGGTGTTGCTTCCGGCCAGACCGACCGGAAGACCTCATGGAGCGGGTGGGAGAAAACCAGCCCGGCCACGAGTGCATAAACCAGCAGGGTGCGTGTCAGGCGCCGCAATACAACCTTAGACGCAGTGTTCATCATTGGCATGACAACCTCCAGACTTCTCGGACATTCACCGCCGGCAGCTACCGGCCGGGAGCTGGCGACGGCGCCCCGAGGCGGGGGGATGGTGGGGGAGTGGAGTGGGCTCGTCCCGCTGGTTCTGGCGGAAGGCGCAGAACGGCCCAAAACAACGGATAGTTTCCCTCCGGCAGTCTGGGGACAGGTGAAAGCTTTTCCCAGAAAGGCAACTGAAGCAGTTCGGCAGGCGGAGTCCCGGTGCATCCGGGAAGATGCGGGGACAGATGCCGGACCACGCGCCCCATCATCCGTAATCCGGCATACCAGTTCCGTCCGTGATCCCAGCCGAAGTTGCCCTGATACAACCCGCCGGGGAGCGGTTTGTCGTCCATGGGCTGAAGCCGGGCTAGGGCCTCTTCCACCCGATTGACCAGTGCGGTCATTTCCGTGGCCGTCAGCAGTCCGAGCCTCCCGGTCAGGGCATGGACGAAGGGGAAGACGGCTTCCGGAGCCAGGGCGTCCGGTTGAAAACGCTTTGAAGGGGGAGGCGGGATGGGCGACTGGCGCCCGCCCCGGTCGTGACATTCAAGCAGCCGGTCAGCAAAGGCATTCGCCAGATGGTTCCAGAAGGCACGGTGTGCGTGATTGGAAAAGGCGGTTTCGCTGGCCGCCCGCTGGAGTTCCGGTAGGGTGGCCCGGAAAACCGGCACTCCCGGAACCAGCCGGTCGGAAAAAACCGTTCCATGCAGCCGGGACCGGTGTGCTTCCGCGATAAAAACAGGAAGGGCCAGCCGATGGGGGCTGCTGATGGAGCGGATGCGGATCGCAATGGAGGTATCGATGGTTTCCAGCCACTGCTGCCAGAAGGGGTGACGCACCCCGGAACTTGGGAAGTTGACCCATCCAGGCATGAGCATCCTCGCTGGGTGTTGCGCCGGGAAGTGTTCCCGGCGCAACACCGGAAAGGGCCCTGACCGGCCGTGCAAGCCGCCGGTCAGGCGCCGATGGAGACGGCCGGTGCGCCTGCGGCCGGGAGCGGGTGGGAAAGGCCGGGGGCGGCAAAGGCCGTCCCCCGGCTCAGTTCACGTAACCGGGCGAGGTAATCCTGCAGCGCCTCCCGGTCCTGGGGCGTGAGCCGCTTGAGATGTGACTGATGGAATCCCAGCGGGTAGCGCCAGGCGAGAAAGTCAATGGCGGCTTCGCATGAGCCGAGCGTCTCGAAAACCTCATTGAACGCCGTGCATTCGTTGGGGTCAGTGGTGAACATCCAGTTGTAGGTCGGAGACATCTCCGACACGACGAGTTCGGCCTGATGGGTCATGGCTTCACCTGCAGAAATAAGGAACTGGGCATAACAGCCGGGAATGTTTTCAATGCTCTCGACGGCACTGACGGCTGCGGCAGGCAGCTTGAAATCGTTGATGAGCGACTGCTGGTTGCCGCCCTGCCGTCCGAGAATTTTGAGTCCCAGGTTGGCGGCAATGCCGGGCATGCGCGCAATGTCATCGTAGGTCTGGGTGGCAAAAATGGTGGTGACATTTTCCTTGCGTCCCTGGCGGGTGCCGCGCTCAATGACATAGAGCACTTCGGGGTAGTCATCGGCGAGGCGCTTGAACTCGTCAAAGAAGTTCACCCGGGGCAGGCGGCGGCCGCCGCGGGTGGTCAGGGCGCGGGTGACGCGCACGGCCACGCGGTAGCTGAGGGCCCGGCGCATATCGACGGTAAAGCTGGACAGGGAGTCGAGGTCGTAGATGATCAACCGGCTGTCGGTCAGATAGGCCGGGTCCATCGGCGCGTCGAGCCAGGGGTTGCCGATGTGGCGCTGCAGAGAGGTGAACAGGGTGTAGGCCACGTCCTGCAGCGGGCCGAAGCGCTCACCGCGCAGGGCATCCTCGACGAACTCCAGGAACATCGAGAGGGTCGGCTCCTGCCACCGGACGGCGCCCTGCCCCGGACCGGCCCCGTGGGGGGCAGCTTCCTGGGCGGCAACCAGGGCCCGGTTGGTGGCGCACACGGCCTGGTAGAGTTCCCGGACGATGACTTCAAAAACACGGTCCACATCGCGGTTGGAAAGCTCGCAGCCGGCCAGGCGCTTGATGTCGCCCAGGACGAGATCAATCTGTTCCTCTTCGGGCTTCTGGCCTTCGGCCAGCCCGTCATAGTACCAGACGTTGAAGCCGCGGCGGTCTTCGGGGGAGAAGCGGAAGACCTGCCCGCCGGTGGCCATTCCGAGGCGGGAAAAGGAGTTGAAGTCCACGATCTGGGCCCGGGCGTCCGGGTAGCGGGCAAGGGCCTCAAGGACGAGCATCCCGCCGAGAACCGATTTCCCGGAGCCGGAGCGCCCGAAAATCCCAATCGTGGGCGGACGCCCCTGGTGGTCAAAGATGTCAAGACCGACATATTCCCCGGTAGCGGAGCGCAGAACGGTGTGGGGGTTGGGGGACATGCGCCAGGCCTGTTCGCCACCGACGAAACAGGCCAGCGAGGGGGCAATCTCCTCGAATTCCCGTCCGGTCAACCGGTCGGACACCTCCCCGGGCAGCAGGCTCCGGTACTGGGCGCGCCGCCCGGCCGGAGATTCAATGATCGATTGTACACCGTCAATTTGGCGGTAGGCCGCCACGACGGCCTTCAGCCGGGATTCAAGCTGCTCCCAAACCTCCGGGGCATCCTTCTGCAGCGAGAGGCTGCGGGTGACCGCTTCCAGCTGGGCCGGTGACAGGCGTGGTCCGAAGACGACCACCCGCTGCCGCCCGGCCAGCACGGTCGTGCGCCCGGAAGCCATGTCGGCCCGCAGGTTCTGCAGCTCGATGAGTTTCTGCCGCCCTTCCGGTGTCACCCCGCCACGCAGGATCTGTACCGCAAACTTTTCGTTGTACGTGATCATCCGGTCATAGCGTGCCCGCTGCTTCAGCTGATCCAGGGTGATGTATTCCGTGACGATGGTGTGCCGGAAGTCCAGGCTGGGGGAGGTATAGAGCGGACGCAGCAGGGTTGGATAGGCCCCCACCTGCCCCCCCGCGGCAAACTGGGGCGGATTGGTCATGGAGACGATGCCCAACGGAGTGTGCCCCTGGATGACGGCCTCGGAGGCAAAGACAACCGGTTCGCTCATCAGCAGCCGCCACACATCGTTTTCCAGCGTCGGCGTCCGGGGGGCGACTTCGGCATCCTCATTGTGTCCGAAATAGATGCATTCCCAGAGTTCCTGTTGCTTCATCCGGCGGCCCGCAAAAGGAAGCATCATCTCCAGGGTCTGGAAGAGATTGCACGCTTCCTCATAGACAGTGCGCTCCTCCTCCACGAATCGCTGCAGGAACGTGGACCCGGCAAAGAGGCGGGACAGATAGGCCATCCCTTCCCCCTTCCGCGCCCGGCGACCCAGTTCGCGCAGGTCCTCCAGCAGGTGCTTCCAGGTCGATTTCCGATGTGCGTTCTGTCCGATGGCCACAAAGAGCGTGAAGGTGCGGCTGACGTAGTTCGGCAATGCCTCGTGCTCGGACAGATGCCGGCGCTGCCAGAAGTCGAACTTCCCGCCGGTACCGGCCAGCCGCCCGCCCAGCACCGACCGGTGAACGTCGGTCCGGGACAGGGGGTGCACGGCCTGGCGGAACTGGAGAACGGTTCCGGGAGGGAGATCGGGCAGCGACAGGAACGCCGTAAGCCGGCGGTGGTGCTCACGCACAATATCCGTGTGGGCATAGAGACTTTCATGGGGCGTCAGCCGGAAGCCGGCCAGGTACGCACCGGTGGTCAGCCGGGCCTGGTCCCCCACAAGGGCCATGACGCCGGGCTCAAAGCCGGACGGATCGTCCCCCGCAGGGGTGAAGGGAAGCAGCCCGCCCCCATGGGCGCCCGGATGCTGCCATCCTTCACGGGAATATCCGGTCAGAAGCTGCTGTCCTATCCGGTATCCCAGAAAGGCGCCGAATCCACCAATACTGGAGAGTGCCATGGCAAGAATGGTCCATTCCTGCTGGTTCATACTTTTTACCACTCTGGAAAAACGTGGGCTGGCCGAAAGGCCGGAACCGGCGAAATGCCCGCCCCGGTGGCAGGAAACCATCAGCAAGAGTGTGTCCAAAGCCGCCGGAGCAGGGTGGCCCGGAAAGGCCAGGCAAGCTCTCCGCCGTGCCCTCTGCGGAGAGACACCGGAACTTAGCGCGTTGCGTCATTGACATTCTCCTTCACCTAAAGGCGAAGGATTCTTTCTCAGGTTGCAGGATTGCTCCCACTTGACGACGCCGACGCTAAGAATGCAAAGAGGCAAAGAAACTTTGTACAACGGCATCCGCGCTGTGACGATGCAGCTCATTTTTTCTTGGTCACCCGCGGGGTGTACCGGAAGGCTCCCCGGAGCCTGGAGTCCCGGGGCGAAGGCGCAGCCAGCAGCGTTCCGGCGGTGCCGTGGCTGGACCGAAGACCAGCCGTGAAAACCACAGATGGAGTTCGTCCCGGAGAAAAAACCGGGGGCGGCCCAGGCGCGCCCAGTTGAAAAAGACGGTCAGTGATAGGAAGGCGATGAGTCCGCCAAAGAACTCCAGCGGAATCCCGCGCCAGCGCAGTTTGAAGAAGAACACGATGGAGTAGCCGACAAAGGTTCCTGCCAGCAGCAGGGGCCAATCTTCGAGATTGACCCCCAGCCGGGAGACCGGCCGATAGAGCATCGGCCGGAACGGATAGACCGGAAGTGAAGGTTCCTGCTGGTTGCTCATGGCCACTCAGTTCCAGTGACGGGCTATGGACGCCGCAGGTCGGGCAGATCGTTGGTACTGTCGTACCCGCCGGAAGCAATCATCGTGACCAGGGCCACCCACAGTTCCCAGCTCAATATCAGGGCCCCGCAGGCAACCTTGATCCAGCCATTGCGCTCCAGGGTGCCGAAGCCCCAGAGCACGAAGATGGCCCCGATGATGTAGGTTGCCCACCGGATGACGACGAGCAGGGAGCGTCCGGCCGACAGGGCCTGCTGGGCCTGGGCACGGGAAGTTCCGATACCGCCGGTGCCGCCGCCGCCGCCGCCGCCCTGGGCCAGGATGTCCAGGCTCAGGAGAGAGACCCATAGACCAAGAAACACGTAGGTTGAAACCTTGGACCACTTCTGAAAACGCTCATCCGTGGACCAGCCCAGGGTCGACCAGTCAATCAACCGCCACCCCAGTTCTTCCAGGTGAGACGCACGGGACAGCTTGCGTTCCGACATCGCACTGATGCTCCTTCCTGCCAAGAGGTGAAAAAAAGTTGTGCCGGAAAGCAAGCAAAGGTGCGTCCAAAGGCATCAGACGAAGCATGGAGCCCGGGCGGGACGGATGGGCGTCCTGCCGTCTGCCTGCTCGTCAGTGGTTGCCGGACCGGGCGAGAGCCGCAGAGGTCCCCGATGCCGGCATGGAGTTTCAGGGCGACATCCGATACAGTGGACGCAGGTGGAATTGTTTCACCAGAGAAACAATCGGGTTTCCCCGAGTTTCCGGTATGACCGCCGGGCGGAAAAAGGAACGCGGCGCCTGAAAAAACAGTCCGGGTTCAGAATGTATCATGGAAGTGGAAAGGGTACCTGGTACACTGGAGAAACAGATTGCGGGGCAGTGCTGACCCGGTGCGCGGCAAACCCCGCCGTTCAGGGCGGGGTTTGGTCAGGCGTGTATCAGGGGACGGCGGTGGAGATGGGTTTGACGGTAATCTTCCCCACACATCTGGATGGTTTTGCACATCTCGTACAGACGGGAGCGCAGACGGACGCCGATGCGTTCTTCAAGCGTTTCGTCGTAGCGGTCGCTTGGCTGGTCCAGGTAGTTGGAGGTAATGATCGTCGTTTTCTGCTCGTTGTAGCGCGTATTGAGAATGTGCGTGATGGTGTCGCGCACCCACTCCGTGGACTTGCCGGCCCCTAGGTCATCCAGAATGAGCACGTCCACGTCATAGACCGGACGCAGCACCGATAATTCCGTCGTCTGGGTCAGCGGGTTATACGTTTCCTGGATGGCTTTGAGTAGGTCACGGAAGTCGTAAAACAGGCACGGCACGCGCTTGAGGCACATCAGGGCATTGGCCGTGGCCACGGCCAGATGTGTTTTGCCGACGCCACAGGGACCGAGAAAGAGCAGCCCCAGCCCGCGTTCGACCGGGTAATCCTTTACATAGCGCCGACAGGCAAGCACGGCCATTACGAGTGACTTCTGGCGCTCGTCATCGGGATTGACCCGGAAGTTGTCAAAGCTGCTTTCGCGGTAGCGCGCCGGAATCCGCGCCCGCTCCACAAGGCTTTCAGCCCCGCCGCGACAGCGGACACACCGGCGCGAGCGGCGCTTTATCGGGTCATACTCAAAGCCGGTCCCCTGGCAGACCGGTCAGGAGGCCGGAACGGAGTCAGCGGGTGGAGATGGAGCGGGGAGCAGGTCCGGGGAAAACATCTGTGCGGCAGCCGGTTCTTCATTCCGAGTGGTGAGGCGGTTAATCATTTTCGGGTTCGATGTGAAGAATGGTTTTGCCGGAAGTAATATCCGGGGGGCGGGGCGGCCAGTCCGGTGGCGGGGCGGCCGCATCCTGGCGCAACTGATGGCCGAGACGCTGATGGGCCAGGATAAGCAGTTGCCTTTTTTCAACCGGGAGTTTGCGGTTCCCGGCCAGTGCCGTTTCCAGAAGGGCGTGGAATCCCTGGTGATGACGGTGGTGAGGAAGGCACATGTACCAGAAAAAAATCTCCAGAAGGGATACCGGCAGATAGGGCAGGTTTTCCATGGATTCCACCAGCAGAGGGACCAGGCGTCCGGGGAAGTATTCCATGTCGAGTGCCATGAGCCGCAGCCAGCAGGTTTCGACCGTCGCCCACTCCCACGAGCTGTCGAGGGTCTCCAGGCTTTCTTGCCAGGCTTTTTCCATGGCTTCCCCGGTCTCCCAGTCCACAATCCGGGGCGGTGGCGAAACGAGCTCATCCGTGGGGCAGCTGTTGCGGGGGGGATGACTGCCGGTGTCAGACACGGGCTCGGCCCACCGGGCAAGCGGTGGCAAATGGCCGGAGTCCGGGGAATCTTCATGGGGAAAGGGTGTTTCAGAAGCTATCATGACGTTGCCTCACCGTGGATTGGGAAGGGGCAAAGCGGTAGCGTCCATTGTCAAGGGGACGCACAATCGGCGACAGATTGGCGTGATTGGGCAGGGCTTCCAGCACTTCTCTGAATGTCCCCTCTTCTTTGCTGACGCGCAGCCAGACACCGGTGACAAACACGAACATCATGCTCCCACGCTTGACTGGATTGGCCGGATGGGGCTCCACCGTGTGCCAGGCTCCCTGCTGAAGCAGATGGGCGATGAAGGGGATCTCGCGCGCAGCCTCGTTCACGAGACCTTCAGTAAGCGGAAAAAGTTCCCAACTGTCCATGAACGGATTGAGCTGGAGCCGCAACCGCCCGGACTTCATGGACGGGTGTTGCCAGTGGAGGGTGATTTCCTTGCGGACAACGTGATAGTGCTCGGCGCTGATATCGAGGCACCCGGCGGCCTGCTCCATTTTGCCCCATGGAGCGTCATATTCTTCCGGTGGTCTCATCTGGATGCGGAACCAGGGGCGGCAGGGGCGGGGCGGCGTGGCCGTGTGGGGGCCGGGCAAGACCTTCCAGTCTCCGTGGCTCGTCCTTTCGAGCCGGAACAGTCCGCCAAACAGACTGATGGAAAAAGCCGATTCCGGCCCGAACCATTTCAGGTCCAGCGCCGTCCGGGCGGCGCGGACCTGATTCAGATACTGGCGGTCGGCTTCACTCTGATGGGAAGTCCCGGACATAAACGGATGGTTCCTTTTCCAGAGGTTGGATTGACCCGATTGAACCTCCCCCGGCTGAAGCCGGAGGATTCTGGTTCTTGCTACTTGCGCGGCCGTTCCGCGTACCCAGTTCAGGGCTGGTTCATGCCGCCCGCCCGCTCGAGCATGAAGAACCAGCGGGCAGCACAGCCCATACCAATCCCGGACATTCAGCGCAGCATTGGCATCGGCGTGCGCCTTGTATCCGCACCGCCTGCAGACGTAGGCATGTTTTCGACGTTGGTTGATCGCCCAGCGGTACCGCATCCACCGCCACGCCAGCAACGAGGGCCTTGTTGTGCACAAAAGCTGAGTTATGCCCCGCATCCGACTTGGTGTCTTTTCGCTGCCGCGCGGAAGCCCGAATGCCCGAGAGGTCCTCAAAGCGGATTCTTGCCTGGCAGCGCTTGGCCAGGGCAACTTGCTCATCACGTGGTTGATATGCGTGACGATGCGCCGCTCCTTGTTCTCCAGCTTCTTAACCGCGCGGTACTTGCCCTTAGCCTGCAGCATCTGTCTGCGCCTGGCAAACACCCGGCGCACATGCCGAATTTGCCGGGCTTTCCAGAACACAACCGGGCCATCGGGCGTTGCCGCCACTACGGCCACGTTCTGTCCGCGATCCACGCCGATCCAGTGGCTCCGCATCGGGAACTTCCAGCGACACGGAAATGAGCACATACCAGATCCCGCGACGAGAACAAAACAGCTTGATGTTGCCGGGCTTGGCCGAACCGTTCAGTATCGCCTCCAGGAGTTCCCGATGAGAGGAGAGATGCACTTGAATCGGGATGCGCTTCCTGTGTCAGGCGCAGTGTCCCGCTGGCGGGAAAATCTGTTCGATTCCGCTTTTCAGTCCTATAGCGCATAGGTATTTTACCTTCCGGGTCATGTTTCTCTCCTTTCGGGATTTTACGCGCTAGACCATTGCCGCCTGACAGTCCGGATTTTTACTCTACCCGCTGCTTGGCAACTGGGCAATTGATGACAATGACTACTGGCAGAAAGAGTAAATGGCTTTGGCTCCGATTGTCAATGATTAGTTAGAAACAGATTGGCTCAATACCTGTGGTAGTGGCAGGAAATCTCCCATCCATACACAGGCAGGATATGGAATGGGGGGACGGTGAAAAGTCTGGGGGAAAACGGGCTTTTACTGCCAACGCAGTAGCTGTACATTGACATCTCCGGAACGATGCCCTCCGGGGGGCGTAATATCAGTAATATCAACAAACCAGGCTTGGAAGCTGATTCAGTCCCCTTCCGCCAAACCATCTGCCGGAAAACAGGAATGGATGTCATTCGACTTCATCCGGTTTCAGATGATTCGTGGAAAGCGGGCAATGGGGAAGAAATCAATCAAATGGTGTACTCCAATACACTTTAATTCAATTCGGAGCCGGAGTTGCTTCCCTGACGGCAGGGAAGAATGCAGAAGGCAGCCGTCCGGCTGGGGACGGTGATTGCAGGTTCAGGTTTCCCGTATTGGAGAGGGAAATTGGCTGCAGAAGTGCACCGCTGGCTCCGGTTCTGTTCCGATTCAGAGTTGATCGATGGAACCGTATGGCAGCTTTTTTCCGGTTGTTTTTTGGAGGAATGGTTCTCCAGCCCGGCCGGGAAAGGCGAAGCATTGTGTCCTTTGTTTTCAAAGAGCAGTCGGCAGCAGGGCAAATGGCTGGCAGGAAGGATTCATCACCTGGCAGCCCGGAGTCCATGGCTGAAACATCTTCCGTTTCAACGCAGGAGATGGAACAGCCGGCAGTCCGCCCGGGTGGTTTTCAGGGCACAGGTCATGGACTCCAGCGTCAGACCCTGAGCGGGTCTGGAATGACCGGTAAACTTCCCCTGACTGAAGTCAGGGGATTTCAGTAGCCCTGAGCCGGTTATGTTCTGCAAGAGAACAAAACAAGCCCGAACCTCTTCCCGACATCTACGCCTAGAACTGCGTGTGCCCTGACTGGCTTTCTGCTGGAGTACCGCCCTCAGCTTGGAGTCGTGGTCTCTTCGTCGGTTCAACTGCTGCCCATTCCAGTGATCCCCTTCCGATGTGTGCGCAATATCTGTCCTGCCCAAATCAACGCCCAAAACCCCCTTTCCAGTCTGAGGTTCTGCCACTCCTTCTTTGCGTTTGCAGAGAGTGGCAGAAGTAGGCTTCTTGCCCTTGAGTTTCTCTATCTGGTCGTCACCCACCACCAAAGGGATGCGTTCCCGCCCGTCTAGGGTGGAAAGACTGACGCTCTGGTCTTTCTCCCGGTAGTCAAAGATACGGGCATCATAATCAACAGAAGTAGCCCTGAATTCCTTAACCCTTCCCACCTTGCGGTTAGCGGCAACCCTGGCACAAGCCCGGACAGCCAAGTTAGCGGTTAAGCCGAATTGCTGTCGTACTGCCCGATAAACTCCTTTCTGAATACGGTTCTTGTTAGTCAGGCTGGGGCAAATGGTACGGTTGATGTATCTGCAAGCCTCAGCGAAGCTCTGCAGAACTTGGTCCAGCTTGACAATTTGCTCTGCAGTGGGATCGAGTTGACAGACAATGGTCAGTACTTGCTGTGGCATGAGTTCATGTTATGCGCTTAAATGGTCATCTGGCAACTGAAGTTGCTCAAGAGGCTTTCCTCCCTGCACTGAAGTACGGGGCTTCCAGCCCTACCCGATGTGAAGCAGAGTCTGTATCCGGCTCAAATGGAGCGGGGACAGCAGGTTCATGTGGTGTTGAATCATGGCAGGTGGCCACCAGCGCGGGTCATCTTCCGATAACGGTTCAAGCAGGTCGGAAAGTCCGGCACTCCGGAGCAGGGGTGGGGCGGGCAGGTCCTGGCAATACCATGACAGGTGGAGATTGCTTTGAATGGCATGGCGCAACGCCGGGGGAAGCAGGGCCCGGGGACGGGCAAGTATCCGTTCCGGGGCAGCGGGGCTGCCGGGACAGCGAACCCCGACCAGGAAGATACGCAGCCGGCTCTGGGGGACAAAGTGTGGTAGAATCCGACGATGCGGACCCAATTCCATCCGGCCCTGTCATGGGCGTGGATGTCGGAGAAAACAACCTCGCTGCCACCAGCCCAGGCAAGGTATGGGGTGGCGGGGAACTGCGCCACAAGCGCAACGGCTACCTTAACCGCAAAACGAGCAAGGCGATCGTCGTCGAAGCGCTGCGCTTCGGGGCGTCCAAGATCGTAATGGAGGACCTCACCCACATCCGCGACCGCATCCAGGCCGGCAAGCGCATGAGGGCGAGACTGCACGGCTGGGCATTCCGGCAGCTTCAGAGCTTTGTCGAATACAAGGCCAAGGCGGCAGGGATC
>Ga0308405_1000445_pt1 | contig 23776 bp, 19 predicted proteins | sample HotsprSampleMS13_FD_203473 | JGI IMG/M metagenome (GOLD analysis project Ga0308405, IMG submission 203473) | Hot spring phototrophic mat microbial communities from Mushroom Spring, Yellowstone National Park, Wyoming, United States - 20060912_MS13 ...
TCCCAAGGGAGGGGGGTGGGTGTAAGCCCACCCTTCCTTTGTGAAGGGGGCCAGCAGGAGGTGCCGGGTGGACCTTTGGCGGTTGGTGGAAGAAGCGGTGGAACCTTTGGACCTCGAGGTCCTCGAGGTCAAGGAGGCTCCGGGCGAGGTCCTGGTGCGGCTTGAGCGCAAGGACGAAAGGCCCATCACCGTGGCCGACCTGGAACAGGCGAGCCGCCACATTGGGGCGGTCTTGGACCGGGAGGACCCCATCCCTGGAAGCTACCGGCTCCTGGTGGAGTCCCCAGGCCCCAAAAGACCCCTCTTCACCCGCCGCCACTTTGAGCGCTTCCAGGGGCTAAAGGCCAAGGTCCCGGGCCCGGAGGGCTTCGTGGGACGCATCCTCCGGGTGGAGGGAGACAAGGTGGTCTTCCAGGTGGGCTCCCTGGAGAAGCGCCTCACCCTGGGCACCTTCCACGCCACCCTCGCCGAATGGCCCGAGGAGCCAAGATAAAAGATAGGAGGAAGGATGAACCGAGAGTTCATGGACGCCTTGCAACACCTGGCCTTGGAGCGCGGGGTCACCCCTGAGGAGGTCCTCGAGGCCTTCAAGGAAGCCATGCGCAAGGCCTACATCAAAAGACAGAAAGGCTACCGGAAGGAGGAGATTGAGGAGGGCAAGGGTCCCGAGGTGGACGTCTACATAGACCCCCAGACCGGGCGCATAGAGATGGTGGAGGTCCGCCGGGTGGTGGAGAAGATAGAGGACCCCGACAAGGAGATCGCCCTCTCTGAAGCCCTCCAGTACGACCCCGAGGTCCAGGTGGGGGACGAGATGGAGTTCCCCATAGACCCCGAGGGGCTCTCCCGCGTGGCCATCCAGGACCTGCGCCAGATCCTCACCCAGCGCCTGAAGGAATCGGAGCGCAACCGCATCTACAACGAGTACAAGGGCAAGGAGGGGCAGGTGCTCACCGGAGTGGTGGCCCGGGTGGACAACCGGGGGAACGTCTTCGTGGAGATGGGGCGCGGGGAAGCCTACCTACCCAAGAACGAACAGATCCCCTCGGAGCGCTACTACCCCGGCCAGCGCCTGAAGGTCTACCTCAAGAAGGTGGACCGCTCCGCCAAAGGTCCTTCCCTGATCGTAAGCCGGGCCCACGAGAAGCTTCTGGAGCATCTTCTGAAGCAGGAGGTCCCCGAGATCGACGAGGGGATCGTGGAGATCAAGGCCATCGCCCGGGAGCCCGGCCGCCGCAGCAAGGTGGCGGTCATGAGCCACAACCCCAACGTGGACCCCATCGGGGCCTGCATCGGGCACAAAGGGCAGCGGATCCAGGCGGTCTCCGCGGAACTGGGACGGGAGAAGGTGGACATCATCCTCTGGTCCAAAGACCCCAAGGAGTTCATCAGGAACGCCCTCTCCCCCGCCCAGGTGGGCTCCATTGAGCTGGACCCCGAGACCAAGAAGGCCCGGGTCAAGGTGACCAAGGACCAGCACTCCCTGGCCATCGGGACTGGCGGCCAGAACGTCCGCTTGGCCTCCAAGCTCACCGGCTACGACATCCACTTTGAGGAGGCGGAGATCTCCGACCTGGACGAGGCCATCCGCCGGGCCGCCCAGGAAGAGTCTGAGGAAAAGACCCGGGCCAAGGAGGAGTTTGAGAAGCTGTTCCGGGACCTCTAGCGATGAAGCACATCCCCCTGCGCATGTGCGTGGCTTGCCGCCAGAGGCGGCCCAAGGGGGAGCTTCTGCGCCTCCTTCTTACCCCAGAGGGCTTCCAACTGGACCCCACGGGCAAGCTCCCTGGCAGGGGGGCTTACGTCTGCCCCGACAACCCGGAATGCTGGACGGAAAAAAGGCTCCGGCGCTTCGCCGGAGCCCGGGCCAAAGCCCTCTCCGAGGCGCTTCTGGTTCACCTAGGAGGTAAGGATGGCCAAAATACGCATCTACCAGCTGGCTAAAGAGCTGGACATGAAGGGCGAGGAGCTTTTGGAGCTCCTGGACCAGATGGGGGTGGCTTACAAATCCCAGGCCTCCACCCTCTCCGAAGAGGATGCGGAGGCGGTTAGGGAGATCGTCAGGGAGCAACGGGGCCTGAGGGAGAAGCTGGCCGAGGAGGAGAGGCGCAAAAGCCTCCCCCGGCGCCCCCCCGTGGTGGTCATCATGGGCCACGTGGACCACGGGAAGACCACCCTCCTGGACTACCTGCGCAAAAGCCGCATCGCCGAGAAGGAGGCGGGGGGCATCACCCAGCACGTGGGGGCCTTTGAGGTGAAGACCCCGGGGGGCACCGTGGTCTTCATTGATACCCCCGGGCACGAGGCCTTCACCTCCATAAGGCAGCGGGGAGCCAAGGTGGCGGACATCGCCGTGATCGTCATCGCCGCCGACGACGGGATCATGCCCCAGACCGACGAGGCCATCGCCCACGCCAAGGCCGCGGGGGCCAGGATCATCTTCGCCCTCAACAAGATGGACCTGCCCCAGGCCGACCCCGAGAGGGTGAAGCGGCAGCTGATGGAGCGGGGCTTTGTCCCCGAGGCGTACGGGGGCGAGGCCATCGTGGTACCCATCAGCGCCAAGACGGGACAAGGGGTGCAGGACCTCCTGGACATGATCCTCCTCCTCGCCGAGCTGGAGGACTACCGGGCCGACCCCAACGCCGAACCGAGGGGGGTAATCCTGGAGTCCAAGCTGGACAAGCAGGCGGGCATCCTCGCCAACATGCTGGTCCAGGAGGGAACGTTCCGCGTGGGCGACCACGTGGTGGCGGGAGAGGTCTATGGGCGGATCCGGGCCATGATGGACTCCGAGGGCCGCCAGCGCAAGGAGGCGGGTCCAGGGAGCGCCGTCCAGGTCCTGGGCTTCCAGGAGCTCCCCCACGCCGGCGACGTGGTGGAGTGGGTGCCGGACCTCGAGGCCGCCAAGGAGATCACCGAGGAGCGCAAGGAGGAAAGGAGGGCCAAGGAAGAGGCCGAGAGGGAGCGCCGCCCCAGGACCATGGCCGACCTCCTGCGGGCCCTGCAGGAGGAGGAGGAGGGGCAGAAGGAGGTCAACCTCATCCTGCGGGCGGACACCCAGGGCTCCCTGGAGGCCATCCAGCACATCCTGGCCCGGGAGAGCACCGACGAGGTCAAGATCAACGTCCTCCTGGCCCAGGTGGGGGCCCCCACGGAATCCGACGTCCTCTTGGCCCAGACCTCGGGGGCGGCCATCCTGGCCTTCGGGGTCACCCCCCCCGGCTCGGTGAAGAAGAAGGCCGAGGAGAAGGGCGTCCTCCTCAAGACCTTCCGCATCATCTATGACCTCATTGACGAGGTGCGGAACATGGTCAAGGGGCAAAAGGAGCCCCAGTACAGGGAGGAGGTCCTGGGCAGGGCCGAGGTGCGGGCCATCTTCCGTCTGCCCACCGGGAGGCAGGTGGCCGGGTGCATGGTCACCCAGGGCAAGATCCCCAGGAACGCGGAGGTGCGGGTTCTGCGCAAGGGGCAGGAGATCTGGCGGGGCCGCATCGCCAGCCTCAAGCGCTTCAAGGAGGACGTGCGCGAGGTGGCCCAGGGGTACGAGTGCGGTCTGGGCCTCGAGGGCTTTGACGACTTCCAGGAGGGGGACATCATAGAGGCATTCCAAATGGTGTAGGTGCCCGCATAGGAGGAAGCGTGCGGCGCAGCTGGGTCTACCTGGGGGCGGTCCTGGCCCTTCTCCTACAAGGGGTTAGACTGCCCAACCCCGGGGAAAAAGGTGAAGCGGGGTTTTACCCGGGAGGGCCAGCCCTGGTCCTCAAGGAGGAGCGGAAGCCCCTCCTTCAAACCCCCTTCCTTCCCCCCCGGGCGGAAACTCACCTGCCCCTCAAGGGGAAGCCCCGCCTCTCCCCGCTTTCCTTCCCCTCCCCACCCCTCCCCTTTACCTCCTCTACGGGCGGCTCCAGCTGGAAGGGGGCTAGGCCCCAAGCCCCCAAGCCCGCGCCTAAGGGAAGGGGCGCGGGGAAGGGGCAAAAGGAGGCTTCCCCGGCTTAGGCCCCTTGTACCCTCTAAGGAGGCAAGCATGAACCGCAAGCTACTCAAAGGCCTTTTTCTCCTCGGTCTCTTCCTTCTCGCCATCCTCTTCGTCTGGAAGCCCTGGGCTCCGGAGGAGCCCAAGGTCCGGCTGGGCCTGGACCTGAAGGGGGGTCTCCGCATCCTCCTGGAAGCGGATGTGGAAAGCCCCACCCCCGATGATCTGGAAAAGGCCCGCACCGTTCTGGAAAACCGCATCAACGCCCTGGGCGTGGCCGAGCCCCTCATCCAGATCCAGGGGCAGAAGCGCATCTCGGTGGAGCTTCCCGGCCTTTCCCAGGCTGACCAGGAGCGGGCCCTGAAGCTCATCGGCCAGCGGGCCGTCCTGGAGTTCCGCATCCTTAAGGAGGGGGCTTCGGGCACCACCGTGGCCCAGATCAACCAGATCCTGAGGGAAAACCCCCGTCTGAAGCGGGAAGACCTGGAAAAGGACCTGATCAAGCCCGAGGACCTGGGCCCTCCCCTCCTGACGGGAGCGGACCTGGCGGACGCCCGGGCAGTCTTTGACCAGTTTGGCCGCCCCCAGGTGGCCCTCACCTTCACCCCCGAAGGGGCCAGGAAGTTTGAGGAGGTCACCCGGGCCAACGTGAACAGGCGCCTGGCCATCGTCCTGGATGGAAAGGTGTACACCGCACCGGTGATCCGCCAGGCCATCACCGGAGGACAGGCGGTGATAGAGGGGCTTTCCGGCCTCGAGGAGGCCAGCGAGATCGCCCTGGTCCTGCGCTCGGGGGCTCTGCCCGTCCCCCTCAAGGTGGTGGAGATCCGCGCCATCGGCCCCACCCTGGGCCAGGACGCCATCCAGACGGGCATAAGGGCGGCCCTCCTCGGTACCCTGGCCATCTTCCTCCTCATCTTCGCCTACTACGGGGCAAGCCTGGGCCTGGTGGCCTCCATGGGCCTCGCCTACACCTCGGTCCTGATCCTGGGGCTCCTTTCGGGGCTGGGGGCCACCCTCACCCTACCCGGCATCGCCGGCCTGGTCCTCACCCTGGGCGCGGCGGTGGACGGCAACGTCCTCTCCTTTGAGCGCATCAAGGAGGAGCTTAGGGCGGGCAAGCGCTTCCGCCAGGCTATCTCTGAGGGCTTCAAGCGTTCAACCGTCACCATCCTGGACGCCAACATCTCCACCCTCCTGGCAGCGGCGGCCCTCTACCAGTACGCCACCGGGCCGGTGCGGGGCTTCGCCGTGGTCCTGGCCATCGGCATCGTGGCCGCCATGTTCTCCAACCTGGTCTTCAGCCGCTACCTCCTGGAGCGCAAGGCCGAAAGGGGGGAGATCCGGCCCCCCATGTGGCTGGTGGACCCTCGGTGGGACTTCATGGGCTCGGCCCGCCACATCACCGTGGCCACCCTCCTCCTGGCGGTCTTGGCGGCGGGCGTGGTCCTCACCAAGGGCTTCAACTACGCCATTGACTTCACCGGGGGCACCGCCTACCTGATCCGGACCTCCCCGGAGACGGGCGTGAACACCCTGAGGCGCTTCCTGGAGGAGAAGGGCTTCCCCGCCAAGGAGGCCATCATCACCCAGGTCCAGGCCCCCACCGCCGACCACAGGGAGTTCTCCCTGAAGCTTCCTCCCCTGGAGGATGCCAAGCGCCTGGAACTGGAGAGGCTTTTCGCAAAGGAGCTGAAGGCCCAGGTGCTCACCTCGGAGACCGTGGGCCCTGCGGTGGGGCAGGAGCTCAGGCGCAATGCGGTAATGGCGGTCCTGGTAGGCCTGGGGCTGATCCTCATCTACGTGGCCTTCCGCTTTGACTGGACCTTCGGGGTGGCCAGCGTCTTGGCGGTGGCCCACGACGTGGCCATCGTGGCGGGGATGTATAGCCTCTTGGGCCTGGAGTTCTCCATCCCCACCATCGCCGCCCTTCTCACCATCGTGGGCTACTCCATCAACGACTCCATCGTGATCTCGGACCGGATCCGGGAAAACCAGAAGCTCATGCGGGGCGTCCCCCTCAGGGAACTGGTCAACCGCTCCATCAACCAGACCCTCTCCCGCACGGTGATGACCGGCCTCACCACCCTCCTGCCCATCCTGGCCCTCCTCTTCCTGGGGGGAAGCGTCCTCAGGGACTTTGCCCTGGCCATCTTCGTGGGCATCTTCGTGGGCACCTACAGCTCCATCTACGTGGTGAGCGCCCTGGTGGTCTTCTGGCGCGACCTGCGGGCCCGGCAAGCCAAAAAGGCTGCTTAGCCAAGGCTTGCGGTGGGGGCCATAAGGCCCCCACCCTTGACTTTGCCCCTAAGACCCCGGAGCATGGGAAGGATGAACGGGGGCCGCATCCGCAACTTCTCCATCATCGCCCACGTGGACCACGGGAAGTCCACCTTGGCCGACCGCATCCTGCAGATGACCCACGCGGTGAGCGAGCGGGAGATGCGGGAGCAGTTTCTGGACTCCCTGGAGCTGGAGCGGGAGCGGGGCATCACCATCAAGGCCAGCGCCGTCCGGGTGGCCTACCAGGCCAGGGACGGGGAGACCTACACCTTCCACCTCATTGACACCCCCGGCCACGTGGACTTCACCTACGAGGTCTCCCGGGCCCTGGCGGCGGTGGAGGGGGTGCTTTTGGTGGTGGACGCCACCCAGGGGGTGGAGGCCCAGACCATCGCCAACTTCTACCTGGCCCTGGAGCATAACCACACCATCATCCCGGTCGTCAACAAGATTGACCTGCCCAACGCCAGGCCCCTGGAGGTGGCCCTCGAGGTGGAGGAGGTCTTAGGCCTTCCCGCCGACGAGGCCATCTTCGCCTCCGGGAAGACCGGGGAGGGGGTGGAGGAGATCCTGGAAGCCATCGTGAAGCGCATCCCGCCTCCCCAGGGGGACCCCGGGGCCCCCCTCAAGGCCCTCATCTTTGACTCCCTCTACGACGCCTACCAGGGGGTGATCCCCTACATTCGGGTCTTTGATGGGCGGGTGCGCCCCGGGGACCGGATCCGCATCTTCTCCACGGGCAAGGAGTTCCTGGTGGACAAGGTGGGCACCTTCACCCCCCAGGGCCTGGTCCCCTTGGAGGAGCTCGCCGCCGGGGAGGTGGGCTGGCTCACCGCCGCCATCCGCGACATCCACGAGGTGCAGGTGGGGGACACCCTCACCCTGGCGGAGCGGCCCACGCCCACCCCCTACCCCGGCTTCCGCCCCGCCAAGCCCGTGGTCTTCGCCGGGCTCTACCCGCTGGAGTCCGGGGACTACGGGAAGCTTCGGGACGCCCTGGAGAAGCTAAAGCTCAACGATGCCGCCCTCCACTTTGAGCCCGAGACCTCCACCGCCTTGGGCTTCGGCTTCCGCTGTGGCTTTCTGGGGCTCTTGCACGCAGAGATTGTACAGGAGCGTCTAGAACGGGAGTTTGGGCTTGAGCTCATCGCCACCGCCCCCAGCGTGGTCTACCAGGTGCGCCTAAAAGACGGCACCGAAATAGAGATCCACAACCCCGCCGACCTCCCCGACCCCACCAAGATTGAGGAGATCCTGGAGCCCTACGTGAAGCTCACCATCTTCACCCCCGAGGAGTACGTGGGAGCCATTATGCAACTGGTCCAGGAGAAGCGGGGCCGGCTGGTCAACATGACCTACCTGCCGGGGGCGCAGAAGCGGGTGGAGCTCGTCTACGAGGTCCCCTTCGCCGAGATCCTCTACGACTTCCACGACCGCCTGAAAAGCGTCTCCCGGGGCTACGCCTCCATGGACTACGAGCAGATGGGCTACCAGCCGGGAGACCTGGTCAAGGTGAACGTCCTGGTGCACGGGGAGCCGGTGGACGCCCTCACCTTCATCGCCCACCGGGAGAAGGCCTACACCATGGCCCGGGCCATCGTGGACAAGCTGGCCGAGGTGATCCCCCGCCAGCTCTTTGAGGTGCCCATCCAGGCGGCCATCGGGGGGAAGATCATCGCCCGCGCCACGGTGAAGGCCCTGAGGAAGGACGTGCTGGCCAAGTGCTACGGCGGGGACGTGACCCGCAAGAAAAAGCTTCTGGAGAAGCAGAAGGAGGGCAAGAAGCGGCTCAAGGCCATCGGCAAGGTGGAGGTGCCCCAGGAGGCCTTCCTGGCGGTGCTCTCGGCGGGGCGGGATGAGTCTAAGGGCTAGGCTCGCCCTGGTCATCGCTCTCCTCGCCTTTTTGCCCAACCTGGTCCTGGCCCTCACCCTGGGTCTCATGGGGGAAGGGCCCTGGCTTCCCCTCCTCCTCTGGCTCCTCCTCCTGGCCCTGGTCTCGGGCCTGGTGGGCTACTTCCTCTCGCGGGGCCTCCTCCGACCCCTGGAGGAGCTCACCCGGGCCCTGGCCTACCTCTCCGTGAAGGAGGGTCCGGTGACGGTCCTCAGGCTCCCCTCCCCCAAGGAGCCTCCACCGCAGGAGATCGCTAAGCTGAGGCAGCGCTTTAAAGAGCTTTTGGAGCGCCTCCGGGAACTCATGGAGGCCCGGGAGGCCTTCTACGCTGCCCTGGCCCACGATCTCAAGACCCCCCTCCTCTCGGCCCTCCGGGCCCTGGAGTATCTGGAAAAGGCCGACGACCTGGGCAAGGAGAAGCGGGTGACCCTCCTAAATGCACTCCGGGAAGAGCTTTCCCGGACCCACCTCCTCGTGGAGAACCTCCTCACCCTTTCCCGCCTCGAGGCCCGCCCCCCGCACAAGGAGAGCCTCAACCTCCGGGCCCTGGCGGAGGACCTCCTCCTCCGCTACGGGGAGGAGGCGAGGAAGCGGGGCCTGGTGCTGGAGGTGGAGGGAGCGGGCCTGGCGAGGGGGGAGCGGCTCCTTTTGGAAAGGGCCCTGGCCAACCTGCTGGAAAACGCCCTGCGCCACGCCAGGAGCCGGGTGCGCCTTCGGTTGGAGGAGGGAGCCTTGCTGGTGGAGGACGATGGGCCCGGCCTCTCCCTGCCCCTGGAGGTCCTGGCCCGGCCCTTCCGCCAAGGGGAAGGGTCTAGGGGAAGCTCCGGCCTGGGCCTCTTCATCGCCAAGCGGGTGGCCGAGGCCCTGGGAGGAAGGCTAGTCGCCTGCGCCACCCCCTTAGGGGGAGCCGGTCTACGCCTGGAACTCCCCCGGCTTTAGTCCATCACCGGGGGAATCTGGCGCACCCAGAGGATGTAGGAGAGGTGTTCCAGGTACCTTAGGGGCACCTCGGAAAGGGGGCGGTCCACCTCGAGGCTCATCATGGCCTCGCCCCCCTTCTTCTTGCGGCTCACGGTGAGGTGGGCAATGTTCACCTCATCGTCCGCCAGGATGCGGGCCACCCGGGCCACCACCCCCGGGGTATCCACGTTGCGGATCACCAGGGTGGGCATGGCCCCGGTGATGCGTACCTCAAACCCCTCCACGTCAAAGATGCGGACCAACCCCCCGCCCAGGGAGCTCCCCGTTACCGAAATCCTCTCCTTTTCCCCCTCCAGGGCCATGCGCACGGTGTTGGGGTGGACGTCCCCCAGCTCCACCTCCTTGAAGACCACCTCCACCCCCTCCCCTTCCGCCAGGGCCAGGCTCTCCTTGAGGCGCTCGTCGTCGGGCTTGAGGCCCAGGACCCCGGCCGTGAGGGCCAGGTGGGTGCCGTGCCCTTTACCCGTTTTGGCGAAGGAACCGTGCAGGCCAAACTCCACCCGCCTGGGCTTCTCCCCCAGGAGGTAGCGGGCAAGAAGGCCCAGACGGCAGGCTCCCGCCGTGTGGCTGGAGGAGGGCCCCACCATCACGGGGCCGATCATGTCCAATAGGCCCATACCAGTAGAATAACCCCATGCGCGCATGGATCGCCTTGGCCTTCCTGGGCCTCGCCCTCGGCCAGTCCCTCCTCCTGCCGGAAAGGGTCCAGGTGGGGGAGGCCTTTTTCCTGGAGGGCAAGGACCTCCCCCAGGGCCGCTTTCCCTTGGAAGTGGTGGGCCCCAAGGGGGCCAGGAGCCTGGAGGTGGAAAGCCAGGAGGGCCGCTTCCGCCTTCCCCTGACCCTCGAGGCCCCAGGAGAGTACCGGGTGCGCCTCTCCCTACCCTCCGGGGCGGTGGAGGGGCGGCTCACGGCCTTGGCCCCCGAGGCCCCCGCGCTCACTCCAGAGGGTCTTAGGCTTCCTTGGGGCCTTCTCCCTCTTCCCCCAGGGGCCTGGCTTGGACCCCTGGTGGAGGGGGAAAGGGTCTTCGTGGCCCAAGGGCTTTTGGTGGTGGAGGCCAGCCTCAAAGGGCCGGGGGCCCGCTTCCACTTCGCCCCCAAGCGGGTGGTGGCCCTGCGCCCCGGGCCCGAAGCCCTGCTTCCTGGGGACTGGGTTCTCCCCCTTCCCTTTCCCTCCCTGCCCTTTGAGGGAACCCAGGAGGAGCTGGAAGCCCTTCTGCCCCTCCTCCATGCCCTAAACCCCCCCAAACCCTGGCCCTACTTCGCCTACTGGGCCCTGGAGCCCGGGGCCCTGACGGCAGAGGACCTCAGGGCCTACGGCCAGGACCTTCTCGCCCGGGGGCACCGCCCCGAGCTCCTCTTCGCCCAGGAGGGCGTGCGCCGCATGGCCGAGGCCGCCAGGGCCCTGGCCCAAGAGGACCCGGCCCAGGCCCAGCGCCTCACGGAAGCCCTTCTGGCCTACACCCCCCTCTTCCCGGGCTCCCTGGCCTTCTTCCGGGAGCGGGCGGAGGCCCTCGAGGCCCAGGGGATGCCTGCCCAGGCCTTGAGGCTAAGGGAAGCGGAAAAGATTTTGCGGGCCTGGCTTCCCCCAGAGCTCGGCTTCCTTCCCCAGCTCCTCTACGCCCTGGGCCTGGCCTACCTCTTCCTCATGGCCTACCTCTTCTTCTACTACCTGCCCGCCCAGCTTAGGGACCTGCGCCCCTTGGGGGGTTTCCTGGGCGGGTACCTCCGCCACCCCCTCCTGCGCCTCCGGCACCTCTCCCTGGCCTACGCCAGCCTGGGGGAGAGGCTTCTCGCTCTGTTGCTCCTCCTCTTCCTGGGAGCGGGCTTCCTCCTCTACGGCCTGGACCAAAAGGCCCGCGCCGCCATAGCCCCGCCCCTGGACCGGGGCACCTTGCGCACCCAGGAGGCCTTGGACTGGCTTAGGGAAAAGCCCCCCATCCCCGAGGTGAAGGCCCTCCTGGGCTACGCCCTCCTGCCCCAGGCCCCCCAGGAGGCCAAGAGGCTCCTGCAAGAAGGCGGCTTCCCCTTCGCAAAGGCCCTTTTGGGGGAGGAGGCCCCCTTGGTCCGGGCCTACCGGGAGGCTCCCCTCGAGGGGCCCATCCAAAGCGCCCTGGGCCTGGGCCAGGACCCCTGGGGGGAAAGGGAGCCTGGGCCCAGCGTGCGCACCCTCTACCTCGCCCTTTTGCGGGTGGAGCTTGCCCGCTTCCAGGAGGACGGGCTAAGGAGCGCCTCCCAACTGCCCCTCCCAGAGAGGGCCCGGCCATGGGTCATCCTGGGCTTCCTCTTGGTCTTCTTCTACCACCTCCTAACCTTCTTCCTACCCAGGCGAAAGGGGGAAGTCACCCCCACCTGGGCCCTTCTGGTGCGCCTTCTGGTCCCGGGAAGCCTGGGGTTTTCCGGAGGGTTTGGCCTCTTGCTCCTCTTCCTTGCGGCCTTCGGACTCCTCAGGACCCTGGAAGGGCAGGGCGTGGAGCTCCTCCTCCTGGCTTACGGCCTCCACCTCCTCTTTTTGCTACCCTCTTTGCGGAGGCCCGCATGATCCTACCCCCTATCCCCACCCCCTTTGACCGGGAAGGCCGCTTGGACCTGGAGGCCTTCCGGGAACTTTCCCAGGCTTTGGAGCCCTTGGTGGACGGCCTTCTGGTCTACGGCTCGGGCGGGGAAGGCGTCCACCTTACCCCTGAGGAGCGCCTCCTGGGCCTAAGAGCCCTTAGGCCCCGAAAGCCCTTTCTGGTGGGCCTCATGGAGGAAACCCTGCCCCAGGCGGAAAGGGCTTTGGAGGAGGCCAAGGAGGCCGGGGCCTGGGCCCTCCTCGCCACCCCGCCCCGCTACTACCACGGAAGTCTGGGCGAAGGGCTTCTTGGCTACTACCAAGGCCTGGCGGCGAGGATGCCCCTCTTCCTCTACCACGTGCCCCAGAACACCAAGGTGGACCTGCCCCTCCCCGCCGTGGCCGCCTTGGCCCAGCACCCTGGGATCCTGGGCATCAAGGACTCCAGCGGGGAGATGCCTAGGCTCGCCTTCTATCAGGCCCACCTTAAGGCCTTCCGGGTCTACACGGGCCACGCCCCCACCTTCCTGGCCGCCTTGGCCCTGGGAGCGGAAGGGGGCATTCTGGCCGCCGCCAACCTGGCCCCCAGGGCCTATAGGACCCTCCTCCTCCACTTCCGGGAAGGGCAGATGGCGGAGGCCCAGGTCCTGCAGAAGAGGCTCTTCCCCCTGGGGGACCTCCTGGCCAAGGGAGGGGTCCCCCTCCTCAAGCAGGCCCTACGGCACCTGGGCCTGCCCGCGGGCTACCCCAGGCCCCCTTACCCCCAGAAAAGCCCCCTTTGGAAGGAGTTTTTGCCGGTGCTGGAATCCTTGAGGGAAGAGGGGTGGATCCTGTGAGGAGGTTCGGCCTTCTGCTGGTTTTTCTCGGCTTTCTGGCCGCCTGCACCCCCAGGACCCTGGCCCCCGAGGCCCGCTTCCTGGGCGGGGAGATCCGGGGCCTAGAGCTAAGCCCCACCCCGGCCCTCCTCCTGGGTCTGAGGGTGGCCTTCCACAACCCCAACCCCGTCCCCATCCCCCTTTCCGCCTTCGGCGCAAGGCTTCGGGTGGGGGAGGTGGTCCTGCCCCTGGACCTTAACCTGCCTCCGGGACCCAAGGAGGAGGCTCTCCTGGTCCGCCTCACCCCCAAGGAGGCCCTCTCCACCGCCCAGGCCCTCCTCTCCCGGGAAGGGGCGGAGGTGGCCCTGGAGGGCCAGACCCTGGGCCAGCCCCTCACCTTCTTCCGCACCCGCTTAAGCTTCCCCCTGGAGCCCCCCCGGGTCCGCCGGGCCGGGGTGAACCTCTTCCTGGAAAACCCCAACCCCATCCCCTTGCGGGCCGAGGGCACCTTGGTCCTCCTGGGCCAGCGCCTCTCCGTGCGGGTGGACCTGCCGGCCCGGGGGGAGGCCCGGGTCCAGGTGGTGGGCTTCAGGCCCGGCCTGGAGCGGGGAAGCGGGCGGCTTGAGCTCCGCCTCGAGGTCCCGGGCTTCTTCGCCCAAAACCTGGTCCTGGAGCTCTAAAGGCGGAAGGCCATGGGGAGAAGGGCCCCCAGGGTGGTGACCTCCTCCCCTTCCGGCCCGTGGAGGACCACCTCCACCTCAGGCCCCGCAAACTCCAGGAGCACCTGGCGGCACCCCCCGCAGGGGGGGATGGGACCCTTGGGGCTATAGACGTGGACCCGGTCTATCCGCCGCTTCCCTGAAAGGACCATGAGGGCCACCGCGTTCCGCTCGGCGCACTGGGAAAGGGGGAAGGAGGCGTTTTCCACGTTGACCCCCAAAAAGGCCTCCCCCTCGGCCTCCACCAGGGCCACCACGGGAAAGCCGGAATAGGGGGCGTAGGCCCGGCCCACGTGGGCCTCGAGGAGGGGCCTGACCCTATCCCTCTCCATGCTCCACCAGCCTCTCCACCCGCACCCGCTCTATCCGCCGCTGGCTGCCGCTTTCCACCACGAAGCGGAAGCCCTGCCACTCCACGCTCTCCCCCACGCTGGGGATGCGGCCGAACTGCTCGTAGAGGAAGCCGGAAAGGGTGTCGTACTCCCCCTCGGGGAGCTCCACCCCCAAGGCCTCGGAGACCTCGTCTATGGGGGTCTGGGCCTGGATGGAGAGGGAGCCATCGGGAAGCCGTTTGATGGCGGCGTCCTCCGGCTCGTCGGTCTCATCGTAGATCTCCCCCACGATCTCCTCCATCACGTCCTCCATGGTGACCAGGCCGGCGGTGCCCCCGAACTCGTCCACCACGATGGCCATGTGCACCTTCCTCCGCTTTAGCTCCCTTAACAGGTTCCAGGCATCCATGTTTTCCGGGACAAAGTAAGGGGGGTGGGCGATGGAGGCCACGGTGCGCCCCCTCAGGTCCTCCTCGCAGGGGTAGTCCAAAAGGTCCTTGGCGTAGGCCACCCCCACGATGTGGTCCACGCTCTCCCGATAGACGGGAACCCGGCTGTAGCGGTGCTCCCGGAAGAGGTGGAGGAAGTCCTCTAAGGTGGCCTCCGCCTCAATGGCCACCATCTCCACCCGGGGGGTCATGATCTCCCGCACCGGGGTTTCCTCCAGCTCCAGGATGGAGTGGATCATCTCCTCCTCCTGGGCCTCTATGGTGCCCGCCTCCTCCGCTCCTGCCAGGATGAGCCTCAGCTCCTCCTCGGACACCAGGGAGACGTTCCGGGGCTCGAGGCCCAAGGTCCTGAGGAGAAGCCCCGAGGCCAGGCTGAAGAAGCGGCCCACGGGGTAAAGGAGGACCGAGAGGAGGTAGATGGGCCAGGCGGCCACCTGGGCCACGGCCACGGCGTGGTGCACCGCCAAGGACTTGGGGGTGATCTCCCCGAAGAAAAGGATGAGGAAGGTCATCAACCCCGTGGCCACCCCCACCCCAAGAGAACCAAAGGCCAGGGTGGCCAGCTCCGTGACCAAGGCGGTGGCGGCGATGTTGACCAGGTTGTTTCCCACCAGGATGGTGGTGAGGAAGCGGGTGATGTCCTGGGCAAGGAGGCGGAAGGGCCCTCCCTGGCTTTCCGCAAGCTCCCGCACCTTCCAGGGGTAGAGGGTGGTGAAGGCGGTTTCGCTGGCGGAGAAAAAGGCGGAAAGCCCCAAAAAGAAGACCAAAAGAAAAATCTCCCCGGGGGTTGGGGCTTGGGACTGGGCCAGGGCTAGAGAACCGAAAGGAAGGAAGAAGAGCCACCGACTGGGAGGTCTGTCCATATACCTTGGGCCATTGTACACCAGGAAAGGTAGCCCACGCTCCCATCGCTGGTTTATGGATGTGTATAGTTGAGGAGTATGAACGGTCCCCCCCCACCCCTGGTGGACGAGCTTTCCCAGCTGGGCTACGCCCTCATGCGCCACCTCCTTTCCCGGGCCAAGGAGGTCTGCGCCCAAGAGGGCCTTTCCCTCTTGCAGGCCGAGGTGCTCCGCTGGCTTAAGGAGGGGGTGAACACCCCTTCCCGCCTGGCCGAGCACCTGGAGGTGCAACCCTCCCAGGTCTCCCACCTCCTGGCCTCTTTGGAGGAGGCCGGTCTTGTGGAGCGGCACCTGGACCCCGAGGACCGGAGAAGGGTCCTCCTGCGCCTCACCCCCAAAGGGGAGAAGGCCCAGGGGCGGCTCAAGGAGGCCTGGCTCGCCGCCTACAGCCAGCACCTGGCCAGGCTGGACCCTGAGGAGCTCCTCCTCTTCCGGGACCTCCTGAAGAAGCTCACGGAGGTGGAGCGTGCCTAGGGTCTTGGCCCTTCTCCTTCTCCTGGCCCCCGCCTTGGCCCAAAGCGCCCTCGCCCCCCTCCGGGACCACCCTCTGGCCCGCCAGGCGCAAAGCTATCTGGAGGCGGCCCTGGAGGGCCTAAAGACCCAGACCAGCCCCTTCGCCCTCAACCTCCAAGGAAGCCACAGCCGCCTGGGCTACGAGTGCACCCCCTCAAGCCTCTGCCAGAACCTCCCGGGGAGCGCCACCAGCCTCACCCTCTCCCTGGTCCTCACCCCCTTCCCCTTTGGGGAGGTGGCGGACGGGCAGGAGCGGGGCCGCATCGCCCTAAGGCGGGCGGAGCTGGCCTACCGCAAGGCCCTCACCGCCCTCCAGGCCCAGGCGGTGGCCGCCTACGGCCGCTACCAGCAGGCCCTTCTGGCAGAGAGGCTCGCCGGGAAGGGGGTGGAGCTGGCCCAAGGGGCCCTCGAGGCCGCCAGGAAGCGCCAGGCGAACCCCAAGGAGCTGAGGGAGGCGGAACTCTCCTTAAGAGAAGCGGAAAACCGCCTGGCGGAGGCCAGGCGGGGCCTCCTCCTGGCCAAGAGGGCGGCGGAGGGCCTGGTTGACCTGAACGCCCCCCTCCCCCCAGTCCCCCTCCCCCAGGGGGAGAGCTACCTGCAGGTGGAGGAGGCCAGGCTCTCCCTCCTGGAAGCCCGGTTGGCCTACGAGAGCGCCCTGAGAAACCTTCTGCCCCAACTCCAGGCTAGCTTCCTCCTCTACCCTTCGGGAAACGACACCCTGGCCCTAAGCCTTAGTAGCCGCACCCTTCAGCCCACCCTCGCCTACACCCGCCTGGACCCCCCCCGCCCCCCCACCCAGGTGCCGGGAGGGGGAAGCTACCGGGGTACCGAGGAGCTCCGCCTCTCCCTCTCCCTCACCCTTTCCCCCGGGCTTTTCGCTGGCCTCGAGGCCGCCGAGGCCCAGCTCCGGGGAGCGGAGGCCGCCCTCAGGGCGGCGGAGAACCAGGCCCGGCTCCAGGAGGAGACCTTAAGAAGCGCCCTCAAGGGCGCCGAGGCCACCCTGGCCCTGGCCAAGCTCCGCCTCGAGGCGGAGAAGCAGTCCCTGGAAGAGGTGAGGCGGCGCCTGGAGCTGGGGCTAGAAAGCCCCCTCGCCCTCCTCCGGGCGGAGCTCAGCCTGCTCCAGGCGGAACTCTCCCAACTTCAAGCGGAAAACGAACTTCGGAACCGAGTGCTGGAACTCTACCAGCTTTACGGCCTGCTTTTGGAGGCAAACCTATGAGAAAGCTCCTTTGGACCCTACCCCTCATCCCCGCCCTAGCCCTGGCCCAGCCCCTACCCGAGGCCCTGAAAAAGGCCCCTGAGGCCCCCGGTGTGGTCATCGCCCGCCTGGAGCAGGAAACCAAGGCCAAGGACCTGGCCCGCACCCTCGTGGACCCCTTGCGCACGCCCCTTTCAGAGCTCCAGGCCCGGCAGGCCCTGGCCCTGGCGGAGGCCAGGCTCAGGCGGGCCCTGGCCCAGGCGGAAAGCGACATCGCCGCCGCCTACGCCCAGGCCCTGGAGGCCGCCCTTCAGGTGCGCCTGGCGGAAAAAGCCCTGGAGGTGGCCGAGCTGGCTTTAAAGGCCGCGGAGATCCGGGTGAGGGGGGGCGGGGCCACCCCCCTGGACCTCCTGGACGCCCAGAACCGGGTGCTGGAGGCCAGGAAGAACCTGGAGGCCGCCAAACGGGGCCGGGACAGCGCCCAGGCTTCCTTGGAGAACCTCTTAGGCCCCTGGGAGCCCGAGCCCGTGGCCGAACTTCCCCCCCTGCCCGAAAAGGGGGTGGTGGAAACCCTTCTGAAGGAGAACGCGGACTTGTCGCAGCTCCGGCACTCCCTGGAACTCCTCCGCTTCCAGCGGGGGCTTCTGGACGAAAGCTTCGCCGCCAGGAAGGACATAGAGGCCCTGGAGGACCAGGCCAGGAGCCTGGAGACCAACCTCCAGAACCTGGAGCGCTCCTTGCGCGTGAGCCTGAAGGCCCGCTACGACCAGCTCTCCCCCCTTCTCCAGGGGGCCAAGGCCGCAGAAGAGGTCTACCGGGCGGCCAAGGAGCGTTACGCCGCCGAGGAACGGCGCTTCAAGGCGGGGCTTGCCAGCCAGCTTGGCCTCCTGCAAGGGGAGCTCAGCCTGAGGCAAGCGGAACTGGCCCTGCTCCAGGCCCGGCACGCCTACCTGAAGGCCTACTACGGCCTTCTGGCCTCGAGGTGACCCATGAAGAAGCTCTTGTTTCTCCTACCCCTTGCCCTCCTCGCCTGCGCCCCCAAGGAGGCGGAGACCCCCACCCCCAAGGAGGAGCCCTTAAGGGTGCAGGTGCGCACCGTGGAGGCCAAGCGGGGGGCGCTGGAGCGGACCGCCCGGGTTTCCGGCAATCTGCAGGCGGAGAAGGACAGCCTGGTGGCCGCCGGCGCTGCCGGAAGGGTCCTGCGCACCCTCCCCCCCGGTAGCCGGGTCAAGGCTGGGGAGGGGGTGGTCTTTCTAGACCCCGCTCCCTTCCAGGAGGCCCTGGCCCAGGCTCGTCTCAGCCTCTCCCAGGCGGAGGCCAACCTGGAACGGGCAAGAAACCAGCTTGCGGGGAACCGGGCCGCCCTCGAGGCCCAGGTCCAGGCGGCCAAGGCCCAGCTGGAGGCGGCGGAGAGGCGCTACCAGGAGGGCAAGACCCTCCTGGAGGCGGGAGCGCTGGCCCCTTTGGACCTGAAGGCCCTGGAGGCCCAGTACCAGCAGGCCAGGGGCGCTTACGCGAACGCCAAGGAGGCCTTGGCCCGCCTGGAAAGGGCGGAGGACGTGCGGCTCCTGGAGCTTCAGGTGGAGGCGGCCAGGCTCCAGGTGCGCCAGGCGGAGCGAAACCTCAAGGAGACCACCATCCGCGCCCCCTTCGCCGGGGAGGTGGTGGAGGTCTACGTCAAGGAGGGCGAGTTCGTGGGCGTGGGGAACCGGGCCTTCCGCCTGGCCACCACCGACCGCCTCCTGGCCAAGGCCTACCTCCCCCCCGAGGAGGCGGCCCGCCTCACCCCCGAGACCCGCTTCCTCCTCAGGCAAAGCGGCCAGGAGGTGCCCGCCCGCCTCCTGCGCAAGACGGACCTTCCCGGGCAGAACCGGCTGGTGGAGGTGGTCCTGAAGCCGGAAGCCCCCCTCACCCCGGGCCCTGCGGAGGTGCGCTACCGGGAAAGGGTGGCCGAGGGCCTCCTCCTCCCCTCCGGTGCGGTGCGGGCCGAGGAGGGCCAGGCGGTGGTCTTCGTGGTGGAAGGGGAAAGGGCCCGGCGCACCCCCGTGCGCCTCCTGGCCCAGGAAGGGGGAGTGGCCGCGGTGGAGGGGCTAGAGGAAGGGGCCCTGGTGGTCCACCCCATCCCCGAAGGGCTTAGGGAGGGGGACCTCCTGGAGGTGGTGCGATGAGGGAGAACCCCCTGGTGGCCTTCTTCGTGGAGCGCTTCGTCTTCGCCGCCGCCATCTTCGTGGGCCTGGTCCTGGTGGGGCTCCTCCTGGGCCTGGGCCTGGGGGTGGAGCTTCTGCCCCGCTTCAGCGTGCCCGTGGTGGCGGTCTCCACGGCCTACCCGGGCGCCGGCCCCGAGGAGGTAGCGGAGCAGGTCTCCAAGCCCCTGGAGGACGCCCTCTCCACCCTAAGCGGGGTGGACACCATCGGGAGCTCCTCCACCGAGGGGTTCAGCCTGGTCTTCGTCCAGTTCCAGCAGGGGGTGAACGTGGACCAGATGGCGGTGGAGGTGAGCCAGAAGGTGGCCGCCGCCCGGGGCGCGCTCCCCAAGGACGCCTCCGCTCCCGTGGTGCAGAAGTTTGACCCCTCGGCGAGCCCCATCCTCTACCTCGCCCTCGAGGCCCCGGGGGAGGACCTCTCCCAGGTCCTCCGCTACGCGGAGCGCACCCTGAAGCCCAGGCTCCAGCTGGTCCCGGGGGTGGCGGACATCCGCTTCACCGGGGCCCCCAGACGGGCCATCCGGGTCTACCTGGACCCCGACCGCCTTCAGGCCCTGGGAGTGCCCCCAGGCCAGGTGGTCCAGGCCATCTCCGCCTCCGCCCTCAACCTACCCCTGGGAAGCCTCACCCAGGAGGAGAAGCGCCTGGTCTACACCCTGCGCTCCACCCCAAGGAGCGCCGAGGAGGTGGCCGACCTCCTCCTGGACCCCTCCCGGGGCCTCAGGCTTGGGGACGTGGCCCGGGTAGAGGAGCGCCCCGAGGCCACCACCACCCTAAACCGCCTCAACGGTCGGCCCGCGGTCCTCCTGGCCGTGGTCAAAACCCCGGACGCCAACGCCGTGGCCGTGGCCGACGGGGTGAAGAAGGCCCTAGAGGGGACCAAGCTGCCCCCAGGCTACCGGGCGGAGGTGGCCCTGGACGGCACCCGCTTTATCCGGGCGGCGGTGGAGGACACGGTGAAGGAGGCCTTTTTGGCCGCCCTGGCCGTCTCTTTGGTGGTCCTCATCTTCCTGGGAAAGCTGAACTCCGTCTTCTCCGTGATCCTGGCCATCCCCATCACCCTCTCCGGGGCCATCCTCCTCTTCGGCCTTCTCGGCTTCACCTATAACCTGATCAGCCTCCTGGCCCTCACCGTGGCCGTGGGCATCGTGGTGGACGACTCCATCGTGGTGGCGGAGAACATAGACCGCTACCGCCGCATGGGCTACGGGATGAAGGAGGCAGTCCTCAAGGGGGCCAGCGAGGTGAGCGTGGCGGTGGCCGCGGCCACCCTGAGCCTTCTCGCCGTTTTCCTGCCCATCAGCTTTCTCCCGGGGATCATCGGCCAGATCTTCCAGCAGTTCGGCCTGGGCATGGCGGCGGCCATCGCCGTGAGCTGGCTGGAGGCCCTCCTCTTCCTCACCGTGCGCCTGGCCTACTTCCCGGACCCCGAGCCCCCCACCTTCCGGGAGGCCCTAAGGGCCCTCACCCTCCTCCCCCAGGACCTCGCCTGGGCCTACCGCCGGGGCTTCCGCACCCCCTTGGGCCTCCTCCTGGGCCTTGGAGCCGCCCTCCTCTTCCTGAGTCAGGGCCCCCTCTACCTCCTTCTCCTCCCCCTCTACCCCACCCTTCTGGGGCTTTTGCGGTACCTGGGCAGGGCCCTTTTGGACCTGATGGGGGCCCTCACCCGCCTCCTCCATGGGGCGGCGAAGGGAGGGCTGGACCGCCTCACCGAGGCCTACGCCCGGGGGCTTAGGAGGGTCCTGGCCCGGCCCTACCTGGTCCTGGGGGTGGCGGCCTTGGCCTTTCTCTCCATCTTCCCCATCCTGCCCAGGATCCCCTTCAACTTCACCCCACGCTCGGACACCGGGATCCTGACCGCCACCCTGCTCCTGCCCAAGGACACGCCCCTCACCGTCTCCGACCGGGCGGCGAGAGCCCTCGAGGCCCGCTTTCTGGCCCACCCCGCCGTGGAGCGGGTGGTGACCACGGTGGGGGCGAGCGCCACCGGCGGAGCCCAGGTGGGGGACCCTTCCCGGGTCCAGCTCCAGATCGTCCTCAAGCCCAAAGGGGAGCGGGAGGACATCTTCGCTCTCACCGAGGCCCTGAACCGCGAGGGGAAGGAGGCCCTCCGGGGCTTCCCCGAGGCCGACCTCCGGGTCCTGGCCCAGACCGGCCCCGAGGCGGGGGATGCCGACCTGCAGTTCTTCGTCACCAGCCCCGACCGGGCCCTTTTGGAGAAGCGCACCGCGGAGATCGTGGCCTACATCGCGGAGAAGCCTTACGTCCTGAACGTGAAGAGCACCCTCGAGGCCACCCAGCGGGAGAGGGTCTTCGTGCCGGACCCCTACAGGCTCGCCGGCACCGGCCTCACCCCCGGGGACCTGGCCCAGGCCCTGAGGCTTTACCTCACCGGCACCCAGGCGGCCATCGCCAGGAGGGGCGGGGAGGAGTTCCCTATCGTGGTCCAGGGGGACCCCTTGCGCCTCTCTGGCGAGGCGGAGCTCCTTGCCCTTCCCGTCTACGCCCCCGCTCTCCAGGCCTTCCTGCCCCTCGGGAGCCTGGGGCGGTTTGAGGAGCGCCCGGGGCCCACCCTCATCTCCCGCCGCAACCAGGCTTACGCCGCCGGCATCAACATCAATCTGAAGCCCGAGGCCCCGGGGAGCTTCCAGATCCAGCGGGAGCTGGAAACGGAGCTCAAAGCCCAGGGCCTTCTGGGGAACGGGGTGGAGATCCTGGCCGCCGGCCTCGGGAGCTTCACCGGGGAGCTGGCCCGCCTGGCCCCCCTGGCCTTCTTGCTGGCCCTGGTCCTCAACTACCTGGTCATCGCCAGCCAGTTCAACGCCTGGCGCTACCCCCTCTACCTCCTCCTCCCAGTGCCCTTGGCCCTGGTGGGGGCCTTCTGGCTCACCTACCTCCTGGGCACCGGCCTGGACGTGATCAGCGTCCTGGGGGTGGTGATGCTGATCGGCCTGGTCACCAAAAACGCCATCCTCCTCCTGGACTTCGCCGTGAAGCGCATGCGGGAAAAGCCCCTGAAGGAAGCCCTGGTGGAAGCGGCCAGGCTCCGCCTCCGCCCCATCCTCATGACCACCCTCACCGTGCTCATCATCAGCCTGCCCCTCCTGCTGGGAACGGGAGAGGGGGCAGAGTACCGCAGGCCCCTTGGGGTTATCATCCTGGGAGGGCTCCTCTCCTCCACCCTCCTCACCCTCTTCGTGGTGCCCGCCGCCTTCTTCGCCTTTGAGGGGCAGCGGGCCAGGAAAGAGGAACCCGTGCTGAGGTGAGCCGTGAACGCCAAGCGCCTCATCTTCTTCCTCGTGCTTTCTGCCCTGGCCTTAGGGGGGGTCCTCCTTGGGGTGGCTTTCTACCTCTTCAGGCCCCTAAAGGCGGAGGCCATCGTCCAGGACTACCTGAAGGCCCCCGGGCTAAGCCCGAAGGAAGCCCCATACGGCGTTGAACTCTTTCCCCAAAGCCCCAAGGCCCTCCTGGCCTTCTACCCCGGGGCCCGGGTGGACCCCCTGGCCTACGCCCCGGTCCTGGCCCCGGTGGCCCAGGCGGGGTATCTGGTGGTCCTCCTGAAGGTGCCCTCGGGGATCGCCCTTTTGGGCAAGGAGCGGGCCCTGGAGGCGAAAAGGGCCCACCCCGGCCTCCCCCTGGTGGTGGGGGGGCACAGCCTGGGCGGGGTGGCAGCGGCGGAAGTGGCCTTTCGGGAAAAGCTCCCTCTCCTCCTCTTTGCGGGCTACCCGGAAGGAGACCTCTCGGAGGCGCGTATCCCCACCCTGGCCCTCTACGGCACGGAAGACGGCCTCCTGCCCCCAGAAGAAGCCCGCCAAAAGGCCAAGAGGCTCCCCCAAGGGGCCAGGGTGGTCTTTATAGAGGGGCTGAACCACGCGGGCTTCGGGGCCTACGGAGGGCAACGGGGAGACAAGCCCGCCAAAAGACCTCGGGAGGAGCTCTGGAAGGAGATCCGGCAGGAGGTCCTCCTCTTCCTGGAAAGCCTGGACCCAGACTTGACCGTTATGCGGGCCTTGGGGTAGATGAGGACCATGACCCTACGCGAGGCCCTATCCCAAGTGCCCGACCCTCGGGCCGCCAACAAGCGGTATCCCTTCTGGGGGCTTTTGGCCCTCATTCTGGTGGCTTTTCTGTGCCGCGTGGACTCCCTGCGAGGCGTAGCCCGATTTGCCCGCACCAACCCCCACCTCCTGCCTCACCTGGGCCTGCGCAAACCCCCAGGCCACACCGCCCTCACCACCCTCCTCCACCGCCTGGACCCGGAGAAGCTCCAGGAGGCCCTCTGCCAGGTCTTCCCTGGTCAGCGAAGCTACCTTGGGGCGGACCTGGGGGAGGTCCTGGTGGTGGACGGGAAGCACCTCAAGGGAAGCGGCAAGGGGAAAAGTCCCCAGGTAAAGCTGGTGGAGGTGTTGGCCCTTCACCTTCTCACCACCCTGGCCCAGGCCAAGGCGGAGGGGAGGGAGGACCAAGCCCTTTTGGAGCTCCTGGACCGCCTGGGGGCGGAGGGGCTCAAGCGGAAGGTGGTGGTGGGGGACGCCGGGTACCTGTACCCGGAGTTAGCGGGGAAGGTGGTGCAAAAAGGGGGGCGTACCTCTTCGTCCTGAAGGCTAACCAGGGGGAACTGCTGGAGTGGGCCTTGGAGGTGTTCAAGGGCATGGAGGAGAGGCGGCTTCCCGGCGAGACCGAGGCGGTGTGGAATCCGGTGCGGGATGGGGAGGTGTGGACCTACCGAGTTTGGGCCTCCCCCTACTTGCCGGAAGAGATACGCGCCTTTCCCGGGTGCGGGCAGGTGGTGCGGATGGAGCAGGAGGTGGTGCACAAGGGGACGGGGGAGGTAGGGCGCACGGTGAGCTACGCCCTCACCAGCCTGGGGCCGGAGGTGGCGGATGCGAGGCGGCTTGGGGAGCTTCTCCTTTCCCGGTGGGAGGTAGAGAACCGGTCCTTTTGGGTACGGGACGTTCTCTT
>Ga0308405_1000454_pt1 | contig 23656 bp, 15 predicted proteins | sample HotsprSampleMS13_FD_203473 | JGI IMG/M metagenome (GOLD analysis project Ga0308405, IMG submission 203473) | Hot spring phototrophic mat microbial communities from Mushroom Spring, Yellowstone National Park, Wyoming, United States - 20060912_MS13 ...
TGGAAGTACCGAACTAAGTATTGAAAGTATCAATGCAATTGAGATTATAAGAATAATATCATAAAAAGATACTTTTACTGGCACATTTGTTATATAATAAATGTCTTTTGGTAGTTCAACTATTTGATATTTTTTTATTAAATAAAGTGAAAAAGATCCTATCATAAATCCTAAAACAATTCCAATAACAGACATATATACTCCAGATATTATAAATATTTTTTTGATGCTTTTTTTGGAAACGCCAAGTGCAAGAAGAATTCCAATCTCTCTTAATTTTTGAGATGTTATCATAAACAAGTTTGATGTAATACTAAAACTTGAAACAAGGATTATTAGTGATAGTATTAATCCCATAATAAATTTCTCAAGTTTTAGTGCAGCAAAAAGATTTTTATTTATATCATAATATGTTCTTACTGAGTAATAAAATGGTATTTCTTTTTTTATTCGTAAATAGGCGTTTTTTATTTTATCTGGATTTTTTAGTTTTACAGAGATACCATTTGCAACAAGTCCTTTATTGAAAAAAGATCTTGCATTATTTATACTTATAAAAGCAAGTGATGAATCATATTCGTAGTATCCAGTGTTTATTATTCCACTAACTTTAAATTTTTTCATCTTTGGAAGTATTCCACTTGCAATTAGATCAAACTTTGGGGATACAAGAACAACTTCATCACCAATAAAGACACCCAGATTTTTTGCAAGTTCTTCACCAAGTACTATTTTTGAATTATCTGTCTCAAAACTTCCATATTTAAGTGATTTTAAGATATTTGTTATTTTAAATTCGTTTTCATCTATTCCTTTTATAACTGTTCCAATATTTCTTGAAGGGGTTAAAAGAATGGCTTGTGATATTATAAATGGTGAGATTTCTTTTATATCGTCATTTTTTATAAGAATTTCTTTTATCTTATCAAAATCATTCTTGAAAAACTCACCATATATTATTATGTTTGGTTGAGAGTCAAAAATTTTTTGTCTTATCTCAGTTTGAAATCCATTTATTATGCTAAGTGTAATAAAAATAGATGCAACTGATATCGTTATTCCGGCTATTGCTATTATTGTTGTTATTGATGTGAAAATATTTTTGTTAGAACTTTTAACATATCTTTTTGCTATTTCATATTCAAGTTTCATTTATCTTTTTTCTTCTTGTGGTTTTAAAAGTGGAAAAAGTATTACCTCTCTTATAGATGGTTTTCCGGTAAGGAGCATTGTAAGCCTGTCTATTCCTATACCTATTCCACCGCAGTTTGGCATACCGTATTCCATTGCTTCTATAAAATCTTTATCAAGAATATCTGCTTCACCAAGATTTTCTTCATATTTTTGTTTTAACTGTTCAAGAAGTCTTGATTTTTGGTCTATAGGGTCATTTAACTCCGAATATGCATTTGCAATTTCACATTCTCCAGCATAAAACTCAAATCTCTCAACTATTGAATCATCTCCATCTTTAAGTTTTGCAAGTGGAGTTACTGCTGCTGGCCAGTTCATTATAAAACAAGGTTGGATTGTATTTTCTTTTATAACTTCATCCATTATTCTTTCAAAAATTTTTGCTGATGGAGTTGCTTTATCAAACTCAATATTTATTTTTTTTGCCAGATTTTCAAGCCCTTCTCTATTAAAAGATTTTCCTTTAAGAACATTATGTATATCTTGACCTGTTTTTTCTTTCCAAAGATCAGGAAGATTTATTCTTTTAAACGGTGGCTTTATATTTATTTTGTGTCCTTCATACTCAACTTCTGTCATTTTAAATTCTTCAACAAATCTATTAAATAACCTTTCAACAAGTTCTGCCATATCATTATAATCGGAATATGCTTTATACGCTTCAAGCGTAGTAAACTCAGGATTGTGTGTTGTATCAACTCCTTCATTTCTGAAGACTCTTCCTATCTCATATACTCCATCAAAACCACCAATTATTAGTTTTTTTAATGGAAGTTCTGTTGCTATTCTCATATAAAGTTCTATTTTAAAAGCATTATGGAATGTTATAAATGGCCTTGCGCTTGCTCCACCAGCTTGAGCGCAAAGTATTGGTGTTTCTACTTCAAGATATCCATCACGATTAAGTTCGTCTCTTATTATCTGAATTATCTTTGTTCTTTTTATAAATATATCCTTAACCCAATCATTTGCAATTAGGTCAAGATATCTTTCACGGTATCTTGTCTCAGGATCCACAAGTCCATGATATTTTTCAGGGAGAGGTCTTACAGATTTTGCTATTATTGTAAATTTTTCAACATTTATTGTTAACTCATCTGTATGTGTTTTAAAAGTTTTTCCTTCTACACCTATAAAATCCCCTGTTGTTATGTATTTTTTAAATATATCATAATTTTCGCCGAGAATATCTTTTTTTAGATATATCTGTATTTTATCTGTCCCATCTTTTATATGAGCAAAAGTTGCTTTTCCCATTACTCTTAAAAGAATTATTCTTCCTGCGGTCTTTACAGAAGAATCAAGAGGAAGGTTTTTAATATCCTTTATTTTATTTTCAACCTTATATCTTATTGGAAAAGGATTTATTCCAAGTTTTTTTAGTTCTTCTATTTTTTCATAATTTGATTTTATTATTTCATCAAGGGTTGTTTTTTGTTCCATATTCCAATGCTCCTTTCACTATTTTTAGAAAATTTTTTGAATCAAATGGCTTTTCAACAAATGAATAAACATTGCTTGCCATTTCAAAAAGATCCTTTATTTGTCCCTTTGCTGTAAGAATTATTATTGGTATTTTCCTAAACTCATCATTTTCCATCATTTTTGTTTGAAAAGTATATCCATCCATTTCTGGCATCATTATATCAAGAATTATAAGATCTGGTTTTACAGGATTTGTTTTGTTTGTAAGCTTTGTATATGCATCAAGTCCATTTATTGCTTCTATCACCTCATATCCTTCTTTTTCAAGGAGAACCTTTAAAAGAAAAAGAACATCTTTTTCGTCATCAACAACCATTATTTTTTTAACCATAACTCACCTCACTAAATAATTTTACAAAATAATAAGTTGTTTTCACATTTAATTTAAGTATCAAACTCTTTTTTTCAAATAAATTACCTTAACATATTTTTAAGTTTCGTATATATTTCTTTTGCAAAATCATTCAGTGTGTTATCTCTTGCTCCGCTTATTGCTATTATATCATAATCAGATATATTTTTCATCTCAAGTATATAGTTTATTATTTCGTTTCTGTTTTCAAAGTAAAGTACTTTTTTTCTGTATTTTTTTATTTCATCTACAAGTTCTTTTGATGATATATCCTTATTTACGCTTCCACCTGCATAATAAATCTCAGGAAAAATAAGCATATCATCATCTCTTATATTTTTAAATGTTTCTATGAGTTCATTTTTTAAAAGTTTTGTTGGGTAAAATCCATGTGGCTGATATATTAGAATAAATTTTTTTGAGTTTTCAATAAGTGTTTTTATCAATGCCATTATCTTTGCTGGGTTATGAGCATAATCATCAATTATTTTTATGTTTGAGCATTTTCCAATTATATTCATTCTTCTATATATTCCTTTAAAATCAGATAAGAATCTTAAACTATCTTTTAAGTTAATTCCGAATATTTCAGCAGTTTTTGCTGCTGCAAATGCATTTTCTATATTATGTTTTCCTGCAAGGGGAATTTCATATATTTCATTTTCAAATTCAAAAACTGTTTTTTCAATTGATTTTTCCTTTATTCTTATGTTTTTTGAGGAAAAATATGTTTTATTTTTAAATTCAAATGAAATCTCATAGGCATTTTCATCATCTCTATTTACAACAATGATATTTGAGTTTTTTAAAAACTCACTAAAAATTTTTTTTAGTTCTGCGACATCTTTATGGTCCTTTGAGATATTTAATAGAACTCCAATATATGGCTTATATTTTGTTATGCTTGCATCAGATTCATCAGTTTCAATTACAAGTATATCTCCATTTCCAAGATATGCATTTCCTATAAGTTTATCATCTTTAATTGAGTTTATATATGCTCCATTTATTACTGATGGCTCAAGTCCTTTTTTTTTGAGTATATGCCAAATCATTGCAGTTGTAGTACTTTTTCCACTCGTTCCTCCAACTGCAATAGTTTTGTATTTTTTTGCATATTCGTTTAATAATTCAGATCTATGAATTATTCTTATTTTCTTTTCTTCTGCTATTTTTATATCTGGGTTTGTTTTTTCAACTGCTGTTGAGATTACAAGAAAATCAATATCATCTTTTATTCCACTTCCATCCTGAGGATATATTTTTATTCCTAATTTTTCAAATTTTTCTTTTAATTCTTTATTTTCTCCCTTATCAAAGGATCTATCAGAGCCAGATATTTCATTTCCCTCAAGTAATGATATCTGACTAAGAGCACTCATCCCTGATCCACATATTCCACAGAAAAATAATTTCATAATATTAAAATTTTACAAAATTATGTAAAATATTTTTTAAATGCGCGGTTAGCTCAGTGGTAGAGCACCTCCCTTACAAGGAGGGGGTCGTAGGTTCAAATCCTGCACCGCGCATAGATTTTATGCAAGAAAGGGAACTAATAGAAAAGGCAAAAAACGGGGATCTTGAAAGCCTTCAGATACTTCTTGAAAAATATAATGATCAGATTGCAAATATTGCAAGATATGTTTGTATAAATTCTCCACAGGATGCAGATGATGTTCATAGCCAAACTATGTTGAGCATTTTTAAAAATATAAAAAATTTTAAATCAAATTCAAGTTTTTCAACATGGTTTTATAGAATTGCTGCAAATCACTGCTGGATGAAATTTAGAAAAAAGAAACAAGAAAAACTTGTATCTATTGAAGATGTTAAAGATATTGTCCATTATGAAAAGGAAAGGAATGTAGAACTTGCGCATGATTTTTATAAAGTTTTTTCAAAACTTCCACTTAAATATAGAAATGTAATCCTTCTTGTTGATGTCGAAGGTTATTCTTTAAAAGATGCAAGTAAAGAGATTGGAATTAGCGTTGGAGCATTAAAAACCAGGCTTTTTAGAGCAAGAAAGATGTTTAAAAATGAAATAGAAAAATTGGATGGAGTTAAATAATGCTCTATCCGCTTACCCATTTTTATGTAGAATATTTTCATGCGCGGTTAAATCAGTGGTAGAATAATCTCCATTACAGAAAAGGGGTTGTAGGTTCAAATCCTGCACCGCGCATATATTTTTATGGGAAGTATTTTATTGATAAATTTTTCAGAATCTCCAGAAAACATATTATTGGAACAATTATTTGTGAGAATTTCTAAAAAGAATTCAGTAAAAATAGATATTATTCATGATTATGCAAATATAAATCATTATCGATTTAAAATTATAAAGAACAACGGTTTTAATCATAAGTATTTTGATATGAAAAAACTTTTGAGAATTTTAAATAATAAATATTACAAACTAATTCTTTTTATAGATTTGCCTAAGAATAAGCATACTTTTATTCCCTATCTTTATCTATTAAACAAGTATAATAAATGTAAGTATAGAATTTTTTATGCAAATCACCTTCTTCCGACCTCAAATGGCAGTATTCCAATTTATAATTTGATGTTGAAAAAAAATTATTTTAATAATTTTAATTTTTTGTATATTCTTGAATATGATAACGAATGTAAAAAAATACTTGTTCCAAATAATAAACTTATATTAAGAAATTTTGCAGTTGATACTTATTATTACTCTCCTCAAAAAATAAAAAATGAAGGTTATATCTTCTCTGCTGGAGATGCTCATAGAGACTATAATATTTTAATTAAAGCAATGGGAAAGCAATATAAACTCAAGATTTATATGAATAATTTTCTTCCGATAGATATATTGAAAAATTATCCTAATGTGGAATTGATTAATTTATCTAAAAATATTTTTAATCTTAAAGATGCAATTTTGAAATCAAATTTAGTGGTTTTACCTGTTCCTGTAAAATGTAGGAATTTAACTTATGGAAATTCTATAGCTTTTATCTCAATGGCTTTAGGAAAAATTGTTCTTTGCCCTGACAACATTTATTATAGAAGATATATTCAAGATGGCTATAATGGTTTTCTATATAAAAGATTGGATGAGAAAGAAATAAAAAACAAGATTCTGGAAATTATGAATATTTCAGATGTTTTAAGTAGAAAGATTGAAAAAAATGCAAGAAAGACAATTGTTGAGAAAGCAAGTAATTATTCTATAGTAAAGGAAATTTTTGATGTATATATTAAGTAAAGGATGTAGTTGAAATGCTCTATCCAATTACCGCTTTTTGCAATCAAAGATGTATTTTTTGTTCTGCTTATGGAAGAAAAGATAAAGATTTTGATCTTAAAAGTTTTATTTTAGAACTTCAAAAAGATAATGATAACCTTATAATTCTTTCTGGTGGTGAGCCTTTTAGTATTGGGATTGATAATCTGATATATATTGCTGATTTTGTTTCCAAAAGAAATAAAGTTCTTGAAATTCAAACAAATGCAACACTTATTCCTAATATAGATGAAGGAAAACTTAAAATTCTTGTTTCACTTTTAAAAAAAACTGGTGGTTATTTCAATGTAAATATTCCATCCCATAGAAGCGATATGGATTATAGGATAACAAAGATCAAAGATGGATTTAAAAAAAGAATTAAAGGTATTGAGATTTTAAATAATCTTAGTTCAACTATAAGAGTCACACACGTTATTCATAAAGTTAATTACAAGTACTTATTTGATTTTGCTCAATTTATTTTGAAAAAAATTTCTTTTATTTCTTGGGTTCAGTTTAGTTTTGTAAAGGGAATAGGAAAAGCAGAAAAAAGCAAAGAAATAATTCCAAAATATAGTGATGTCTCACCATTTCTAATAAGAGCTTTTGAAGTTCTTGATAAAGATGGTTTTTATTTTGAAGTTGATCATATACCTCTTTGTTTTCTTGGAAAATATTACGATAGGCAGATAGATTTTAAGAAAATGAGTAAAAAAATTCCTGGAGAATATCTAAAAGAGAAAGAAAAACTTCCATCTTGTAAAGGTTGCAAATTTTATTCTGTTTGTTCTGGGCCAAGAAAGGACTATATTGAAATATATAGAAAGTTGTAAGCGATAATAGCCGGAAATATATAAGTAAGAGATAAGCAGTGAGAAACGTAAGAAATGTGAAATTATGAATTTTGAATGATGAATTAGATATTGTGGATTTCTAATTTAAAATTAAACATTTACAATTTATAATTTTTTAAATTACAAGCTAGGCCATTAGTCACCAGTAACCATCTACCAATTTTACCGGTCCCATATCACTAATTTCCATTTCCTATAAAGTTTTTAGATAGTTCTTTAGTGCGTTTATAAAAATATCTATATCTTCTTTTTTGTTGTAGATGAAAAAAGATAATCTTATAGCTGATTTTATGCCAGCATTTATGCAGGCAAGATCTGCACACATTCTACCAGTTCTTATAGCAATGTTTTTATCTTTATAGTTTGACACAAATAATGCAAAATCTTGGTTTGAAAAGTTTTTGTTTTCTGAAATAAATGAGACAATTGAACCATCCGTAAGATTTTTACCTAGAATTTTTATTCCTTTTATTTTTAGAAGTTTTTGAGTTGTGTATAAGACAAGTTCTGATATATTCTTTCTTATTTTTTCAAATCCTAATTCATTTAGATATTTATAAGCAATAGAAAGTGCACTTGCACCTGCATAGTTTTGTATTCCTGCTTCAAAATTTTTATATCCTTTTAAAAATTCAACTTTTATAACTCCATTTTGCTTTTTAATTTCTTTAATTGTTCCCCCTCCAAGTTTTGACGAAGAAAGAAAATCATAAAGTTCATTTTTTATGTATAAAACACCTGTTCCATAAGGTGCTCCAATTTTGTGACCTGAAAAACAAAGAGCATCTACTTTAAGTTTTTCTATATCTATTTTATGTGTTGAAGCATACTGGGCAGCATCCATAAAAACTTTTATATTTTTCCGCAAAGCGATTTCAACAATCTCATCTGTTTCAACAGTTCCACCAAATATATTTGATGCCTTTGATAAGCATAGGACTCTTGTTTTGTTTGTTATCATTTTCTTAAATTCCAAAGGATTTGGATTAAAATTTTTAAGAGGGATTATTTTTAGTTTTAATTTTTTTATTTTTGCAATTCTATAAAATGGAAGAAAAACTGAGTTATGCTCAAGCCCAGATATTATAATCTCATCGCCTTCCTTAAAATTAAAAGAGTTTGCAAGTATATTAAATCCTTCTGTGGTTCCTGATGTAAAGATTATTTCATTTTCACTGCAGTTAATTGAACTTGCAATGTATTTTCTTGAAATTTGATATTTTTCTTCTATACCTCTTGCAAGCAGATGAATTCCCCTCTCACCTCCACAACTACCAAATTCAAGAAGGACTTTTAGTTGTTCATAGGCTGCAGATTTCATCTTAAGCACACTACATGCGTTATCAAGATATACAAGCGATGGATTTGTTTTTAGAATTGGGAATTCGTCTATAATTTTTTTCATAATCATTTTAAAATATTTTAGCATAAAAATAGTAAAATATTTTAAAGAATGAGAAGAATTAAAGTTTTTATATTTTTTGATTGTACTGGTTTTGCTGCAGGGTATGCAAAGTTATTTGGAGATGATGAATTTAAACCTGTAATTTTTTCTAAATCCTGTAAAAAAAAATAAAAGATGACCAAGTATTCTTATAATATTGAACCTATGATTTCTATTAACAATATCTGCAATCACAGATGTATATTTTGTTCAAGAAAAATAGAGCCCCCTACCTCACCAAATGAAGCTAAAGAGATAGTAAAAAAGTTCAAACATTCTATTTCAATAGAAGGTGGTGAACCACTTTTGCATAAAGATATTATTCAAATTGTAAAGGGGGTGAAAAAAGAAGGAGTTAGAGAAGTTATTATTGCAACTAATGGATTTTCTTTAGATAAAAAAGAAAGAGTAAAAGAACTGGTAAATGCTGGTGTTGATGTTTTTAATTTTAATTTTCCATCACATATTAAAAAACTTTATGAGGTTTTAACTCAATCGAAAGATTATGAAAAAACGATATTAGCAATAAAAAATTGTATCGAAATAGGAGGATATAAGAGAGTTAGAATAACATATGTTATAAACGCTTTAAATTATAAATATATTTCAAAGTTTTCTGATTTTGTAAAGTCAGAGTTTGGTAATGTTTTTTATGTGGAACTTAATATGATAAAGGTTCTTGGTAAGGTTAGAAAAAGACATTATCTTGTTCCAAAACTTACAGATATACATTCTTATATCATAGATGGTTTTAAAAGATTTGAGGAAAACAATATTCATTTTATATCAGATGGTATTCCTCTTTGTTATATGAATGGCTTTGAAGATAGAAATATAGATGCTCAAGTAAGGGTTTGGAATATGAATGTTTGGATAGCACCAAAGGAAAAATCTCATTTTAAGCCATGTAATGATTGTGTTCTTAAACAGATATGTTCTGGTCCAAGAAGAGATTATGTTAAAATTTATGGATTTTCTGAGTTAAAAACCATTAAGGATAAAAATGTCTTATCAGATATTATTAAAAGAATAAAAAATATAAAGTTGGGATAATCTTTAAATTGCATATGAAGTTATATTTTTATAAAATTGAATTATGTTTAAGTTTAAGATTTTTGAATTAAATTTGATTTAAGGGAGTATATTTATGAAGTTTTATAATGAAAAGATTGCAATTGTTGGAATAGGAATAATTGCTCCAAAGGCTTTTAATAAGGATGAGTTTTGGAATAATATAATAACAAAAAAGAACTGTATAATTGAAGTTCCAAAAGATAGATGGGATTGGCGACTTTATTATGATCCAGATCCAAAAGCAAAGGATAAAACATACTCAAAGATAGGTGGATTTATAGAAAATTTTAATTTTGATCCAATAAAATATAAAATTCCACCAATTGCAACCGAGCAGATATCACGACTTCAAAAATTAACTATAGAAGCAACAAAGATGGCTCTTGATGATTGTGGATATACTCCGGATAAATGGGATCCTAAAAGGGTTGGAGTTATAATTGCAAATGCAATGGGTGCGATGAGAAAGGAGTTTACAGATCTAAGGGTATATAAGTTTTTAATGGAAGATATGATTTCAAAGATCGATTTTTTCTCTAAACTTTCTGATGATGAGAAAAAAAGATTTATCCAAGAGTATGAAAAGCAAATTGATGAATATATAATCAATATAACTGAAGATACAATGCCAGGAGAACTTGCAAATGTTACAAGCGGAAGAATAGCAAATGTCTTTGATTTCAATGGCCCAAATCTAATAACTGATGCTGCTTGTGCTTCATCTCTTGCTGCCCTTGATTATGCTGTTATGGCTTTAAGAACTGGTAAAGTTGATATATGCATAAGTGGTGGTGCTGATGAGATGATGAGCCCAGCAGCATATGTTAAATTTTGCAAAATTGGAGCGCTTTCTCCGGATGGATCTTTTCCGTTTGATGCAAGAGCAAATGGATTTGTTATGGGTGAGGCAGTTGGTATATATGTTCTTAAGAGATTATCTGATGCTGTTAGAGACGGAGACAAAATTTATGCTGTTATAAACTCTATTGGTGCATCAAGTGATGGTAAGGGAAAAGGGATAACTGCACCAAATCCAAAAGGACAGAAACTTGCCATAGAAAATGCTTTTAAAGAGGTTGATTATAAACCTTCAGATGTTGATTTAATTGAGTGCCATGGAACTGCAACAAGAGTTGGTGATGCAACTGAGTGTTCTGTTTTAAAAGAATTTTTCTCACCTTATCTTGGAACAAAAAAACTTAAAGTTACATCAATAAAATCACAAATAGGACATACAAAAGCAGCTGCTGGCGCTATAAGCATTATTAAAGTTGCTCTAAGTCTTTATAAAAAAATTTTTCCACCTTCAATTAATTTTGAAATACCAAACCCAAACATAGATTTTTCTGTTATTGAAGTAGTAACTGAACCTATTGAGTGGAAAACAAATGGTATAAGACGTGCAAATGTTTCTTCTTTTGGTTTTGGAGGAACAAATTTCCATTGTGCAATGGAGGAATATGTTGAAGGAAAAACAAAGTATAGCGTAAATTCTGCTTTTGAAAAAATTGAAATTGAGAAAGAAAAAAAGGAGATAAATATTATGAAAAACGAAATAAAAGAAGATACAAAAGCACCTTTTTCACTTTTATCTGGTGAAACGTTTGCAATTGGAGCATCTAATTTATATGAACTTAAAGAAAAACTTGAAGAGCTTAAAAATAAAGCATCTACTTGGGGTGATTTATATCCACAAACAATAGTTTCTGTTGAGATGAATAAAAAAATCTCTGGAGATTTTGGAATTGCAATAGTTTCAAAGTCACCTAAAGATCTTATAGAAAAAATTGATTTTATCAATAATAATTTTAATGAAAAGATATTTGATGATGCTGGTATAAATTTTAAACTTAAAGGAATATATCCTTTTAGAAAAAAGATTAATTATAAGGGAAAGATAGGTTTTGTTTTCCCAGGACAGGGTTCTCAATATGTTGATATGATGAGAGATCTTGCTGCAAAATATGATGTTGTTATGGATACATTTAAAGAAGCAGATAGAATAATGGAGAAAATGATTGGTGTAAAGATTACTGACACACTTTGGTCAAAGCCAGGTGAGACAAAAGAAGAACTTTTAAAGAGAGAAGAGGCAATAAAACAAACTCAGATGACTCAGCCATCTGTTATGACTGCTGATATGGCAATGTTTAGATTGTTAGCTTCGTTTGGTATTAAGCCGGATATGGTTATAGGACATAGCTTAGGTGAGTATGCTGCAGCAACTGCTGCTGGAATATTTACACTTGAAAACGGACTTAGAGCAGTTACATCAAGAGCAAAAGAAATGAGCAATATTAAAGTTAAAGATCCAGGTAAGATGGCTTCTGTTGCATGGCCTTATGATAAGGTTGAGGAACAATTAAAAAAAATAAAAGGCTATGTTGTTGCAGCAAACAAAAACTGCCCAATTCAAACAGTTATTGCTGGCGAAAAAGGGGCGGTTGATGAGGCGATAAAACTTTTTAAAGCACTTGGTGTTGAAGCACAAGAGATTGCTGTTTCGCATGCATTTCACTCAGAGATTATTAGACCTGCAATTGAACCATATAGGGAATTTTTAAAAAAGATTCCAATAAAGTCCTGGGATATTCCAATAATATCAAATGTTACAGCAGACTTTTTCCCAAAAGACACTGAAGCGATATATGACCTTCTTGTAAGACAGATGGTAAGTCCAGTGGAGTTTATTAATCAGATAAAAAAGATGTATGATGAAGGTGTAAGAATATTTATAGAGTGTGGACCAAAAAGAGTTCTTTCTGCATTTGTAACAGAAACACTTAAGGATAAAAATGATATATTTGTTCTTTCAACAAACCATCCAAAGAGAGGTGGTATATATGATTTTAATGATGCAATTGCAAATTTAATAACAGTAAATTTTGATCTTAAATGGGATGATAAACTTATTGAGAGAAGCTCAAAGTTTTATAATCCTTATTATCTAAAGTGGGCGGTTTCGTATTTGGATGAAAATAATTCTGATGATAGTGAAGTTGTGAGTAATAATGTGGAGGTTAAAATGAACGAAACTTCTCATTTTGTAAAAGAGTATGGATTTAATTTTAATCCAATTGTAATATCTGGAATTGCTGCTGGTTCTCCTTCTTCAACTAAAGCACTTTTTAGAGAAAGAGCACTTGATGAGATACTTGATGGCGAGAATATGATTGAGCCGATACCTATGGCATGGAGAGAAAAACAGATTGATAAAAATATTATAAGGGTTATAAAATCTGATACTGGAGATCACAAAATTGAAGCAATAAAATCTGTGGATGATGCTATAAAGCTTTCTGCAAGGGCAGGATTTTTTGATATAGTAAAAGATTTTGGTGTTCCTGAGAAAATTGCAGAGGCGTTAAACTCAACATTTAGAATGGCAATTGCAAGTGGTATTCTTGCTTTAAAGGATGCTCATATTCCTTTAATTCATTATTATAAGAGAACAACAACTGGTGGTTTCTTACCTGAAAAATGGGCTTTACCAAAAGAAATTGCCGATGAGACAGGTGTTATATTTGCATCTGCTTTTCCAACTATGGAGTCAATAATAAAAGAAGTTAGTGCTTATTTTATGGATAAATATGGTTCAGTTTCAGAGGATAGATTATGGGAAATTTACGAAAATATAATTGATAAACTTAAAAATGAAGAAGACAAAAAAGAACTTAGAAAATGGATGAGAGAAAATCTTTCAAAGTTTTCATCAACACCTTCTGGTAGGTATCAGTTTAGTCAGAACTTTCTTTTAAAAGTAATTCCAATTGCAGATAGTCAATTTGCACAGCTTGTTGGGGCAAAAGGTCCTGCAATACATCTAAGTGCTGCTTGTGCTTCAACTACTCAAGCAGTTCATGTTGCTGAGTCATGGATTAGAAGTGGAAAGTGCAAAAGAGTTGTTGTAATTGCTGCTGATGATATAACAAATGAAATTTTACAGGAGTGGACTATGCCTGGCTTTCTTGCAGCTGGTACTGCTACAACTAAAGAGGATGTTAGAGAAGCGGCACTTCCTTTTGATAGAAGAAGACATGGTCTTATAGTTGGATCTGGAGCGGTTGCACTTGTTATTGAGGACGAAACACTTGTTAGAGAAAGAGGAGTTGTTCCTCTTGCAAGATTATTGCTTACAGAGGCAGCAAACAGTGCATATCATGTAACAAGACTTGATACAGATCATGTTGCAGAAGTAATGGAAAGATTTATAAATAAGATTGAAAAAATTTATGGACTCAAAAAAGAAGAAATAGCACCTAAGACATTATTTGTCTCTCATGAGACATATACACCAAGAAGAGGTGGAAGTGCAAGTGCTGAAGTTAAAGCGTTAAAAAAAGCATTTGGCGAGCATTACTCAAAGATTGTGGTAAGCAATGTTAAAGGTTTTACTGGTCATACTATGGGTGCATCACTTGAGGATGCAATTGCAGTAAGGGCTTTAAATACTGGTATTATCCCCCCCATTGCAAATTATAAAGAACCAGATCCTGAACTTGAAGGGATAAATCTTTCTAAAGGTGGAAAATATGATCTTAAATATGCTATAAGATTTGCTGCTGGATTTGGTTCTCATATGGGAATGAGTTTTATAGAGAAAGTTTATACTGAAGGTGAAAAAAGAATATTTGATGAGAAAAAATTCAAAGATTTCCTTAAGAGAATATCAGGATATGACGATCCAGAACTTGAGGTAGTAAATAATACTCTTAGAATAAAAGATAAAGGTCCAATACAACAACAAGAAAAGATAAGTGAGGTTGAAACTAAAGAAAAAGAATCTAAAGAAGTTATAATGGAAAAAAAAGAGGAAAAAATAAATATTGCTGAACCCCAAAATAAGGAAATTTCTCTTACGGAAGAAAGTGTTACAAAGACGATAGTAAATATGATATCGGAGAAGACCGGCTATCCAAAGGATATGCTTGATTTGGATTTAGATATGGAAGCGGATCTTGGGATAGATACAGTTAAGCAAGCAGAGTTATTTGGAATGATAAGGGAGTATTATGGGATACCAAGGCAAGAGAATTTAAGTTTAAAAGATTATCCAACAATAAGGCATTGTATAAGATTTGTTCTTGAGAATAAAGGAGCAAAATCAGATGTTAAAGTTGAGAAGAAAGTTGAGAGTGTAGTTGTTGAAGAAAATAAGAATGTTTCAGGTACAGAAGCAAAAGTTGAAACTACCCCAAAAACAGAATCTAAGACAGAACTTGATGAGAAAGAGGTTACAGAGACGATAGTAAATATGATATCGGAGAAGACCGGCTATCCGAAGGATATGCTTGATTTGGACTTAGATATGGAGGCGGATCTTGGTATAGATACAGTCAAGCAAGCAGAGTTATTTGGGATGATAAGGGAGTATTATGGAATACCAAGGCAAGAGAATTTAAGTTTAAAAGATTATCCGACAATAAGGCATTGCATAAGATTTGTTCTTGAGAATAAAGGAGCAAAATCAGATGTTAAAGTTGAGAAGAAAGTAGAGAGTGTAGTTGTTGAAGAAGATAAGAAGGTTTCAGATACAGGAGCAAAAGTTGAAATTACACCAAAAACAGAAACCAAGACAGAACTTGACGAGAAAGAGGTCACAGAGACGATAGTAAATATGATATCGGAGAAGACCGGCTATCCAAAGGATATGCTTGATTTGGATTTAGATATGGAAGCGGATCTTGGGATAGATACAGTTAAGCAAGCAGAGTTATTTGGAATGATAAGGGAGTATTATGGAATACCAAGACAAGAGAATTTAAGTTTAAAAGATTATCCAACAATAAGGCATTGTATAAGATTTGTTCTTGAGAATAAGTCAAAATCACTTGAAAATAAATCTCAATCGAGTGGTGTTTTATCTTCTAATGTAAGTGTTTCTGAGAAGGATTCTTTTTCTAAAACTGAGGTAGGTGAAAAAGAGAAAAAAGAAGAGTTTAAAGTTGATATTGGAAGTGTCCTTTCACAGATTGAAAACAAGCATACAAGAAATATAAGATACATACCTACTATTGTTGAAAGCAAAGTCATTGATGAGACAATTAGAAAGTTTGATCCTTCAAAACCTTCAGTTATAATTGGAGAAAACATAGAACTTATAAAACTTTTTAGAAATGAACTCTCAAAACTTGGAATAAGTAGCATAGTAATAACATCTTCTGATACTAAAATGAAAGATACTCACATTGTTGATTTTTCAAATACAGAAGAATACACTAAATTAATTCAAGAGTTAGCTAAAAAAGATATAGGTGGAATAGTTTACCTTATGGGATGTTTTGATAAAAAATTTGATTCTTCAACTGTTCCAAAAAAAGATGTAACTTACTATGTTCTTCCACTTTTTATTGCAGCTAAATACTTTGGAAAATCAATAAACTCTGTGTCAAAAGATTACTCTAAATTTATTTTAATTGTAACAACCCTTGATGGTGGTTTCGGATATATTACAAAAGAGACATATGATCCTATATATGCTGGTATATTTGGGGTTGGATTGTGTTTAAGAAAAGAAAATGAGAATGCTATTGTAAAAGTTATAGATTTTCCCAAAAATGCTGATATAGTCTATATTGTAAAAAAATCCTTTTATGAGATACAATACTCAGATAAAAGAGCCGCTGTTTCATACGATAGAGATGGTAAGAGATATACTCTTGTTGGAAAACCATCAGAACTTAAAAAAGAAAAAGAAAAAGAAAACTTTACTCTTAAAGGGAAAAAAGTCATAATAACTGGAGGAGGAAGAGGGCTTGGTTCTTTATTTGCAAGGATTGCATCATATAGATGGAAACCAGAAATAATAATCATTGATATAATTGAACTTATGGATGATGCTTATAAATTTGCTAATATGAGTGAAAAAGAACTTGAGGATTATAAGAAAGTAATAATGCAAGAGTTAAAGAAAACAAACCAAAAGGTTACGCCTGTTATGGTAGAGAAAGAATTTATAAGGATAAAAGATAGTGCAACACTTTATAAGACAATAAAAGAAATAGAATCTTTAGGTGCAAAAGTATATTATTATAAATGTGATCTTAACAATGAAGAGCAATTTTCAAGTGTTATAGAGGATATAATAAATAAATTTGGTAAAGTTGATGGAATAGTTCATTTTGCAGGACTTGAGAGATCTAAACTTGCTATTGATAAAGATGTATCAGAATTCCTTCTTGTTTTTAACACAAAAGCAAATAGTGCTGTTAATTTTTATAAGAAAAACATAATAAATGATGATGGTCTTTGGGTTATGGTTTCATCAATTGCAGGAAAATTTGGAAATCTTGGTCAGACTGATTATGCAAGTGCCTCTGATTATATATCAAAATTTGCAATAAATCTTTTTAATATGGGTAGAAAGGCTTTTGCGATAGATATGACTGCTATTGCAAATATAGGTATGGGGATAAGACCAGGTGTTAAAGCATTTCTTGTATCTCAAGAAGTTGAGTTTTTATATCCTGAAGAAGTAATGAATACTCTTGCAGATGAAATTTCATTCGGAGAAAATCCAGAGATAATATACTCAGGATCACTTGGTAAACTTGACTGGGATAAACAGTTAGTTAAAGAAGAAAAAAAATCAGAAGAAGGTCAATTATCTGATAAAAAAAAAGCATCTGAAAGAATAAAACTTCATTTTATAGATAAACTAAAAAATATTGATAAAAATAGTTTCTCTGCTCAAAAAACTCTTGATATTGAGACGGATAATTATCTTGTTGATCATTCAATAAATGAGACGCCTGTTTTTCCTGGGGTAATGGGGCTTGAAGCATTTGCCCAAATTCTATATAATTTTACAGGTGAACTTCCAAAAAAACTTGCTAATATTGAATTCAAACTACCAATAAAACTTTACAAAAATAGACCACTAGATATAAATCTTTTAGCAGAGAAATCTGATAGGGTTATTTCAATGATGATCAAAAGTGATTTTATAAATCCAAAAGGTATAAAAGTTGGTGAAACAAGAATGCATTTTACTGCAAGATATGTAGATGACGATGTTAAGTTTTCAGATATATTACTTCCAAAGAAAAAAGAGAAATATAAAGCTACAAAGGATGATATTTATAAGATATATTTTCATGGACCAAGTTTTCAGGTACTTGATGGAATAATAGAATCAAATAGAGATTTTGTTATAGGTGTTTTTAAAAAACCATCAAAACGACTTACAAAAACAGGTGATTTTAGATATATATTTCATCCAATGATTATAGAAGCAGTTTTTCAAACCTGTGGATGGCGTGATCTTGATATAGACAACAGAATGACACTTCCTCATTCAATAGGTGAGGTTAAGATTATTGATAATAACGAAGATCCGGATAAACTCTATACCTATTCTGTGTTTAAAGGATTTAATGAGTTTGGAAGAAGCGTTTATGATGGATATGCTTTTGATGATGAAGGTAGAATATGGGTTGAACTTAAAAACTATGTAATGATCCCAATGAATATTATATGATTTTAAATGATGAAGGTTTATAATTTTCTTCCAACCCCTCCCCCAATTTTTGAGATCAGTTATCTCGAAAAAGAACCTGATATTTATTTTCTTAACGATTTTGAAAAAAATCTTTGTAATTTTATAACTGATAAAAGAAGATACGAATGGATATGTTCAAGATACATTGTAAAAAAACTTGTTTCCACTTATCTAAATATAGATTTTAAAAGTATAACAATTTTAAATGATCCAAATGGAAAGCCATTTGTAATTGCAGGTAAAGATATATTTTATATATCTATTTCACACAGAAATAAAACATTTGCTGCCTCTTTCAACAGAGATTTTTCACCTTTTATAGGAATAGATATTGAGTTTTATGAAGAAAAAGAAAAAAAATTTTTTGCTGATTTTATGAACGATGAAGAACTTTCCTGTGACAGTAGGAGAATTATTGAGATATGGAGCATAAAGGAGGCTCTTTCTAAGGCTATTGGTAGAGGTGCATCTCTTGTTTTTAAGGATATAAATGTAAAAAGCGATGGAAGTCTTTCTTTTTCAAAAAATATTGAGTGTTTATTAAGTGCCTATAAAATTGATAAAATCTATTATGAACTAATTAAAAGTAAGAATTTTGTTGTTAGTGTTGTTTTTGGAGGTTGTAATGGATGAGAAAAAACTAAATAATGAGTCAAAGGATAATATAAAAGAAGTTGATAAAAAAGAAAACAAAGATATTTCAAAAAATGATACTGACTTAAAAAAGGAAAATAAAAAAGAAGGAGTTTCAGCTTCTAAGAAAAAAGGAGTATCTAAAAATACTTCTCATTTAAAAGAAATTCCTCAAAAACTTGTTAAATTTAGAGAGATAATAAATAATGCTTTAAATCAATCCCCCCCAGATAAAATTGAAGCTCAGAGAAAAAAAGGAAAACTTACAGCAAGAGAAAGAATAGCATATCTACTTGATGAAGGAAGTTTTAATGAAATTGGTTTACTTGTTGAGTCAAGATGCACTGATTTTGGGATAAAGGATAAGCATATAAAAGGTGATGGTGTTATATGTGGTTTTGGAAAAATAAATGGTAGAAAGGTTGGAGTATTTTCACAGGATTTTACACTTCTTGGTGGTTCACTTGGTCTTGCTCATGCCAAAAAAATATCATATATAATGGAAATAGCAAAGAAAGTTGGAATACCAGTTATTGGTATACTTGATTCAGGTGGAGCAAGGATTCAGGAAGGAGTGGATAGCCTTGATGGTTATGCTGAGATATTTAGAAAAAATGTTGAGTGTTCTGGAGTTATTCCTCAGATTTCGGTTATAGTTGGTCCTTGCGCAGGAGGTGCGGTATATTCCCCTGCTCTTACTGATTTTGTTTTTATGGTTAATGGGATTAGTAATATGTTTGTAACCGGCCCTGCTGTTGTTAAGGCAGCTACCGGTGAGGATGTTGATTTTGAGACACTTGGTGGAGCAAAGACCCATGCCTCAAAAAGTGGTGTGTGTCATTTTGTTTCAAACTCTGAACAGGAGTGTTTTAGAACTGTAAGAGAACTTCTTTCATATCTTCCATCAAATTCATCTGAAAATCCACCTGTTATAATGTCTCAAGATCCACCTGATAGAGAAATTCCCCTTCTTGAAAAACTTTGTGCTATTGACTCAAAAAAACCATACAGAGTACATCATATAATATGGTGGCTGGCTGATGAACATAAGTTCTTAGAGGTTCATAAGGATTTTGCAAAAAACATAGTTATTGGTTTTATAAGATTAAATGGTGAGGTTGTTGGTGTTGTTGCAAATAACTCTGCCTATATGGCTGGAGCTCTTGATATAGATGCAAGTGATAAAGCGGCAAGGTTTGTAAGATTTTTAAACAATTTCAATATACCAATACTTACTCTTGTTGATGTTCCAGGATACTGGCCTGGTGTAAAACAGGAGCATGGAGGAATAATAAGGCATGGTGCAAAATTGCTTTATGCTTATGCTGAAGCAACGGTTCCAAAGGTAACATTGATCCTTAGAAAAGCATATGGTGGTGCATATATTGCTATGAGTTCAAAACATCTTGGTGGTGATATAAACTTTGCTCTTCCAAGTGCTGAGATTGCTGTAATGGGACCAAGTGGTGCAATAGAAATACTTTACTCAAAACAAATTTCAGAAGCAAAGGAAGAGGAAAGGGAATCCCTTAGACAGAAACTCATAAATGAATATACTGAAAAATTTGCATCTCCTTATCAAACAGCATCAACGCTTTCAATAGATGAGGTAATTGAACCAAAACTTGCAAGAAAGAAAATAATTGATGCCTTTAGTATTCTTAAAAATAAAAATCTTAATCCAATAAATCCTAAAAAAGGAAATATTCCACTATAAAAAGAGGAGTAATGAAGTTAAAATTTTGGGGTGTTAGAGGCTCTATTCCTGTATGTGGAAAAGAATATTTAAAGTATGGTGGAAGCACGACCTGTCTTGAGATAAGGGATAAAAACAACGATATCTTGATAGTTGATTGCGGAAGCGGCGTTAGAAAACTTGGGAAAGAGATTGTAAAAGAGGGTTTTAGAAAAATAAAAATAATATTTACACATCAACACACAGATCATGTACTTGGCTTTCCATTTTTTGCACCTATATATGACAAAAGAAATGAAATAGAAGTGGCTGGATGTGCTTATAATACCAATGGGCTTCGTGAGATTGTTGCAAAAACAATGCGCCCACCTAGTTTTCCTGTAAAGTTTGATGAGATAGATGCTAAATTTAATTTTGTAAGTATGCGTAGAGGCGGGTTGAAAATGAATAACATATTTGTTTTTCCAATAGAACTAAGTCATCCAAATGGTGGGCTTGGATATAGATTTGAGGAAGATGGAAAGAGTATTGTTTTTCTTACTGATAATGAACTTGGTTATATTCACCCAGGTAGCAGAAGTTTTAATGATTATGTTGAGTTTGCAAAAAACGCTGATATCCTTATTACTGATGCAGATTATACTGATGAGGAATACAAGTATCGTAAGGGATGGGGTCATTCAACATACACTCAGGCATTTGAACTTGCTGTTAAAGCAAAGGTAGGAAAACTTTATTTTTTCCACCATAATCAAGATAGAACTGACAAAGAGATTGATAAAATACTACTTCATTTTAATAAAATTGCAAAAAAACGAAATTTAAATCTTAAATGTTTTGCTGCAATGGAAGGTGAAACTCTAAATCCATAAATTTTTACTTTCTAATTTTGTATAATTTATTTAAACCTGTTTTTTAAAAAGTACAGGTTTTAATCTTAGGAAGTTGTTTATGGAGAGTTTATGACATATATAATATGGAAAGATCCTTTATTTTATATTTATCTAATTCTTTTTATAGGTTCTGCAGTAGTACTTGTAAACTCTTTGGGGGATTACCTTGATCTTGAAAAAGAAGAAGTTCAAAAAGAATCTGATAAAAAATATGATTCTGAAGAAGTAAATGAAACTATTTCTGATGAAGAGAAGGATTTAGAGAAGATTGTTATATCTCATAGCAATGATGAAGTTGTAATAAAAAAAGAAAAAGAAAACGAAAATATTGAGAAAATTGAATTTAATGACTCTCCTCTTTTTTCATCCTCTTCTGCTGATGATAAATCAGAAAAAAATAAAGAGCCAAGTCCTGCAGTTGAGTTTTTAATGAATATAAACTTATCTCTTGAAAAAATACTCTCAGAAATAGATTTAAATAACAAAAGAATATCAGATATTGAAAAGAAAATTTTTGAATCAGAACTTTCAAAAATTAATGCTCTTACTAAAAGGATTGATAATATTGAGGAAAAGATAAATGAAATATTTTTAAAGATTGATAAATCTTTTTCTAATCCTAGTCTCTCTTCAAATAAAACTACACCACGATATATCTTTAAATATCTTCAAGATATAATTGATGATTTTGATAATATAGAGAAAGAAGTAATAAAGAAAAGGCTTTCACTGATAATATCCGAAGTTGAAAAGGAAATTGACAAAAACGATTAATGATTTTTTTAAATCTTTTATTTTTTATATTCTCTAATACTTTTATTTTTGGTGGAATTCTTCCTGATAATTCTTATTCGGCATCTGCAAGAGGTAGAACTGTTTTAAATATACTTTATTCTCCTGTATCTCCTTTTTTTATGTCGGTTGGTGGAAGTGGTCTTTCTAATATAACACCTGATAATGTATTTTATAATCCTGGATCTGTTACAAATTCAATTTATAAGAATTCATATTATCTTGATTTTCAAAATATAAATGTTGATGCTAAAAGATCTGATTTTTATTATCTTAATATGGATATAGATAAAACAGTAAAGGGTTTTTATTTATCATATATCGATTATGGTGAGTTTTTAAAAACTGATGAGTATGGAAATATTTCTGGCAGTTTTTCCCCCTCTGATTATATACTTAATTTTCATTATTCTATGGGTCAAAGAGATAGAGTTGGTTTTAATATAAAATATGTATACTCAGATTTAGTTTATACAAATATAAAAGCGCTTCTTTTTGATCTTGGTTTTAATCTTTCATCAAAGAAAGTAAGATATGCATTTGCTATAAGAAATCTTGGTTTTATAAAAGATCATACTCCACCTCTTGAGTTTGATATTGGAATAAAATATTTATATTCAGAAAAGCTTTCTGGTTTTTTTGATTATAAAATTCCTTCTTCTAATTCTCCATATCCAACTGGTGGTTTTGAGTATTTTTTTGCAAATTATGATGATATTAAGTTGAAACTAAGGGGTGGTTTTAATTATAGAAACAAGTCATATCTTGGTTGGGGATCTACTTTTAGTGGAGGAATTGGTTTTGAAATTGGAAGTTTTTCTCTTGATTATGCTTTTGTTCCATATTCTGATTTAGATTATACTCATTTTATTGCAATTAAGTTTTTATACGGAAGACCTTCTGAAGAAAAAAATTATAAAAAAGAATTTAAAGATTTTATGATAAAACAAATGTCACTTAAAAAAAGAATTGCGGTCCTTGGTTTTTTAGGTGATGATATAGATTATGGAAAACTAATTTCAAATTCACTCGAAGAGATACTGATTTCAAATAAGTATAGCGTTATTACAAGTATTGATCCAATTTATCCAAGTATTGTTAAAGGGGTTCCTATAAATGAAAATGAAGCTATATCTATTGCTAAAAAACTTGGACTTGATTTTGCGGTGTATGGTAGTTATGAAAAGAGTTCATCTGATACTGTTAAAATAAAAATGTATTTTATTGATGTTTCTCTAAATAAAGCTAAGGTTTTTGAAATGATTTCAAATCTTTATGATATTAGAAATATAATTTTAAAACTCAGTGATGAGATTTCAAAAAATATTTATTAAAAGCTTTACTTTTTTATAGGTGTTAGACAAGTATGTTGTCAAGTAACCATATTGGGATCAGATTTAACCACTAAGACAACATCTTTTACTCCTCTGTTAAAATCTAAAGGTTTTGATTGTTTTATATTTTCATTATGTTTTTCTTG
>Ga0308405_1000465_pt1 | contig 23146 bp, 20 predicted proteins | sample HotsprSampleMS13_FD_203473 | JGI IMG/M metagenome (GOLD analysis project Ga0308405, IMG submission 203473) | Hot spring phototrophic mat microbial communities from Mushroom Spring, Yellowstone National Park, Wyoming, United States - 20060912_MS13 ...
AGGCCCGAGCCGCACCCGCGTATTCTCCGATCATTCGATCGCGGCGAACATCCGCCAGCGTCCTCTTTACGAACGCTCGATGCACCTAGCGTGCGATATGGAACGTGCGCTCGCTCACGCCTTCGATCCGCTCGCTTCCTGTCAAGCACCGACGAGTGAGGGCTCAACTACCTGGCAAGTCGAACCAGAGGGATTTGGCGGCCCACTCATCGAACTGCTGCATCACGTCCTGGTATTCCGTGAGCCACTCCAGTCGCTCCATGGCGAGCGCGCGGACCGCCCCGGCCGACACGCGCAGTATCGCCTCCAGCAAGACCAGCCGCCACACGAGGTCGGGTACTGACTTGCTCGTGGGCGACGGATGGAAGACCCACTCGATACCGAGCACCCGCGCGACCGTGCGGGCACAGGCGCTCTCCACGAGCGGCTCGAGTGCTGCGCGGCTGCCTTCCCAGATTTCGAGAGCCTTCTCCGCGCTTAATAGTGCAGGCAGCCGATCGCCCCATCCGTCCACCAGACCGACGGCGACGCGCAAGAGCTGGGGGAGGACACCGTCGGCTGGGTCGAACGTGTCCGGGTAATGCAACGGATGCCACGACCGCCCGAGCGAATGCGCGCGAACGAGTGTGGCGGTTCGCCGTAGCGCTCGACCCAGGCCAACGACGCCCGTTCGATGAGGAACATCCGCTCGTCGATGCGGCGATCCCACTGCTCGACCGCCGCGATAAAGTCGGTACGCTCCGGCTCGTCGATGAGCAACGGGTGTGGGATGCGCTCGCGGAGCGCCAACAAGGCAGGCCAGGCTTTCGGCTCTTTTGTAACTGGGCGTCCGGCGTACCCGGGCAAAACGGCCCTCCCAGCGGCATCGATCAGCTCGAGCCCCAACGCCCAGTTCCCAATCCAGGCGATCACCTCCTCCGGAACGTCCAGTTCGGTCGGATCCTGTTCCTCGCGTCGCGCCCCGCGGGTCGACGGTGGGTAAGACGTACCGCGGTTCGAGACCGAGCATGCTCGCTCGGGCGACCGCACCTTGCGTCTCCGAAAGCGGCCTCAACTGGTCGATGGTGTCTTGAACGAAGTGAATACCCAAGACTTCTCGGTATAACCCGAACACGTTTCCCCGCGTCAAACCAGTCTGCGGATCGACGAGCGAGGGATCGACCTGCGCGAGCGCGCGACCGAGATCGAGCCGCTTTCCGCTCTGGCGCCATTCGTCGGCTGCTGCGAACAGCTCGGCCAGCATCGTCGGTCGCTCCGAGTCGCCATCGCGCAGCCAGATCCCCATCGCTGCGGCGTACCCCAACTTGGCACCCACGCCGAAATCGCGCATGATGCACTTCTTCCTCACCTCGGCGACAGTCAACCCAATGCCCAGTCTCGGGGACATGCGGGAACACAGGGGTTCCCGTTTCGCGACACGTCTTCGCTATCCAACCGATCGTCCGCTCGTCGCGGCTCTGGTACGCAGAAACCAGCGGCCGACTCTGGTCAACACTCGCAGCGAGCATCGTGTGCCATACTCGGTCGTGCGGGGGAAGCTGCCACCGGTTACGAAGGGATCCTCGCTCGATCGACCGGAGAGGGTAGACGCGATGGAGCAACCGGTCCTGCTCGTCACCCACCATGCTGGGATGGTGACGCTCACGCTCAATCGGCCGACTGTTCGCAACGCACTGGATCTCGCTCTCGCGCGAGCGATCGCGACGACCGCACAGGAGCTCGCCCAGGATGCGAGCCTGCGCCTCGTCGTCTTGCGCGGTACCCCGCCCGCTTTCTGTGCCGGAGCGGACCTGACCGAGCGTTCGAAGATGTCCCCACGCGAACGGACCGCTCACACCGATGCCATCGCCGCCGCGGTCGAGGCGATCGCTGAGCTACCGGTTCCGACGATCGCCGCGATCAGCGGCGCCTGTCTGGCAGGCGGGGCTGAACTCGCCCTCACCTGTGACCTCCGCTTCGCGGATACCACCGCCCGCATCGGCTTCCCGGAAGTGCGCCGCGGCATCTTCCCCGGGGCAGGCGGTGTCCTGCGCCTGCCCCAACTCGTCGGCCGCGGGCGAGCAGCCGATCTCCTCTTTTCCGGCCGAACACTCGATGCGCAGGAAGCGTTCCGCATTGGGCTCATCGACCAGCTCTGCAAGCCGGGTCATCTCGACACCATGCTCGACCACTGGATCACCGAACTCCGGCAAGCGGCTCCCGGCGCAGTGCGCGCGGTCAAAGCTGCTCTCCAGCGGGCACTCACCACCGATGCGGTCACGCTCGCCGATCTCCGGTCCCTCCGCCGCGCTCTCGACGAAAGCCCGGACTACGAGGAAGGACTCCGGGCCTTCGCCGAACGACGCCCACCGAGTTGGGTGACCGGTTAACTCGCTTCGACCGTGAACGTCATCTCGAGGTCATTGACGGATAGGGTGTAGGTTCCTGGCTCCAATTCGCCGAGGTCGACGGTGGTGGCGAATGGCCGCAAGACTTGAGCACAAATGAGACCGCGCGGTCGTTGCCACTCCAGCGTGACGATCACCTTGGCATCGACGAAGGTGACCTCTGGCGGCTCGATCAGTTCACTACAGGCATCAGGCAGTGCCCCTTGGATAGCGACGACGACTCGCCGAGGCTGCTCGTCCCCGCGGCGGACCTCGACCTGCTCGATCATGGCGTAACCGTACTCGTGACTCCCGCTGCCGGGTTCCTCGCGTGCGACCGACTTCCAATCGATCCGCATGCCGTTGACCTCGATGATCCAGCTTTCATCCACCATGGCTCCGAGCGGAATCACCAACGTCTCCTCTCGAGGCACCTGCTCGCACGTCGGATCGGTCCGCCCGATTCCCCACAGTTCGATACGGATGCGCTTTCCTTCCCGCATGTCGACATGATGGAGCTCGGTGCACGCATCGGGCAGTGAGAGATCGATCACGAGCTCGGTTTGGTTCGAGTATGGGGCGTCGCGCAACGTCACGTGCTGGACAAAGATCCCACGTCGCTCCGTTGTCGCTACAGGATCAGCCGTCGGCTCCATCACAGCCGGCGAGCCCGCAGTAGGAGGACCGCCAGTTGCCCCCCGATCGCTCGCGTTCGTCGCTGCTCTGCAAGCAGCCAGTGCGAGGCCAGCGAACAGCATGACGAGGGTGAAGAATGAGCTCACACTCATCGTCCGTCTCGCGTTGGGTCGTCGCATCACAGCCTCCTCTCATGCTCTCGTTAATGAGACGATCGGCATGCCGGGCAAGTTCCCAAAGGGTTGCCGCCTTGGCGACCCGCTAGACTAGGACGGTGAGCGAAAGGAGCAACGGGATGCCGGTGACACTCGCTGGTTACACGGTGGAACCACTCGTCGATGTCGAGGGAGCATTCTTCCCGCTCGCAATCGTTTTCCCCGATGTTCCACTCGAGTCCTGGGAACCGTACCGGGACCGCTTCCCGGACACCTTCTCCCAAGAGGACATGCTCTACACGCGCGTCACCTGCTACCTGATCCGTGGCCATGGCCGCACCGTGCTCGTCGATGCGGGCATCGGTGCCGGTCCCGATCCGCTCTTCGGCCATCAGCGCGGGCGCTTACTCCAGGAATTGGCTCAGCGAGGGCTCGCACCAGGTGATATCGATACGGTCATACTGACGCATTTGCATCCTGACCATATCGGCTGGGCAGCACAGAGCGGCCAGCCGACCTTCCCGCGCGCCCGGTATCTGGTGCACGCTCGAGAACTCGAGACGTTCCAACGTGAAGAAGTGCGCGCTGCCATGCACCAGATCGCACCCGGGTATCTCGACCGTTGTCTCGATCCGCTTCAGCAGGCAGGAATCCCGGCAACGGTGGACGATGACACCGAAATCGCGCCCGGACTCCACCTGACCATTTCGCCCGGCCACACACCCGGGATGATGCGTGTCGTCCTCCGTGGAACGCCAGGCTCGCTCTGGCTCGTCGCTGATACGTTTACGCATCCAGCTCAGGTGACCGAGCCGACCTGGTGTTCCGCGTTCGATATGGACCGGTCGCAAGCGATCGCGACACGTTTCGAGGTGCTCGGTCGAGCCCATGAGGAAGACGCGCTCGTGATGGCGAGTCACTTTCCGACGACCCCCGGTCGGATCCGGCAAGAGAACGATTCGTTCCGCTGGGAGCCGATCAGCGATTAAGACAAACCCTGCAGGAGGGTCGTCAGCACGCTGCTCGCGACGAGGAGTAGAACGAGCACGGCGACGAAGATGATCGTCACGGCCAAAAGCTGGACGAACGCTGCCACATCGGCGGCGAACCAGGCTCGTGCTCGGCGAGTCGGCGCTGGTCGAAATGGACTCGGTGCTGGAGCGATATAGCGCTGGAAGAGGAGGTCTGCCACTGCCCGCTGGCGCAACTGCTCGTCGTAGGCTCGTCGCCGCGCTGGATCGCTCAGCACCGCGTAGGCGGCGTTCAGGAGCTTGGCCCGCTCCTCGGCGATGCGACGTTTGTCGGGATCCCGTATTCGATCAGGGTGACAATGACGGATGAGCTGCCGATAGGCACGCCGGATCTCGTCTCTCGTCGCCGTGACGGGGACCCCCAGAATCTGGTAGTAGTCCATGGTCGGATCGAAATCGCTCACCCCAGTCATCGTCTCTCGCACCGCTCGGCTGAGCGACCCTCCAATTCTAGCGCTCCGCGCGCCCCGCCCGCTCCCATATCACTTCCTCCCTCTCGGTGCGAAACAGGTTCCTTTGTCTTCCCTTCGGTCACGCTGCGCGAGCCAGAGAGCCGTACAGGACAACTGTCCACCCTCCCGACCGGAACCGTTCAGGTTGTGTCGAGGCGGAAGCTGGGAGACAATGACCCACGGGGTGTCGCGGTGACCGCTGGTTGGCGTGCCCGTGTCGAGCGAAGATGGCTGGTTGGCATCGACCGGATCGGTGCTGGCGCTGTCGTGCTCTCCGCTCTCGGTTTCGGTACGCTGGCCACCCTCACCAAGCTGGCCTACGGTGCGGGTGTTCCTGTCCCGACTCTGATCGCCTGGCGATTCGGCATCGCTGCGCTGCTCGTGATCATGGCGCTCCCGCTCGAGCAGTGGCGTCGCGGGCAGCTCTTCGGGCGCCAGCCGTGGACCGACCGTCGGCGCTTGGCCACGGCAGCGGCCGTCGCTTGTTTCGTCGGTAACACCATCTTGTACCTCGTCGCACTACAACGCGTCTCGATCGCCACGGCAGCGATCCTGTTCTACGTCTATCCGCTGGTGGTCCTTGCTCTCCGGCTCGTTGGTTGGCGAGAGGTGCCCACGCGGCGCCAGCTCGCCGCGCTCCTGGCTGGCTTCAGCGGCGTCACGCTCACACTCGGCTGGCGCTGGCACACCATCGACCTGACCGGTTCGCTTCTCATGCTCGCTTCGGCATCACTCTATGCCGCTTACATCGTCTTCGGCCACCGTGGTTTCCGCGACGCGTCACCGACCTTGGCGACTGCCTGCACCTTTTCGGCAACAGCGGTCGTCGCGTTGGCGCTCCTCTCCGTCGAGCGTGCTCCGCTCCTCATCAACCGTTCGGCACTGCTCCCAGTGCTCGGCATCGTGGTGCTCGCCACCGTGCTCCCCGTTCAGCTTTTCCTGATCGGCACGCTCCGCTTGGGACCGACCCCAGCGGCGATTCTCGGCACGTTGGAACCGGTCGCCTCGGTCTTCGTCGCGATGATGGTGCTCAGCGAGCAGCTGACGCTGGTGCAGCTCGTTGGTGGGCTGCTGGTGCTGACTGCGGCTGCGGTGATCAGTGGACAAGGAGGGAAACCGTGACCGACTGGGGGATCGATTGGAATGCGCTTCAGGACGAAGTCACTCGCCACTTGCAAGCATTGATCCGCTTCGAGACGGTCAATCCGCCCGGCAACGAGACCCCGCTCGCCGAGTATCTCGCGGGGGTACTCAAGCGCGAGGGGATAGCCGCCGAGGTCGTCGAAAGTGCACCCGGTCGGGGCAACCTGTTCGCCCGCCTCCGCGGTCGGGGGCACGGTCGCCCGCTCCTGCTCATGGCCCACAGCGATGTCGTCAGCGTGGAGCGCGATAAGTGGACACGTGACCCGTTCGGTGGGGAACTGGTCGACGGGAGAGTCTGGGGACGAGGTGCCGTCGACACCAAGGGGCTGGTGGCTTGCGAACTGGGCGTGATACTGACGATTCAGCGCCTGGGGCTCCCGCTGGAGCGGGACCTCATTTTCGCTGTCTTCGCCGACGAGGAAGCCGGCGGTCAGTACGGGGCGTGCTGGATGTGGGAGCATCGGCGCGACCTGATCGACGCCGAGTTTGCGATCAACGAAGGGGGCGGTATGGCGCTCACCCTCGGTGGCCAGCGCTTCTATCTCTGCCAGACCGGCGAGAAGGGCGCAGCACGCTTGCGCCTGACGGCACGCGGCCAGCCAGGACACGCCTCTATGCCGATCCCCGACACTGCGATGCAGCATGCCGCTCGAGCTATCCTGACCCTCTCGACGCATACCTTCCCGACTGTCCTCACGCCAACCGTCACCCGCTTTCTGCACGAGATCGGTCGCGCCCTGGGCGGCTCAGTCCGTCAGCAGATCGAGTCAGCACTCGCCGATCCGACATGGGAACGACTGGCTGCCTTGCCGCTCGGCCCGGGCGAGCGCCGTCTCCTCTACGCGATGACCCGCAATACTGCTGTCCCGACCATCGTGCGCGGTGGTCACCGCATCAATGTCATCCCCTCCGAAGTCGTGGTCGAGGTCGATGGACGAATTCTCCCCGGCCAAGAACCCGAAGCGTTTGCCGCCGAAGTCCAGCGACTCGTGGGCCCGCACGTCGAGATCGAATTGACGACGCGCGGTCGAGGACTGGAGGCAGATCCTGATTCCCCACTCTTCCGCACGATCTCTGAGACGATGGCCGAGCTCGACCCAGGTGCGCGGGTGGTTCCCTACTTGATCCCTGGGGGAACCGATGCCAAGTGCCTGCCCGGGATCACGGTGTACGGTTTCATGCCGATGCGAGATCATCCTGAGGAGTTCGAGCTGGCGCATGCCCACGACGAGCGCATTTCCGTTTCCACGCTCGGCTTTGCCACCCGTGCGCTCTTCGAAATCGTCACACGTTTCTGCGCACCCCGAGCCAGGAGCCGGTAATGCCCCTGCTCGTTCTCTTCGATATCGACGGCACGCTGTTGCGCGCCGGGGATCCCCTCCACGCCCAAGCCATGCGCGAAGCGCTGCACGAGATCGTCGGTGAACCCGTTCCGCTCGACGGTATTCCGCTGGCCGGTATGTTGGACCGGCAGATCGCACGCTTGGCCTTGCTCCGGCACGGTTTGGACGAAACGGCCATTTCCGAACTCCTCCCACGGATCATGGAACGGACCGGGGCGCTCTACGCTACCCGTCTCCGTCCCGGGGAGCGCGAGGACTGGGTGCTGCCCGGCGTGCAACCGCTTCTCCTCCAGCTCGCTGCTCGGGGGCATCTTACCGGCGTCCTCACCGGCAATGTCGAACTGGTGGCTCGTGCCAAACTCGCTGCTGCTGGTTTGGCTGAGCACCTCCCCTTCGGTGCCTATGGCGACCAGGCCGACGAGCGCCATCAGCTCGTCGCACTGGCACGCGCGACCGTCCGTGAACGGTATCGGCTGGTCATCCCACCCGAGCAGACGATCCTCGTCGGCGACACGCCACGCGACATCACGGCGGCCCAGGCGAGCGGAGTGCGGATTCTCGCCGTCGCGACCGGCCGCTTCGGCGTGGCAGAACTGGCCGCCTGCCTGGCCGATGCCGTTCTGCCCGATCTGGCTGACACGGCGGCGGTGCTCCGAATCCTGGAGGCACTCGCTGGCGCGCATCCGCAGTGAGACGAGTTCAGCCCTCCACGCCGGGCTCACCACGAGGAGGACGGGGAGCGACGACTGCCCAGCCGTCCCAATCAAGCGGCACTCTTCGCCATGCGACGAGTCACCCGGATCCGGAGACCGTCACGCTATGCGCCGCGCCTCACCAGAAAACGGTGATAGCAGTGCCGCATCGCTCACGAGACGCGCGCCATAGTCCTTCCCGCCCGACCAGTATCCGAGTTTCGCCGCCGCTTGCGAGCCGGAGACGCAAACGGGTATCGTCGTGCATGAGACTCGATCGGAGGGAGGGAGCGAGATGGCGGAAACGCATCCGTTTCGATTGCACCCCGACGAAGTCGCGCCCCGCGCCCGCGAGTATTTCACCGATCAGCTCGGCATTCCTTTGGTGCGAGACATGGCTGGGTACATGCGTTTCGAGGATGTTCACGGGTTCGTCGAGCTCGACATCCGCGGCAATGCCAATAACCAGTCACGCGTGACGTTCCAGTACCAGGGGTACGAGCGCGAAGTTCACGAATTCCGGCGTCTGCTCGCCGAGCAAGCGCAAGAGGAAACCCGCCAAGGGGAGTGACCAGCGAACCGGGGAACAGATCGCCCCGTCGCCCCCACTTCGAGGTTGCGGTTGGAGGCCAGGAGACCGTGTTTCCGATCGGCGACGACAATAGCGGAAGGCAGAGCTTCCCGATCGTCAACACCATCCTGATCGCGCTCAACGTCCTCGTCTTTCTCTATCAGCTGCTCTTGCTGGCCCAATCGTCTTTCGCCCTGGAGAACTTCGTCTTCAAGTACGGCGCGATCCCTTACGAACTCACACGTGGGGTGGATGTTCCGCCGACTGTTGGCTTTCCCATCTACCTCACGATTTTCTCCTCGATGTTCTTGCACGGAGGGTTCGCTCACCTGATCGGGAACATGTGGTACCTCTACATCTTTGGTGACAATGTCGAGGACTCGATGGGACATTTCCGGTACCTGATCTTCTATCTCCTCGGCGGCATCGCAGCCGCCTGGGCCCAAACGTTACTGGACCCAGCCTCGCGGATTCCGATGATCGGTGCGTCGGGTGCCATCTCTGCCGTCATGGGAGCTTATCTCGTCCTCTATCCCGGCGGGCTCATCCGTACCGTCGCCTTCTTCGGTTTCATTCCGTTCTTCTTCTATCTCCCCGCACTCATCCTCATCAGTCTCTGGTTCGTTTTCCAGTTCTTTGCCGGCATCGCCTCGCTCGGTGTCCTGACCGCACCGACTGGTGGCGTCGCCTACTGGGCACACATCGGCGGGTTCGTCGCCGGACTTGTCTTGGTCTGGTTCTTCCGGGATCCCGAGCGGGTCGAGCGCCAGCGTCTCGCCCGTCGGGCACACCGCGCCTTCCAGCGACTGGAGCGTGGCTGGTGAGATCCGCATCAGACGCGCATGCGCTCGTGTTCGAGAAGCCAGGCCCTGCAATGCAGGCCACCGGCATCACCGGTCGGTTTGCCGCTCTGCCCGACGACGCGGTGACGAGGAATCGCGATCAGCAAGGGATCCGCAGTACCGCCACACCGACTGCCCGAACTGCACGTGGGCACCCGCGTCGCTGAGCGAGCGCGGAGGAGGTCACGGTCTTCCCGTACGGGATCGCAGCCACGAGTCACCGATCATGGCGCTGGAAGGCGTACCGAGCGGGTCCAAATCTAGTGCGATGTCCCGCCGCGTCCCAGCCACGTACTCCTCGCGTTGCTCGCTCACCAGCGGCAGGTACGCCGCATCCGCAACGAATCGGAGAGCGTGCGCTCGGTCTCCAGACGAGCATGGAGTGAGTCGTGCCCGGACTCGCGCACGGTCCTCATCCGGCAGCACCACCGCCAGGAAACCACGTTCCCAGCCGTAGACGTCGAAGTGCCCGCTCGGCGCGCGGAGTTCGCTGGTACGACGAGCGCACGCTCTCGCTCGCACTCCCTTTTTTGTCAATGATGGTGGGAATGCAAGTGATCCAACTCGGAGAGGGCATCGACCGGCGTCCGCACCGCGAGCCAGGCTGCGAAACCGGTGGTGAGCGGGACGGCCGCAATGAGCCCGAGGCTGCCGACCAGCGTTTGAACCACCTCCTGCGCGATGATCTCCCGGTTGAGAACCCCGAGGAGCGGTTCGTCGAGCTGGCTGAACAAGAGGAGAAGGGGCAAAGCGGCACCGGCATAGGCCAGTACCAAGGTATTGACCGTCGCGGCGATATGATCGCGTCCGACCCGCACCCCGGCAGCGAAGAGTTCCCAGCCGCTCCAGAAGGGGTTCGCTCGCCGCAGCTCGAAGACCAATGAACTCTGCGAAACCGTGATATCGTCGAGTACCCCGAGAGCACCCACCAGCATACCAGCGAGCAGCAGGCCCCGCGGATTCATCGCGCGGTCCCCGAGCACCACCTGGAGAAAACTGGCCTCTTCGTCGGCCAAGCCGGTCAACCCAGCTGCCGCAACGAAGAGTGCGGCCAGCACACCAGTGAAGATCAGACTCAGACTGGTCCCGGCCAGGGCGGCCAGTGCCATGCGGCCGAAGCCATGCGTCACCACCAGCGTCACGGCGAAGACGACAAAGGAGACAATGATCGCGACCGCGACCGGCGGGTACCCGCGCAGGATGAGCGGAATCAGGACCCAGACCAGCATCACGAACGTGAAGACGAGACCGAGGAGCGCCCGAAGCCCCTTCCAACGTCCCAGCGCGACGATCGCTCCCGCGAAGAGAACGGCCAGCACAGCGAGCGGCGTCGTCCGATCGCGATCGAGCAACGTATAGGCCTGTCTGCCGTCCGGCCCGGTCGACACCGACAGGAAAATCCGGTCACCCGGTACGAAGCGCTGGCCCGCCGTGTTGAGGTCACGCACGCCGATGGAAACCTCGACTGTCCGTCCCTTTTCCGGTTCACTGGTGAGCTCCACCAGCAAGCGTTGGTACGGCTGGGTCACCGGCCCGACCTGGGTGACACCCTCCTCGAGGACGCTGAGCACCCGTGCGCTGACCGTATGCGTCTGCGTTTGGCGCGCTGGTTCTTGTGCAGTGACACTCTGCGCAGCGGCGACCAGCACCGAGACTGCCACGGTGACCAGAACGAACCGAACCAGCACCCGTTTGCTCACTCGTACCGGAGCGCTTCGACGATCGACACCCGTGAGGCCTGACGGGCCGGAGCGTACGCCATGAGCAGTGCGATACCGAGCGCCAGGCCAGCGAAGAGCGCGAGCTGCCCCCACGGGATGACCAGCGAGAACTGTTCGAACCTGCCCGCCAGATCCTCCTGACCCGTCACCACGTTGCGCGCCAAGAAGACGCCCAATGCCGTTCCGCCGGCGATACCCGCGCTGGTCACCAGCGCCGATTCGAGCAGGAAGCCGAGTGCGACCATCGTACGCCGGTAACCGATCGCCCGCAACGCACCGATCTGATGCCGTCGCTCGATCACGGCTCGATACGAGACGACGCCCAACGCAGCGATCCCGACAACCAGCCCGAGTGCCATGAAGCCCTGGATGATGCGAATGAATCCGCGAATGATTCCTGTTGCCCGACCGATCAGGTCAGCAGTCGCTTCTGCCTGCGCGCCGTAGGGGAGCAGGGCTGCTTCCACCGCGCGCGCGAACGACCGCGCGTCTGCGGCGTCGGTCAGCCGCACGTAATAGTCGACGGTCGTCGGACGCCCGAAGATCGTGCTCACCACCTGCTCGGCGACAAAGACTCCCGGCAACGAGGAGACGCGGCCATCGATCACGCCGATCACGCGCACCGTCCCGGACTGCCCACTCGTATTGTCGCGAATCTCCAGCTCGAGCGGCCGGAACCCCTCGCGCAACTCCGGAAGATAGAGGTTCGCTGGGTCACCACCACGCTGCTGGAGCACGTTGGCATCGACGATCGCGAGAGAGGGGTCACGCGCGACGGCCTCCCACGCCTCTCGGTCCGTCGCATAGTCGGGGCTGCGCAGTTGCAGCGGAGCCTCGACCACACTGGCAAAATCGCCATCGATCCCACGAACTGAATACCGTGCCCACTCCTTCTCGGTGCCGGCGACGCGCACGCTGGCTCTCGTCCAGGGCACGCTCATGGTGCCACCCGAGGCCACGATCGCCGAAACGTCCACCCCACCTTCCTTCAGCACTCCCTCGAGATCCGGTATCGCTTGACCACCGACGACCGTGATTTCCACGTCCCAACCGGCGCTCGCCAGCGGACCGGCGAAAAGGGCCACGACATTGGCATAGATGGTCGACATGACGACGAGCGCGAAGAGGATGAGACTGAACATCGCGACGGTCAGGCCGGTCCGCCCGCGCGCGGCCATCGGATAGGCAATGGCGATGCGGACAGCCGGCAACCAGCGGCGGAACGCTCGCCCGAGCCTGCCGACGAGACCGACGGCGACTTCGATGTTCCACACCAGGAACACGGTCAGCGCCGCGACCATCATGAGACCGGAGAGGACGAACATTACGAAGCCGCTGCTCATCGGCCCGAAGAGACGCTCGTGCCAACGATCCGGCAACAGCCAGTAGGCCAGGACGATGAGCGAGGCCACACTGTAGAGCGGCCGGGCAGGCACTCCGAACCGGCGCAAGACCGCCGCTGCACTGAGCGGCAAGAGCGAAACACCCAGCGCGAACCAGGCGAGACTCTCTTCACGCAGCCCGAGCCAGGTGAGCCCCCCACCGAGGAGCAGGCCAGCCAAGCCAGCGATGAGCCAGCGCCGGCTGGCCCGCGGGAGTCGCGGTTCGGGCAAATCGCGAATCGCAGTGACGATATTGAGGCGGCTCACTCGCCAGGCAGCGATGACCACCGTCACGAACGTCACCACGACACCCAACAGATACGCGAGGACGAGATCACGCGGTCGCCAGGAGGGCTCGATGGTGAAAAACTCACCGACCAGCTGACCCATGAAGCCAGCGATCGTGAACGCGACGGCAACGCCAGCAACCGCACCCACCGCCGCCGCGACGAGGTTGTAACCCATGCCTTCGAGCGCGAAGAGGGCGACCAGGTGCCAGCGTTTCATCCCCAGCGCCCGCATCGTACCCATCTCGGTCTTCCGCTCGGCTGCGAGCAGCGCAAAAATCAGGAAAATTAGCAAGATACCCGCCGCCACCGAGAAGAGCCCCGTCAAGAGGAACAGGTTCGTGAAGGTCTCGCCAGCTCGCTCCGCCTGCTCGACAGCTCGCTGCTTGACAGCGACAGCACGATACGGTGTCCCCTCCAGTGCCGCATTCACGGCATCGGTCACCGCCTGGCTATCGGCCAGGCCACCGCGATTGTTCAACGCCACGAAACTGACCCGATCGGCCAGTCCGAGCAGCTCCTGGACCCGGGCGAGCGAGACCGTGAGTCCTCCAGCGTCACCGACATTGAGCGTCCCGGTAAAGAAGCTGTCAGGCGCGACCGCTGCGACACGCAGCTCGACGGGGCGGCCCTGGATGACGACCTGCAAGCGATCCCCGACTTCGGCATCCAGGCGCTTGGCCGCCTCCTGCCCGAGGACGACCTCGTCATCCCCCAGAGTTCCGAGGTCGATCGCGCGACCGTCGCGATCGGTCAGGCCGCCGACCTGGGCTAGTCGCTCCAGTGGAACGCCGATCAAGTTCAAGGCTGGCTCGCTCTGCTTGGTTCGCAAATCGATCACGGCCACCGGCTGCCACAGCACAGGAATGACGGCACGCAGCCGCGGCTCGCTCGCTTGCAGTGCATCCAACCGGTCGACCAATTCGCTCGGCAGGTACACCCCAGGCTGTGGTCCAGCGAAGCGGGCATCACCGCTCACCTGCACCACGAGTTCGTCTGCCGGGCCCGCCAGCCGCAGCACTTGCCCGGTGATGCTGTTCTGCAAAGTCGTCCCGGTAGTTAGCGATGCGGAAAAGATGAGCGTGCTGAGCATCAAACCGATGACGATCAACGCGGTCTGGATCGGCCGACGCGGGATGTTGCGCAGAGCCATCCGGCCCAGCACGGGACGCCAGATCCAGAGGCCGAGCGTGAGCGCCAGGATCACGCTGAAGGCAACGAGGAGGATGCGCAACACGAGTGCCAGGGACACTCCAAAAATCTCGTTCATCGTCGCTCACTCCCCGCCAGCAGCTGCGCGAAGGGAAGCGAGTCCATCGTCGATGATCAACCCATCGCGCATCTGGATCACGCGGTCACACATCGACCCGATCCGCGGATCATGGGTCACGATGACGAAGGTCTGGCCATTCTCGCGGTTCAGCCGGCGCAGCAACGCCATGACCTCGTCAGCCGTCTCCGTGTCCAAGTTCCCGGTTGGCTCATCGGCCCAGATGATATCCGGCTGGTTGACCAGGGCACGAGCGATCGCCACCCGCTGCTGCTGGCCTCCCGATAGCTCAGCCGGCTTATGCCCAGCCCGGTCAGCCAAACCTACTTGCTCGAGCACTGCCCACGCGCGCCGTCTCGCCTCGCTCGGCCGTATACCCGCCAAAAGCGCGGGAAGTTCGACGTTCTCCAAGGCACTTAAGACCGGAATGAGATTGAACAGCTGGAAAACGAAACCCATATGACGAGCGCGGAATTCCGATCGGACATCGTCCGGTAGGCGCGCGAGCTCTTTCCCCGCGATCAGAATCATCCCCTCGCCGATCGTATCGAGGCCAGAAAGACAGTTGAGGAGTGTCGTCTTCCCGCTTCCGGAGGGCCCCATGATCGCGACCATTTCGCCTCGGTACACGGTCAGCGAAACGCCACGCAATGCCGGAACCTTCACGCGTCCCGTGTCGTAGATCTTCACGACGTTCGTTGCCTCGACGATCGGAGTTCGCTCCTGTTCTCGAGTGGTGCCCATCGTTCTCGCTACAGTCTCCACGACCTAACCCCCTTCACCGGGATCACCTCTCCCGCAACGGATCGATGGTACCACGGTCGATCGGAATTCCGCCGATCCGGCCACAGTCAACTGCGATCATACTCTGACACCCCAGCGGAGGCAATCGCTGACCTATCTCGATCATTGGAGACGCGACGTAAACAGACGGTAAACGAGTGGAGCAGGTCATGCGCCAGGAGAGTCACGCGCCGCGATGTGCTGGTCACTCGCGGTCAAGCGCGAACGAGCCCAAATGAACCGACCGTCACGATGCTCCTCGTTCAGGTGGCAGTAGACTGTCGAAGAGCCTCGGCCTGCTCGACGACTGCGTCGAGCGGCTGATCGAGCGCCTCCCAGGGAATCACGATCGGCGTGCCATGCCGCTGGATCAGTTCCTCCGCTGCTTTCCGGCGCTCGGGATCGAGATCCGCGATGAAGCGCTGTGGCCGCTAGACCTGGACGACGAGATAGCGCCGGGTACCCACGGACTTCGCTTCGATCCGGCGTATGCTCTGCCACGGCACCCTTCCCTTCCAGCACGAACCGGCGATCCGCCATTGTTGAGCCCCTCCTCATCGATTTCCAGGACAGGAGTTCGATCCAACGCGATCAACGTCGAAACGACTGTCACGAGATCGAGAAAGACTGCCATCGAGACCGCGAAGAGGCGCTCCAGCCAGGATCCGGCATGCCAAGCGAACCAGACCGCTGCCACGAAGAACGCGAAAGCGAGCGTCGCGATGAGCAGGCCGCGGAGCCGACTGCGGCGCACGATCAGCGTTCGGTCGGATCGGGTTCGTTCCCGTCCCATGCGTCCACCACCAGCAACCGCTTTCCCAGTCGGAGAGTCACGCCTGGCGGGCATTCGTGCAAGTGGCGGACCGTAAACCGAGTGCCGTCAAGCGACTCTCCTGGCTGCCAGCGCCGGGTGCTACCTGGCCAGATTTCCGCTCCGCCTCGACTCTAAGGTATCCTGGCGCCGGAGGGTCGATCGAGTGAGCGAGGGGCAGAAGGATGCGCGAGCGGATCGCCGAGGTACTGACGGAACTGATGGCGCTCCCCGGACCGACTGGTCGGGAGGAGCCAGTTCTGGCGTGGCTAGAACGTGCTTGGGCCCCGCACGTCAAGCGACTCTGGCGCAGTCGGATCGGCAACCTGCTCGCCTACGTCGGTGGCGCTGGTCCTCGGCTTCTGCTCACTGCGCATGCCGACGAGTTGAGCTTCGTAGTTCGGTCGATCGATTCGTTCGGCTTGTTGTGGCTGACGACGGGGCAAGTGCGTGGGGAGCCACAGGAACGATTTCCCGTCGGCCAACCGGCGCTCGTGCTCGGTCGCGATGTGGCGATCGAGGGGATGTTCGTCCTAGCCACTGGCCATGTCGTGCCCGAAGAGCGGCGAAGCAAGCCGGTGACCTTCGCTGACTTGTTCGTCGATATTGGTGCCGACTCCAAGCAGGAAGTATTGGAGCGCGGCATCACGGTCGGTTCGAGCGTCGTCTGGAACCCGCCGACTCGTCGCCTCGGATCGCGCCTCTATGGGAAAGCGATCGATGACCGGGTGGGGCTCGCCCTTTTGACCCTGCTCGTTCGCCAGATCGACGCAGAGCAGCTCGATTGCGCGCTCTACCTCGCCGCTACCGTGCAGGAAGACGGGCTCCTCGGAGCCAGCTCGCTCCGAGCTGACCTGGACGTCGACTGGGCTATCGCGCTCGATGTCGGGCTCGTCGGCGACCTGCCGACCATCGGCGAGCAGTGGATGCCGGCAACGCTCGGTGGCGGACCACAACTCGTGCACAAGGATGCGGCCACCCATTACGACCAGCGTTTGCTCTGGCGGCTCGCTGACCTTGCCGATCGCAATGGGTTACCGGTCCAGCACGTCGTCTTCGATCGTTACGGCAGTGACGGGGCCGCCCTCATCCGCCAGGGAATCCCGACCGCGCTGGTTGCGGTCGGGGCTCGCCACACGCATGCTCCCTTCGAGGCTGTCGATCTCGCTGACGTCGAAGCGACGCTCCACTTGCTCGAGCATGTCGTCTACGAAGGGCCCACTGACCAGTGACGTCCTCTCGGGCTAGGGCACGAGCGCCTCGCCGCCATCTACCCGGATCACATTGCCGGTGATCCACCCGAGCCCCGGTGCGCTGAGCGCGCGGATCGCTCGCGCGACGTCCTCCGGGCTCGTCAGTCGTCCGCTCGGGTTGCGCCGCTCGGCTTCGCGCAACATCTCCTCCGCACCGGGAATCTTGGCCTGTGCCGGGGTAGGTGTCACGCCGGCCTGGATGGCATTCACCGCGATCCCGTAGCGGGCGAGTTCCACAGCGAGCTGGCGGGCATGGGCCTCGAGCGCCGCCTTGGCAGCGGAGACCGGACCGTACCCGCGCCAGACGCGCGTCGATCCCTCGCTGGTCATGGCATAGATCCGGGCATGCGGCGCGAAGAGACCGGCATGGAACAGATCCTGTGTCCAGTACACCAAGCTGTTCGCCATGACATCGAGCGTCATTTCCAATTGCTTTTGTGTCACCTCTTGAGCGGCGTCCTCGTCGATGTACGGCCGCAGCGTACCGAAGGCGAGCGAATGCATCAGCACTCGCACGCGCGCGCCGCGCTCCCGAAGAGCCGAAGCGACCTGTCGCCGGGTTTCCGCATCGGCCGCATTGGCGTTGACGAACAGGGCCTCGACTCCTGCAGCCTCGATGTCGGCCTTGACTGCCTCTGCCATCGGCAAAGTCGCTCGGCGATCCAAATGCACGCCGCAGATGTGCATTCCCGCCCGAGCGAGCTCGCGGGCAGTCGCTGCACCAAATCCACTGGATGCGCCCAGGATAACTGCCCAGTATCCTGTGAACCCCTCGTTCCCCATCGTGCCCTTCCCATTCCCACCACGTCGCTCGACTCGGCTGCAGTATCCGCAGCCGAAGCAGTGCCGTCAACTCACCGGTTGCGTGGCTGCGACCCGCCCTTCCGGGACGAAGCGCACGCGCACCACGGTCCCACCGCGTGCACCGGATCTCATCTCCAGATCTCCGCGGAGATCCACTTCCACCAGCGTTCGGGCGATTTGCAAGCCGAGCCCTCGTCCCCGTAGTGGGTCGAAATCGGATGGCAGGCCACGGCCATCGTCCTCGACCTCGAGGAGCGCACGATCACCCTCGCGCTGAATGCGGACGACCAGATGCCCAGGACCATCCGCGAAGCCGTGCCGGACCGCATTCGTCACGAATTCGTTCAAGAGCAGCGCCAGCACGGTGGTCTGGCGCGAGGAAACCGTCACCTCCTCCCCCTCGATGCTCCACCCGACAGCCAGCTCGTCTCCATACAGGGAGTGGACGGCTTGGGTCACGACGATGCGTGCGAGTTCGGTGAGCGAAACTTCCGGCAGCTCGCGGCCACTCAGGAGATCGTGCACAACTGTCAAACTCCGGATCCGGCTCACCGCATCTTGCAGCACGGCACGCGCTTCGGGCCCGGCACGACGCGCTTGGAGCGAGAGCAGCGCCGCTACCGTCTGCAGGTTGTTGCGCACGCGATGATGCAGCTCGCGCAGAAGCGCCGACGCTCGTGTCAGGCCTCGCCGTGCTTCTTCGTAGAGGTCAGCATTCTCGATCGCGATCGCTGCCGTATCGGTGAAGGCATGGAGCAGTCCGGTTTGGATTGGCCTCGGCCTTCCCGCGGAGTAGACCAGGCAGAGTGCACCGACCGCCCGTCGACCGGTGATCATGGGCAGCGCATAGAGAGCGAGCTGCTCGGCGAGCGGGTCGCGCCAGACTGCAGCGCCGCTATCGAGCACTTCCTGGACGACCTGACGAAAGACCGTTTCCAAGCCCTCAGTGAGCCGGGTCGCCAGTTCCACCGGCGCAGCCCGCAAGAGTTCGAGTTCGCCACCCGCGGCACGCGACTGTCGGAAGATCGCCACCCCGCGAGCGCCCGACAACTCGAGCGCGCGATCCGCGATCGTCCCCAAAAGTTCATCGAGATCGAGCGTCGAAGCGACTGCGCGCCAGAGCTGCTGCAAGAGCTCGAGTTGCTCGATCCGACGGCGCAGTTCGGCATCCGTCTCCTGGTACAGCAGCGCGTTCTCGATCGCGATGGCGATTTCCCCAGCAGCCGTTTCCAGGAAATCGATCTCCTCGGGCCAGAACTCACGCGGTTCCAGCGTCAGCACGTTGAGAACGCCGAGCAACCTTCCCGGCTGACGAGCGATGAGCGGGACGGAGACCTGGCTGGCGAACGGTCGATCGTCCACGTGCGGATAATCGACATAGGCTGGATGACGCGGCGCATCGAAGGCGATCTGCAGCCGGCGCGTAAGCGCTGCCTGACCGGTGATACCGACCCCGAGCGGCAGCGTGAACCCGCCAGGACGGTCCGGTGCCACGCCATCGACCGCGCGCAAGGTTAAGGTGCCAGAGGACTCGTCATAGAGGAAAACACCGCAGGAATCGACGCGCATCGTCTCGCGCAAAACCCGCGTGACGGTCGAGAGCATCTCGTCGAGGTCGAGACTGCTCGTCGCCGCACGGGTGATCCAATGCAGTGCCTGCAGGCGGCCGACGGGACCAGCCAGGACGCGTCGACTCGGATCGACTGGCGCTTTGAGAAGTTCAGCTAACGTTTCCCATTCGTTATCCAGCATCCTGCTCGTCTCCACCGATCGAGTTCTTTTCCATGGTACAATCCGGGGCGCGAGCGCGTCAGAACGCGAACGGACGAGGATCATGAGCCTCGACGGCCAGCACAACGCCCACGTCACCGACCACGTCAGCGACAACGCGTTCCTCGGTGTCGTGACCGACGGCCGATTCAGTCAGGGACTCCGCGTCCGGCTCCTCGACCCGGCCGCCGTCGAGCGTTTGCGCGTGGGTAGTTTCGTCGTCATCGAGGGAATCGAGCGCCGCTACTTCGGAATGATCACCGATCTCTCGCTCGACACGACCGATGCCGCCTTGCTGGCTGATCCACCGATCCGCTCCCCCTTTCTCAGTCGCATCGTGCGCGGGACACACGCCTATGCCACCGCCGAGATTCGGCCCTCGCTCGTTCTCGAGCCGGAAAGCGACCAGCCACAACCCGCCCGCAGCATTCCGCCCCACTTCGCACGCTTGCGTCAGGCCACGGCGGACGATTTCGCGCTCGTGTTCGGCCAGGAGGACAGTACGCACTTCGCGCTCGGCACACCACCAGCGATGGAGATCCCGGTCCCGCTCGACTTGGCCGAGCTGGTCAAGCGCTCAAATGGCGTCTTCGGGCAGAGCGGTAGCGGCAAGAGCGTGCTGACTCGCCTACTCCTCGTTGGCCTCGTCCTGGCCGACCAGGTTTCGATCTTGCTCTTCGACATGCACAACGAATATGCTCGCGCCCCGACTGATCAGCCCGAACTAGTCGGCTTGCTCGAGCTCTTCGGACCATCGCGGGTCCAGATCTACACGCTCGACGATCGGACGGAGCGGAGTGCGAGCGCCCGCACGATCCAGATCGGCCTCGATCAGATCGAACCGGATGACATCGAACTCTTGGCGGAGGAGCTCAATCTCAACCCGACCTTCGCCACGGTCGCGCATCACCTGCGGGCACGCTACGGGCCGCAGTGGATCCGCCAGACCTTGGAATTCGATACCGAAGCAGTCAAAGAGTTCTGCGCAAGCACTGGTGTCGCTGAAGCCTCGGTCAATGCCTTGCGAGCCAAACTGGATCGCTTGGCCAAACGGCCCTATAACTGCGAGACACTCGATACGTCCGTCATCGACGAGATCATCGGCAAGCTGCAGCGGGGTACCCATATCATCGTCCAGTTCGGTCGCTGCGACTCGTTCCTCGACTACATGCTGGTCGCCAACCTGCTCACTCGCCGGATTCACGATCGCTACACCGAAGATGTTCTCGAGGCACAGCAAGCGGGTGGGCAAAGCAACCTGCGGCCACTGGTCATCGTCCTCGAAGAAGCGCACAAGTTCCTCACCCCCGAAGCTGCTCGGCAGTCGATCTTCGGCACCATCGCGCGGGAAATGCGCAAGTATCGCGTTACCTTGCTCATCGTCGATCAGCGTCCCTCCAGCATCGATCGCGAGATCCTCTCCCAGCTGGGCACCAAGGTGATCGGGCCGCTCAGCGACCAGCACGATATCGAGGCTGTCTTGACCGGCGTCGCCGACCGTTCCGGCCTCCGCAGCCTCCTCGCCAATCTCAGTCCACGCCAGGAATGCGTCATCGTCGGACACGCGGTGCGCATGCCGGTCGCCATCCGCACCCGACAGTATCGACGCGAGGAGATCCTCGCGTTGGTTCGCGGTTGGGGAAAGACGATGGACGACGAGCGCCATCTGCGGCTGCTCCTCGGCCAGTGACGTGAAGGAAGAGACGATGCTTCGCCTGATCCACTTCGCTGATCTGCATCTGGGCGTCGAGACGCACGGGCAGTTCCGTCCGGATCTCGGCCATAGCTCCCGCATCCAGGACTTTCTCGACGCCTTCGATCAGATCATCGATGCGGCGATCGAGGAGCGGTTCGATGCCGTCCTTTTCGCCGGCGATGCGTACAAGCACGCCGAGCCGAGCCCGACCCTTCAGCGCCGCTTTGCCGAGCGCATCCAGCGCCTCCTCGCTGCGGGAATCCCGATCGTGCTCCTCGTCGGAAACCATGACCGGCCACGCAGCGTGGCGCGTTCGACACCGATCGATATCTACGCTGCACTGCGTCTACCCGGCGTCATCGTCGCCAACCGGCCGGAGCGGTTCACCATCGCGACCCCCAGCGGCCCGCTCCAGGTTGTCGCCCTGCCCTGGATACCCCCCCGTCTCCTGCTGGCCGACGATGCGCTTCGCGAGGCCGGCACTCCGGAATTGGAGCGTCGCTACAAGGAAGTCATCGCGTCTGCGCTGGCTCCCCTCCTCGCTGCACTCGACGCAGCGACCCCGGCGGTTTTCCTCGGTCACCTCTCGATGGAAGGCGGACGCTTCGGGAGCGAACGCAGCGTGATCCTCGGTAACGACCCGCTCTTCGGACTCGACGAGCTCGGGTTGAACAGCGCTCCCATCGATTACGTCGCGCTCGGCCATCTCCATTCGCATCAAGTGCTCCACGAGCGGCCACCCCTGGTGTATGCCGGCAGCGTCGAGCGGATCGATTTTGGAGAGGAGCGCGAGGACAAAGGCTACGTCGCGGTCCGGATCGCCGCTGGACCATACCCGCGCGACGTCAGCTGGGAGTTTCGGCCGCTCCGTACCCGCCCGATGCGCACATTCCGTCTCGACATTCTGACCGACACACCGATGGACGAGATCCGCCGCGCACTCGAGCGGCACACGACGCTGATCCCGGAGGCGATCGTCCGCGTCACCATCACCACGACCCCAGAGCGCGCGGCAGCCATTCGTCCCCTCGAGGTGCGGCGCTGGCTCAGCGAGTTGGGCGCCGCACACGTCGCCGGTATCACGGTACAGACCGAACGCGTCGCGCGTCCCCGCGTCGAACTCGAACGGTCCTCCCGTCACGATCCGGTGAGCCTCTTGGAGCGCTGGGTCAACCTGCATCGTCTTTCGGACCAACTCGCCAAATCCGTCATCCAGCGCGGCCGGGAAATCATCGAGCGCGTCGAGAGTCGCAGCTCGGAGCCGCGCTGAAGCGCTCTAGAGATACGTCCGGAACCAGCGCAACTCGTGCTCGAGGTGCTCGAGCCGGTGACGTGGCCGGCCGCTTCGAGTCAGGTTGTGACCTTCACCCGGGAAGCGGACGAGTTCGACCGTGCGCCCCAAGCGGCGCAGCCAGGTGAAGAGTTGCTCAGCCTGCGCGATCGGGCAGCGCCAGTCTTCCTCAGCGTGCAGGAGCAGAAGCGGCGTGCGGATATTCGGCGCGTAGGTGAGCGGAGAAAGACGGCGGTACCGCTCCGGATCGTCCCACGGGGTCGCACCGATTTCCCATTCGCTGAAGTAGACGCCGATATCGCTCGTCCCATACATACTCACGAGTTCAGAAACGCATCGCATGGAGACCGCCGCGCGGAAACGGTCGGTATGGCCGATGATCCAGTTCGTCATGTACCCGCCATACGAGCCGCCGCAGACGCCGAGACGCTCCGGGTCCGCCCACCCTTGGGCGAGGACCGCGTCGACGACCGCCATGAGGTCGGGCATATCGGCCTCGCCCCAGGCTCCGCGCGTGCACGCCAGAAACGTCTCTCCGTACCCCTGACTCCCCCGCGGGTTCGCGTAGACCACTCCGTACCCTTCCGCCGCGAGAACCTGAAACTCGTGACAATAGGCCCACCCGTACATTCCGTGCGGCCCGCCATGGATCGACAAGACGAGTGGCACCCGCTCACCGCCAGCGTTCGCAGGCCGGAGAACCCACGCATGGATGGGACGCCCGTCGACCGGGCTCGACACCCACATTTCCTCCGGGCCGAGGATTTCGACCTCCTCTTTCCAGGCCGCGTTGGGATCGGCCAGGCATCGGCTCGAGCTCCCGTCTGCCGCCATCAGCCAAACCGAT
>Ga0308405_1000466_pt1 | contig 23094 bp, 10 predicted proteins | sample HotsprSampleMS13_FD_203473 | JGI IMG/M metagenome (GOLD analysis project Ga0308405, IMG submission 203473) | Hot spring phototrophic mat microbial communities from Mushroom Spring, Yellowstone National Park, Wyoming, United States - 20060912_MS13 ...
CACCTTTATCATCAGATGCTAAAACTTTAATACTTACAACTCCTTTAACAACTGAACCAGCAGCAGGCGTTGAAAACATAACAGTAGGTGGTGTATCTGATATTTCTGAAACAGGTTTTGCAAAATACGCAGTTGTGATCAAAGTACCAGCCCAGTAATCAACACCTCTCTCTGTTGCTACATAATCATCCCATCTATCTGAAAAATTAGTATGTGATTTAGGACCGCCAATAGTAGCACCAGTAAGTTCTGTAGCAGGATAAGATGGCAATTCTGGGACATTTTCACCATCAGGGTTTGCAGCTCTATGGTGAGGATGTTGTGGATATCTTGTAAGCCAACCATCTTGTTGATTACCAATTATAAAACTCATACCAAACTGGTTTCTTCCAAGAAACCAGTTCATTTGATCTTTTGCAACTTTTAATGAATTTGGATTAGGTTGACCTTTTTTTAATGACAAGTCATAAGACATACATGCAGTCGCAGCAACACCCATCATATATCTACAAGTTCCCCAACCATAATCCCATTTCCTGCCATAAATATCAGCTTGAGGTGCTGACTGGAACACATCTCGTTCTAACCATTCTAAACATTCATCCTTAGTAAAAATTTTTGTATCAACCTCGCTCGGCGCGTTGTCTACAGTTGATGCATAAGGATAATAATCATATAAAACAAATGCAAAAACATTTGGGAAACTTAAAACATAATATGAACAAAACTGCCATTTATTTTCTTTTGCCATCCAGTATTGTGCTTCTTGAAGATAATAAGGATCACCAGTGGCTTTATAAAGTTCAACTGCTGCTAATGCCATATCGTCATCAGCTCTGTTATCTGACTGATAATATCCTTTCCCACCAGTGTTTCTACCACTAACACCATATAAATTTTTACCTATAGTATACACAACTTTTGCTGCGTCTAAACATCTGTTTGCATATTCTATATCAAACTTATAGTATGCAGTTGCCATCATTGCTAACGCTGCTGAGAACCTTCCTGCAAGGTCTGAACCAATATCAGACCATGTTTCTCTTGGTTGTCCACCACGAGATTGTGGAAAATTGTCCTGATATTCTGGTTTGTTCCACCAGGTATGATCATCATCACCATCACCTGCTTGGTAGTACAATCTATTTTGTTGTATTAACCCATCTTCTACTGATGCATCATATAAATTTAACATATAATCTGTCACAACTTTTACTTCGTTTAATACATCTGGTATACCATCAGGTTTTGGATTATAGTATGTTCCATCATAGCTCATACTGTATACATCTGCAAACCTATCAGGCCATGCGTTGTATGCAAACAATAATGCACATGCTGCATAAAACACTGTATTACCAAACTTTACATGGTCTACACAGTCATGCCAACCACCAGCAAGTGTACCTTCTTTAGCAGTTCCTCTTATTACACCATCTTTAGTATGGCAATGATCATGTATCCAAGAATCATAAGGACCACACCTGTTTGCACCATATACTCTTAATGTATAATATAAAACTTTGTTATATAAATCTCTTTTTATTTCAAATTTATATAAACTTTCGTTACCAACTTTTATGTAATAAACACCTTCCCGGTTTAATTGAGAAAAGTCTGCAAGATATAATGTCTCTCAAGTACCAGAATTTGTCCCGAGTTGTGTCAAAGTACCACTATAAACAACTTCGTTTGTGTTATAATCCCTTACTTCAAAATTCCCAGATAAACCCGAAACTACTGCTGTTTTGTAACCATCTTCAGTAAGATAACCAGCTTGGTTTAATCTTATAACAGGCGCTCCTGGTATTGCTGCTGAGTTTATAAAATATGCATCAACAAACAAACTTAATATAATAAACCACATCTTCTTCATAGATCTTTTCCTCCTTATGATAGTACTAATTTTTTTATTATAGACAAAAAAATAAAAAATTTATTATTTTTTGCTACTGAAAAACAGAGAAGTTCAAAATATAAAATACTTTATATTCTGTAAATTTGCACGAATCTATTCTGCTACAGAAACATACATAGCAGAAATTGTAAAAGTTTGAAAATATATCCTACATTACTTCCCAAAAATCCGTAACAAACAAAGGTTTATGACACAAACATAACGGAGGGGGAGGGATTTGAACCCCCGTTCCCGATATAATCAGGAAACTCCGTTTCGAGCGGAGCCGTTTCAACCACTCACGCACCCCTCCAAGTACGGATTAATGAGTTGATGGGTTAATGTGTTTATGAGTTATTTAAAAATATCAATATAATTTTTTTATTTCAACATCAGGATAGTAGTGTTTTATTACATTTACATAATTTTCCCCTTGTTTTGCAAGATTTGATACACCACTTTGACACATACCAACACCATGTCCCCACCCTGCTCCAAAAAAATAAAATTCGTCAGTATTTTTGTTATATTCAAGGATAAAAGATGATGATCTTAATGGTCCTAATGGAACTATATTTCTTATCAAATGTTCTTTTGACAAAACAACTTTTTTCTTGCTACCTATAATTTTTATTTTCTCTATATAAAAATTAACATCACGAGAAATAATTTGTATATCTTTTAATTTACCAATTTTATATTTTTCATCAAGATATTTTTCTAACAAACTTTTTTCAACAACACGAACCCATCTTGAAAAACCAGGATGTACATATTCTGAAGGTCCACACCAAAGTTTTGGTGGAGAAAGATACCAATAATAAGTATTGTCTACATTATAATTTTCTTCAACAATATCAGATATTAAATTTTCTTTTCTCCAATATCTTTTTGTTAACCCACCACAATTAGCATGAAAAAACAGGTCTACTAAACTACTATTGTTAACAACAACTTCGCCTATTGTAGAATTTACTGCTTCTATAGTTTCTTTAGCTTCTTTTTTTACACCGCTATAGACCTGACAATGTTGACCTCTACATATATCAAAGTATCTATGTATTTTCGTTTTTTTACGATATAATGCAACAGTTCTTGCAACAACAGCTTGTGTTTTAAGTGCTTCTGAAGGTTTATCTTTACCAATTTCTTCTGCTACAACACTATAAAGATATTCATCAAGCTTAACTCTGTTTATAACAACAATTTGATCTTTTAAATGTTTAACTACAAGTTCTCCACGATACTCGTTATTCTGTGGAAAATTGTTTTTAAACCATTTGTATTCTGAAACAAAGATTGTATCTTTTTCTTTCAAAGGTTTAATTATCAGATATTTCGCAGATATTCTTGTTTCTTTGTTAAGATATGGTGATATAATACAAAGTTTACCCAATTTTGTTCTATAAACAATAGTCCAAAGATTTTTTTCTCCACCTTCACAAAATAGTATTTTTTTGTTTTTATCATCATAAACTTCAAAATTGTTTGATACAAAAAATTTTATACAATCTATTTTCATCAAAGTCCCGTTATCTTTCGTTGAGATACCGACATCAATTAGTGGTGAATTAGAAATTATTTCAAAATTTTCTATTTCTGTAAATTTTTTCTCAACATTGTTATTAGTTTTATTTCTAAAATAATCTATAAGATAATCATAAATCTTTAATGTTTCTTTATCTGGTTTAAAATAAGTTATAATACGAGAATGTTTCAATGCTTGTTCATATTCTTTTATTTTGAAACAAATTTGAGATAAATATTTTCTTGCTTCATGAAACTGAGAATCATTTTTTACACATTGTTCAAAACATTCTTTTGCATGAACATAATCTTGTTCTTTAAAATAATACTTTCCTAATCTATAATTTACAAGTTGGTTCGCTGGATAACACGATTTTAACAATTCGTAATAAACTTTAGCATGTTCTAAATCGTTTTTATCTATATAATACTCAAACAAAGTAAGGTTTTTTATTATATTATCTTTTTCTTCAAACTCTGTTTCAGAAAAAGAAGATATTGAAACAAGTTTTTTTGCAAGATAATTTGTTCGTAAATCAAAAATATTATCAACAGCAAAACTTAGTTCAATAACAAAAAATATATAAAAATATATAAAAACAAGTTTCATATATTTGTAAAATTTTTTTGGTAAGGTTAGATTCTTTTGTTTATTATTTATTCAAATATGTCTTTACTGTAACAATACAAATGTGGAGCTCCTTCTAAAGAGAACCATAAAAATTTGTCATCTACAAAAAATGCTGATATTTGTTTACCAATAACAAAACTTAGTTTGAACGATTGTTTTATTTCTTTATACCATTTAAGTTGATACAAAACATAATTACTATCTAACATCCACAATTCATTTTTATATGATGAAACATAAATTATATCTTTTACAAAATATGGTATTGTTTCAACAATTTTGTTCAATTCTTTTGTATAAACAATAATTTGTGAATTTTTGTTATCAAAAATTAAAATATAGTTTTTATATACAGCAATTGTAAGTGGTTCTGTATCAGAAATATCTAAAACTTTTATCACAGTAGGTTTACCATTAACCATAAGATATTTATACACTTTTTTATTCCATGCATCTAAGACATACAAAGTTTCGTTATCTAGACATAAAGATGTTGGGACTATATTTTCTTTATCAACTTTATATGATGACAAAATTGACAAAGTTTCTTTATCTATTTTATAAAACACAATTTCTTGTGATAACCAACTACTTAAAACTAATTTGTTATTAAACTTGTTTATTGACGATATTGTTTCAAGTTTTGTAGTATAAACTTTTTGTATAGGAACTTTTTGTTGTCTTACAAAATTTTTGTAACATAAAATAGCCAGAGGAATAATTATAATCAATGAACCTACATACAACAATACAGATTTTATTATTTTTTGTCTATACAACTTTTGTTCAGATTCTTCAGACGATTGAACTACAGCAACAGATGGTTGTAAAGATGAAATCAGTGTAGATGCAGCATGTACTTGTTCATTATCTTTTCTTAAACTAAGTTTTATCAACAATTCATTAAGATTTCTTTGTGCTTCAAGATATCTCGGGTTAAGCCGTAACGCTTTCTCAAACTCTATCCTTGCTTCTTCAAAAAATCCTTTTTTAGCTAATGCTTTACCTAAAGAATTATGTACATCAGCATAGTCAGCACCAAGTTCTATTGCTTTTTTGTATTCTTCAATAGCAATATCAAGTTCGCCAGTTGCTTCAAACACACGACCACGATAATAATGTCGTATTGCTTCTGTTGAAAGTCCTTCTCTTGACATAGTTTTATTTACCCTCTGATGAAAACTCTATTGTTACAGTAGTTCCTTTATGAACTAAAGAATCTATTCTAATTTTTGCATCAAACATTGTTAATATCCATTTTACTTTAAACAATCCTATACCATAATGTCCTTGTTCAAACTTTGTTGTAAAAAATAAATTAAACAATTTTGATTGTAAATGTTCTGGTATACCACAACCATTATCTTCTACTGTTAAAGTTGGTATATTATCAATTTTTTGAACACGAACAATAATTTTACTTCCACTACATGGTGGATAAAACGCTTCTATCGCATTTTCTACAATTTCAGAGATACAATCAACTAAAAGTTGAAATTCTGCTACAACATATATTTCTTCTGAAGCAAATTCTTGAACAAATTCTATGTTTTTATTAACAAACTCTGACTGAAATTTTGATACTGCAGTTGAAACTATTGATTTTAATAAAACTTTTTGCAGATTAACTGATGGCGGTAATTTTAATCGTTCTGCAGATGAAGAAATTATGTTTCTTACTTTAAACATTTCTTGTTGGACAACATAAAGTTTTTTATTCACAGGATGGACATTTACATCTTCTTTCACAAGTTCAAACGCTTCTTGTATAATACCTAATGGTGTTCTAAAATATTTTAAACATTCTTTCATTATTTCTGATATTAAACTTAAATGAGATAACACATATTGTATTCTATCCTGTTGTATAATTCTCGCTGTTTCTTCTGTTTGAATAGTCATTTGATGAATTTTATTTCTTAATTCTCTGTTTTCAGATTCAAGTTCTGCAATTTTTTTTACCAAATCTAACAACGATTTGTCTTGTTGTGTTGACAAAGATGTAACACGTGCAATCTGTTGTTCTTGGACATATTTAAGTTGTTGATATTTTTCCATCATATCATCTATTTCTTTTTGCAACTTTTGTATAATTTTTTCTTTTTCTTGAATAATTGTTTCATACCCTTTTGTGATAGTGTCAAGCAACATATTTTGTATTTCAGAAAACATTGATGGTGAAACCATCCCAGAAGTTGATTCAGGTTGAGGTTTCATATTAAGTATCTGTGTAGAAGTACCATTTTTTTTCTGTTGTATTTCTTCAGTTAGTTTACGTATACGTTCACGAATAGTTTCTATCCTTTGTTTTTCTTGTTCTGCAAGTTTGTCTAAATCTTTCATAATTATATTAGTGATTCGTTGTTCATAGTAGCTGCAGAGCGTCAAGCTCTGCTTTGGTATTGTCTAATCCCGCAACTTGCGGGACAGGTCCCGCAGATTGGGGAGCACTGAAAAACCCACTTTTTTTGTCATTGCGAGCGACCCCCGATTTAATCGGGGGGAGCGCGGCAATCCCGCAGATTGCGGGACTCCTCGCAATGATAAAGAAAAAAAATCAGTGTCGGGACTAGAAAGTCCCTCCTACTTGGCTTTTGTCATTGCGAGCCCGTCAGGGCGTGGCAATTCCGCAAAATGCGGGATTGCTTCATCGCTACGCTCCTCATCCCGCCAAAGCGCGGGAACATTTTAGTAGCATGATCGCTTTTTTCAGTAGTTCCAACTTGCAGGATTCGTGCTAAAAAATAGAATTGCACGGTCAAAGACCGTGCCTACATAACTTTCATAATCATATTTATTATGGTATTTCAAGTACACTGCCAGGTGTTAACTGCCCTCTTATAATTTTATCTTTGTTTGCTTCATAAATTTTACGCCATTGTGATGCATCACCATAGTATTTCTCAGCAAGTTTCGGTAATGTATCTCCAACGACTACAGTATGATATCGTTTAACAGGTTTAGTAGCAGTCGGTGTTGTAGTAGTTGGTGGAGATACAACAGCTGGTGGTTTAGGTTTTTCTTCAACTTTTTTTGTTTCAACTTCTTTAAGTTTTTGTTCAAGTTCTTGCAGTTTTTTTAACAAAATTTCTTCTGTTGTTAACTGCTGAGTTTGTTCTGTTTCTGTAGTTGTCTGTGGTTTTACTTCTTCAACTTTAGGTTTTTCAGATGATATAACAACAGATTTTTTAATTTGTTCAATTTGTTGTTCAAGTTGTTGTTTTTCTAAAAGTAACTTTTCATATTCTTTCTTTGACACTTTTTCTTCTTCAACAGGTTGTGGTATAAATTTATATCCTAAAGAAACATATTGTGAACCACCAGTATCAATTTTACTTGTCGGTGATAAACTGTAGCCATAAACTAAAGAAACTTGTGCTGTTTTTATTTCAAAGCCAGCTAAAATTTTGTTATATTCTCTACTACCATATTCTATTGACAATGTAGGGACAAATTTTATTTTGTTGTTAAAAAACAAAAACTCGTATTCTGTAGTTAACCCAAAAATATAGTCAGTCAATACTGAAAATTCTGTTTTTAACTCTGGCATAATATTAAGTTTTTTATATTTATACTTATAACCAAAATTTAATTTTAATGGTAAAACATCAGTTGTGTTTATAGCAGTATTTGGTTGGTTCAAATTTTCAACAACTAAACTTAAAACATTGTTTGTATCCAAACTATATTTTGCAGCTAAATTTAAAGAAAAATAGCCAACAGAATTACCACTTTTGAACACTAGGTTTTGTTTTATATAATCATCTAAACTATACTCTTCTTTTGTATAAACAAGTTTTATACCCAAACTTAATTTTTCTATATAAGGTTTTAACTCATGGCCATAGGAAATAAAGAACATATCTTTTACATACCAATCTTTGATACCAAACTGAACATATCCCAACCCTACCCCACCACCAAAAATTTCTCTTGTAAAACATATGTTGTTATTAACAAATTTTGTCTCATCAGTCAATTTTGGATATAACATATTATATGTCAAACATACTTCAGGCGATTTCACAATATCTAACATTGCTGGATTTAAAAACACAGCTTCTTGTGTTCTTTCTTTTACAACATTATCAAACATAAGTTGGTAATCACTATAAATATACAAAGTATTGAACAAAAATAATAGTTTTAACAAAATTTTAATTTTTTTCATAAAAATTATTTTGCAACAATAATCGTTCCAGTAAAAACTTTTTCCCCAACTTTAATTTTATAAATATAAATCCCTTTGGGGACAAGTTCGCCATTGTCTAATCTTCCATCCCAAACAAGTTCGTTGTTCTCAAGTTTCATTTTCCCTATATAACGTAAATTTATATCATATATCTCACCTTCAGGTGTATACATAGTAGGATTGTTTATTACAAAATGTATTTTGTTATCCACTTGTTCTGCAGGAGTAAAAATTTTTTTTGGATATATCTGTAAAATCTCAATATTTTTGCTTGGATAAACTAATCGTAGAGTATATTCTCCAGTATTTGTTGTATTAAAAGATATTACTTTTTTTTGAACATCAACTTGCGAGTTTACAAACAAGTATTCAATATTGTTATAATAAAACATACTGGGTTGTAAATTTTGGTTGTTTTGTATCGCATCTTCAGGTAAAGAAATTTCAACTACAACAGGTTTTTTAAACTTATATTGTGGGAGCGGTTTGCCATCTTTCTTTACAACCAAGTTGTATTTACTTACCACATTAAATCTTTCTTGTTCAACTTCAACAACTTTTTGTGTACTAATTGATACTTCGTACCCTAAGGACAATATCTCTTGGTCTACATCTTTTGATAACAAAATTTTGCCAACAGGTTCTAATACAATTTTACTTCCTAAATTATATGATGTAACAATATCAGATGGTTCACTTTCAACCCCACCTATTGTCACAACTTTTATCAAATAATAATATGTTGAATAATAAATCCCGTCTGATAAAAATGTAATAGATGATGGTATAAATTTATATACATTTTTGTTATTAACATTTTCTAAAAGTTGCTCATAACTTTCCGCACGGTATATATTATAACCTAAAATATCATCTGCTTGTTTCCCGTCAGTATATTTATCAACTTTTTCCCAATAAATATTAAACAGCCAAGGTTGAAACACATCTATATTATATCCTGTAATCTGTGGAGTTTTAGGAATGTTATCAGGGAAAACAAAGAAATATCCTGTTGTAACACCACCTAAGATATTTTCGTCATCAACAGGTGTTATTGTGAAATAATAAGTTAATGCTTGAGGTAAACTTGTTTGTATTTGATAGTAGTCAGTTGTTGTTGAAACTTGCTCAACTAACTTACTATCTTTCAACGAATATATCTTAACTTCATATCTTGTTATATACGAACTTGGTTCAGGATGTACTGAAGGATACCATTTTAGTAAAGGTTTCCGTTGGTAAACAACACCTGTTGAAGAAATTATTTCAACTGATGAAGGTTTAAAATATGGAACATAAAACTGGCCAAGATTACTCTCACTCCATAGACCACGATTGTCATACGCACGAATTTTAAAATAATAAGTTGTATTCATTAAAAGTTTATATGATGGTGTAAAACTTGTAGTATCTTTAGACAAAACAACTATTGTTGAAACAGAAACAGCAAAATTTTTATCAGTTGAAAACTTTAGTTCGTATTTATCAATTTCGTCATCAACATCGTATGTTTGTTCCCACACAAAAGTTGGTTTTCTTGTAGTGACAGTACCTGTTGGAGAAATAATGTTAAATGGTTGAGGTGGGTCATTTATTGAATCAACAAAAAAGTAATATACTGTAGACATTTTTTGTCCTTTTAAATTTTCTGCTTGTATATACCAGAAATATGTTGTATTTTCTTTCAAAGTATTTGTTGAATAGTATACATACTGTGCTTGAGTATAAATTTTGTACGGACCTGAAGAAATTTGTATTATTTCATATCCAAGTGTGTCCATTGGTGCTAAATGAAGTTTATAATTTACAGGTTTCCACCATTCAGTTTTGTTAGCAGCAGTCCATTTAAGTTGCAATGGTTGGTTTACAGAAACAAAAGTGTAACTTGACCCTGGTGAAACTAAAAATATATCATCTAGTTCTTCAGTAGTTAAATCTACAATAAAAGAATATGAAGAAATACTTTTTGTGTAGTTTCCTTTTATGTCATACGCTTCAACCCACCATTGATACAAAGTATTTTCTGTAAGAATTGACAAATCTAAGTTATAATTTATTGTATTACTTCCATAGACAACTATATATGTAGAAATTCCAACAACATAGTTTGGAAGAGTAGATATACATATTTTGTAATACGAAACATAATCTTTTGGATCATTATCTTTTGATAATTGCCAAGTTAATAAAACATTTTGTTGTGTTATAACACCAGAAGTAATATTTATATCAAAACTTGTTGGTGATTCTTCAACACTATTTGTCCAAAAAGAATGTATAGTAGAAGTTGTGAAACCGCCAAAATGGTCCTCTGCTATCACACGCCAAAAATACTGTTTGTTTTCTTCAAAACCCCACGGAGATAAAATTTCAATAACACTTCCTTTTTGAGATGGATATTTAAACTCACCTGAAGATTCATAATATACAAAATTAGAATCTGATGAATACTGAATTGTATAGTAAATATCATCACCGTCAGGATCTGCTTCATTGTAGAATTTAAATGTTGGCCTTATAGTTTGAACAATATCATCATTTATAGGTGAATATAAATTAAACTCGTTAGGTGCAAAATTTTCTGTCCTAAAATAAAATGTAGTGTATGGTGTTTGATAGTTACCAAATTTGTCATATGCTTTAACATACCAATAATAAGTTGTCCTCGGGTTCAAATCAAAATCTATTGCTAAATATGTTGTAGGAGAATATAACTCAAATTTGTAAACAAAATTTTGGTGGCTACTTATAACAACTACATAACTTGAAACAACAGGGTCGTAATTGTCCGGATCATAAACTTGTTCCCAATAAAATGTAGGTCTGTAAGTGTTTATACCTGATGCAGGGACAACTACTGTTGTAGTACCTGGAGATATTAAATTAAACTTGTATGGTTTTTGGTTTGAGATACAAAAACTTCCTGTTGATAATGCAAACCCGTATGGTTTTGTATACCATGGTTGTGAAGTTGACGGGTTCACAGCAAAATCCCATTCCTTTTTACCCCAACAATGTACCTGCCAATAATAAGTTACACCGGGAGATAATTTTAGATTAGTAAACATCACTGACGCTGTTGTTATTTCAACATTTGACAACCATTTATTTATTTTCCACAATGGTGATGGTAATGTGTACCATTCATCTTGTGTTGTTGGAACAACAGTTGTTATGTTTAAGAAATAATGTTTTAATGAATCAAACGGGTCAGGATCGTATGGTTTTGTCCATGAGAACAAAATTGGTCCTTCAAGAGATGAGGGATTTATTATTCCAGTAGGAGATACTACATCATATCCTGTTGGTGGCTCTGATGTAAAATCTATGATAAACACCATTGCAGCTGATGCTGTTGAAGGAGAAACAGTTTCTTTTATGTCATGAGCAATACCACCTCCACTATTGGGACCGCTATAAACATACGATGCATCTCTTGCAGAAATACGATAATAATATGTCATATTTTCAATAACTGGTAGATCAACTACATTACTTCCACCAACTCCAGGCTCTATTCCCGGAGGTACAACAACTATTGATGTAGACAAGAACATGGAAGGCGTCCCCTGCCCAGTTCTCCAATGTGTTGCATCTTCAGCAAAAAATGGTTCTGGAGCATAAGGAGCAGTTGCGGAACATATAAAAATTACATATTCACCAATATACTCATATTTTATTCCTTCATATGGATCTAAATAATCTGGGTCAGGGTCAGTTGTAGACTGCCAAGATAGAATTATTGGTGTAGAAGAAACTATATAATAAGTGGTATCACCAACAATATAAGTTCTCATCACAGGCGATGACACAGGATAAACTTCAAACTCATTTGGTGGTTCACCTCTTTGGTTTATCCAGAAGAAACCAACAGGAGTTTGTGTTGATTTTTGTGGATAACCAAACGGTGCACCTGAATCATATGCTACAACATACCAGTACAACTTTTGGTTTTCAAAAGGTAAAAGTTGTAATGAATCTGGGGTTGAATCTTGGTTCATTACAAAATACGATGTAGCTAACAATCCATCTGCAGGTGCTTGAACATATATTGAAAAATTTGGGTCTGTAGAAATAAACAACTCGTATCCTACAACAAAATCGTAAGGGTCGTTCTCATACGCGTCTTTCCAATCAAAAGTTATAGAAAACGTTTTCGTATGCCATACAGTTGTTGGTGAAATCAAAGGATTTGTTGGGAACAAAGGTGCTGAATTTTGTGAGTTAACAACAAACTTAAACGGCACAGTTGTTGACGATACACTTTCAGAATCGTATACACTTAAAGTCCACCAATATGTAGTATCTTCAGAAAGGTTTGATATAGTAATAGATGTTCTTACAATACTATAAGAACTTATGATAGGAATACCGAGATTGCCTGCAACTAAATATGTTGCAATTTGTATCGTGTATGAAGAAACATAATCACCATAGTTTGAGTCAAATTCGTCTGAATATCCAGCATACCACCCCGCAGCAGTCCAGTCAAGAATAACAGTTGTTGATGAAACAATAGTAGCAGTTGAGTTTCTGACAGGGTCGTATACAAAATGGTTTGACGAAGATACACACTGTGGTGGCGAGTTAAACGGTTTTACAAAAGGTGAACTTGAAGAAACTGAAGACCACTGATTTTTTTCATCTGAAACTTTTATTGCAAAATAGTACGATGTATTGTTAACGAGTCCAGTAATAACAGTTGATGATGATAACAAAGGATAAATTACAACATTTGTTAATTTAAAAACTTCTGTTGCTGAAGACCACAAGGATTCATCAGTTATAGGTTGGTCATTTCTATATCTTATACTATAACTTCCTGTATAAGATGAAGTATTGTATATAAAACCATCTTCGTATGAATCTTCATATGGAAATATCCAGGAAAGTTTTACATGTTTGAACCCACAAGAAATAACAGAAATAGAAGTTATCTGTTTTGGTGGTGAAACATCTACTTGTGCCCAAACTGTAACTCCGTCAGAAATTTCTGAAACTAACCCTAAATCATCTTCTGCCCATAAACGGAAATAATATGTAACTCCTCCAGATAAACCAGTCACAGTAAAACCAGCTGGCCATTGGTACGACGGATATGTATGTGTAGAAATTTTTATTTGTGCATCAGCAGTTGACCAGTTTAAGGAAAACTCGTCAGTAGAGTATTGTATGTACCAAAAACCAGATAACACACCTGGTGGTGAAAAACCATAGTCATCTCCGCCTTTAAATTGGAGATAAACTTCACCTTCATGTACACCTTGAGTAAAATCATAAATACTTACATATGGTTCCCATAATGTCATCCATCCTGTTGCAACATTTGATATTTCTGACAATATTTCATCAGTCCCAGAAGAAATCCAGATTACAAAATAAAATGTTGTTTCTTTATCTAAATTGTTTGATTTAACAAAATTATCAAGTCCTGTTAAAACATAAACTTGTTCCTCATAAAGATAAACAGGACCTGTAGAAAAAACAACTTGTGCAGCAGAAGTTGACCATGAAACTTCTGGAAATGTTGAGTATTGAATGTAGTATTTACTGTTTTCAGGAAGTGAGTTAGGTCCTGGATATATCCATGAAAGTTGTATCGCTCCTTCAGAAATTGTACTTAATCCTGAAGTTGCAATAAGTGTAGATATGCTATCAGGTCCATTTTGTTGAGGAAAGATATTAGAAACAAACAAAAAAATTATTGTTAAAATTAGATACATTTTTAAACTATAAAATTTTTTAATTTTTAAAAAACTAAATTTTTTATTTATCGGGACTAGAAAGTCCCTCCTACATATATAGTTTACGCCTCAACTTCATCTACCGTTCTACTATTTTATTGTTTTTTACAAAATTTTTAATAATAATTTCAATACACAACTTTATTTCTTCAACTGTTTTAATATATACACTTTCAGGTTGATTAATAGGATCCAGTATTTCTGAATTAGTAAAAAATCCAGCATATTCTTTTAACAAAAATGTTTTACTAAAATATTCAGCAAAATTTTCTTTTATAAACTCAAGATGTGTTTTATCCATCACCAAAACTATATTTGCTGTTTTTAAAAGTTCTTCATTTATTTTTGTAGGTATATGTGTTGATAAATCTTTTTCTTTTATACCATACAACTCAAAAAATTTATACATACATTTTGGTATTTTAAAACTTTCTTGAGCAATGATACCACATGATTTTACTTCTACATCTTCAACACCATATTTTGCTAACAAATGTTTTGTATATCCTTCAGCGAAAACACTACGAAAAACATTCCCACTGCATACATACAGTATTGTTTTAGATGGTTCAGATGAAATATTCTTATCTTCTGACACATATTCATATTCTTGTTCAGTTTCACTTAATTTTTTGTCCTGTCTACTAAACAAATTTTTAATTTTTATCATTTTTGTAAATGGAACTATAAAAAATATAAAATATATACTCCAAAGATACACACCAAACTTTGTATAAAAAGTATTTTTATGATAAAAATTAGTGTTGTAGACAAAATATCCTCCTTCAAATAAGTTTGTTTTCAACAACACTTTCCCTGAAGGTGAAATCACACCTGAGATACCAGTATTTGCAGCACGGAATAAAAAACATCTGTTTTCTACTGCACGAAAAATGTTGAATATAAAATGTTGATATGGGGCTGATGTGTTTAAAAACCATGCATCGTTCGTGATATTAACTAAAAATTTAGCACCTGAACTAACAAACTTGGCCACAAGTTCCGGAAAAATACTTTCATAACATATTAAAACAGAAAATTTTGTTTGTTCATCTAAATTAAAAACAGTATATTTTTCCCCTTTTGTAAACTCGCCAAGGTCGTTAACAGTTTTTATAAATTTACTTAACAAATTTCGTAAAGGGACATATTCGCCAAACGGTACAAGATGTATCTTATCATAAATTTTTTTAACCTCAAGTATTTGTTTTTCATATGTCAACAGCACAGCAGAATTATAATAATAGTTATAAAACTTTCCCATACGAACAGTACCAACCAAATGGTAAGAACATAAATTTATATTTGTAAACTTTACAAGATTTGTTATCCAATCATATAAAACTTTATCTTCAAACAACCACCCAGGGACAGAACTTTCAGGCCAGATAAACAATACTTTTTTGGTTTCATTTTTATTTTTGTTAAAAATTTTATAATAACTTTCTACAACAATAGAACTATATTTTTGCATTATTTCAAACTTATATTTTTCATCCCATTTTTTATATTGGTCAATATTACCTTGTAGTAAAACTATGCTTAAGCTATTCCCAGTTTTTTCTTGTATCTGTTTTTCAACAACCTTTATTTTATTTATCCCATAGAAATATAACAATAAATATAACACTACTATACTAACAACATTTTTCATTACTAAACCAATAGAAGTTTTGTTAACTATAACATCTGAAATTTTAACAGCAATAAATATGTTTACAAAAACTATTATAAAACTTATTCCGTAAACACCAAAGCATTCAGCAACCTGTATTATAGGAAGATTATCATATTGTGAATAACCCAACAAAATCCACGGGAATCCGCTAAATAATACACTTCTTAGATATTCAAGTAAAACCCATAAACTTGACAATGAGATAATTATAAAAACACTAAACTTATTAAAAACTTGTTTATAAAGATATAAGAATAAACAAAATATAAAAATAAAAATACTGCAATATATTGACAAAAATAATACAGATATAACACCGAATATCCAATGTTCACCTGCTACAACAAATGTAGGGACTATCCAATACAACACTCCACAATATGCAATAATTCCTGTAACAAAACTTAAAACAAAAACTTTTTTTATATTATTTTGTGGTAAGAAAATAACTGAAAGTATTAAAGGTGTAAGTGAAAACCAAACAAAAATTTTAGACCCAAATTTAGGGAATGAAAAAAACAATAAAATACCACTTAATACTGCAAGCAAAACCTGGTAGTAAAAAATTTTTTTAAATTTTTTCTCAAAATTAAACATTTATTCGTTTTTAAATTTCTAAAACTTTTTAGTACAACTTTTAACTTATATCTTTTCCGCAACATTTTTTATATTTTTTCCCACTACCACATGGACATGGCTCATTTCGTCCAACTTTACCAATTTTAACTTTTTGTGGTTTCTGAGTTAAAATTGTTGAAGAATCAGGTTTTATAGAACTCTCTCTTTGCATACTATTGTTAATATTTCCTTGTGAAGATTGTTTTTGAGCATAAACTAAAGGTTGTAATTTATAGATATATTCTACAGTTTGTTCTCTTATTCTTGCTTGCATTCTTAAAAACAAATTATAACTTTCTTTTTTATATTCTATTAACGGATCTTTCTGTCCATATGCTCTTAATCCGACACTACGTCGTAAATGGTCAAGTTCATACAAATGTTCTCTCCATGCTGTATCTAACATATGTAACAAAACTATTTTTTGTAGTTGTAAAAAAACTTCTTCAGTAAGTTCTTGTTTACGTTTCTCATATTTTTCTTTTGCAATATTTAAAAGTATATTTTTAATTTTATCTTTTGTTAACAAATTAATTTCTTCTTCAGTAAAATTTAGTGTGGTATCAAAAATACGGCTACACCATAAGTTTAAAGTTGTTAGTTTCCATTCTTCAGGATATTTTGTGTTACAATAGAGTTCTATTTTTTCATCAATAGATTCTTCAATCATTTGCATTATACGTTCTTGTAAATCTTTTCCTTCAAGTATTATTTCTCTTAAAGAATACACTGCTTCTCTTTGTTTATTCATTACATCATCATATTCAAGCACTTGTTTTCTTATATCATAATTAGTACTTTCAACACGTCTTTGTGCACGTTCAATAGATTTTGTTATCCACGGATGTTGTATATTTTCACCTTCTTTCATACCTAATTTAAGCATAATGTCTGACATACGAACTCCACCAAATAACCTCATAAGTTCATCTTCTAATGAAACATAAAACCTTGATTCGCCAGGATCACCTTGACGGCCACTTCTTCCTCTGAGTTGGTCATCAATACGACGTGCTTCATGTCGTTCTGTTCCCAAAACATACAACCCGCCAAGTTTTACAACATCATGATATTCTTTGTTATGCATAAATTCAACATTACAGTTTGGATCTTTACAAATCAAATTAGGTGCATTCTCAGGATCAGGTTTTCCACCAAGTATTATATCTACTCCACGACCTGCCATATTTGTTGCAACAGTTACAGTTTTAAGTTTACCAGCTTGAGCAATAATTTGTGCTTCACGTTCATGATGTTTAGCATTAAGTACTTGGTGTGGTATACCTTTTCTTCGTAACATAGATGAAAGTAACTCATTTTTTTCAATAGACCTTGTACCAACCAACACAGGTTGTCCTTTACGATATCGTTGTTCAATATCTGCTACTATAGCAGCCCATTTTTCTTTCTCTGTTCTATAAATCACATCAGGATGGTCAACTCGTATCATAGGTTTGTTTGTAGGTATAACAACAACATCAAGTTTGTACACACCCCAGAATTCTTCAGCTGAAGTTATAGCTGTACCAGTCATACCGGCAAGTTTTTTATACATCCTGAACAAATTCTGAAATGTTATAGTAGCCAAAGTTTGGTTTTCTTCTTTGATAGGAAGGTTTTCTTTTGCTTCAACTGATTGGTGTAATCCATCAGACCAACGACGACCCGGCATAAGTCTTCCTGTAAATTCGTCAATTATTACAACTTCTCCATCTTTGACCACATAATGTACATCTCTATGATACAAATAATGTGCACGTATGGCTTGGGTTATTATATGTACCCAGTCAGAAGTAAGATCATCATAGAGATTTTTTATGCCTAATAGATACTCACATTTTTTGATTCCTTCATCAGTAAGTTCTACAGTATGATTTTTTTCATCAACAATAGCGTCATATCCTTTTTTAATATTTATACCTTTATATTTTGCTTCGATTTCTTCTTCTTCAGTAATTTTTTTAATTTTTAACCTTGGGACAATTCTGTTTGCTACATAATACTTTTCAGTAGATTCTTCAGCAGAACCAGAAATAATCAATGGCGTTCTTGCTTCATCTATAAGTATAGAATCAACTTCATCAACAATAGCGTAGTTAAGCCCACATAAAACTTTATCTTCTTTCCTTAGTACCATATTATCTCGTAAATAATCAAAACCTAACTCGTTGTTAGTAACATAAGTAATATCACAAGCATACATTTTACGTCGTTCTTCAGGTTCCATATCATGTTGTATATAACCCACAGTAAGACCTAAAAACTCGTATATCGGTCCCATCCAAAACTTGTCACGTTTTGCAAGATAGTCGTTCACAGTAACAATATGCACTCCTTTACCTTCCAAAGCGTTAAGATAAGCAGCAAGTGTAGCAACAAGTGTTTTTCCTTCACCTGTCTTCATCTCAGCAATTTTACCTTGATGTAGTGCAATTCCACCTATAAGTTGGACATCAAAATGTCTAAGTTTGATAGTTCGTTTAGATGCTTCCCTTACACAAGCAAATGCTTCCGGTAAGATATCATCAAGAGTTTCTCCATTGACAAGACGTTCTTTAAATTTAAAAGTTTTTTGTTTTAACTGTTCATCTGTAAGTTTACTAAATTCTTCTTCGTAAGAATTTATTTCTTCAATAATAGGATTCAACGACTTTAAATATCTTTCGTTTTGTGAACCAAAAAGTTTTGATAAAATATATTTTAGCATATTATTTAGATATAAAAAAAATAGGTAAAAAACAACTACTGAGTTTAAATTTTGAACATTTTTTACTAAATGGAAAGAAATTTTTTATGGAAGAAATTCTGTGTTTAACAACCAAAAATATAACCAACTAACTATCAGTTTTATTTTGGTTGATAGAAAAAATTTTTTGTCAAAAACTTTGTGATAATACAAACCACAAAGTTTTTTTATTCTTTCCCTACACGTTTTACATTAACTGCTTTAGGCCCTTTTTCTGTATTTGTTACTTCAAATTCGACTTCTTCACCTTCTTTTAAAGTTTTGAACCCTTTTTGTTGCAATGAAGAATAGTGAACAAACACATCGCCTGAACCATCATCACAACTTATGAACCCGAAGCCCTTTCTCTCATTGAACCATTTTACTTTACCTTTTACCACAACTTTTTACCTCCTTGACTAAGATGCGGTAATATAATATTAAGATAACAACTCAATATATATTACCAATAGATATGTAATATAATATATAAAATATATAACAACTTGTCAATGATTATCAAAAATTTTTCATCTGTTGAATTATATTCAGTTGTTCTTTAACTAAACTGTTATCAGGTTGTTTTGAAAGTATATAATTAAGATGTTGTTCTGCTTCATAAAAATTCTTTTGTTTCATTAAAGCAATTGCTAAATTATACCTAACATTAAAATTTTCAGGTTGTAATTCTAAGAGTTGTTTATAAATACTGATAGATTCTTCTATTTCATTTTTTGAAAATAATATATTTGCAAGATAAAACTTTGCTGTGATATCATTTGGGAAAGTATTAAGAACTTTATAACATTTTTGTTCTGCATCGTCAAACTTTTTTTGTTCAACATCTTTTATTATTTGTTGAATAAGATTGTTATAAACTGAAATTATATCGTCTTTAACACCTAACTTTTTAGCTAAAATTGTATAATTACGTTTTGCATATTCAAAATTCGGATCTATCTGTAATGCTTTTTGATAACAATCAAGTGCTTTATAATCTTGGCCAGATTTTATATACAAGAAACCAAGGTTATTATAAAAATCTTTTTCATTTGGAAAAGCAACAACTGCTTGTTCAAATAATTTTGTTGCTTGTTGTATATTCTCATCATCACCGGTCAAAAATAAACTACCTAACGCTGCATATGCTTCTTTTGACAATGGATTTATAAAAATAGATTGTGTATAATGTAACTTAGCTTGGTTAAGATCTTGTTTTTGCATAAGGATAGTAGCTAAATTAAAATGTATCTCATCATATCCACAATTACTTGCTAACGCTTCATAATAATAGTATATAGCTTCGTCTAATTTTTTAAGTCGTGCATAAGTATTTGCAAGTTCATAATTATTATTAACTTCGTACCGTTGAAACTTGTTTGCATTTGAAAGATAATAAAGTGCGGGTTGTAATTCGTTACGTTTTGAATATTTGAATCCTTTAAAATAATTTATCTCACCTAAAAAGTTTAACCATAACCTAATCATAATAAAAACACCTACAATGATTGCAAAAACAACAGTTGTGTTTGACAACTTTATTGTTTTTTGTTCTCTTGTAGAATCAAAAGTTGGTAATACACCTATATTAAAAAAATATAAAAATGCTGGAACACAAAAATGTATTGTAACATTTAATAAATTATCAGTTAACATAGCAACAACTGTACTGCTTAATCCTACAACCATCATTTTTTTATATTTATCTTGTTGTATTTTTGCTAACTTGTATGAATAAACAAAAAATGTTATAATAAACAACAAATATATTCCTAATCCTATAGTTCCTGTTTGTGACCATACTTCTATAATTTCGTTATGAGCATTATTTGCATGTGTCCTATGTGACAACTTTTTAATAAAAAGATACTTACCTTGATAAAATGGATAAAACAGTTCAAACAATCCCCATCCTTTACCAGTTAAAAATTTTTCTTTTACCATATCCCATCCACATAACCATATAAGGAACCGTTGGTGAAGTGGCCCATAAACTTCTTTTGCTGACTGTAGTTCTGTGATTCTTCCTGCAGGTGCAGGATTACCTCCAATAGGACTTTTTGGCCAGATAAAAAATAGAATTGTTAAAGATACAAAAATTATTAACAACTTTTTAAAATTTTTAACCAAAACTTTTTTGTCAATATAAACAAACATAAAACAAAAATATATAAATGAAGCAACTAACCCAGCCCAAGAAGATCTTGTAAGAGTTGATAACAAAGCACAAAAATATGTTATCATAAAAACGAACATTATTACTGTGTTTCTACCAACAAGATATTCAACAAACATTAATGGAAACAACAAAATTAAAAATGTTGATAAAAAATTTGGATTGCCAAATGTTGACACACATCTACCTCCGAACGGGTTCAACACTTTTGGCCAGATAAGTTCTATACCAAAATATTGTAGTATACCATATACACTAGCAACAAAACCAACAATAAAAAATGTGTAATATATTTTAGAAAAGTTTTTTTCATTCACATAATTTGTTGCAAAAAAGTATACTAACAAAATGTTTGTTATAGTGAACAACAATTTTTTAAATCCTTCATTAAACATACTCATAAACAAATAGTTTTTCTTATAAATTTCTTTAGAATATTCTAAAAGTTGGAGAATATGATAGTTATGGTTTAAAAAAAACATTGAAATTATCCAAGTAACTACAGCCCATAAATAAAAAACTAACATCGGTTTTTCAAAAGGGTTAGAATAATGTTTGATTACACCTTTTTGATTCAACATAATCAAAATCCATACTAAAACCATACCTGCTTGTGCAAAAACAATCTGGAAATAATATGGATTACGAGTAAGGTCTGTGAAAAAAACTAACGGAGAAATAATTATGATTGTATAAAACAAAAAATTAACAGTTTTTGAGTTCATGTTTATCTAAGATTTGAAAGCTGAGTATCAGAAGGAAATTTTTTATGATAATAATTTATAAGTTCAGTAAGTTTTTGTGTCTGATTTGTTTCTTTATACAACACAATTAAATTTTTCCATGCATTAAAATTTTGTTCGTATCTGTTTATAGCACGAGTATAAAACTTTTCTGCTTCTTGATAATTTTTCTTTACATAATAAAAATTGCCAAGTTGTAGATACGAATCTGAATATTCCTGAGCTCTTCTTATAGCCCAATCTTCTGTGGAAAGCAAATAATGTTGCCGTTTGTGGTAATCACAACATACCCATTGTGATTCTTCCTCAAATTGTTTCTTTAATTCTTCATATCTTTGTTTTTCTTCTTCAGTAGATATTTTTTTAGGATTTATAACATCTTCTGGTGATTGACACAACCATTGAGTGAACAGGTGTGCTTTATACATTTTTTCAGCCATTTCCATATTACCAAGTTGCATATACACCCAAGCCATACGTTGATAGTTCACAGGAAATATTGGATCAATTTTGTGATATTTCCAAAAACATTCCAATGCTTTGTTAAAATAATAGACAGATTTTTGTGTATCTCCATTGTTTTTAAAATACGTACCTAATTTCATATATACCACACCTGCTTGGTGATGACTTTGGACATAATTCGGTGCTAATTTCCATACATCCTGATATTTTGAAATAGATCTCTCGGGATCAACCCTACCTTTTTTCCCAAGGTCAATCCCTGTCCATGGTTCATCAGTTTCTTTATCACCCCATTCTGGATGAAACTCGCGTGTAAGTGTCCACCTGTCATTAAAAACATTTCCCATAAAATAATGACACATTATAAACCCAGGATTGTTTTTTGCAACAATATTATAATTTGTTAATGCGTTAGACCAATCACCTTGTTTTGAATAATATATTGCAATATTATGATGTATATCTCCAATAAAATATCCTCTAAATATTGTTGCAAGATATATTGCTATTATAACACAGACAATTTGTACAACACGTTGTAGAGGTTTTGCTGATGAGAAAAACAAATTTTTTGATACAATATAATTTTTTCCTTTATTTATTTCTTCTAATAAAACACCTGAAACAAATAGTAATAACGATACCGTAACAGCAACATCTGTTGTCATTCTCCACCATAAAAAATTTATCAACCAAAA
>Ga0308405_1000475_pt1 | contig 22930 bp, 20 predicted proteins | sample HotsprSampleMS13_FD_203473 | JGI IMG/M metagenome (GOLD analysis project Ga0308405, IMG submission 203473) | Hot spring phototrophic mat microbial communities from Mushroom Spring, Yellowstone National Park, Wyoming, United States - 20060912_MS13 ...
TAGACGAGCGGCTCGAAGCCCATCGACCGGGCCTCTTCCGCCAAGGCCGCGAGCGAGCCCGGCTGATCACCCTCGGCCTCGGTCAAAAGCCCACAGCCCGCGAAGGCCGAGCCGGTCGTCACGTGCAGCTCGGCCGCGTAGGTGACGACCGGGCGGCCCGCGGCGAGCGCCCGTTCGACGAGCTCGGTGCCGCGCAGCACGTTGCCCGTACACTCGACCAGGATCTCGGCGCGCTCGATCAACGCATCGATCGAGTCGACCACAACCTCGTCGGGAAAGCCCACGACCGTGCCGCGCGGCCTGCGGGTGAGCACCGCGGAAAGGCGCCAGTCGGGCCGATGGGCGAGCTCGAGGGCCAGATGGCGGGCGACGAAACCCGTGCCGGCGATCCCGATCCGCGTCGGCTCCAGCTCTGCCCCGACCATGCGTTCCCGCCCGCGCGGCGGGCCCGTGACCGCCGCGTGCGGCAGTTTGCCATAGCCTGGGCGGGGAGGCGAGGGGAGCCGGTTCGGCCACCGGCTCCCGGGTACGTCAAGCTTTCAGTTTCTTGGCGATCTCGGCCACGTGGCGGCCCTGGAAGCGGGCCATCGCGAGCTCCTTCTCGGAGGGCTGGCGCTGGCCCTGGCCGCCCGCGATGGTCGTCGCACCGTAGGGGCTGCCGCCCGCGATCTCGTCGAGCGTCATCTGCTCGGCGCAAGAGTAGGGCAGACCCACGTAGACCATTCCGTGGTGGAGGAAGAGCGGCAGGGCGGTGACGATCGTCGTCTCGTTGCCGCCGTGCTGGGTGGCGCTCGAGGTGAACATCGAGGCGACCTTGCCGATCAGGGCCCCCTTGGCCCAGAGGCTCCCGGTCTGGTCCCAAAAAGCCCGCATCTGCGAAGCCATGCCGCCGTAGCGGGTCGGGCAGCCGACCAGGATCGCGTCGTACTCGGCGAGCTCTTGCGGGCTCGCGACCGGCGCCTTCTGGTCGAGCTTGAAGTGGAACTGGCGGGCGATCTCTTCGGGCACCGTCTCCGGCACCCGCTTGACCGTGACCTCTACGCCCTCGACCGCGGCGGCACCTTCCGCCACCGCGTATGCCATGGTCTCGACGTGGCCGTAGCTGCTGTAATAGAGGACCAAGACCTTGGTCGCCATGCTGCTCTCCTTCGATCGCTGCGCCGAGCAGTTGGGGACCGGCGAGGCGAAGTCCCAGGTCGCGAATCGGAACCGGATCGGTAACGGCGAGGAAACGATGGGGTCGAGCTCGGCCAAGGTCGGCGGTGGCCGCGCGGTTTACGGCGCGGCGGTCGGCATCCTCATGCTCGAGGCGCGCTTCCCGCGCATTCCGGGCGACATGGGAAACGCTCTCACCTGGCCCTTCCCGGTCCATTACCGGGTCGTGCGCGGTGCCTCGCCCGACCGGGTGGTCCGTCGGCGCGCCGAGGGGCTCTTGCCGGCCTTCGTCGAGGCCGCCCGCGAGCTGGTCGCGATGGGCTGCGACGGGATCACGACGAATTGCGGCTTTCTTTCCCTCTTCCAGCGCGAGCTCGCAGCCGCGGTCGGCGTACCGGTCGCAACCTCCTCGCTCCTGCAGGCCGGGGCGATCCAGGCGCTCCTCCCGCCCGGCCGCAAGGTCGGGATCCTCACCGTCTCGGCCGAGAGCCTCACGCCCGAGCATCTGCGCGCGGCCGCGGTGCCCGACGGCACCCCGGTCATGGGGACCGAGGGCGGGCGCGAGTTCACCCGCGTGATCCTGGGCGATCTGCCCGAACTCGACCCGGTGGCGGCCGAGGCCGATCTGATCGAAGCCGCCGAGCGGCTCCTCGCGCTCCACCCCGAGGTCGGGGCGATCCTCCTCGAATGCACCAACATGTGCCCCTATGCCCGGGCGATCGCCGAGCGGACGGGCCTCCCGGTGTTCGACATGGTGAGCTTCGTCGCCTGGTTCCACAACGGGCTCAGGCCGCGCCGCTTCGCCGACCCGCGCGAGACCGATCCGCGGCGCGGCTCGGCTTGACCGCCCCGGGCGATCGCCTAGGCTCGCCGTTCGACCGAGCGTGCTGCCGGCGCGGTTCTGCCCGCCGCGTCGGACGAGAGGAAGGACCCCCGCCGTGCCCGCGCCCTCCCGACGTCGCCTGCTCCTGGCCGCGGCACTCGGCGTGCTGGCCGCGGCACCGTCCCGTGCCGAGGGCGAGCAGCAGCGGCTCGTCGACCGGGCGCGGATCGTGGTCGAAGAGTTCCTGGCCGACCCGAACTTCCAACGGATGCGGGTCTACGTGCAGAACGCTTACGCCGTGATCGTCGTGCCCGATCTGTTGAAGGGCGGCTTTTTCTTGGGCGCCGAATACGGCCAGGGCGTTCTCTTGGCCCGCGACATCCGAACCGGCGCGTGGAGCGATCCGGTCTTCCTCGACCTCTACGGCGGCTCGATCGGCCTGCAGTTCGGCGGCAAGGCCTCGGATGTCGTGATCACCGTCATGAACCAGGGCGCGCTCGACAAGATCTTGAGCTCGAATTTCAAGATCGGAACCGATGCGAGCGTCGCCGCGGGGCCGGTCGGCGCCGGGGTCGGGGCGGCCACGACCGTCCAGTTCGGCGAGGACCTCTACGTCTTCAGCCGCGGCAAGGGACTCTACGGCGGTCTTTCGGTCGAGGGCACCGCGATCCTGATCAAGAGCGACTGGAACGAGCGCTATTACGGGCAAAAAGTGACGGCGGCGGCGATTTTGAAGGAGCGCAGCGTCACCAACACCGGCAGCACCGCCCTGCGCGAGGCCCTCGCCCGCTTCTGAGGGCATCCCAGGGGGCGGAGCGTCGCGCGCCCGCTCGCGGACGGCCGCTCCGGGCCGGTCAGGCCGCGAGCTCGAGCAGCCGCAGCGGCTCGGGCTGGCGCACCTCGCGCGAGCCGGGCAGGGGCCGCAGCTCCTGGCGCGCCCAGCGCAGCAAGGTAGCCTCGATCCGCGCGGGGTCGCCCGCCTCCACCTCGAGCCCGCGCCGGTAGAGCTCGACGAACATCGCGACCGTGTCCTCGGCGTTCCACGGCCGCGCCCCGCGGCGGGCCGCGTGCGCGATCACCGCGGCCACGAGATTGTCGCGGAACTGCTCGCCGACGCGCACCGGCGCGCCGGCCGCGTCCAAGAGGCGCGCGATGATCCGAAGGGCCCGCCCGGTCTCGAACGCCGCCTTGGGCTCGACGAGCCCCGGCAGGCGCTGCATCGCGAGCACCAAGGCCTCGTTCGGCCCGAGGCCCCACGGTGCCGTCCCCTCGGCGAGGCCCGGGCCCGCCGCGCAGCCTGCCACCTCGGGTGCGCCGAGCCCGGCCCTGAACGCGCGCTGCGGATCGGCTCTCGGCTCGCCCATGTTCGCCCCCTCGGCTGGCGATCCTCACGCTCGAGACGATAAGCCGAAACCGGGCGCAACGTTAAGGTGAAACGACGCCCGAGCTGATGCAACCGTGCAACTTTGCCGCGCCGACCGACGGCCCGCGCTCAGCTTTCGAAGCGGAACCCGAATTCCCGGCCGGCGAGCGCCAGGTGCCGGGCCAGGTGCACCGCGAGCGAGCGGTCGACCTGCAGCTCGACCCGAAGCCGCCCGGCCCGCGCCTCGACCGCCTTGAGCCAGACCGGGACTTTGCCGTAGAGCGAGGCGGCGCAGCGACCGGGCGGGAAGGCGCGCGCGTGCAGGTCGAGCGGGCAGCCCTCGGCCATGGTGGCGCGGACCGCGGGCTCGGGGCCGTCGAGGGCGAGCGTGGTCATCGCTTCGGTGAGGTCCGCGACCGCCCCGCCGCGCTCGCCGACCAAGGGGGCGAGGCGGGCTTCGAGCCCCACCTCCTCGCCCGGGCGGTCGAGCAGGACGAGCCGGTCGGGGCCGAGCCGGAGCGCCCGGCGCTCGCCCACCCGCGCGACCGCGCCGACCCGCTCGGCCGGGCCGAGCCCCACCGTTTCGAGCGCGAGCGCGAGCAGCGCCGCGTCGCCGCGCAGCAGGAGGCGGGCCGTGAACGGCACCTCGCGGAGGACGAGCGGGTCGGGGCCGGCCGAGGCGAGGGCCGCCGGGTCGAGCCGGGCGAGGGCGGTGATCCTAGCCACGCAGCCGCGCTCCCTCGGGGTCGAGGAAGCAGGGGGCACGGAGCTCGACCTCGACCGGCGGCCGGTCGGCCGCGAAGACGGTGAGCCGCTCCCCGGGTCGTGCCCGGTCGCCGCGCACGAGACCGAGCGCGATCGTCCGGCCGAGGGTCGGCGAACGGCCGGCCGAGCTCACCCGGCCAAGCGACGGCGCACCCGGCTCGGCGCGCTCGACGAGCTGGCCGCCCACGGCCGGTAGGGCCGTCGGATCGAGGGGGAGGAGGCCCACGAGGCGCGGCCGGTCGGGCCGCCGGTGCTCGGCGAGATCGAGCGAGCGCTTGCCGAGGAAGTCCTTCCCCGGAGCGAGGAGCCGCTCGAGCCCGAGATCGCGCGGGGTGACCGTGCCGTCGGTCTCGTGGCCCACGAGGATGTAGCCCTTCTCGAGGCGCAGGAGATGCATCGCCTCGAGGCCGTAGGGCGTGGGCTCGAGGTCGGGCCCGAGCCGCAGGAGCGTGTCGATCACCTCTTCCGCCCGGCTCGCGGGCACCTGCAGCTCGAAGCCGGTCTCGCCCGTGAAGCTCACGCGCAAGATCCGCGCCGCCACACCGGCGATCTCCCCGTCCCGCCAGGCCATGTGCGGGAAGGCCTCGGGGGAGAGGTCGACGCCGCTCGCGGCCCGGCGCAGCAGCAGCCGCGACCTCGGGCCCTGCACCGCGATCACCGCCCGGCCCTCGGCCAGGGGCGTGATCCAGACCCGCAAGTTCGGCCACTCGGTCTGCGCCCAGCGCTCGAGCCAGGCGTGGAGCCGGGCCGCCCCGCCGGTCGTGGTCGAGAGCAGGAACCGGTTCGGCGCGAGCCGGCAGACCACGCCGTCGTCGAGCACCGTACCGTCGTCCTTCAGAACGAGCCCGTAGCGGCAGCGGCCGACCGGCAGGCCCGCCACGTCGATCGTCCAGATCCGGTCGAGGAAGGTGGCGGCATCCGGCCCCTGCACGTCGAAGGCGCCGAGCGTGCTGGCATCGGCCAGGCCCACGCTCGTCCGCACCGCCCGGGCCTCGCGCGCCGCCGCCGCCTCGAGGCGTTCGCCCGGCCGGGGGAAGGCGGTCGGCCGCTTCCAATTGCCGACATCCTCGAAGACCGCACCTCGCGCCGCCGCCCAGGCGTGCAGCGGGGTCGTGCGGATCGGCCGGAAGAGATCGCCGCGGTGCACCCCGGCGAGGGCGCCGAAGCTCACGGGCGTCCAAGGCGGCCGCATGGTCGTGGGTGCCAGCGCGTCGATCGGCCGGCCGGCCGCCTCCGCGAGGAGCGCGAGGGTGGAGGGTGCCGAGGTCTTGCCCTGGTCGGTCGCCATCCCGGCCGTGGTCCAGCGCTTGGCGTGCTCGGCCGCGGCGAACCCCTCGCGCACCGCGAGCTCGAGGTCGGCCACGGTGACGTCGTTCTGGAGTCGACGAAGGTCGCCTTCGGATCGCGCCGCCAGGTCTCGGGCAGCGCCCAGGGTGGTGTGGAGGGGGCCGGAACGGGCTCCTCGATCGCCGGCAAGGGCTCGGCGGGTGGCGGTGCGAGCCCGAGCCCGGCCAAGAGCTCGGCCGTCGCCCGATCGGCCTGGGCGAGTGCTTCGGCGAGGGTGCGCGCGCCGGCCGCGGCCCCGGCGATCCGCAGCCAGCTCGGCCCGCGGGTCGGCAGGAAGGCGGCCGCCGCGGCGTCCCAAGCGAGGCCACCACCGGCCTGCGCCCAGAGCTGGACGGCGGGGGTCCAGCCGCCGGCCACGAGCAGCGCGTCGCAGGGCACCGTCCGCTCGCCCCGACCGTCCGGCCGGCCCGTGCGATCGAGCGGGGCGAGCCGCACCGCGCGCAGCCCCGGCCCGCCCTCGCTGCCGACCGGCGCCCAGCCGGCGAGGAGCCGAAGGCCTGCCGCCTCGGCGGCCGAGGCGAGCGGGCCCGGCGCGCCGCGCGGATCGACGATCGCGTGCACCCGCGCACCGGCTGCGGCGAGTTCGAGCGCCGCGGCGTAGCCGGAATCGTCGAACGCCGCCACGACCACATCGCGACCCACGAGCACCGCCTGGCCCGCGAGGAAGGCGCGCGCCGCCCCGGCCAGGAGGATCCCCAGGCGGTCGTTGTCGGGGAAGAGGAGCGGCCGCTCGATCCGCCCCGTGGCGAGCAGCACCGCCCGCGGCCGGACCTGCCAGAGCCGCTCGCGCGGCAGCCGCGGGTCGGGCTCCTGGAGGTGGTCCGTGACCCGCTCGAGGAGGAGCGCGTGGCCGCTCGGGTGGAGCGCCTCGACCGCGGTCCGCGACAGCTGCACGAGCTCGCCCGCGCCCTCGAGCTCGCCCGGGAGGCGCTCGAGCCAAGCTGCGGCGAGAAGGCCCTCGATCCGCGGCCCCGCGGTGCCCGTGTCGAGCAGCCCGCCGCCCGGCGCCGGCCGCTCGTCGGCGAGGATCACCCGCGCCCCGGCGCGGGCCGCGAGGCCTGCCGCCCGCAGACCCGCCGGCCCGCCGCCCACGACCAAGAGGTCGCAATGGACGTGGCGGTGGAGATAGCGGTCCGGGTCGGCCGTCTCGGGGGCCCGGCCGAGCCCGGCGAGGCGGCGGATCGCGGGTTCGAAGAGCCGCTCCCAGGCCCCCGCCGGCCGGAAGAAGGTCTTGTAATAGAACCCGGCCGGCAGGAACGAAGCGGCGCGGTCGAAAAGGCCCGCGAGATCGTGGCGCAGCGACGGCCAAGCGTTCTGGGTCGCGGCGGAAAGGCCCGGGACGAGCTCGACGAGCGTCGCCCGAGAGTTGGGGTCGACCCGCCCGGGCCCGCGCTCGACCCGGAGGAGGGCGTTCGGCTCCTCGGGCCCGGCCGTGAGGATCCCGCGCGGCCGGTGCCGCTTGAAGCTCCGCCCGACGAGCCGGATGCCGCGCGCGAGGATCGCCGAAGCCAGCGTGTCGCCGGGAAAGCCCGAAAGCCGCTCGCCGTCGAGGCGAACTTCGATCGGCCGGCTGCGGTCGATCCGCCCGCCCGTCGCGAGCCGGAAGGGCTGCCTCACGGGTCCGGCTCCTCGAGCCCGAGGCCCGCCGGTGCGGGGGCGCCGATCGGCCAGGTGGCCAGCACCCGATCGTCGCGGCTGTCGCGCGCCACGAGGAACCAGCGGCCGCAGCCCGCCTGGTGCCACCAAGTCTCGACCTGCGGCCCCTTGCGGTTCACCCGACCCCAGAGCCAGGCGGTCCAGGCGGCATCGTCGAGGGCTCCGGGGTCGGCCGGCCGGGGCGACCCGGCTTCGCCGCCGCAGGCGAACTCGACCTCCTCGCGCGGCCCGCAAAAGGGGCAGGGGATCACGAGCATCGCTCAGCTCCCGGGCCCGGCCGCGCGGGCACAACGGCTCGTGCCGTCGCCCCAGCGCAGGCAGCGCCAGCGCTCGCCCCCGCCCTCGAGCAGCAGCTCCTCGCGGCGGATCCCGGCATAGAGGTTGACCACCTCGCGCCGCTCGACCGGCACGAGCCCGCGGGCGAGCAGCGCCTCGAGCTCGCCCGCCGGGTCGGCCGCCCGGGCGAGCAGGAGGAGCCCGAAGGCGCCCGGCCTCAATGCTCGACCGCCGCGGCTGCCGCCTCGTCGACCAGCCGACCGGTCGCGAAGCGCTCGAGCCCGAAGGGAGCGAGGATCGGGTGCGGCTTCCCGTGCGCGAGCGACCAGGCCATGAGATGGCCCGAGCCCGGGGTCGCCTTGAAACCGCCCGTGCCCCAGCCGCAATTGAGCCAGAGGCCGCGGATCGGGCTCTCGCCCAGGATCGGCGAGCGGTCCGGGGTGACGTCGACGATCCCGGCCCATTGGCGGAGCAGCCGCACCCGGCGGAAGATCGGGAAGAGCTCGCAGATCGCCTCGAGCGCGTCTCGGATCACCGGGGGCGAGCCCTTCTGGCCGTAGGAGGGGTAGCGGTCGGTCCCGGCGCCGATCACGAGCTCGCCCTTGTCCGACTGGCTCACATAGGCGTGGATCGTGCCGGACATGGCGACACAGGGAAAGCACGGCTTCAAGGGTTCGGAGACGAGCGCCTGCAAGGGGTAGCTCACGATCGGCAAGGCGATCCCGGCCATCGCCGCGAGCACCGAGCTGTGCCCGGCGGCCACGAGTGCCGCGGTCTCGGTGGCGATCGACCCCTTGCTCGTCTCGAGGCCTACGAGTCGGCCGGCCGCGACCCGGATCCCGGTCACCTCGCAACCCTCGCAGATGTCGACGCCGAGCGCCGAGGCGGCCCGCGCGTAGGCCCAGGCGACCGCATCGTGGCGGGCCGTCCCGCCGCGCCGCTGCAAGGCCGCGCCCAGCACCGGAAAGCGCAGCGAGCGGATCTCGAGTGGCGGGCAAAAGGCCTTGGCCTCCCGCGGCGAGAGCCATTCGTTGTCCACTCCGGCGAGGCGGTCGGCGTGGACGTGCCGCTCGAGCACCTCGGCCTCGTGCCGGGTGTGGGCGAGCATGAGCACGCCGCGCGGGCTGAACATCACGTTGTAGTCGAGCTCGGCCGAGAGCGTTTCCCAGAGCCGGAGCGCGTGGTCGTAGAGCGCGATACTCTCGGGCCGCAGATAGTTGGATCGGCAGATCGTCGTGTTGCGGCCGGTGTTGCCGAGCCCGATCCGCCCCTTCTCGAGCACCGCCACGCGCCGGATCTCGTGCCGGCGGGCGAGGTAGTAGGCGGTCGCGAGCCCGTGCCCGCCGCCGCGCACGACGACCGCGTCGTAGCTGCGGGCGGGCTCCGCCTTGCGCCACTGCTCGGGCCACCCCCCGTGACCCGAAAGCCCCTGCCGGACCAGGTTCGACCAGGAGAACCGCACCGTCCGCCTCCCTCCGCGCCCGGCTAGCGGGTCGCCGTGCCCTCGCCAAGCCGGGAGGGCCGCCCTGTCCGGAGCCGGGTCGGCGGTTGACGGATGATGGTCCTAGGATTATGGTCGCGGGCGAGGTCCACCTGCCGCGGAGCCGCCATGCCCGCCGCCCCCACCGCCGACCCCGCCCACGAGCTCGCCCGCACCCTCGCCGAACGCGTCGAGGCGCGGGCCGCCCTCTACGCCACGAGCGAAAGCCCGCCGAGCCCGGCCCTTTCCTTCCTGCGCGAGCGGCTCGAGCCCGAGCAACGCGCCGCCCTCGACCGGCTCAGGCACGCCTGGCACGCCCGGCTTTCCCCCTTCGACGAAGCCGAACGGACCGCGGTCGATGCGATCGTGACGACGCTCTGGCGGCAGGGCCTGCTCGGCGCGGTCGAGGAACGGCTCTGCCGCACGCTCCTCGACGGCCCCGCCGCCGAGGTGGTGCGCGCCTTGGCCGTCCTCTGCCGCTACCGCGGCCGGCTCGAAAAGGACCGCAAGGCCGCCGAACGCGACCTCGCCGAGCTCGTCCGGCTGCGCCCCACCCCGCTCGACCGGCCCGGCCTCGGCCCGGAACGGCTCGAATGGCTCGCGGCCAAGCTCCGCCTCGAGCGGGCGAAGGCCGAAGAACGCCCAAGGCGGCACGGGGCTCCCGAGCCCCGCGCCACCGAGCCCTCCGCCGCCCGCCCGGCCGCGGCGGAGAGCCGCCCCGAGCCTTCGGCCGCCCCGCCGCACCCGAGCGGACCGGCCTTCCGAGCCACCTCCGACCGGCCGGGCGAGCCGCCGGCCGACCCGCTCGCCGTCGCGAGCCCGAGCCGCCGCGACAGCCTGCGCGCCCGCCTCATGCGCTCGGCCGCGGCGGCGGGTTAGGCCGGCGGCTGGCTCGGCGGGGCCACCTGGAGCGAAAGGCCGCCGTCGACCGGCAGGCAGTGCCCGGTGATGTAGGCGGCGTCGTCGGAAGCGAGGAAGACGGCCGCCTTGGCGACGTCCCACGCGGTGCCCATCCGGCCCGTGGGGCACATGGCGTTCCTGGCCGCGACCATCGCCTCGGCCGTCGGATACTCGACCGAGATCTGGCGGTAGATCATGGGCGTGTCCATGAGGCCGGGCATGATCGCGTTCACCCGGATCCCGTGGCGGGCATATTGCAGCGCCAAGCCCACGGTGAGCTGGTTCACCCCGCCTTTGGAGGCGTAGTAGCTGGCATAAGGGTAGAGATAGCGGATCGCCGCCAAGGAACTGACGTTCACGATCGCGCCCTTGCCCTGCCGCAGCATGACCGGGATCACGTGCTTGCAGGCGAGGAACACACTCTTGAGGTTGACCGCCATCACCCGGTCCCACTCGGCCTCGTCGAGCTCGACCGGGCCGCCCATGAGGGCGATCCCGACATTGTTGTGGAGGATGTCGATCCGGCCGTGTTCGGCCACGACCTGCTCGACGAGCCGGGCGATCTCCGCGCTTTTCGTCACGTCGCAGGCGGCGGCACGCGCCTCCCGACCCTCGCCGCGGATGATCGAGGCGGTTTCTTCCGCGGCCTCGAGAGAGATGTCGGCGGCGATCACGCGGGCCCCCTCGCGGGCCATGAGCACGGCCGTGGCTTTGCCGTTGCCCCAGCCCGGGCCGGAGGATCCGGCCCCCATGACGAGTGCCACCTTGCCTTCGAGTCTGCCGGCCATCGCCGCCTCCCGCCAACTTCTCGGGCCCTTCTGGCGCGGCACGCGCCTCCCGAGAAGCCGCGTTCGCGGCGGGCGGCTCAGAGCCGACCGAGCAACAGTTCGGAGAGGAAGCGGGTGTTCGTGTAGGCGTAGCGGCGCCAGAGCCGCTTCGGGTCGGCCATGAGCCGGTAGGCCCATTCGAGGCCGGCCCGCTGCATCCAGGGTGGGGCCTGGGGGACCCGGCCGGCGATGAAGTCGATCGCCGCACCCACGGCGAAGAGAACCATCGGCAGGTATGGGGCGTTGAGGGCGACCCAGCGCTCTTGCTTGGGGCAGCCGAGCGCCACGAAGAGGATCCGCGCGCCGGAGCTGCGGATCGCTTCCAGGATCTCGGGGTCCTCGACCCGGGCCGGGCGGACGGGCGGGCTCCAGGCGTAGACGACCGGCAGGCCCGGGAAGCGGCGCAGGAGTTCGTTCCGGCAGCCCTCGAGGGCGTCCGGGCTGCCGCCGAACAGGCCGACCGGGACACGGCGGGCGGCCGCCCGGGCGCAGACCTCGAGCATGAGGTCGGGCCCGTAGACCCGCTCCTGACGGCGATGGCCGAGCCGACGCAGCCGCCAGACCAAGGGCATGCCGTCCGGGGTGACGAGGTCGAATTGGGCGAGCGCCGCAGCCAGGGCCGGGTCGTCGCGGGCCTCGACGAGCATGTGGACGTTGGCCGCGGCGACCTTGCGCGCTTCGCCCCGTTCGGCCCAGGCGACGATCCGTTCGGCAGCCTCGGCCAGGCCCACGGCGTCGACCCGGGTCCCCAGGATGCTCGGCACCGGCGTTTCCTTCCGCGTCCGGGATGGTGTCGAAGACACCACACTCCGGTGTTGCAGGATGCGCGCGGCACCTGCACGGGTCAACGCATCGCTGCAAGATGTGCACACGTGAGGATGACGATGGCGCGTGAAGATTGCGACGCGAGAAACAGTATGTTTAACGTCGTACATGGTCCGAGATCGATCAACTATAGGTATAGGCAGGAAAACTGAAGGAAACGCTGGCGGTGAGCGAGGCGGTGTCAGCGCTGCGGGTCTCCGAGACCGCCGAGTTCGGGCCGGCCTCGGACGTGGCCGACCGGGTCTTCGTCCCGCCCTCGACCGCGGCCGCGCTCGAGGCGGTCCAAGAGCCCGCTTCGGCGGGGGCGGGACCGGCGGTTTCGGTCGATCATTTGGGCGCCATCCTGGCTGTGGCCGACGCGCTCGTCGTGATGGGCGCGGCGCTCCTCGTCTTCCACGGCTTCTACGAGGTCCGCCACGGTGAAAGCGGCCTCGACCTCGCTTATGCCGGCTACGGCGCGCTCGGCGCCCTTTTCCTGCTCCAGCGACTCTGGTCGGTCGGCGCCTATGCCTCGCGCCGGCTCCTCGACCTCGAGGCCCAGCTGCGGCTGACCTTAACCTCGTGGACCCTGGCCACCGGGCTCCTGCTCGGCGCGATTTTCCTGCTGCACGCCGCGGGCGAGCTGTCGCGCGGCTGGTTCTCGCTCTGGTACGCTTGCGGCCTCGCGGGGCTCTGGGCGTTGCGGCTCGCCCTGCCGCCCGCGTTGCGCCGGCTCGTGGCCACGGGGCGGATCGCCCGCCGCGGTCTCGCGCTCGTCGGGCCCGAGGCGCATCTGGCCGCCGCCGCGGCGCTCTTGGCCCCGGCCTTGCCGCATCTGCGGCTCACCTGCCACGCCCTGGATCCGGCCGAGGTCGAGAAGGGTGGTCGCGAGCTCGCCTGTTCTTTGGCGGAACTGCGCCGGGCGCTCCGCCGCGAGGGTGTGGACGGGGTGTTGGTCCTCCCACTCTCGGCCCGGACCGAGCCGCAGATGCGGGTCCTGGGCGAGCTCCGCGAGCTGCCGGTCGACGTCTGGTACTGCCCGGCGATCGAGCCGCGCCTCGCCCGCGCCGGCGCGACCACGCTCGGGCCCCTGCCGGCCCTTTTGGTTTGGCCGCAGCCGCTCACCATGACCGAGCAGCGGATCAAGCGGGCGTTCGACCTGCTGATCGCCGGCACGGCCCTGCTCCTGCTCGCCCCCTTGCTGCTGCTCGTGGCGGTGGCGATCAAGCTCGACAGCCCGGGGCCGATCTTCTTCCGCCAGGCGCGGTTCGGCTTCAACAACCGCCGCTTCGAGATGCTCAAGTTCCGCACCATGCACGTCGCGCAGTGCGATCCGACGGGCGCCCGTCGGACCGTCCGCAACGATCCCCGGGTGACCCGAGTCGGCCGGTTCCTGCGCCGGTCGAGCATCGACGAACTGCCGCAGCTCTGGAACGTCCTCAAAGGCGACATGTCGATCGTCGGCCCGCGGGCCCACCCGATCGAGATGAAGATCGGCGACCGGTATTATCACGAAGTGGTCGAGGGTTACTTCGCCCGCCACCGGGTCCGTCCGGGGATCACCGGCTGGGCGCAAGTGCACGGGCTGCGGGGTGAGGTCGACACGCTCGAGAAGGCCCGCGCCCGGCTCGAACATGATCTTTGGTACGTCGAGAACTGGTCGCTCCGGCTCGACCTGAAGATCCTTGTCCTCACCGTCCTGCGCGGCCTCGGCTGCCGCAACGCCTATTGAGCGCTCAGGGGCCTCCCCGGTTCTTTCGGGCCTCGTCCACGAGCCAGGGGTCGAGCGGGGGGATGCCGAGCCGAGCGGCGAGGCCCGCGGGATCGAGCCGGAGGTCGAGGGCGGCGCGGTCCAGGAAGCCCGGGTCGCCCCGATGTTCCGGGCCGGTCACGTAGCGCGAGCGGGCCCAGAGCCCGAGATCACCCTCGCGCCGGCCCCCGGGCAGCCGCCCCGGCCCGGCCACGAAGGATCCCGCCCCGAGCGCCGGACCGCCGTAGAGGTTGCCCGCGAAGGCCGCCCCGGACTTCTCGGCGAGGTCCCAGATCTGCACGGCGAGCGAGCCGGGCCGCTCGAGCAGCACGATGTTGCCCTCGAACCGATTGCCGGCCATGGCCGGCCGTCCGGGCGTGTTCGGGGTCTTGTCGTCGACCACGAGGGCGGCACCTATGGGGCCGATCACGACATTGCCGGCGATCCGGTTGTCGGAGCCGTTGACGATCGAAATGCCGGCATAGTCGTGGAGCGAGAGATTCCCCTCGACGACCACCCCGCGGGCGTACCAGTCGAGGTAGATCGCGGGTGCGATCGGCTGCGGCCAGCGTCGGCCGTCGAAATCCTCGGGGGCGAAGAAGCGGCCGTTTGGGCCCACCATGAGATGGGTCGTGCCGCTGATCCAATTGGCCCGCACCCGCACCACCATGGGCTCGTCTTGGACCGCGGCGAAGAGCTTGATCCCGCCCCCGTCGGCCGAGCGCAGATTGGCGGCGTGGATCCGGTTGCGCTCGATCCGCAGCTTGCGGATCCGGTCCTCGCCGTTGGCCCGCGACTGCATGGCGTAGATGCCGAATTGGGCGGTCCGTTCGATGCGGTTCGAGACGACCTCGACCTCCTCCACACCCTGCAACAGGATGCCCGCCGAGTCGGCGAAGCGGTGGCCGATCTCGGCGAGGTCGTTGTGCGAAATCCGCACCCGCCGCGAGGGCCGACCGCCCCAGGGAAGGCCGAGATAGATGCCGTTGCCGGCCGTGCCGGTGATCCGGTTCCCTTCGACCAGGGCATCGTCGACGGAGAGGAGGGCGATCCCCACACCCACCCCACGGATCCGGTTGGCGCAGAGCGCGATCGCCCGGCCGCCTTCGACCCGGATCGCCCCGCCGCCGATGTGGTTCCAGGGCATCTGCCGGTCGCTGCCCCGGGGCGAGCCTTCCGCGAGGTCGAGCCCTTCGATGCGGAGCCGCTCGCCGCCGCGGATCGCAACGAGCGTGTCGAGGGCGGCACCGACGAGCCGGCGGCCGGAAGGCTCGCGGCCGTCGGGCGGGCGGACCGCCAAGGTCCGGCTCGCCGGGTCGAAGTGCCACTCGCCGGGCGCGTCGAGGAAGCGCCGGCTGCCGAGCCAGTGATAAGGCGTGCCGGGGCCGAGCCGGTGCCAGTCCACATTGTCCGCGAGCTCGACGAGCCCGCGGACCGGATCGAGGCGGGCGACCCGGACCAGGTTCGTCGACCATTGGTTGGCGTCGTAGAGGAGGACCGAGAGGTTGCGCTCGCCCGCGAGGCCCGCGAGGTCGCCCGGCCGGGCGCGGAAGGCGCGCGTTCCCTCGCTACCCGGGCCGGTGAGCAGCCACCCCCTGCGGAGATCACCCGGCACGGCGTTCGGGTGGCGCGCGGGCTCGAGGCGGGTCCCGTCGAGGTGGAGGTCGAGCGGCCCCTCGGGCAGGAGGGTGGGGTCGAGCCGGGCCTCGAACGCGCCGTCGGCCGCCGGCTTCCAGCGCAGCGCCGAAAGGTCCACCCCGCCCAAAAGGCGGGCGCCGCGCGGGCCGGCACGGACGATCAGCCCCCCATGCCGCGGCCCGAGCTCGAGCGGGCGGTCGAGGAACCAAGTGCCTTCGAGCTCCAGCACCGTGCGAGCCGGATCGGCGGTGGCCCGCTCGAGCGCCTCCTCGAGCCCGCGGGCGGCACCGTCGGGCGGTGCCACCACCCGGATCACGCGCCGGCTCGGCTCGTCGCCACTGTCGCAGCCCGGGGGCTCGGCATGCCCCCGACCCCCGGCGAGCGCCAGGGCGAGGGCGACGGCGAAAGCGAAGGCGACGCGGTCGGTCACGGTCGGCCGGCCGGGGCGAGCCCGGTCCGCACGAGGAGGGCCACGAGCACGAGCCAAGAGAGGTGGGTCTGCAGGAGGAGTTCGGACTCGACGAGGTTGCGCGCGAGATAGGCCGCGAGGAAGAGGAGCGCCGCCTCGCCCGCCGGGGGGTCGGTCGATCCGAGCGCCCGGAGCGCCCGGAGGCCGGCCTGGGCGAGCAGAGCGAGGGTCAGGCCGAGGCCGATCCAGCCGAGGCCGAGCGCCACCTCGAGGTAGCCCGAATGGGCGTTGGGCGCGTTCCAGCCGAGGGTGAGGAGGACGTAGTCGGCGAAGGCCGGGACGGTGAAGAGCGCGTGGAAGCCGTAGCCGAGCCAGGGCCGCTCGGCGATCCGGGTGAGGATCAGCTCCCAGAGCGGCAACCGGCCGGTGAGCGTGAGGTCGCGGCCCAAGAGCTCGACCACTGCCTCGGGTACCAGGACCACCCAGAGGACCGCGAGGGCGAGGCCGGCAGCGGCGAAGGCGACGATCGCCGCCTTGGCGAGCGGTGGCATCGCACCGCGGCCCGTGAGGAGGAAGCCGGCGGCGACCGCGAGCGTGACCACGAGCGAAGTGGCCGAGCGGGCGAAGAGGAGGAAGAGCAAGGCGAGCACGAGAGCCGCGGCCAGGAGCGGGCGGGCGGCGAGCCGCTGCCGCCAGGCGAGGAGGAGGACGAGGACGGAAAAGGCACAGATCTGGCCCAGGACGTTCTTGTGCGCGAAAGCGCCACGCCAGGACCCGTCGCTCATCGTCGCAAGGCGGGGCAGCGCCAGCTGGAACAGGAGGCTCGCGGCGAGGACGAAGAAGGTGAGCCAAAGGAGCCGTTCGAGCAGCTCGCGACCGCTCCAGCGCAGGCCCATGACGGCACCCAGCAGCGCGTAGCCGGTGAAGGCGACGGCCCGGCGCAGCGTCACCCCGGGCTCGACCGACCAGAGGGTCGAGAGCAGCGCAAGCGCGAGGAGCGCCACCAGCAGCGGCAGCCGCACGAGTTCGGCGAGGAGCGGGCGGCCGTGCAGGGCGACGACCACCGGCGCGAGCGCCAGGACCGGCAGGAGGGTGAGGCGCAAGAGCGCGGAGTCCTCGGGCGCCAGGCTCGTGCCCTCGCCCATCGCCAGAAGGGGCAGGATCGCGCCGGTCGAGAGGAGCAACACCCAGGCGAGGTAGGCCTCGAGCGCGAGCGGCAGGAGCCGGCCGGCCGGTCGGGCGGCGACGCCCGGGGGAGAGGCGTGGGGGGCGCCGCTCACTGCACCGGTCCTGCCACCCCGGCGGCCGGCGAGCGGCGCGCGCTCCGGGCGAGCCGGGTGGCGAGCTCGCGGACCAGCGCCGGCTGGAGGGCGAGGAGGGTCGTGACGGCCGCGGCGGCGGCGAGCGAGGCTGCGATCGGGAGGAGCAGGGCGGGGGACCATCCGGCGGTCGCGAGGAGGCCGCGCAGGAGGAAGCCCGCGCCGACGCCCGCGGCGAGCCCGGCCAGATCGACGGCGAGCGAGCCGAGCTCGGCCCGCCAGGATCGGCCGAGGCCCGCGGCGGCAGCGGCCGCGACCACCGCCCAGCCGATCGCCGAACGGGCGGCGCGCAGGCCGGCGATCGCCGGCAGGGCGACCGGCCCCCAGAGGAAGAGGAGGGGCAGGGTGAGCCCGTTCTCGGCCAGATAGGCGTCGAGCCCGGCACGCGGCCGGCCCGCGGCGGTCAGCGCCACGGTCGGCAGGAGCCGGCGGAGCAGGAGAACCGCGCCGGCGGCGAGGATCTGCACCGGGAGCGCGGCCGGCGCCCAGTCCGGTCCCACGACCACGAGGATCGCCAGATCGGCCGTCACGAGTAGGGCCGCCACGGCCGGGACGACCGCCGCCATCAAGAGCCGCACGCCCGCATCGAGGCGGGCGGCGAGGCTCGCGCGGTCGCCCTGCAGCCGGCTCAAAAAGGCGAGGCCCACATGGTAGAGGGCGTGGCCGACCACGCTCGCGACGTTCTCGACGAGCCGCGTGGCGAGGCTCCAATGGCCGGCCGCCGCCAGGCTCAGCTCGTGGCCGACATAGGCGAGGAAGAGCCGCTCGCTGCCCTGGATCACGAGCTGGGTCGAGACGATCGGCCGGCAGAAGCGCAGGAGCTCGAAGAGGGCGCCCCGGTCGACCGGGCCGGGGCGACGGGACGGGGCGCCCGGCTGGAGCAGGAGCGCGATCGTGCCGGCGGCGGCGAGCTGCTGGGCGACGATCGCCCAGGCCCGAGCGCCGGCGAGCGCCGCGGCCACGCCGACCACGGCGCCTAACGCGCGGCCGGCCAAGAGCCGGCGGGCCACGCCCGCGAAGTCGAGGGCGCGGCGGCGGAGCGCCAAGAGCGGCGCGCTCACCGCCTCGAGCAGGAGGAGCGGAGCCATCGCCGCGACGAGCGGGCCCAGGGCCGGTTCCTCGAACAGGAGGGCGAGGAGGGGGGCGCTCGCCACGAGGGCGAGCCCGAGGAGCGCGCCCGTGGCGAGCGAGGCGGTCCAGCCGGCCCGCCAATGCGCCTCACCGAGCTCGGCCCGCTGGACGAGGGCGTCGTGGACCAGCGAGCCGACGACCACGAGCGGGATCTGGACGAGGCCGAGCGCCAAGGCGCCGAGGCCGAACTCGGCAGCCCCCAAAAGCCGGGCGATCGCCAAGACCGAGCCCACCGAGATGGCGAGCGAGAGCCCGCTTTCGAGCCCGGCCCACAGCACCGAGCCCGCGACCGAGGCGCGCGGTTCGCTCGTCGCCGGCTTCACGGCACGGGCCCGCTCTTGCCGACCGGCCGGGTGCGCTGCCAGGATCGACCGGAGGTTGAACGGCCGCCCGGGCCCCGCCCGCCGGCCGAGCCGGAGCGCCGCGCGCGCCCATGCCCGAGAGCAGGGTCGAGCCCGAACCCGGCGGACCGTCGCCGAACGGCCGGCGACTGCGGGTCGGGCTCGCCATGCCGGGCGGCTTCGAGTTCGGCGGGATCGGCCGGATCATGCTCTACACGGTGCGCGCTTGGCAGGCCTCGGGCGCGGGGCCGGACTGGCTCCTGGTCGATGCGCGCGGACCGGGCTCGCTCCTCCTCGCGCCGCTCCACCTCCTGCGCGCGCTCGCTCTCGTCGCGCGCGAGCGGCGGGAAGGCCGGCTCGATCTGTTGCATCTCAACGTCGCCGGCCGCGGCAGCACGGTCCGCAAGGTGATCCTCGGGCTCTGGGCGGAGCTCTTCGGGCTGCCGACGATCGTCCATCTCCACGATTTCGACTATCCGGCCGACGTCGCCCGCCGGCCGGCCTGGCAGCAGCGGCTCGTGCGCCGGCTCTTTCGCCGCGCCCGGCTGTGCCTCGTGCTCGGCGAGCGCGATCGGCGGTTCGTGATCGAGGGCCTCGGGGTCGAGCCCGAGCGGGCGGTGGTCCTGCACAATGCGGTGCCCGATCCGGGGCCGCCGCCCGAGCGGGTCGGCCGGCTCGGGCCCACGCGGCTTTTGTTCCTGGGCCATCTGAGCGAGCGCAAGGGCGTGGGCGAGCTTTTGGCGGCCCTCGCCCGCCCGGCGCTTTCGGCGCGTGACTGGCGGCTCGACCTCGCGGGCGGCGGCGAGGTCGAGCGGTTCCGCGCCCGGGCCCGCGAGCTCGGGCTTTCCGAGCGCTGCCGCTTCCACGGCTGGCTCGGCCAGGAGGCCACCTTCGAGCTCTTGCGCACGGCCGACATCCTGGTCCTGCCCTCGCACGCCGAGGGCCAGGCGATGGCCTTGCTCGAGGCCATGGCGCACGGCCTTGCGATCCTCGCGACCCCCGTGGGTGCGCATCTCGAGGCGGTGACGGACGGGGTTTCGGCGCTGCTCGTCCCGCCGGGCGAGGTCGACGCGCTCGAAGCGGCGCTCTTGCGGCTGGTCGACGAACCGGCGCTGCGCGCCCGGCTCGGCCGGGCGGCCCGCGCCCGCTATCTCGAGGCGTTCGCGATCGAAGCCTATGCGCGTCGGCTCGCCGAGCTCTACGCCCGAGCCCTCGGGAGCCCATCGGCCGAGGCCGGCTGAGCGCCGGGCGGTGGCGACCGGCCGCTCAGGCGGCGAGCCGGCCGGCACGGCGGGCCAGGGCATCGGCGTAGAGCTCGGCGGCGCGGGCGCCCACGGTCTCGGCCGAGAGCGGCCCTTCGGCGGCTTCGGCACTCGCTCGGGCGAGCCGCCCCCGCTCCTCGGGGTCGGCGAGCAGGGCCAGGAGCGCTTGCGCGAGGGCGGCCGGATCGCCGGGCGGGACGAGCCGGCCCATGCCGGTCTCCCGCACGGTGGTCGCGAGGTCGCCCACCGCACTCGCCACGACGGGCCGGCCGAAGGCGGCGGCGAGCGCCAGGACCCCGCTCTGCGAGGCCTCGATATAGGGCAGCACGACGAGGTCGGCGTCGAGGAAGGCCTGGGCGGTCTCGAGGTCGCCGAGCCGGCGGTCGACGAGCCGCACGCCCGCAAGGCCCGCGCAAGCCCGCGCGAGCCAGGCGGCGTCGGGTCCGCTGCCGGCCACGAGGAGCTCGACCCCGGGCTGCGCCGCGGCAACGGCGGGCCAGGCCTTGAGCAGGACGGCGAGGCCCTTGTAGCGCATGAGCCGGCCGAAGAAGAGGACCCGCGGCGGACCTCCCGGCCGGCGCACCAACCCTTCCCGGGCGGCGAGCCGGGCGTAGCGGGAGAGCGCCGGGTGCGGCAGCACCACGACCTCCTCCGCCGGCCGGCCGAGCTGAGCGATCGCCTGGCGGCGCTGGTCGGGCCCGTGGACCACGAGGAGCGTGGCGGCCCTGCGGAGCTGGTGGACGGTGAGCCGCGGCACCCGGCGTGATTGGACGTCGCCCGGGTGGAGGTGGACGTCGTGGATCGTCACGACCCGCGGCAGGTGGCGCAGGAAGGGAAGCGCGAGGTTGAGCCAGAGGGTCGAATCGCCGAGGAAATGGACGACCGCCGGCCGGTGGTCGCGGATCCGTGCGAGCACGTCGCGCAAGAGGCGCAGATTGGCGAGGCTGCGGTGGCGCGGCCAGGGCAAGGGCGCGAGCGCGAGTTCGGCAGGCAGCTGGTCGCGGATCGGCTCGAGCTCGGCTGCGGCGCCGATCAACAGGAGCTCGACCCGCCGGGCGGCGGCGGCGGCGAACTCGACGCAATAGTCGAGCGGCCCGGTCTGCAGACAGACGACGCGCATCCCGCCCTTCGCCCCCGCCGTCAACCCCGACCGGCGTAGTACTGGGCGTAGTGGCCCGCGTAGCGCAGATGGTCGGGGCTGCCGTAGCGGCTGTACACCGAGAGATCGACGGCGTTGAGGGCCACCCCGACGAGCGGCACTTCGAGGGCGCGCAGCTCGCGCACCGCGGCCTGGACGGCATCGCGCGGTGTTCCCTCCCAGCGGACGACGAGCAGCGCCGCATCGAGCACCGGGGCGAGGGACAAGGCATCGCTCGCGGCGAGCACGGGCGGCAGGTCGAGGACGACGAGATCGCACACCTCGCGCAAGGCGCCGAGCAGGACCCGGGCCTTGGGCGAGCCCAAGAGATCGGGCGGGCTGTCCGGCGAACCGCCCGCCGGTAGGATCTTGAGGCCCGAGCCGGTCTCCTGGATCATCGCCCGGTCGATCGACCGACAGCTGCCGTCGAGCAGCTGGACGAGGCCCGGCTGGTCGGCCGGCACCGCGAGCAGCCGGTCGAGCGAGCGGCGGCGCAGATCGGCATCGATCAGGAGCGTGCGCCGGCCGCTCCGCGCGCATTGCCGGGCGAGCGCCAGGGCGAGCGTGGTCTTGCCGTCGCCCGGGAAGGCCGAGGTCACCGCCAAGAGTCGACCGCGGCGGGTGCGGTGCGCCGGCGGCTCGACCACGACCCGCGAGAGGATCCGCTGGACCCCCTCGCGATAGGCGAGCAGGAGCGGCGGCTCGGCCCCGCCCGAGGGCTCGGCCGCGGCCCGCTCGGCGGCGCCTTCGGGCAAGAGCGGCAAGACCGCGAGGACGGGGAGCGCGAGCTCACGCTCGAGCTCCTCGCTCGTGAGGAAGCCCTCGCGGCGCAGCTCACGCAAGAAGGCGAAGCCGCAGCCGAGCCCCAGGCCCGCGAGCGTGGTGAAGGTCAGAACGAGGGCTTTGGGCGCGTTGCTCGGCCGGCTCGGTGGGGTGGGCGGGGAGATCACCCGGGCGGCCGGGCGGATCAGGTTGCGCTGCTCGCTCGCCCGACGATAACGGTCGAGCATGGTCTCGTAGACCTTGCGGGCGGCCTCGGCGCGCCGGACGAGCTCCTCGAGCTCGACCTGGCTCGTGCCGACCCGCGAAAGGCGCGCCTCGGCCTCGGCGAGTTCGGCCTCGAGCCGGCGGACCCGCTCCGCGGCGACCGCCCGCTCGTTGGCGAGCGCGGCCACGATCCGGTCGATCTCGGCGTCGATCGAGCGGCGGATGTCGGCGAGCTCGGCCTGGGCATTCTGCATGAGCGGGTGGCGCGGGCCGTACTGCCCGGAAAGGTCGGCGATCCGCCGGCCGAGCTCGGCCTCCTGGCGGCGCAGCTCGCCGATCACCGGCGAGCTCGCGACCTCGCGCAGCCCCGAAAGGCCGCGGCTCGCGCGGGCCGCTTCGACCTGCTCGAGCCGGGCTTCGGCATCGGCCAGCTGGACCCGGGCCTGGGTGAGCTCGCGGCCGAGCTCGGCCCAGCGCCGCTCGAGCACCGAGGCACCGTCGACCGCGAAGAGCCCGGTGCGGCTCTGGAACTCCTTGACCCGCCGCTCCGCCTCTTCGAGCTCGCGGGCGAGGACGGCGAGCCGCTCCTCCATGTAGCGAGCGGTCTGCTCGAGGGCCTCGCGCTGCGCCGCCACCCGCTCTTCGAGGTAGACGCGGACGATCCGGTCGACCACCCGCACCGCGCGCTCGCGATCGTCCGTCCTGTAGGCCACGAGGACCACCCGGGCGAGCGGGTCGCGACGCACCTCGAGGCTCTTCGCGAACCGGTCGAGCACCGCTTCCGGGTCGGGTGTGGGGACCTCGGGCTCGTCCGGCGAACGAGCCCTGAGATCGGTCGGGTAACCGGCGAAGCTCGAGCGCGCACCGGCAACCCAGTCGAGCAGCCATTCGCCGGCCCCGGCGAGCATGGTGCGCAGCCGCTCGGCCAGGGGCTCGGGTTCGACCAGCTCGGCGAGCCGTTCCTCCTCGATCACCCGGAGGGCGAGGCGGCGCGAGGCCAAGAGCTTGACCTCGCTCTCGAGGTCGGCGGGCTGCAGCCGGTCGACGCGGAAATCGATCTCGTCCCGGAGATTGCCGAAATTGCGCTCGTCGGCCTCGATCAAAAGTTCGGCTGTGGCGGTCCACTCGAGCGGGCGGACGAGCAGCCAAGCGGCGACCGCGATGTCGAGGAGGAGGACCGTGCCGAGGACTAGGCCGAGGTTGCGGCGCAGCGCCTCCCACAGCCGGCGCAGGGCGAGCTCGCCCGCGGCCGCGCCGGAGGGAACGGCCGGTCCGCCGAGCGCCGCTGGCGCGGCGCCGGCGGGCGCGGGCATGCGCTGCTCGACCAAAGGCGTCTCCTGCCCGAAAAGGCGTGGCGGCGCACCCTGCGGCACGCCGTAGCGGAAACATCCCTTTTCGGCAGGTCGAGATCAACCCACGAGGGCAGCACGGAGCGGACTCGTCGTATTCCGCTGTGCTCCCGCCGCCGCGCGGGCGGGTGGCCGTGGGACCGAACCACCCGGCACCCGGCAAGGCCACCCGCCCGCGGATTGTCACGAAAGCGCCGTGCTGGTTCCCTT
>Ga0308405_1000480_pt1 | contig 22843 bp, 18 predicted proteins | sample HotsprSampleMS13_FD_203473 | JGI IMG/M metagenome (GOLD analysis project Ga0308405, IMG submission 203473) | Hot spring phototrophic mat microbial communities from Mushroom Spring, Yellowstone National Park, Wyoming, United States - 20060912_MS13 ...
CTTCTTCCAGTGCCTCGTACTCAGCGGGTCGGGCGATCTCGTCCTCTTCACCCGTGCCCCCGACTTGCGCCAGGCCCAGCTCACCTCGATCCTGACCGACATCCGCATCTGGGTGGATCGCGAGGGCGCGGATCCCGCCCGCGAGCTCGCGGCGATCCTCGTCGAGAAGGGGCTCGAGGGTCGCCGGATCGGGGTCGAGTGGGAGGCGCACGGGCTCACCGCGGCGCGCGGCCAAAAGCTCGTGGCCGCCCTCGAGGGACGGTTCCGCACGGCCGACGCCTCGCTGCTCGTGAGCCGGCTCCGGCTCGTCAAGTCGCCGGCCGAGCTCGCCTACGTGCGGCGCGCCGGCGAACTCGCCGATGCCGCCCTCGAAGCGGCGATCGCCCATGCCCGGCCCGGGGTCGAGGAGGGGGTGATCCTCGCCCGCATGCACGATGCCATCTTCGAAGCGGGCGGCGATTATCCGGCCAATCCGTTCATCATCGGCTCGGGGCGGGAGGCGCTGCTCTGCCGCTACCATTCGGGCCGCCGCCGGCTCGACCCGACCGACCAGCTCACGCTCGAGATCGCCGGGGTCTGGCGGCAATACCATGCCTGCCTCATGCGTACGCTCCTGATCGGCACTGTGGATCCCGCGCAGGCGCGGATGTTCGAGGTGTGCCGCGAGGCGCTGGCCGCCTGCGAGGAGCGGCTGCGCCCGGGGCGCACATTCGGTGAGGTGTTCGAGGCGCACGCGACCACCTTCGACCGGTACGGGCTGCGGCCCCACCGGCTCAATGCCTGTGGCTATTCGCTGGGTGCCGTCTACGCCCCCTCCTGGATGGACTGGCCCATGGTCCACGCCGACAATCCGGTCGTGCTCGAGCCGGGGATGGTCGTGTTCTTGCATATGATCCTCGCCGATTCGCAGACCGGGCGGGCGATGACCCTGGGCCGTACCGCGATCGTCCGCGACGGCGCCCCCGAGATCCTCTCCCGCCTGCCGCTCGAGGTCGCGGTCGGCTGAGCCCGGCGCCGCCCTCGCCCGGGCCTTGGACGGCCGCCACGGCTTTCGCTAGGACCTCGCCCGGGAACGCCGCGCGCCGTTCTGCGAACCACGCCGAGGGGCCGGGCACGCGACCGGCCCGAGCCCGAGGGACGCGATGTCGATCGACGCCTGCCTCGCCGAGCTCTCCGACCTTCCCGTCGACACCCAGCCGCAGCGGGTCCGCCGCCGCTCGCGGGACTTCTATTGGTATTCGCCGATCCTCAAGCGGCGGCTCGACCACGTGACCGCCGACGCGGTCGTGACGCCGCGTAGCGAGGATGAGGTGGCACGGGTGCTGGCGGCGGCCTTCCGCCACGGCGTGCCGGTGACGGCGAGAGGCGGCGGCACGGGTAATTACGGCCAGGCCATGCCGCTCGAGGGCGGTATCGTCCTCGATCTTTCCGAGCTCACGGCGGTCGAGTGGATCGAGCACGGCCGGATCCGGGTCCAGGCGGGGCTCAAGATGGCCGAGCTCGACGCCGCGACGATCGCCCACAGCCGTCAGGAGCTGCGCCTCCACCCCTCGACCCACAAGACGGGAACGATCGGCGGTTACGTGGCGGGCGGCTCGAGCGGGGTCGGCTCGGTGACGTGGGGGCTGTTGCGCGACCGCGGCAACATCCTGGGGTTGCGGGTGCTGACCATGGAGGAACGGCCGCGGGCGCTCGAGCTGCGCGGTGCCGACATCCAGAAGGTCAACCACGGTTACGGCACGAACGGGATCATCACCGCCCTCGAGCTGCCCTTGGCCCCGGCCTATCGCTGGGCCGAGTTCATCCTCGGTTTCGAGGGATTGATGCCGGCCGCGCGGTTCGCCGACGCGCTCGCCCGGGAGGATGCGATCCTCAAGAAGCTCGTCACGGTGATCGAGGCGCCCGTGCCGCACGATTGGCTGTTCCCCGAGCGCGGCATCGGGCGCGGGGAGACGGCCGTGCTCGTGATGGTCGCCGACTTCGCCGCGGACGCGCTCTTCGACCTCTTGCGGCTGCATCCCGGCCGGCTGGTCTGGCAGGGCTTCACGGACGAGGCGGTGAGCGGCCGGCTGCCGCTTTTCGAGTACAGCTGGAACCACACCACGCTGCACGCGCTCAGGCACGACCGCACGATCACCTACCTGCAGACGCTCTTCCCACCACCGCACCATCTCGAGAAGGTCGAGGAGATGGCGGCCCGCTTCGGCGCGGAGGTGCCGATCCACCTCGAGTTCGTCCGCTTCGGCGGGGAGATCGCCTGCTTCGGGCTGCAGCTCGTCCGCTACCGAAGCGACGAGCGGCTCGCCGAGATCATCGAGGAACACGAACGCGCCGGGTGCCCGATCTTCAACCCGCACGCCTTCACCCTCGAGGAAGGCGGGATGAAGAAGGTCGACGAACTGCAGCTCGCCTTCAAGCGCGAGGCCGACCCCAAGGGCCTCTTGAACCCGGGCAAAATGCTCGGTTGGAACGACCCGAACTGGAAGCCGGTCGAGCGGGCTTTTCTCTACGAAGCGCACTGAGGGGGAGCGGCACCGGGACCTTGCGACGCGTCGCGAGCGCCTGCCGCCCGTCGAGCATTCGGGCCGGCTCACGGGTCGAGCCGCGGCGCCTCCACTCCTGAGCGGGACGCCGGCGGGGACGGAGGGGCGGGCGTGGATCGGCTCGATCTCTTGGAGGCGTTCACGGCGGTCGCCGAGACCGGGAGCTTCTCGGCGGCGGCGGCTCGGCTCGGGCTCGCTCGGGCACTCGTGAGCAAGCGGGTGGCGGCGCTCGAGCAGCGGCTCGGGGCCCGGCTCGTGGCCCGCACCACCCGACGGGTCGGGCTCACCGGCGAGGGCGAGGCCTTCCTGCCGCACGCACGGCGGATCCTCGCCGAATATCGAGAGGCGGTCGACGAGCTGGGGCGCCGGCGCGGTGAGCCGCGGGGCCGGCTCAAGCTCGCCGCGCCCATGAGCTTCGCGGTGCGCCATCTGCCGGCGCTGCTGGCGAGCTTCGCCGAGCGTTTCCCGGCGCTTCGGGTCGAGCTCGTCCTCGAGGACCGCTTCGTCGATCTCGTCGAGGACGGGTTCGATTTGGCGCTGCGGATCGGCGATCTACCGGATTCCTCGCTGATCGCCCGGCTCTTGGCCCCGATCCGCCTGGTGCCGTGCGCCGCCCCGAGTTACCTCGAACGGCACGGCGTGCCGCGCGAGCCGGCCGATCTCCGCCACCACCGCTGCCTGCACTACGGCAACCTTTCGACCGGGCGCCGCTGGCAGTTCGAGCGCGACGGTCGACGCGAGACCGTGCCGGTCGACGACCGGTTCGTCGCCAACAACGGCGATTTCTTGGCCGCCGCCGCCGAGGCCGGCTACGGCATCGTGCTTTCGCCGACCTTCATCGTGGGCGATGCACTCAGGGCCGGCCGGCTCGTGCGAGTGCTCGACGGATGGGAGACGCCGTTCTACGCGCTTTATGCGGTTTGGCCGCCCGCCGACAGGCCGCCGGCCCGGGTCCGCACGCTCGTCGATTTCCTGCTCGGTCGGTTCGGCGATCCGCCCTACTGGGACGAAGGGCTCTGAGCGATCAGGCGGCCGTCTTGGTCTCGCTTTTGACCTCGTCTTTGGGCGGCAGCTGGGCCGTCTCGTCCTCCTTCATGCCCTGCTTGAAGTTCTTGATCCCCTTGGCGAGGTCGCCCATCACCTGGGGGAGCTTGCCGGCGCCGAAGATGATCAGCACGACGGCGAGCACCACGAGCCAGTGCCAGATCGAAAACGTACCCATGCCTGCGTCTCCCGTGAACGAGCGTCGAGCGAAGCTAGCCGCGACCGGCGCGCGTGCCAAGCGCGGGACCCGGCTGGAGGGCCGAGGCCGACCCCACCGGGGCGGAAGGTAGCACGCCCGTGCGCGAGGACCAGCCGGAAGCGACCGGCAGCCGCCGCGAAGGCGAGCGGATCGCCGTCGACATCTCCGGTCACGGCTTCGGCCATGCGGGGCAGCTCGCCCCGATCCTGGCCGAGCTGCGCCGGCGCCGCCCGGGGTTGCGGCTCGTCGTCCGCAGCACGCTGCCCCAAGAGCCGCTCGAGGCGATCCTGGGCGGTGCCTTCCAACGGGCCGAGCCGCCGCCCGATCCCTGCCTCGTGATGCAGGATCCGGTCCACGTCGACCTCGTGGCGACGCGGACCGCCTACGCCACCCTCGAGGCTGGCTTCGAGGCGCTCGTCGAGGCGGAGGCCGCGCGGCTGCGCGCGCTCGCCCCGGACCTGCTGGTCGCCAACATCGGCTTCGTCGGGCTCGCCGCCGCCGCCCGCGCGGGCGTTCCGGCCATCGCGATCGGCTCGCTCAACTGGGCCGACATCGCCGCCGCTTACGACGTGGCATCGTCCGCCATGGTCGAGCGGATGCGCGCCGCCTACCGCTCGGCCGAGCTCGCCGTTCTCCTCACCCCGCACCTGCCGACCCGCTGGCTCGAGCGGCGGGTGAGCGTCGGGCCCGTGGCTCGGGTCGGTCGGCCGCGCCGGGCCAAGCTGCGCGCGGCCCTCGGGCTCGCGCCCGACATGCTGCTCGGACTCGTGGCCTTCGGCGGGATCGACGGCGCCGAGCGGCTCGCGACGCTGCCGGCGATCGATGGTGTGGCTTGGCTCGCCGATCGGGTCGAGCGGCCCGGGATGCTCTCGACCCGCGGGCTCGACCTGCCGTTCCCCGATCTCCTCGCGAGCGTCGATTTCGTGATCACGAAGACCGGCTACGGAACCTTCGCCGAGGCAGCCGCGGCCGGGGTCCCGGTGCTCTACCGGCCGCGCCCGGACTGGCCGGAAGCGCCCTGGCTCGAGGGCTGGATCCGGGAGGTCGGAATCGGCCGGCCGCTGCCGCCCGACCCGGACGGCATCGCCGCGCTCGTCGGGGAGCTGCGCGCCGCGCCACGGCCGCGGCCGGTGCCGCCCACGGGTGTCGCGGACGCGGTGGCCATTGTCGAGCGCCGCCTCTAAAGCGGTACGGGGGACGGGCACGGCGACGACCGGGGGCAGGACATGCGGGCTTTCGAAATTCGAAAACCGGGGTTCGACGGGCTCCGCCTCGTCGAGCGGCCGCGGCTCCAGCCGGGCCCGGGCGAAGTGCTCGTGCGGGTGCGGGCCGTCGCGCTCAACTATCGCGACATCGCGATCCTCCGCGACCCGCTCGCGCGCGGCATCGCGCTGCCGCGGATCCCCTGCTCCGACGGCGCCGGGGAAGTGATCGCCGTGGGCCCCGGCGTCGGCCGGGTGCGGCCGGGTGATCGGGTGATCTCCTGCTTCTTCCAGGCCTGGGAGGCAGGGCCGATCGGCCCCGAGGCGATGGCTTCGGCGCTCGGCGGGGCGATCGACGGCGTGCTCGCCGAGGAGGTCGTGCTGCGCGAAGGCGGGGTCACGCTCGCGCCCTCGCACCTGGACTTCGCCGAAGCCGCCACGCTCCCCTGCGCCGCGCTCACCGCCTGGCACGCACTCGTCGAGAGCGGCCGGCTCCGGCCCGGCGAGACGGTGCTCTGCCTCGGCACGGGCGGGGTCTCGCTCTTCGCCCTGCAGATCGCCCGGCTCTGTGGTGCCCAGCCGATCCTCGTCTCCTCGAGCCCGGCCAAGCTCGAGCGGGTCGCGGCGCTCGGGGCGGCGGCGACGGTCGACCGCGGCACTCGCCCGGATTGGGAGAAGGCCGTGCTCGAGCTCACCCGCGGCAGGGGCGTCGATCACGTGGTCGAGGTGGGCGGCGGCGGAACGCTCACCCGTTCGATCGAGGCCACGCGGATCGGTGGCCACGTCGCACTCATCGGCATTCTCGCGGGCGGGACCGTCGATCCCACACCGATCATGCGCAAGTCGATCCGCTTGCAGGGGATCTATGTGGGCTCGCGGGCGATGCAGGAGGCGATGGTGCGTGCCTTCGAGGCGGCTGAACTCCGGCCCGTCGTCGACCGGCGGTTCCGCTTCGAGGAGGCGCCCGAAGCGTTCCGCGCCCTCGAGCGGGCCGAGCACGTTGGCAAGATCGTGATCGAGCTCTGATGCGGGTCCGACCGGGACGAGCTCAGACGAGGTCGATCACGCCGTCGGCCAACGGGCTCGAAAGATCGGTCCCGAGGTCGCCTTGGACGGTGGCGACGAGGACCGGTCGGCCGCGGCCCGCCCCGTCGACGTCGACCGACACCTCGACCGCGCCACCGCGGCTGCGCAGGGACAAATAGGGCGTGAGGTCGGTGCCGTCGGCGAGACCACCCAAGAGGTCGCCGATCAGCAGCCGATCGCCGGCGGCCTTCGAGAAATCGGTGATGGTGGCCACGCTGCGCGCGGCATCGCCCACGACGAAATCGTCGGCCCCCGTTCCGCCGGTGAGCCGATCGCGGCCGCTCCCGCCGCGCAGGAGGTCGTCGCCTTCGCCGCCCACGAGCACGTCGTTACCGGCGCCACCCGAAAGGACGTCGTCGCCGGCACCGCCTTCGAGCACGTCGTCGCCGAGGAGCCCGGCCAAAAAATTGTCGCCGGCGTTGCCGACCAAGCGATTGGCGAGCGCGTTGCCGGTCGCCTCGTGGTCGCCATCGCCCCGGAGTTCGACGTTCTCGACGTTCGCGAACGATCCGAGCGCGATCGGCCCGTCGGTTCGGATCGTGTCGATTCCGCCCTTGCGGTCCTCGATCACCGCGTCGCCCGACCCGTCGAGCACGTAAACATCATCACCCCTACCGCCGCGCAGCGTGTCGACGCCGGCCCCGCCGTCCAGCAGGTTGGCGCGGTCGTTGCCGGTGATCTCGTTGTCGAGGTCGTTGCCGTAGCCGTCGATCGCCGCGCGGCCGACCAGCACGAGATTCTCCACGTGGTCGGGTAGCTCGTAGGTGACGGCCGCGAGCACCGTGTCGGTGCCCTCGCCTTCGTTCTCGACGACGAGGTCGTCGGGATCGTCGACCAGACAGGTGTCGTCGCCGTCGCCGCCGATCATCTCGTCGGCTCCGGCACGGCCGTCGAGGCGGTTGTTCCCCTCGTTGCCGACGATCAGGTTGTCGAGGGCGTTGCCGGTACCCTCGAGATCGCCCGAGCCCTCGAGGATCAGGTTTTCGACCTGGTCCGGGAGGGTGAAGCTCAACGAGCTTTCGACCGTATCCGTCCCCTCGTTCGGACGCTCGACGACCCGATCGCGCCGATCGTCGATTCGATAGATGTCGTCGCCCGAGCCGCCCAGCAGAAGATCGGCGCCGGCGTTGCCGTCGAGGATGTCGTCGCCCGCGAAGCCCCACAGCTCGTCGGCGTCGATGCTTCCCAAGATCTCGTCGTCGCCGGAGAGGAAAGCTTCGAAAAAGCCGAGCGGATCAGCGGCTTCGACCGCGTCCACGAATTCCTCGACCGGGGCTTCGGCATCGCTCAAGGAGAACCAGAGCTCGTCGTCGTTGTAGACGTCGACCGCGGTCACCGTGCCACGGACCAGCCCCCCGCCTCGTCGTATTCGAGGTCGGTGCCCAGGATGTCGAGCTCGAGGTCGCCCGCGGTCAAGACGACCCCGGTGGCATCGGCGAAGCTCGGCTCGGCCGTGGCGAGTGCCCGCACCGGGAATTCCCGCATGCGCAACGGGCGGTCGAAATCGGCATCCAGCTCGGCCATCGCAACCTCCAGCCCCGATCGCAGCCGGCAGGATAGACGAAAGCCGGACGACTCTCAACCAATGCGCGAAAGCCGGCAGGGGCTTTCGCCTAGCTCGGGCGGAATGCGGCCTCCATGGCCCGCCGCACGCGGACCGCCTCCTCGGCCTCGTCGATCGCCACGTCCGACCAGCGGATCCTGCCGCCCGCGGGCACCGGGTTCAGCAGCTTCACACCCTGGGCGAGGCCGAGTGGCAGGTAACCCTCGCGCAGGCTCACTTCCGCCGGGACCTGCTTGCCCCAGACGCAATAGCCGCCCTCGCCGTCGAGGATCTCGCCGGGCCGGAGGTCGCGCTTGGCGGTGGCGACCACATCCGCGAAGAAACCGATCGGCGCGCCGGTCGGCTCACCTCTGAGCGCCACCGAAGCGACCGAAATGCCGAGCTCGAGGCCGATCAGGTGCGTCGGCCGGTACATCGCCATGTAGGAAAAAGTCTCGTCGGGCAACAGGCGATATTCCTCGGCACAGTATTTCAAATAGTCGTGGTCGCAGGCGACCACGACGTAAGTCCCTTGCTGGATTTCGTCCGGCACGGGCGACTTGTCGCGGTGCAGCGAGGAAACGACCTCCGTCGTCCCGCGAATCGCGAGGCAACCGCCGTCGACCGCGGGCTTGCACACTTGCGCGAGCTTGCGCGCCGGGCAGGGCGGGAAGGAGAGGCCATCGGGCTGCGGCCGGAGCCCGGTGGCGTTGCACACCGCGCTCATCTCGATGCCGGACTTCGTCCCGTCGATGAAGCTGTTGAACATCTTGGGGTTCATCCGGCCACGTTCGGCCTTCTCGCGGGACAGGCCGAAATGCTCCCAGACCGTGTCGGGCGTGCTGTGGTGGAAGGAGGGGTGGTAACGGGTGCCTTTGCCGGCGCACACGACTTCGAAGCCACAGGCCCGCGCCCAATCGACGTGCTCGCAGATCAGGGCCGGCTGGTCGCCGTAAGCCAGGCTGTAGACGACACCGGCCTCGGTGGCCTTGCGGGCGAGCAAGGGTCCCGCCACCACGTCGGCCTCGACGTTGACCATGACGATGTGCTTCTTGTTTTCGATCGCGCCGAGACAGTGCCGGATGCCGACTTTCGGGTCCCCGGTCGCCTCGATGACCACCTCGACCGCGGGGTGGGCGAGGAGCGCGCCACTGTCCTCGAGCACGCAGGTGGCGCCCGATTTGGCGGCATCGTCGAGCGTGCGTGCGGAGAAGCGCTCTTCTTCCCATCCGCAATAACGCAGATTGGCTTTGGCCCGATCGGGGGCGAGATCGGCGATGCCCACGAGGTGCATACCCGGTGTGCGGCGAACCTGGGCCAGGAACATGGTGCCGAACTTGCCGGCGCCGATAAGGCCCACACCGATCGGCCGGCCGGCCGCGGCCCGCTCGAGCAGCTTCTTGTGCAGGTTCACGGTTGCTCGCCTCCCGCTGGTCACTGCGCGCGGCGGCGCTATAGCGAGGCCGCCGGGGCCGAACAACGCGGCCGCGGAAGAGGAGGGATGCGATGGCCGAGGTCAACCGACAGTGGCGGCTCGTCCGGCTCGTCGAGGGCCTGCCGAAGGCCGAGGATTGGCGGCTCGAGGAAGAGCCCGTGCCGGACCCGCCCGCGGGGACCTTCCTGGCTCGCGCGATCTACCTCGACGTCGCGCCCTACATGCGGGCGCGGATCGCCAAGGTGCCCAACTACGCCCGGGGCGTGCAGCCGGGCGAGGTCATGATCGGCGGGGCCGTGGCGCGGATCGTCGTGAGCCGGGCGCCCGGCTGGAAGGCGGGCGATCTCGTGGTGACCGATTTCGGCTTCGGCTGGCAGGATTATGCGGTGCTGCGTCCCGAGGCCGTCCGACGGGTCGATCCGACGCTCGCACCCCCCGAGACTTGGCTCGACGTCATGGGCCTCAACGGAGTCACCGCCTGGTTCGCGCTCTTCGAGGCCGGAGCGTTGCGCCCGGGTGATCGGGTGCTGATCTCGGCGGCCGCCGGCTCCGTCGGCCAGCTCGCGGGCCAGCTCGTGCGGATCGCGGGCGCGGTCCCTTACGCGGTCGCCTCGACCGCGGCCAAGCTCGCCTGGTGTCGCGAGATCGGTTTCGAGGGTGGAATCGCGCACCGCGACTGCGCGGATCTGGCCGGGGCGATCCGGGCCCTTCTGCCGAACGGGGTCGACCTTTACCTGGACAACACGGCGGGTCCGATCCACGACGCGGTCCTGCAGAACCTCGCACCCCGGGCGCGGATCGTGGTCGTGGGCACGGTGAGCCTCGCCGACCGGCTGGGCCGGCCCGACATCGGCCCGCGCTTTTTCCGCGAGGTGCTCGTGGCGCGCGCCCGGATCGAGGGGTTCCTCGTGCTCGACTTCGAGAAGCGCTGGGGCGAGGCCTGGGCGCGGCTCGCCGAGCTGTTGCGGGCCGGGCGCATCCGCACCCGCTACGACATCGCCCACGGCCTCGAACGTATGCCCGAAGCGTTCTTGCGGGTGTTGCGCGGCGAGAACCTGGGCAAGCAGCTCGTCCAGGTGAGCGAGCTCTGAGCCGAGCCCACCCCGCCGCGCTCAGACGTGGATCGGCTTGGCCCAGGCGGCGAGCGCGGCTTCCTTGATCGCCTCTTCGAGGGTCGGGTGCGGGTGGCTCGTGCGCGCGATGTCCTCGGCCGTGGCGCCGAATTCCATGGCGAGGGCGAGCTCGGCGATCATCGTGCCGGCATCCGGGCCGATCACGTGGCAGCCCAGGACCCGGTCGGTCGCGGCGTCGGCCAGGATCTTGACGAAGCCTTCCGCGGCCCCGACCGCGCGGGCCCGGCTGTTGGCCGTGAAGGGGAACTTGCCGACCTTATAGGCTCGGCCCTCCGCCTTCAACTGCTCCTCGGTCTTGCCGACGGCAGCAACCTCCGGATGGCAATAGATCACCCCGGGCACGCGGTCGTAATCGTGCTGCGGCTTGCCGCCGGCGATACACTCGATGCAGGCGATGCCGTCCTCCTCGGCCTTGTGGGCGAGCATCGGCCCCTCGATCACGTCGCCGATCGCCCAAATGCCCGGCACGCTCGTGCGGAAATGGCCGTCGGTCTTCACCCGGCCGCGCTCGTCGAAGGCCACGCCGACTTCGGCCGCACCCGACCCCTCGGTATAGGGCCGGCGGCCGATCGCCACGAGCACGACGTCGGCCGCGAGGGTCTCGGGCGGGCCACCCGCCACCGGCTCGACGACGACCGTCACACCTTCGCCCACGCGCTCGACGCCCACGACCTTGGTCGCGAGCTTGAAGACCATGCCCTGGCGGCCGAGGATCTTCTGCAGCTCTTTCGAGAGCTCGAGGTCCATCCCCGGGGTGATGCGGTCGAGGAACTCGACCACGGTGACCTTCGACCCGAGTCGCCGCCAGACCGTGCCGAGCTCGAGGCCGATGTACCCCGCCCCGACCACCACGAGGTGGCCAGGCACCCGCTCGAGGTCGAGGGCACCCGTGGACGAGACGATGCGCTCCTCGTCGATCGTGACACCCGCAAGCGGCGTGGGCTCGGAACCGGTCGCGATCACGATGTTCTCGGTCACGAGCTCGCGGCTCGTGCCGTCGGCGAGCGTCGCTACGACTTTGCCGGGGGCGGCGATCCGCCCCGTCCCCACGAGATAGTCGACCTTGTTCTTCTTGAAGAGGAACTCGATTCCCTTAGTGAGACCGTCGACGACCTTGTCTTTGAAGTCGAGCATGGCGGCGAGGTCGAGGCTCACCTCGGCCGTGCGGATGCCGAACCGGCCGAGGCCGTGCTTCGCCTCCTCGTAGAGATGCGAGGTGTGCAACAGCGCCTTCGAGGGGATGCAGCCGACATTGAGGCAGGTCCCGCCGAGCGTGCCGCGCTTCTCGATGCAGGCGACCTTCATGCCGAGCTGCGCCGCTTTGATCGCGGCGACGTAACCACCAGGCCCGCCGCCGATCAGGACGACGTCGTAGGCAGGCTCGGACATGGGCAGCGCTCCCGGCTGGCTCGAGGTCCGGGCCGCTCCTAGCAGCCGCTCGGGGGTGCCGTCACCACGGCGCGACGGCACCCTCGCGAGGCTCGCGCCGGGCGGCGTCGCGCCGGCCGAACCGCCGCTCGACATAATCCTCGACCATCGCCCGGAACTCCTGGGCGATCCGTTCGCCGCGCAGGGTGGCGACTTTCTTGCCGTCGACGAAGACCGGGGCGGCCGGGCTCTCGCCCGTGCCGGGCAAGGAGATCCCGATGTCGGCGTGCTTGCTCTCGCCGGGGCCGTTGACGATGCAGCCCATGACCGCCACGTTCAAACTTTCGACCCCCGGATAGCGCGTCTTCCAGATCGGCATCTGCGCGGCGAGCCAGCCTTGGATGTCGGCGGCGAGCTCCTGGAAGAAGGTGCTCGTCGTGCGCCCACAGCCCGGACAAGCCGCGACCTGCGGGGTGAAGGAGCGCAGACCCAGCGACTGCAGGATCTGCTGGCAGACCTGGACCTCGAGCGTGCGCGGTTCGCCCGGCGCCGGGGTCAAGGAGCAGCGGATCGTATCGCCGATCCCCTCCTGGAGGAGGAGCGAGAGGGCGGCGGTCGTGGCGACGATACCCTTGACGCCCATGCCGGCCTCGGTGAGGCCGAGATGGAGGGCATAGGAGGAGCGCCGGGCGAGCTCGCGATAGACCGCGACCATGTCCTGCACCCGGCTCACCTTGGCCGAGATCACGATGCGGTCGGGGGGCAGGCCGATCCGCTCGGCGTGTGCGGCACTTTCCAGGGCCGAGCGGACGAGCGCCTCGCGCAGGACGAACTCGGCCGGTTGCGGATCGGGCCTGGCGGCGTTGGCGTCCATGAGCCGGGCGGCGAGGTCCTGATCGAGCGAGCCCCAATTGACCCCGATCCGGACCGGCCGGTCGTGGCGGAGGGCCGCCTCGATCATCTGCTCGAACTGCCGGTCCCGCTTGTCGCCGAAGCCCACGTTGCCGGGATTGATCCGCAGTTTGGCCAGGCAGCGGCCGAGCTCCGGCACCTCGGCCAAGAGGCGATGGCCGTTGTAGTGGAAGTCGCCGACGAGCGGCAGCTCGCGAAAGCCCATGAGGTCGAGCCGATCGCGGATGATCGGCACGGCGCGGGCGGCGGCTTCGTTGTTGACGGTGATCCGGACGATTTCCGAGCCGGCGCGGGCGAGCTCGACGATCTGTGCGGTCGTCGCGTCCGGATCGGCCGTGTCGGTGTTGGTCATCGATTGGACGACGATCGGTGCGCCACCGCCGATCGTGACCGATCCGACGCGGACCGCGTGCGTGCGATGGCGGCGGATCTCCGGGAGTGCGACCATGCGCTCCTCCGGCTTCCGGTCGGGCTCGCCCGGGGTGGCTGCCTCAACCCCCGGCGAGGCGGGCGCGCAGCGCGCCGGGCGCGAGCGGGACGTCGCGCAGCACCTTGCCGCTTTCGCCCAGAACCCCGAGCGAGCGCCCTTCGACCACGACCTCGATCCCGCCGGCATTGCCGGTCCAGAGCGCCAGATCCTCGCGCTCGGGGAGAACCAGGCGGTCGCCGGGCTCCAGAGTCCGGGTGCGGACATAGTCGCGGCTCGCGCTTCGGATCTGCACCCAAGCGCTTTCACGGGCCACCAACACCACGCGACCCTCGCTCGGCTCGGGGTTGACCCGCGGCCGCCCACCGTCGAGCGCCGCCAAGAGCTCGGTCGGAGAGAGCCCCCGGGAGAGCGGTGGCGCCGGTCGCTCGGCCGCGAACGCGCCGGTGGCGTCGCGTCGGCCCGGCGACGGTGTGGGCAACTCGATCCGTTCTTCGGGCTCGGGCGCGACCAACGCCTCGAGCCCGGCCCGCTCGACCGGCGAGGGCGCTCGGGCGAGCTTCGGCACCGCCGGCGATGGAGTCGGAGCCGGTGGGACGACCTGGGGACGTGGCGGCGGCGAGGAAGGAGGGCCCGCGATCATCTCACCCGCGAGCCGGCCGATCTCGCCCGGCACGGCTGCCAACCGTTCGAGTACCGATTGATCGCGCCAGTGGATGTGCCAGCTGCCGTAGAGCACGCCCAAGAGCAAGATCGAGGCGGCGACCAAGAGTCCGTGCGGCCGTCGATCGTCCTGCGGCTGCGGGACGACGAGCTCCGGCGTGGGGGCCACGCTGTCCAAAGCCTCTTTGACGAGCTGCACGACACGGGTGCCTTCGAAACCCAAATAATCGGCGTAAGTGCGCAGGAAACCCAGGGCGTAGGCGCGTCCCGGGGTCATCGAAAAGTCGCCCTCCTCGAGGGCGAACAGATAAGACGGCTTGATCCGCAGGGTTTCCGCTACGGCGTAAAGGTCCTCGCCGCGGGCTTGCCGCGCTTCGCGCAACGCCCAGCCGATTCGGCGCAGCTGATCGGCACGCGGGTCGCGAACGTCCGCTGTTTGACGGCTGGCTCGATTGCTCATGGCCAATCCGAGGTCGCGAGGAGGCGGACGCCGAGAGGGCTCCCGCCCGGTTCCATAGCAGAGGAACGATCCGACGCCAAACGCTCGGGCGCGTGCGGCGTCGCCGCATGCGCTTCAAGTGGCGACGGTCGTGCCCGGTGGCAACACCACCTCGTGGTCGATGGCCCAGGCCAAGAGGCGCTGGCGCAACGACCGGTCCGGAAGCCGCAGGAGCCTGTCGAGATAGGCGGCGAGCCGGCTCGCCTCGAGCGAGCGGATCGTGGCTTTGACGGCGCCGAACTCGGAGGGGACGAGCGACAGCCGGCGCACGCCGAGGCCCACGAGCGCCATAGCCTCGAGCGGCCGGCTCGCCATCTCGCCGCAGAGGGTGAGGGGAACCCCGGCCGCCCGGCAACGTTCGACGAGGTCGCGCAAGAGCGAAAGCGGAGCCGGTGCCAGCACGTCGTAGCGCTCGGCGAGCATCGGATTGCCGCGGTCACAGGCGAAGAGGAACTGTAAGAGATCGTTCGAGCCGATCGAGACGAAGTCGACCTCGCGCAAGAGCGCGTCGAGTTGCCAGAAGAGCGACGGCACTTCGAACATGACGCCCACCTCGAGGCGCTCGGGCCGTCGCTTCCCGCGCCCCTCGAGCCGCTCGAGCTCTTGCAGCAACAGCCGCCGGGCGGCCGTGAACTCGGCGACTTCCGCGACCATGGGGAACATGACCGAGAGCGGCCGCCCGTCGGCCGCGGTGAGCAGCGCACGCAGCTGATCGCGCAAGAGCGCGGGGCGGTCGAGGGCGATGCGGATCGCCCGCCAGCCGAGGGCGGGGTTGTCTTCGGCCGGCGCACGCCAATAGGGCAAGTGCTTGTCGCTGCCGATGTCGAGGGTGCGGAACACCACCCGCCGCCCCTCGGCGAGGTCGAGCACGCGCCGGTAGACTTCGGTCTGCTCCTCTACCGAGGGCCAGGTCGGCCGGGTCATGAAGCCGAGCTCGGTGCGGAACAACCCGATTCCTGCCGCGCCGGTCTCGCCGACTGCCGGCAAATCGGCGAGGAATGCCGCGTTGATCCCGAGCCACACCTCGAAGCCGTCGCGCGTGGTGGCGGGTAGGCTCCTCAAGGCGGCGAGCTGCCGGTGCCGCTCCTTGCGCGCTCGGACGGTGCGGGCGAAGGCCTGCAGCACGTCCTCGCCGGGCCTCAGGAACACGATGCCGTTCTCGGCATCGAGCGCAACGGGGTCGCCGGGCTCGAAGAGGGCCAGCGCCCCGCTCACCCGACCCACGAGGGGAATGCCGAGGGCACGGGCGACGATCGTGACGTGCGCGGTTTTCGAGCCTTCCTCGAGGATGATCCCCTTGAGCCGGCGCCGATCGTATTCGAGCAATTCGGCCGCCGACAAATTGCGCGCGACCAGGATGCAGTCCTCCGGCACGGCCGCCGGATCGTGGGCACTGCTCCGCCCGGAAAGATGGAGGAGGAGCCGGTTCGCGAGGTCGTCGAGGTCGAGGAGGCGCTCCTTGAGATAGGGATCGGCGGCATGGCCGATCCGCAGGCGCGTCTGCTCTTGGATCCGGCGGACCGCCGCTTCGGCCGAAAGACCCGTGTCGATCGCCTCGCGGATGCGCCTGAGCCAGCCGGCGTCGTCGGCGAACATGCGGTACGCCTCGAGCACCTCGCGATGCTCGCCGGAAGCGAGGTCGGCGCGCGCCAACATCCGATCGAGCGAGGAGCGGAGGGCCACCATCGCTTCCTCGAGGCGGGCCCGCTCGGCCGCCGGATCGTCGGCCAAGAGCCGCTCGATCTCGATCCGGGGTGCGTGCAGCCAAGCCCGACCCACGGCGATCCCCTCGACCAGCCGCAGCGCCTCGAGCCGCATGCGCTCTGCGGTGAGACCACCGAGATCACCGTAGCGCTCGCGATCGACGATGCCGCCCGAGGCGAACATTTCGGCCAGGACCGAGGCGATGATCTGCATCGCGTCGATCTCGTCCTCGCCGTAGTGGCGGCGGGCGGTGTTCTGGATCGTGAGGACGCCCACCACCCGACCCGAGCGCACGATGGGGACGCCCAGCATCGAGTGGTAAATCTCCTCGCCCGTCTCCGGCCGGTAGGCGAAGTTGGGGTGGCTCTGCGCGTCGGCCGTGTTGATCACGTCGCCGGTCGCGGCGATCGTGCCGACCAGGCCTTCACCCACCCTGAGCCGCGTGCGGTGCACGGCTTCGTGGGCGAGACCTTCCGTCGCGAAGAGCTCGAGGACGTCGCCTGCGCGCAGCACGTAGACCGAGCAGACCTCGGCCACGAGGTCGGCGGCGATCATCTTGACGATCTTGTCGAGCCTTTGCTGTGGGCCCGTCGGCTCCGCCATCACCGCGACCAGCCGGCGCAAGAGCCGCCGCGCGGGGATCACCTCGCTCGCTCGGCGGCTCTCCGGGGTCGACTCGCCGCCCACCCACCCGCCGATCGGCGGGCTCACCCCGCGATCGCCACCATCGGGCGGCGCTCCCCGAGGCGGCCGAGCGCGTCGTTGGCCTGCTCGACGAGCTCGGCCAGGATCGCGCCTGCTGGCTGGATCCGCGTCACCATTCCCACGCTCTGCCCGGCCATCAACGAGCCGTTCTCGACATCGCCGTCGATGACCGCACGCCTGAGTGCCCCGGCCCAGAAATGCTCGATCGCGAGCGAGGCCTCTTCGAAGCTGAGCTCGCCGCGCCGGTAGCGGCCGATCACCTCGTGCTGGGTCTCGACGAACCGTCGTGTGCCGGCATTGGCGAGTGCCCGGACCGGGATGACCTTGAACTGCGGGTCGACCTGGACCGAAACCACGGCGTCGCGCGCGGAGGCCCGCAGGAAGGCCTGCTTGAAGGCCGGATGGGCGATCGATTCGCTCGCGCAGACGAACATCGTGCCCATCTGCACCCCGGCGGCGCCCATCAAGAGGTAGGCGGCGATCATGTGGCCGTGACCGATCCCGCCGGCCACGAACACCGGCACCTCGCGGACCACCGGCAAGATCTCCTGGGCGAGCACCGAAGTCGCGACCGGGCCCACGTGGCCGCCGGCTTCGTGGCCTTCCACGACGAGCCCGCTCACCCCCTGCCGCACGAGCTTCTTGGCGACCGCCGCGGCCGGCGCGAAGGCCATGACCTCGAGCCCGGCGGCGCGGATCCGCACGATCGCCTCGCGCGGCGGCAGGCCGCCCGCGAGGACGACGTGGCTCACCCGCCGGTCGATGCACACGCTCACGAGCTCGTCGAGCGCGGGGTGCATGACGATCAGGTTGACGCCGAACGGCCGGTCGGTGAGGGCGCGGGTGGCGTCGATCTCGGCGGCCAAGGCCTCGGGCGACATCGAGCCGCAGGCGAGCACGCCGAACCCGCCGGCGTTCGAAATCGCCGAGACCAGGTTGCGTTCGCTCACCCACGTCATCGCCCCGCCCATGATCGCGAGCTCGCAGCGCAGATAGCGCCGGCCGCGCTCCCAAAGGGCGTCGAGCAGTTCGCCGGGCCGGGCCTGGACCACGGTCGTCAGACCGCGTCGAGGCCGTAGGCGCTGTGCAGCGCCCGTAGCGCGAGCTCGGTGTACTCGTCGGCGATCAGCACGCTGATCTTGATCTCCGAGGTCGAGATCGCCTGGATGTTGATGCCTTTGTCGGCGAGTGTCTGGAACATTTTGTGGGCGATGCCGGCATGGCTGCGCATGCCCACCCCGATCACCGAGATCTTGACGACGTTCGGGTCGGCCACGAGCCGCTCGAAGCCGATCCGTTCCTTCACCCGGGCGAGCACCGCCTCGGCGCGCGGCAGATCGGCCTTGCTCACGGTGAAGGTGATGTTGGCGTAGCGTCCGTCGCGCGAAACCGACTGGACGATCATGTCGACGTTGATGTTGGCCTCGGCCAAGGGGCCGAACACCGCCGCCGCCACTCCCGGCCGGTCCTCCACCTGCTGGACGGTGATCCGCGCCTCGTTGCGGCTGTAGGCGATCCCGCTGACGATCTGGCTTTCCACGATGTCGTCCTCGTCCACGACCAAGGTGCCGGGCCGATCCTCGAAGCTCGAGAGAACTTGGACCCGGACCCGATGCTGCATGGCCAGAGCGACCGACCGCGTCTCCAGGACCTTGGCCCCGACCGAGGCCATCTCGAGCATTTCTTCGTAGGTGATGCGGTCGAGCTTCCTGGCGCGGGCGACGATCCGCGGATCGGTCGTGTAGACGCCGTCGACGTCGGTGTAGATGTCGCAGCGCTCCGCGCCGAGTGCGGCGGCGAGCGCCACGGCGGAGGTGTCCGAGCCGCCGCGGCCGAGCGTCGTCACTCTTCCGTCGGGGCCGATCCCTTGGAAGCCGGCCACCACGGCGACCTTGCCTTCGGCGAGACAGGCCTGCACCGCCTGCGGCTCGACGGCCAGGATCCGCGCTTTGCCGTGCGCCGCGTCGGTCCGGATACCGGCCTGCCAGCCGAGGAACGAGCGGGCCGGCACACCCAGCGTCTGCAGCGCGATCGCCACGAGGCCGATCGTGATCGGCTCGCCCGACGAGACGACCTGATCGTATTCCGCCGGATCGTAATTGGCCGGGTCGAGCCCGTGGACCCAGGCGACCAATTGGTTCGTGGTCCCGGCCATCGCCGAAACGACGACCGCCACCTGGTGGCCGGCTTCGACCGTGCGCTTGATGCGCGCCGCGACGTTGCGGATGCGGTCTAGATCGGCGACCGAGGTGCCGCCATATTTTTGCACGAGCAGGGCCAAGGGATCGTCTCGCGCTCCGGTGCGTCGGGCAGCCGTGGCCGCTTCGGGGACGCGGGCCTCGAAGTTGTGGCTCTCGTACAGGCGGACGAACCGAGGGGCAAGGCCGATAAGTCCATGACGGACGGCACGGTCGACCAGGCCGAGCTCGACAAGTTCCGGGCGATGGCGGCGCGCTGGTGGGACCCGCGCGGGCCCTTGCGGCCGCTGCATCTCATGAACCCGACCCGGATCGACTGGCTCCTCGGCCAGTGCCGAGCGCACCTGCCCTGGGCCGACGGACGTCGGCCGCTCAACGGGCTCACGATGCTCGACGTGGGTTGTGGGGGCGGGCTCTTGGCCGAGCCGCTCACCCGGCTCGGGGCCACCGTGACCGGCATCGACCCGGAGCCGGCCAACCTGGAGGTGGCGCGTGCGCATGCTCGGGCCGCGCGACTGACGATCGACTACCGGGCGGCGACCGCCGAGGAGATCGCGGCGGAGGGCCTGAGCTTCGACCTAGTGACCGCCCTCGAGGTGGTCGAGCACGTGCCCGATCCGGCGGGCTTCGTGCGCGCTCTGGCCGCTACGGTTCGACCGGGCGGCCTGCTCGTCCTGTCGACGCTCTCCCGCACGCTCGCTTCTTGGGTGGCGGCGATCGTCGCCGCGGAATATCTGCTCGGCTGGCTGCCGCGCGGGACCCACGAATGGGGCCGGTTCCTCCGGCCCTCCGAGCTCGCCGCGCATCTGCGCGCGGCCGGCTTGCGGCCGGTCGGGCTCACCGGCCTCGCTTACGAGCCGGCCTACGAGCGCTTCGCGACCTGCCGCGATCCCGGCATCAACTACATGCTCGCAGCGGTCCGCGACGCGGTCGGCGGGAGCGCATAGCCCAGCGACGGGTCGAGCCGTTCGGCCACGAGCCGATCGAGCCGCGCCACGAGCTCGGCCGGCAGCTCGTCGCGATAGCCACCGACTTTGCCGCGGCGAACCTTGAAGCTTCCGGGGTCACCGGGATCACGGGCCTGCAGCTTCTCGGTCCGGAAAAAGCCCGTACGTTCCTTTTCCCTCAAGGACTCGAAGGAGGCGAAGGCGATCGCGCGTTCGAGGATCTCGGGCGGCGCCGGGAGCTCGAGGAAGTCCATGACGCGCGCGAGTTCCTCGCGCGTCCGGGCGCGCAGGTCCTCGTAGCGGACGAGCAGCGAGCGGGGGTGAGCGCGAGCGACCGCCACCCAGCGCTCGAGGAAATCGACCACGCTCGGCAGGCCGAAGCCCGGGTCGGCCACGAAGCTCGTGAGATCGACCCGGTCCATGTCGACGGGCAGGCCCTGGCGGGCGCGGGTGCGCGGGTTCGAGCGGCGAGCGTGGTGATGGTACCAGGAGACGATCACGTCGCGCGGGTCGCGGATCAGGAGGAGCAGCCGGCGGTCGCGGACGAGTTCGGGAAGCCGCCGCCGGACCGGCGCGGGCTCGTTGCGCTCGTGCGTCGCGTAGAGGCGCGGGATCGCGGGATCGAGCAGATGGAAATTGTCGCCGTCCCAGAGCTCGTCGACCGGCACGCCCCGGGTCAGGTGGAAGACGTGCGAAATCATCGCCAAGAGCCAGGTGCGCCCGGATTTGGCGTGGCTCACGAGGACGAGGTCGGCGGCCTCGAGCTCGGGCAGCCGCTTGCGGGCCCGCCGGCGCTCGTCCTTGAAGCGCCACCAGAGCTCCACGAGCGCCTTCACGCGGCAGCTCCCGCTTCGGCGTCCGAAGGCAGGAGCGGCACCCCCGTCCGCGCGTGGACGACGGGCTCGCTCGTCCAGAGATCCGAGCGCCGGGTCGCAAGTCGGCGCAGGATCGTGACGTCGGTGGGGGCGTGCGCGCTCACGTCACTGCCGCGTTGCGCGATCAGCGGATTGTCGCCGTAAGCGTGGGTCAAGGTGAAGTCGAAACCGGCCATGACGACCCGCTCGAATCGGCCGTCGGCGAGCCCCAGGGCCACCGCGAGCAGTCCCGTAGAGGGCTGTTTTCGGGCGATCGCCTCGGCCACTTCGGGATCGCCACCGCAGAGCTCGAGAACGAGATCGTGATAGAAGCGGGCGGGTCGGCTCACGAGCTCCTCGTAGCGATAATCGAGCGCGCGCAGGCGCCGGCGCAGCTCGCCGACCGACATCTTGCGCATCTTGAAAGCGGCGATCAGTCGGGCGAACGGCCCTGGAGCGTCCGCCTTGGGTCTGCGGACGTGGTAAAGGCGGCCGGTCCGGAGCCCGGCGAGCCGGCGCAGCGAATGCTCGTCGGACTCTTTGCCCGAGGTCAAGACGGCGGTCACGACGGTGAAAACCGGGTCGGGCAGACCCAACGCCCGGGCGGAGAAGCCCGAGGCGTTGGCGCAGGCCACGGCGTCGATCGCCCCGCGCGGCGGCAAAGCGGGCGCGGGCTTGGAGCCGAGGACGAGGAGCGTCGCCACCCCTGCCGCCTCAGCGACCGGTCGACCGCGCCGTCGCCGGCCGCCGGGCGGGACGGGCCCGCTCCTCCGCCGAGATCGCCTCGGCGAGCTTGCGGGCGAAGGCGCCAAGGGCCCGGCTCATCGCCGCGACGACGGGCTCCATGCCGGGGCCGGGCTCGACCGGCTCGCGCAGCACCGTCCGCTCGAGGCGCAGGGGTCGATCGCCGGTACCGCCGAAGAGCGACCATCCGGCCTCGAGCTCGACCTCGCGCCCGTCCTGCGCCTCGAAGCGCAGGAGCTGCACGGCGATCCGCCAATCCGGATGGACCTCGCGATCGCTCGGCAGCTCGATCACGTCGTCGGTCGCCAAAAGCCGCGCCAGGCTCTCGCGCAAGACCCGTCCGAACATGACCTCGAACCGCTCGGCCCAGCGGTCGAGCTCGGCGAGCTCGAGGCTCGTGCGGCCGCGGCGGAGGACGAGTTCGGGGCGCTCGAGATAGTCCACGACCTCGACCGGACCGACGCCGAGCACGAGCGGTGGGCGTCGCTCGGCGCTCGGGAGCGGCGCCTCGGGCTCGACCGCGAGGACGTGGAGCGGGCTCGGCGGCGAGGTGGTGCAGCCCGCCGTCGGCGGAGCCAGAGCGAGGACGAGGAGGGCGCGACGAGCGAGACGGTGGCTCATCGGTCGGCCCCGGGACGGCCGCGCAGGAGGGCTTCGGGGTTGCGCTGGAGGAGCTCGGCGAAGTTCCGCAGCGCTCGGGCCGCGGCCGCCGCCTCGCGCAACAACGCCGCGAGATCGGCGCGCGTTCGCGAATCGGATCCGAGCAAGGAGTCGAGCGCGGCGGCTCCGTCGCGCGCCTGCTCGGCCGCTCGCCGCAGCGTGCGCAACAGCGCGGGGGTTTCGGTTTCCGCCACGCTCGCGACACGCCGCAGACTGTCGGCCGCGCCGCCGAGCGCGTCGAGCGTGCGGCCGAGCTTCTCGCTTTCGGCCAGATCCCCCGCGGCGCGCGCCACGCGGCGAAGCTCGCCGACGAGGTCGTCGAGCGGCAGGGCCGCGAGCTTTTCGAGGACACTCGTGAGCGAGGCACTCAGCGTTTCGAGGTCGGTCGGCACCGAGGGAAGGACCGGCAAGCCGCGGGCCGAGCGCAGCGCGGCCGGGCCGGCCTCGGGATGGAAGTCGAGATCGACATAGAGCTCGCCCGTGAGCAGGCTCGCGGTCTCGAGCTGGGCGCGCAGCCCGTTCTCGACGAGCTCCTCGAGCGAGAGCTCGCGGGTGGTATCGCCCGTGAGCGCGTCGATCGGCGCGACGCGCTCGGGCTGCAGCTCGAGGCGGGCCTGAACGACGAGGTTTCTAGCCGCTTCGTTCCAGGCGAGGGCCACGTCGGTGACCGTGCCGATCCGGATGCCGCGGGTCTCGACCGCGCTGCCCGGGCGCGGGCCGCGGGTCTGGCCGGAGAACTCGACGAGTACCGGGATCTTGCGGGTGAGGCTCGCGGCCATCGCCGTGGTTCGATCCGGGTGCAGCGGGAAGCGAGTGCCGGGTGGGGCCGGCGGCTCGCCCTCGGTTCCTTCGCCGCCGTCGAACTCGACACCGCCCAGGAGCAACGCCTGGAGCGAGGCGAGCTGCAGCTCGAAGCGGCCACCCTCGGTGCGCAAGCTCACCCCGGCCGCTTCCCAGAACCGGGTGCTACGGGTGAC
>Ga0308405_1000481_pt1 | contig 22771 bp, 24 predicted proteins | sample HotsprSampleMS13_FD_203473 | JGI IMG/M metagenome (GOLD analysis project Ga0308405, IMG submission 203473) | Hot spring phototrophic mat microbial communities from Mushroom Spring, Yellowstone National Park, Wyoming, United States - 20060912_MS13 ...
TAAATTATAGGATTTTTGTAGGGCAATCCCGCAAGTTGCGGGATTGCATTTATGCAGGGCTAAAGCCCTGCCCTACACGGTTCGGTGAATAGTTACAATTTTTCAGCATTCTCCTAAAGCGGGACAATTTGTGGGGTCGAGGTTAGAAAACCTCTCCTACACTGAAATACCAACAGTATCGTCGTTTACAGGATCGAGGTTAGAAAACCACTCCTACAACTCAACAAATTCAATAACACTATAAACCACACAAACTCATTAACACATCCACTCATTCACACATTTACAGATATTTCTCCTTAAACTCTGGACGGACACGTTTTAGTTCTTCCTTCGGGAACATCTTCAACAAAGACCAACCTATATCTAATGTTGTAAATATATCTCTGTTCTCATCAGATCTTTGTTTGAGAAACTTTTGTTCAAATTCTGATACAAACTTTAAATAGATCCTATCAATTTCTTCTAACGCAGATTCTCCTAAAACTATTGCTAACTCTTCAACTTCTTTCCCTCGCGCATAACAAGCAAACAACTGATTTGCTAAATCAGGATGATCCTCACGAGTCCTTTCTTTCCCTATACCTTTATCTCTTAACCTTGACAACGATGCCATAATATCTATTGGCGGATAAATACCTTTTCTATGTAAATCACGAGATAATACAATTTGTCCTTCAGTAATATATCCTGTCAAGTCAGGGATAGGATGTGTTTTATCATCTTCTGGCATACTTAATATTGGCATAAGTGTAATTGAACCTTTTTTACCTTTTATTCTTCCTGCACGTTCATATAATGTTGATAAGTCAGTATAAAGATATCCTGGATATCCACGACGACCAGGAACTTCTTTCCTTGCAGCAGAAATTTCTCTCAACGCTTCTGCATAGTTTGTCATATCTGTCATAATTACTAAAACATGCATATCCAAATCAAATGCTAAATATTCAGCACAACTTAATGCAAGCCGTGGTGTAGCAATACGTTCTATTGCAGGATCATCTGCTAAGTTTATAAACAACACAGCACGACCTAACGCACCTGTTTTTTTAAATTCTGAGATAAAAAATTCTGCTTCTTCAAAAGTGATTCCCATTGCAGCAAAAACCACTGCAAACTCTTGTGATTCTTGTTCTACTTCAGATTTTAATACAGTTGCTTGTCTAGCAATTTGTACTGCAAGAAGATTATGTGGTAAACCTGACCCTGAAAATATAGGAAGTTTTTGTCCTCTAACAAGTGTGTTAAGTCCGTCAATTGCAGAAATACCTGTTTGTATAAACTCTCTTGGATATGCACGAGAATACGGGTTTATCGGTGCACCATTTATATCAAGACGTTTTTCAGCAACAATTTCTGCACCACCATCAATTGGTCTTCCTAACCCGTCAAAAATACGGCCTAAAATTGTCTTTGATACACCTAAAGTGACTGTTTTGTTTAAAAACCTAATTTTTGTAGAACCTATGTTTATACCAGTAGATTCTTCAAACAGTTGTATCAACGCTGTATCTTCTTCTATTTCTAACACACGACCTAATTTTTTCTCGCCAGAAGATAAAACCACTTCTACAAGTTCTTCATATTTTGCTCCACGTGCTCCTTCAACTAAAATTAATGGTCCTGCAACAGATTTTATACTTTGTGTTTCTAACATAAACTAACCCCCCTACTTATTATCTGAATAAATCTTGATATATACTGGCGGTTTTAATACAACATCTAAATTTTTTATTTTGTTTAAAGCTGCAATTAGATTTTTTTCTTTTACCTTATGTGTAAGTAAAAGTATTGGAACACCTTTTCTAAATTTTACTAACGGTTCTTTTTGATACACTGAAGCAATAGAAACATTATGATTACCTAAAACATTAGAAATTTTTGCTAAAACACCAGGTTTGTCAATTGTAGTGAATCTTAAATAAAAATATCCTTCAACTTCGTCAGACGAGATTATTTTTAACTTTTTAGGTATATATTCAACAAACTGTTCTCTACCACCAACAGCACTTATTATATCTTTCGCAATGTATATGATATCTGAAACAACTGCAGATGCTGCAGCAAACCCTCCTGCTCCTTTACCTACAAAAGTTATTTTACCACAAGCATCTCCTTCAATTAAAATACCATTGTATTCATAATTTATATTAGCAAAAATACTATCTTGTGGAACCAAGTATTTTCTTACTTCAAAATAATACTTATCTTTATAAACACTACTGTGACCCAAAAGTTTAATTTTATACCCAAAAGTTTCTACAAAATATATATCCTGAAGTTCTATATTTTCAATACCTTCAATTTTTATATCTTTCAATTTTATCCAAGAAAAAAATGCAAGCGAACTTAAAATACTTAATTTACAAGCAGTATCATATCCTGAAATATCGTATGAAATATCAGCTTCAGCAATACCCATATGTTGAATTTTCTTAACTGCTGTATCAAAATTATATTTATTTTGTGTCATTAAAGACAAAATATAATTTGTCGTCCCATTAAGAATACCTGTAATACTTAAAATTTTGTTCCCAGCTAAACCTTCGTTCAAAGATTGTATCACTGGTATACCAGCAGCAACTGCTGCTTCAAAATATACTGTTCTTTTATATTTGTTTGCTAAAGAAAAAATTTTGTCCCAATGTTCAGAAAGAACTGCTTTGTTTGCAGTAACTACGTGTTTACCATGTTTTATACTTTCAGTAATTATTTCAAATGCTGGATGTAACCCACCTATAAGTTCTACAACAATGTCTATTTCTGGATCTTTAATAATTTCATTATAATCTGTTACAAATTCTATACCTGCTGGTAAAATATCTTCTTTATTTTTATCTTTATCACAAGCAAGTTTAAATTCTATTCTACAACCAGATTTTTGTTCAATTATTTTTTTATTTTTCTGACACAGTTTTAATACTGCTAATCCTACATTACCTACGCCTATAAGTCCTACTTTTATTGTTTTCATAGTATATTATATAGTATATTTATTTCAATTTTACTCCAAGTTGGTTAAAAATTTTTTTAAACCTTAATGCAGCATCGTGGAATCTGTTGTTTGCAGTAACCAATGCTAATCTTATATATCCTTCACCATTTTTGCCAAAACCAACACCAGGCGCTACTGCGACACCTGTTTCTTTAAGTAACAACTCAGCAAATTTTAATGAACCTATTTCTTTTGTGATTTTTTCTGGTAGTTTACACCAAAGATACATCGTTGCTTTAGGGACCTCAACTTCCCAACCAATTTTTTTAAATTCTTTAATTGTTAAATCACGACGATATCGATACACCTTCCTTACATCTTCAACAATTCTTTCATAATCCAACAAAGCTTTTACTGCTGCAAGTTGAATAAAAGTTGATACACCATAGTCAATAAAAGATTTAAATTTTTCTAAATATCCAACAATTTTTTCATTACCTACTACAAACCCTACACGCCATCCTGCCATTGAAAATGTCTTTGAGAAACTATGGAATTCTACCGCAACATCTTTTGCTCCTTCAAACTGCAAAATAGATGGTGCTGTATATCCATCAAATGTTATATCAGAATAAGCATTGTCGTAACATAAAATCAAATTATTCTTTTTTGCAAATCTTATTGCTTCTTTAAAAAAACTTTCGTCTTCAACAACAGCAGTTGTAGGATTGTTTGGATAATTTAAAAAAATAATCTTTGCTTTTTTAAGTATCTTTTGTGGTATCTTGAAAAAATCAGGTAAATATTTGTTTTCAGGATTAATTTTAAACAAATATGGTTTCCCACCAGCCAAAATTGTTGCATTGTAATACACAGGATAAGCAGGATCAGGTATTAATGTGTAATCACCTGGATTAAGTATTGCCATACAAAGATGTGCAACACCTTCTTTTGAACCAATAAGAGATAAAACCTCTTTATCAGGATTTAATCTTATCCCAAAACGTTTAAAAAACCATTCTGCTACAACATTTCTAAACTTAGGCATACCTTTTGCTTGAGGATATCTATGTGTTCTTGGATGTTCTTTAACAGTTTCACATAATCGTTCAACAATAGATTTATCTGTTGGTAAATCAGGATTTCCCATAGAAAGGTCTATAACATCTAAGTTTTTCTGATACGCTTCAAGTTTAAGTTTATGAATTCTTGAGAAAAGATATGGCGGAAGTTGGTCAAGTTTTTCAGAAGGTTTAAATTCATTCATAATTTTTAGTTTCTTAACTAATAACTCTTAACTAATAACTCCAAACTAATCAACTATTTTTACTCGTTTATATACTTTCTTATCCAGTCAGTAGGACGAAATGATATTTTCTTTCTTTCAGGCAGTTGGACAGGTTCACCAGTTTTTGGATTTCTTGCAAGTTTTGCTTTTGTAGGTTTTATTTTGAATTGTCCAAGGCCAGAAATAGTAACTTTCTCACCATTTTTTAACTCTTCTGCTAATACTTTAACAAATTCACGAAGTATTTTCTGGACAACAAAAGGACTTTCTTGTGAATTTTCAGCAATCTTTTTAACAAATTCTTTCCGTTTCATTTGTATCTCCCTATCTGATAATTTAAACTTCAATAAAATTTTCTTTAATAAAATTTTTATACCAATTCTCGTATTCTTGTTTAGTAGCAAGATGTATTTCAAACGGAACTCGTTTAAACTTATTTTTTATCATAACTTTAATCTTTGCTTGCTCAAACACACTTTTTGGAATTTCATCACTAACTATTAAAATATCAATATCACTATCTGCGCTATATTTATTAGTAACAATAGAACCAAAAACTATAATTTTAGTATCAGAAAAAATTTGTTTAACTATTTTTTTAACTTTTTTTACATAAAAAATATAATTTTTGAAATATTTTTTGCTAACTCGTTTTCTCTAACCAAAATTTTATATAAACTTTGCATTTGTCTTTTTTTCTAAAAACTTAAATACAGATTTTGTAAACTCGGTTATTTTATGGATTTCATCTTTAGTAAACTCTTTGGGAAGATACCTACTTGTTATATACGCATCTTCTAAAACTTTAAATTCTAAAGAATGCTTTTTGTAAAACTTAACAATTTCTTTTTGTTTATATACTTCCTTTAACTCATCAAACAACTTATCTAAATAATGTGTTTTAGGAAAATCGACAGTTTTTTAAAAAAATAAAATATTTAACTCACAGTTGTAGTGCTTGTTCTACATCTAACGCAGTTAAATTATACCTACCTTTCTCAAAATTCAACAGATCTTTTTTTTTTTTTTTTAAAAACTCAGCATCGTTCATATAACTACCTCTTTGTCCATTGGAAACTTTTTCTTGCTTTAGGTTTACCTGGTTTTTTACGTTCAACCATTCTCGGATCTCTCTTCAACATACCGTGTTTTTTAAGCAATGGTTTCAGATCAGGATTGTATTCAACAAGCGCTCTTGCAATTGCAAGTTTTATAGCGCCTGCTTGACCTGTAATACCACCACCATCTGCTTTTATTTCTATGTTTAATTTACTTTTCAAATTTGTTACCAACAATGGTGATATTGCCTCTTGTTTATGTCTGATATTACCTCCAAAATAATCATCTATATTTTTACCATTTATTATTATATTTCCATTACCTTCTTTAAGCGACACAACTGCAGTTGATGTTTTTCTTCTACCAGTAGCAATTATAGACTGAATCTGAGTTGTCTGGTTCATAAAACTATTAACCCTCCAAAGTTATTTCTTTAAAATTTTGTTTAATACTTATATTATCATCTTTATAAACTTTAAGACGTTTAATTATCTTTGCTCTGAGTCTATTTTTTGGTAACATACCTTTAACTGCTTCACGAATAACTAAGTCAGCTTTATCAGGTAAAAGTTTTTCATATGGAATATATCTGTCACTACCGAGATAGCCAGAATGTCTAAACAAAATTTTTTGTTTCAATTTTCTACCTGTAAGGACAACTTTTGCTGCGTTTTTTACAACTACGAAATCACCACAATCTTTATCTGGTGAATATATTGGTTTATGTTTACCAATCAACAATTTTGCAACTTGTGATGCTAACCTTCCCAAAGGTTTACCTGTAGCGTCTACTAAATACCAGTCTCTTTTTACATCATAATTAAATTTTGTACATCTAGCAATAGTTGTAGATATTTTCATACTTTTCTCCTATATTAGTAATAATCAGTTCATAGTTAACGAAATTATATCTGGAAAATCATTAACTTTGAACTCAATTTTTGATTAATACTACAAGAAAAAAATTTTGTTGTCAATAATTTACAAAAAAATTTATAAAAATATAAGGTTATTTCTTAAAAAACGAAACTATTGTATCTCCATATTGTTGTTGTCTAAAACATATTAATTTTTTAGTTTGTACAATTTCTTTTTTACTATGTTGGACAACTAAAATTCCTTCTGATGAAAGAATATCGCTATTGCTAATAATATCTATCGTTGGAGAAGAAAAATTTGTTAAAACAACATCTTCACCTTTTTTTTCCACATATGGCGCTCCTATAAAAATTATATCAAAACGATCTCTGCCAAACCGTATTTTTAAAACTTCCCTTGACTTTTCAACCCAATAAAGATCTTTTAATATATCAGCCTTTATAATGTAACACCTATCTTGACAATTTAAATTTATAACATTTTGTGATAAAACCTTAAGCGAACTTTTTTCTTTTTCTACAAATACACAATATCTTGCACCACGAGATATTGCTTCAAAACCCACAGCACCGCTTCCTGCATAAAGGTCTAAAAAAAGACAATCCTTCAAATATGGTGTCAAAATATCAAACACTGATTTTTTTATCTGCGCAAGTATAGGACGTATATTCTTTGGTGCTTTTAACAATCTACCTTTAAACTCGCCTGAAATTATTTTTATCATAATAATTGAATTATAAAATTTTTAATCAAAATAAAAGATTGAAAAATAGTTTTAAATAATATAGTATTCTTAATCTGATATGAATAAAGTACTGAATTACTCCGAACTAATAGAAAAATATCCTTGGATACTACAAGAAAAACAAAATGTTATTATTAGTCCTGATATTGACGGTTTTCTTTGTGGCTTGTTTATGTCACATTATTATAATTGGAATATTGTTGGTTTCTATGATGGTAAACAAATGTTAATCCAACAAAATATAAAGATTGAAGATTGTATTTTTCTTGATATGGAAATATTAAGAAAGAATATTAAAAGTTGTGGACGTCATATGATTATATACAATATAAATAATGTTCCACCGTCATTATATGAGAATCTTTCTAACTGTATTAATCCAAACTTTATCAGAAAATTTGATGCTTGTCATAACTTCCCTAAAAAATATCCTTTTGCGATGATACATTTTTTACTATGTATCGTAGGGACCATAGATAATAAAAATATACTTGTAGATAAGACATCAATACCTGTTTTATTATATGTTGATGGAACATTCAAGAATTTATTGAACTACCCAGAAAATTGTGTAGAATGGTTAAATTTTCTTAATGCTAAACAATCTGATAGTCCAATATACCCAATTTATGTACTATTTGCTAACAGAAAACTTGCAGAAATGATACATGAATTAGAATTCTTATTCAAAGAATTTGAAAAAATTGGTGAAGGAACAAGTGGAGATAAATTTAAAATTTCAGAAGCGAAAATAAACTACGGTGAACCTTCTTTTTCATCTATTAAAAAATTAAAGATGATACTAACTTTACTAAGCAATTACACTAATTGGAATTTTTGTCCTGATAAATGGACTACGAGTAATTTTAAAATTTATAATTTTACTAAAAAAATAGAAGAGACATTAAATAATAAGAAATTTGGTAGGATTATTGGAGACAACCCTATCTCATTAGCAATAACAGCCACTAAAAGAATTGAATATACTCTACCTATACCCGACGATTTATAACCTATTTTATCAATCTTAATAACCTTGCTTCTTTTTCAATTCTTCTTTCAGCAAGTTCACAATATTCTTTTGATATATCAAAGCCAATAAATTTTCTTCCAAGCTTTAGTGCTGCAATTGCTGTAGTTCCACTTCCTATGAAAGGATCAAGAACGATACCATTAGGTGGAGAAAAACAAACAATTAAATCATATGGTAATTTATCTGGAAAAGTTGCAGGATGTTGATGTTTCAATCTATCGCCATCTCCACAAGTCAAATATTCCCACACAGTTCCTCTACACTTCATAGGATTTATAGTAATTTTTCTAGATTTTAATGTTTTACCATTTGTACAACGTGTAGCTCCTCCTGTCATCGTTACTCCAGCCCACTTTGACGGTATCTTAAGTGGTTCTTTGTTAAAGTATTGTGGCTTTTCTCCCTTTAAAAAAAGCGGAATATATTCATGGTCAACCCTGAACCTATTTTTCCACCACGCACCTTCTGCTCCGTATTTTCTATAAATCAAACATTCAAATAATTTGAAACCAATATTATCGCACCAGTCAACAATAGTCCTAAAAGAAGTCAATGTTTTACCATAATTAACTGTTTGATCTTGTATTACCATAGCAGCTATTCCTCCATCTTTTAATACGCGATAAATCTCTCTACCTACTTTTGATAAGTCGACAGAGAATCCATGATAAGTTCTAATATTATCATACGGAGGAGATGTTACTACCATGTCAATAGAATTATCAGCTAATAACTTCATCCCTTCAATACAATCTATACATATTATTTTATTTATAAATTTTTCTAATGAAGGTAATGAAGGATTTTTGACCTCTAATATACTTTTCATGACTTTTTGATGGCATTTATAAAGAATTAAATTGATTGTCAAGTTTTCTATCTATCTTAATTTTTCTATCAACTTTTCCAATCAATTGCTAAAACAACAGGTTTTATTAAAGTTTTTTCAAAAATAAAACAAACAAGATATTTATCTATAATATCATCCAATAATTCTGGCTCTTTATATACAGGAATCAATATTGAAATAAAATTTCTACTTTTCATTTTTTTGTTATATAGCAAAAAAGGTAATATGAAAATACGGAAATTTATTTCTTCTATCGTAGTTCAAATAATTTCGGTGTATAAAAAGAAATAGAAAATTCTTTAATCCGTTTTTCTGCTAATCTTACATATTTTTCATTTATCTCATATCCAACAAAATGTCGTCGTGTTTTTATTGATGCAATAGCTGTTTGTCCACTGCCCATAAATGGATCTAAAACTACTTCTCCTTCAAATGTATATAACTGAATTAATCTATAAGGTAGTTCTATTGGAAAAGGTGCTGGATGGCCTATTTTAGCTGCAGATTCAGCAGAAAATGTCCATATACTTTTTGTAAATTCAAGAAATTCTTCTTTTGAAATTGTACTTTTTCTTCCAAGATTTTCTCTTGTAAATGTACCTTTAGAGAAAACCAAAATATATTCATGAATATCTCTTAATGTAGGATTTTTAGCTGAAAGCCAACTACCCCATGCTGTTGAAGGACTACTACTTGAAGCTTTATTCCATATAATCTCGCCTCTCATCAGAAATCCTAAATCAAGTATATCTTCTATAATAAAAGCGTGAATAGGTATATAAGGTTTTCTTCCCAGATTAGCTATATTAATACACACCCTACCACCTGGTACAAGAACTCTTTTTACCTCGCTCCACACACTTTTCAAAAATGATCTATACTCGCTTAGGGTAAGATTTTTGTCATACTCCTTTCCAACATTATAAGGAGGAGAGGTAACCATCAAATGAACGCTGTTATCCGGTAATTCGTCCATCTTTTCGCTTGATTTGCAGAAAATTTTATCAATTACACACTGAGGGAGTGGATTTTCTACATACTCAATCTTTTCTTCTTTAGATAGTCCTTCGTACAATCTGCTAGAATAAAATGGAGTAGAATCGTGATTAATTCTTCCCGGAGAGCCAAAAACACTTGTTTTTGTTCTGTTTCTTTTCTTCTTTATAGTTTCCATTAATCTTCTTCCTTCCACAAATCAATCCATTTTTTATATGAATTAAAATTTATTTCTGTTCTCTGCCAATATATCTCTATTCTTTTAGAATCACTATCTTTAATTAAATTTAATAAAGATTCCTTAGCGATTTCGACTCCTCTCGGATTCGTTCCCGGTTTTGGAAGTTTTATATAATTTTGTCTACCTATTTTTCCAAAAAGTCTTTTTTGAACTTCTAACGGAATATAATAAAATCCTCCGATATTATTCCAATTAATTTGAACCATCAAAATATCACAATAAGGATAATATTTTTCTCGAAATTCTTTTGCTTTTTGAGGATCAACTGTCCATATTAATTTTACTCCACTAAAACTTTTACCTGTGATTGTTTTAATAGATATTGGCTCACCAAACAATTTTACATCTACTTCAGGTTCAGTAATAGGAATTTCATTCTCTACATTTTTCTCACCAAATTTATAAATAAGCAAAGCAACAATTATTTTCTCTCTAAGCGAGCCAACTTCCATTCCGATTTTACCAGCTCTTGAACTTTCTAACTCTGCAAGTTGAAACAAATAAGGCAATCGCTTTTTAATTTTAGTTATTAGTTTTTCATCTTCAAATATTTCTATTAAGCGATTACTCATATTTTTGTAAATATCATATTTAAAATTAAAAGTCAATCAAAACTTTATTTTAAATTATTTAATTCCAAACTATTTTATTTATTCTTCCTTCTTGAATGTATCACGGTATATAGCGTTGGGACAAAAATTAGAGTTATAAAAGTTGAGAATGTAAGACCTGAGACAATGGACACACCCATTGGTGAGAAAAACTCAGCACCACTACCACTAGATAAAGCCATAGGTAGAGTACCTAATGTAGTTGTTACTGCAGTCATAAGAATAGGTTTAAGACGTGTTTTACATGCTTCTTTTACTGCTTCAAGCAGTTGCATACCTCTTGACCTTAAAAGTTTTGTGTAATCAACTAAAACAATAGCGTTGTTCACAACAATACCTAAAAGCAAAAGTAATCCAACAAAACTCATTATGTTAATATTCTGTCCCCATAAAAATATACCTAATAAAACACCAACAACTGCAAACGGTATTGAAAACATAATAATAAACGGATCCAAGAAATCTTCAAACTGTGCCGCCATTATTAAATACACAAGTAAAATACCTAAGAATAACATCAAAGTTAAATCGCGGAATGTAGATGCTTGTTGTTCAACCTCACCACCAAATTTTATACTATACCCATAAGGAAGTTTTACTGTGTTTAACATATTATCTATGTCCTGTTTAATTTTACTCAATGCTCTGCCGTAAGTATCTGATTCTATTTTTACTACTCTTACACCATCTTTTCTTTTAATCTCTCTTGGTGCAATTTTTCTTTCAAAAGTTGCTATATTGTGTAATTTAATAACCTTGCCTGAAGGTAGAACTATTGGTAAATCAGTTAAATTTTTTATATCATTTTTATAATCTTTACTAACTTTGACAAAGATATCATATGAAGTATCAAAATTACCGACTGCAGGTGGTGTATATTGTGATGCAGTATAACCATAGAATGTTTTTCTTAATGTGTCAGCAATATAAACTGAAGAAATTCCTAAAATCTTAATTTTTTCTCTATCAAGTTTTACAATAATTTGATAACTACCTTCTTCTAAACTTATTGTTGTATCTCTTATCCCTTCAATTTTTTGTAGTTTATCTTTTATTTCATTAGCAATTCTTAAACTTTCATCTAAATCATTACCACGAAGTTCAATTGAGACTGCCTTACCAGTTCCACCTAACAATATTGAAGATGCAGAAGATTGTGCTGATGTTTCAAGTTTTATTAATCCAGGAATTTTTCTTAACTTGTTTCTCAACATCTCTGCTATTTCAATTGAAGTTTTATCTCTAAACTCTTTATCAACTAAAGAGAGCATAATATTGCCAGTGTTAGACGCTTCCTGTTGACCAAATATAGCTGTAAATCCTTTTGTCCCACTTTCACCACAACGGATTAGAACTGATTTATAATATTTTTGTGGAACAATTTTAAAAATCTCTTGTTCAATCTGTCTTGCAATTTTAAATGTTTCTTCAAGACGCATACCTTTTGATGTTTCAAAACTTAAGTTAATAACAGCTTCATCACTTTTTGGGATGAATTCTTTACCTGTGAAAAATATAAAGATGAACAAAGAAATAAAAAATGCGCTTAAGAAGCCAAATATTACTGTCTTCCTATGTCCTAAAGCCCATGTTATAATATCTTCATAAAAATTTTCTATTTTTTCTATTATCCTTGAAATAAATACAACAGCTTTTTTCTCACATTCTTTTTCTGAACACAACCTTGATGCAAGCATTGGTGATAATGTTAAACTTATCGCTAATGAAGCAAACAATGTTACAATAACTACAATCGCCAATTGTTTAAAAAACAATGGGATTAAACCGCTAACAAATAGTAAAGGAACAAAAACTACAATAGTAGTCAAAGTTGATGCAATAATAGCACCAGAAACTTCTGAAGGTGCATCAATTGCTGCTTGAACTGATTTTTTACCCCAGGTTATATGTCTTAAAATATGGTCAACTATAACGATGGAATTATCAACAACCATACCTATCGCTATAGACAAGCTAATAAGTGATACCATATTTATTGTATAACCAAATAAATACAAAAACAAAAATGCTAAAATTAACGAAATCGGTATTTGTAAAACAATGATAAATGCTGGGATAATATCTCCTAAGAAAAACAAAACTGTTAATATAACGAGTATTCCACCGATTAATATTGTGTTTTTCAAATTATTTACAACTTTTAGAATGAATTCAGAAGAATCCATTATTACATTTATTTTAAGTTGTGGAAAATTTTTTCTTAATTCATCTAACTTTTTGTTTACTGCAGAACATACTGCAACAGTATTTTTTTGTGCTTTTTTTCTTATTATCACCAACAAAGAATCTTTACCATTAACAGTTGTCTCACCAACTCTATCTGTGTAAGAATCTTCAACTTTAACAACTTGATATAAATACACGGGTTTACCCATGAAATTGCCCACTATGAGATTGTTAATCTCTAACGGATTTTCAAACTTCATTGGTAATCTTATTAAATACTTTTTATATCCTTCATAAACTTCTCCTATTGGTACCTCAACATTTTCTTGTTGTATAGCAGAGATAACCTGTTGAATTGTTAATCTATAAAACGCTAACTTTTTTGGGTCTAAGATCACAGAAACTTCTTTCTCATCACCACCACGTAAAATCGTTCCTGCTACACCATCAACTTGTTTAATCTCATCAACAATTTTTTTGTTTACAATATACCTTAAGTCCTTTATTGGCTTATCAGAAGTAATTGATATATACATTACAGGCATCAGTGAAGGGTCCAATTTTATAATCCTTGGGTTATCTACATCTTCAGGTAAAGATATCTTTGTAAATTCTAATGCGTCTCTTAAGTCAGATGCTTTTTCATCAATATCTGTTCCCCATTTAAATCTTGCAATTACAATAGAAATATTTTCCAGTGACCTTGACTCAACAGTATCTATCCCAGGTACAGAAGCAACTGCGTTTTCAATGATTTTTGTAACTTTTTCTTCAACATCTAACGCAGCTGCCTGTGGATATGTTGTTACAACAGTTAAAACAGGCGTTTCTATCGAAGGGAATAAATCAATAGGAAGTTTAAACAATGCTATAATTGAAGTTATAATAATAAAAGTATAAACTACGATTGTTGCAACTGGTCTTTTAACTGATATTTCTGTAATTTTCATAATTTCCCTCCAGTTAAATATGCAAAGATACTGCCCGAGGCAGTCCACCTCTGGCGGAAATCCTTGCCCTACAAAATATGAATAACAAAATGTATAAAACAATGTAGGGCAAACCTTCAGGTTTGCAAAAATTATGCACGGCTAAAGCCGTGCCCTACAAATCCCTAATATCTGATCACTAATCACTGATATCTAAATTCAAATCCCGCAATCTGCGGGATTGACGCTACTATGAACTATTGACTATGAACTATTACTCAATCATTTCCACTTTCATCCCATTAGTTAAAATTTCGCCACCTTTATATACAACTTTTTCTCCTTGTTTTATTCCAGACAAAATCTCAGTATAATTTTTATATCTTAACCCAGTTTTTACTTCTCTTTCTTCCACTGTTTTATCATCTTTTACAACATATACAACTTTTTTATTATCAACATCTAACACTGCTTCTGATGGTACAACTAATGAATATTTTTCATAAAAAACAAGTTCACCTTTAACAAAACTTCCCGACTTTAAATCACCATTTGGATTATCTAAAACTACTCTTACTTCCATAGAACGAGAAACAGGGTCTATATAGTTTGAAAGTTGTAAGTTTTTTGAAACAAAAGTTTTTCCTTCAACTTCAAACCTAACATAAGAATTTTTTTGAATTTTATTCACAACATTTTCAGCAACACTAAAAACAATCCTAACTTTACTAGTATCACTTATTATACAAACAGGTGTTTGTTGAGAAACCATTCCCCCAACATCAACAAAATACTTAGCTAAAATACCATCTATAGGTGACTTAAGCTCATATAGTGTATACTTTAATACAGGTTCATCTCTGTCTATCTCACAGATTACTTCATCTTTTTTAACATAACTTCCTTCTTCTTTTATTTTCCTTACTAATCTTCCTACAACTTTTGGCACAACACTTACTTCATTTATTCCTTTAACCTCACCAACAAAATTTATACTATCAGCAATTGGTCTAAACTCTGCTGGTTTTACTTTTACAGTATAAACAAACTCTGATTCTTGTTTTGCAATTTTTCTTTTTTGTACTGATTCAAAAATTCTGTATATCCCAAGTGCCACTATTGCTATAACTACTATTGAAACAACAATTTTTCTTTTCATATTAATCCCTCCTATTATGTGTAGATGTGTGAATGTGTAGATGGGTAGATGTGTAAATGCATAGATATGTTAATGTGTTAATTAGTTCACTTATCAACTCATCCACCCATTCACTCAGCCACACATCTACTCATTCACCAATTCACGCATTCACCTTACATACTTCTTCAACTTCTCACAAGTTATTATATAGTCACACAATGTTTGATAATAGTTTATTCTTGTATTTGAAAAATTTAGTTCTGCCTGAAGCAACTCTAAATATGAACTTCTTCCTTCTAAATAATAACTTTTTGCAACTTCATAATTTTCTTTTGCTTGTTCTACTATATCTTGTGCAACAGATAAAGAATCTTTTAGTTGTAAATATGTTGAATACAAAGATGTTAATTCTAAAGTAAACCCTTCTTTTGCTTGTTGTTTTGAAAGTTCTATTTGTTTTATATTCTCTTTTGCTTGTTTATATTTTGCAAAAGTTGACCCGCCATTAAACAATGGCCAGTTTAATATAACACTCCAACTGTATCTATCATCCCATTCTTCAATTGGACGATTATAATCATCAACAGTCCAGTCATAACTACCTGAGATAACTATTGAAGGAAAAACCTCACTTCTTACCATATTCAAATTGTTTTTTAATATTCTCTTTTGTAAATCTAACATTCTCATCTCAGGAAGTAAATCTATATTTTTCTTTAGTTCTTCAAAATCAAACTTTTTTTCTAACAAATTACCTGTCCCATCATTTAAAAAATCTTCAAGTTTGCCTATTACATCTACATCGTAATCAACACAAATTATTGTTTTAAAATTTTCTTTTGCAAGTTTATAGTTATTCTGCATTTTGAAAAGATTTAGTTTTGAATTAAAATAATTTATTTTTGCTGATGAAAAATCTAAATATGAAACTCTACCTTCGTGATATAAACTTTCAGAAACTTTGTAGTTCTCAAAACTAATCTGTACTGCTTTTTCTATTACTTCAAGCGATTTTTTTGCTAAAAGTGTTTTTAAAAAACTTTCTTTAAATTTTATCATAACATCTCGTTTTACTTTCTCATACTCTTTTTTACTAATCTCATATTGAGCAGAAGCAATGCTATATGAATAAACAAATTTATCTAAAGGGACAACTTCAGAGATAGATAAATTCGTAACATAAAGTTTGTCAGAAGTTAAAGTTGGAGGAAACGAACTTCCAAAAAGTTGCCTTTGCATAGGAGGAAGTTTAGATAAATCAAGTTGTGGTTGAGACAATTTTGTATATCTGAAACTTCCAGAAACTTTTGGTATCCATGGTGATACCATCTCTAACTGTTTATACTTTGCTTGTAAAACCTTTGATTCTGCTTGTTTTATTTCTATATTGTTTCTCAACAAAACATCTTTTGCTTCTTCAAATGTTAAATCTTTGGAAAAAATTAAAGTTGGAATAAACAAAAAAAGAATAATTATTTTCATAATACACCCCTTTTATCAAAATTTTTCATAAATTATTTTTCATTATTAAAAATTAACATATTTATAGAAACATCTTCGTTTAAGATCCCATGCAAAAGTATCTGCCAAAAAATTTCTTTAAGTTTTTCAATCTTATCTTTGTAAAAGAAAACCATAGATGATACTGCTGACGCGTATGCTAAAAGCATTGAAGGAGTAACTTCAATTAATTCTACTGAAGGATCAAATTTTTTAATAAGTCCTTTTTTAAACATTTCTTCAATAATAGGTAATAGTTTTTGACTTAATTTTTGTAATTTATCTTTTATTTCTTCAATTTTAGAAACTGTTTCTTCTTTTGCAAGTTCTTTTCTTATTGCTATAAACAAATTCATATTTTTAATCTGAAAATCAATGTAGGTGTCATAAACTTTTTTCAATTTTTGTAGTGCTTGTAGTTTAACATCATCTAAAATTTTATTTATCTCTTCTTCAAGTTCATTCAACAATGACAAAAGAATTTCTTTAAATAGTCCTTCCTTATTTTTGAAATAAAAAAATATAGTTCCTTTAGCAACACCAGCAAGCTGTGCTATTTCTTCAACTACTGTTTCATGATAATCCTTTCTACTTAAAATTTCTTTCCCAGCTTGAATTATTTTAAAATAAGTTTCTTTATCTTGTTGCATAAAGTTAACCTCTGTTAAATAATATAAACCGACTGGCCTGTCATTTATTAAAATTACAAAAATACAATTTATTTGTCAAGATTTAACTAAAAATTTTTTAACTGACTGGTCAGTTTAATAAAATTTATATTAAAAAATTAAAATATAAAAATTTGACTAACTGGTTAGTTTAAATTGGTAAGAAATTTTTAATCTTTTAACTTTAGAGTTTATAAAAAAGAAACATAAATATTATAATCCTGAGCGCTGAAAAGTACAAATCTTATTGTTTTAACTTGACGTAACTTTGGTAAAACAGATTTTATTGTTTCAAACACAACTTTTGTTGCTTCTTCAATTGGGTATCCGAATATGCCAGTAGATATTGCAGGAAATGCAATAGATGATATTTTATTTTCTTCTGCAAGTTTAATCGCGTTTATATAACAATCAGCAAGTAGTTTATCTTCAGGTTTGTCAATACCATGTCTTGGTCCTAAACAATGTATTACATATTTGTTTGGAAGATTATATCCTTTTGTTATTACTGCTTGCCCAACTTTTATAGGAGCATATTTTTTACTTTCTTTTTCAAGTTCAGGACCAGCTGCACGATGTATTGCACCAGAAACACCTCCACCAGCTGTAAGGTATGCATTTGCTGCATTAACAATAGCATCTATATCAGGTTGTTTTGTTATATCTCCTTGGACAATTTCTATTGATATTTCCCCTACTTGTTTTTTTATCATAATTTTTATTTCTTTTAGTTAATAATTTAAAACTTAATAACTCCATTAACTCAAAAACCAATCAACTGAACCACACATTAACTCATCTACCCATTTACCCATCTACACATTCACACATCAACTACTTTATATTCCCTGGTTAACAGGTAATTTTTTAATTTCTTCTAATGTTTTTCTAATTTCTTCTTCTGGATACTCAAAATCTTCAAGTCTACCTTCAAAATACAAATCGTATGCTGTAATATCAAAAAACCCATGGCCACTGAAGTTAACCACAATACATTTTTCTTCACCAGTTTCTTTACATTTTATTGCTTCATCAATTGCTGCTTTAATAGCATGAGCAGTTTCAGGTGCAGGTAGGATACCTTCAGTTTTTGCAAAAGTTACTGCTGCATCAAAAACAGCTTTCTGCGGATATGCAACAGCATCAACTATTTTTTTGTAAACCAAATAACATAGAATTGGTGCATCACCATGATATCTTAACCCACCTGCATGTATTTTTGGTGGAATAAAATTATGTCCTAAAGTATACATTTTTAAAAACGGTGTTAATCCTGCAGTATCACCAAAATCGTATAAATATAACCCTTTTGTTAACGATGGACAAGCAGTTGGTTCTACTGCAAGAAATTTCGTATTTGTTTCACCAGCGAGTTTATCTGGAACAAATGGTATTACAAACCCGCCAAAATTACTTCCACCGCCAACACAACCTATTAAAACATCTGGTTTTTCACCTACAAGTTCTAACTGTTTTTTTGTTTCAAGCCCAACAATAGTTTGATGTAACAACACATGGTTTAAAACACTACCTAATGAATATTTTGTATCTTCGTGTGTAGCAGCGTCTTCAACAGCTTCAGATATCGCAATACCTAACGACCCTGGCGAGTCAGGATTTGTTTCTAAAATTTTTCTTCCTGCATTTGTAAGGTTTGTAGGTGATGGATAAACATCAGCTCCCCATATATGCATTAAAGATCTTCTAAACGGTTTTTGATAATAACTTACTTTTACCATATAAATTGTACATTTTAACCCAAAGATGTTACATGCAAACGCTAAAGCTGACCCCCACTGGCCCGCACCTGTCTCTGTAGTTAACCTTTTTACACCTTCAATTTTGTTATAATACGCTTGTGCAACAGCAGTGTTTGGTTTATGTGAACCTGCTGGTGATACACTTTCGTTTTTGTAATAAATTCTTGCTGGTGTCTTAAGATATTTTTCTAACTCATATGCACGAACTAATGGTGTTGGTCTCCAAAGTTTGTACACATTTAAAACTTCTTGAGGTATCTCAATCCATTTCTCTGTAGAAACTTCTTGTTTTATCAACTCCATAGGGAAAATAGTAGCTAAATCTTTTGCTTCTATAGGTTTGCCAGTTCCAGGATGTATCGGTGGTGGCATCTGTCCTGGCAAATCAGACAAAATGTTATACCACGCTTTAGGCATATCTTTTTCTGACAAAATTATTTTTTTATCGTTCATATGTTTACCTCCAGGATAAAATTTTATACCACTGAAACGCTGAATTGTTAAACCCTGTCTCGCAATTTTGAGACCACTGAAAAAGTATAAATGTTACTAAAATGTTTCCGCTTTTGTCGGGAGGAGGAGTCCCGCAAGTTACAGGAAGCAGCTACAATTTACTTCTTTTTTATATCAGCACAAGGTGCCGAAACTACAAAATCTATCTGTAGTCGCAGCGTCTCACGCTGCTTATACTCAACACCGCAAAATGTCCCGCTTTCTACGGGATAGTTGCAGTCCCGCAAATTGCGGGACTGCATATCTTTGCTCAGAAGAACAATACCGCACTCTGCAGAATACTAAAAAATCTCGTCAATAGCGGGATAGGAGGGGTTTTTTAACCTCGATTCCGCAATCTGCAGGATTGACAATCTATGAACAACGGGATTGCTTCGCTAATGCTCGCAATGACAAAAAAAGTGGGTTTTTAAGTGCTCTCCTCTTAAATATGCGGGGTAGGATCGGGGTTTGAAAACTCCTCCTACAACTATAAATCACTAATAACCAATAACTCAGACTTAATAACTCACCAACTAATTATCAACCACTTTGTCTAAAAAATTTTTTAGTTCTGAATAAAACTTTGTGTTTAAAATTGTTTTAAGCAGAGGTTGTTGTTTCTGCGAATAAGAATAAATTTGTTCGTCTTTATGTATTATACCATCTATTTTTATATCATCAGGAATTTCAAAATTTTCTTCAGCTAAATTCAACAAAATTTTTTTATCATAAATTTTTAGTCCAAGTTTAGGTATCAAATCTAAAATTTTTTTTGCAGTATCAAACGATACTTTTGTTGGTATTGTAACAACAATAAGAGTATCAATATTATCTGTTGTCCTTCTTGATAAATGCTCCATCCCAGCTTCTGTATTAATTACAACATATTTATAATTTTTTGAAAGTTTTGACAAAAATGTTCTTAAAAGTTCGTTAACATAAAAATAACACTCTCTTCCCTCATGTCTTCCCATTACAAGTAAATCAAAATTTTTATATTCCACTAATGCTTCCTAAAGTTTTTTTCAACATATTCTGCTTTTGACAAACCTTGAGGTATCTGTGCAGTCCTTAATTCTTCTCTTATATCTGCAACAGTAAAGTCATATTTCAACCCTAAACTTTCAGCAAGGTTTGAGTTAGGGTCTGCATCAACTATTAAAATTGGTGTTAAATTTTTTTCTATTAAATAATTTAATATACCACAAACAACTGTGGTTTTCCCAACACCACCTTTGCCACATACAGCAATTCTTTTTGTCATTTTTTGTTTTTTATAGAAAATATACGATGTTGTAATGAAAAAATGTTTATAAACCCGCCAGCATCTTTTTGGTCATATTCTAACAACCCTTTTGATTGTTTATCAAACGAAGCAAGGTTGTATTCATATAACGAATTTGGTGAAAATCTTGATTTAACAAAGATATTTCCTTTGTATAACTTTAACACAACTTTACCATTAACATATTTTTGTGTTTCATCAATTATTTTATCTAAACTTTCACGTTTTAATGTAAACCATTCACCATTATATACTAACTTTGCATATTCTAAAGAAAGATGTTCTTTGTATTGAAATGTGTCTTTATCCAAAGTTAAATACTCTATTTCTTTGTGAGCAAAATATAACAAAGTAGCAGCAGGTGCTTCGTACACACCACGAGATTTTATCCCAACAAGACGGTCTTCAACAATATCTGTCCTACCAATAGCGTTTCTACCAGCAATTTTGTTTAAAGTTTGTATAATTTTTGTCCCCCCATCTTTTTCTAAAGAAAAATTACCTTCTTTTGTTGTTATTCTAACCGGTATTCCTTCTTTAAATTCAATCTCAACTTCTTCATACCCATCAGGTGCATCTTTTGGTGAAACAGTTAATTGAAACATATTTTCGTCTGGTTCATTATTTAAATCTTCAAGTATCCCACCTTCATAACTTATATGCCAAAGATTAGCATCTGAAGAATAAGGTTTTTCTTTTGTTACAGTTATTGGAATTTTATATTTTTTTGCATACTCAATTTCATCTTCACGAGAAGTAAGTTCCCAATCACGCCAAACGGCTATAATTTTTGCTTCTGGACATAAACACCTAAATGCGTGTTCAAACCTGACTTGGTCGTTCCCTTTACCCGTTGCACCATGAGAAAAAATTTTAGCTTTTTCTTTTTTTGCTACTTCAACAACTTTTTTTGCAATTAAAGGTCTTGCAATAGAAGTCCCAAGTAAGTATTTTCCTTCATATACAGCATTTGCTTTTAAAACTTTAAATATGTAATCTCTTACAAATTCTTCTTTTGCATCAATTACATAAACTTTTTTAGCACCAATTTTATAAGCACGAGTTTTTATTTCATCAAAATTTTCATTTTGTCCAACATCCACTATACAAGCGATTACATCTGCATTATATTTTTGTTTAAGCCAATGTAGAATGACTGATGTATCAAGCCCACCTGAATATGCTAAAACAATTTTTTGTTTCATAGTTTTATCCCTAAAAATGAAACTTCTATTGAACCTTTTTATTTTTATATAAACCTTTATTGTTAAGACACAATTTTAGTAAATTTGCTAAAACGTTTTTCATTCCTTTTCTATCAACAACAATATCAACAAATCCGTGTTCAAGCAAAAATTCGGCTGATTGAAACCCTTCAGGAAGTTTTTGTTTTATTGTTTGTTCAATAACTCTTGGTCCTGCAAAACCAATAAGAGCTTTTGTTTCAGCAACATTTATATCACCAAGCATTGCAAACGATGCTGTAACACCCCCTGTTGTTGGATCAGTCAAAACTGAGATATAAGGTAATCCTGTTTTTTTAAACTCAGCACACGCAGCTGAAGTTTTTGCCATCTGCATTAAAGAAATTATTCCTTCCTGCATTCTTGCACCACCACTTGCTGATACTATTACAATTGGTAGTTTCATTTTTTTCGCTTTCTCAAAACTTAAAGCAACTTTTTCACCAACAACTGAACCCATACTCCCACCCATAAAATTAAAATCTAAAATACATAACACAGATTTAATCCCATTTATAGAACACACTCCGCATATACATGCTTCGTTAAGATTCGATTTTTGTCCAGATTCTTTTATTTTATTATCATATTCTGGAAAATTTAATATATTAACTGGTTTATAATTTTTAGCAAATTCTTTAAAAGTATTTTTATCAGCAAGTAGTTCTACACGTTCATAAGAAGATAATCTAAATATATATCCACATTTAGGACATACTTTATAATTTTCTACAAGTTCTTTTTTTAACAAAATCTTGTTACATGAAGGACAGTTTTCAAAAATTTCTTTTGGTACTTGAACTGTTTTATTCATATTTCGTCCTCATCAAATTTTTAATTTGTACAATTTGTATTTTGGCACGTTCAACATATTCTGGGTCACCACTTAATAACAATTCTTCCCATATAAGCAATGCTTGGT
>Ga0308405_1000483_pt1 | contig 22745 bp, 20 predicted proteins | sample HotsprSampleMS13_FD_203473 | JGI IMG/M metagenome (GOLD analysis project Ga0308405, IMG submission 203473) | Hot spring phototrophic mat microbial communities from Mushroom Spring, Yellowstone National Park, Wyoming, United States - 20060912_MS13 ...
ACCGGCGGCTCCCCTCTTACGCCGAGCTCGATTTTCTGTTCGCCTGAGCGGGGCCGAGGGTCCGGCTCCGGCCCGGATGCGGCCGCGGGGAGGCAACCGTGGACAAAGAGAAGATCAAGGACTTCGCCGATCGGGTCTATCGCGACATGGCCGGAGCCATGGCGATCGGCATGGGCTATCTCGGCCACAAGACCGGGCTCTTCCGGGCCCTCGCCGACGGCCGGCCGACCACCGCCCGGGCCCTCGCCGAGCGGACCGGCCTCGTGCCGCGCTACGTCGAGGAGTGGTGCGCCGGGATGGCGGCCGCCGGCTGGCTCGCGCACGATGCCGAGGCCGGGACCTTCCGCCTGCCCGAGGAGCACGCCTTCCTGCTCGCCTCCGAGGGGACCGACCATTTCATGGGCGGGCTGTTCCTGGCCGGGCCCTCGCTCCTCGCCCTGGCACCCCGCCTCGCCCGGGCCTTCCGCGAAGGCGGCGGCATCCCGCCCGAAGCCTTCGACGCCGACTGGATCGAGGCGGTCGACCTCATGAACGGTGGGGCCTACCGCGAGCGGCTCGCCTCTTACTGGCTCGGCCAGCTGCCGGAAGTGAAGGCGCGGCTCGAGGCGGGCGGCCGTGCGCTCGATCTCGGCTGCGGGGTCGGTGTGGCGGCGATCGCGCTCGCCCGTGCCTTCCCGACGAGCCAGGTCCTGGGCGTGGACCCGGACGGCCGGGCGATCGAGCGGGCCCGCCGCGCGGCCGAGGCCGCGGGGCTCGCCAACCTCTCCTTCCTCGAGGGCACCGTCGAGGCGCTGCCGGCCGAGCCCCGCTTCGACCTCGTCCTGCTCTTGGACTGCCTGCACGATCTGGCCGCACCCGAAGCCACGCTCGCGGCGATCCGCAGGCGCCTCGCCCCGAGCGGGACGCTCTTCGTCATGGAGCCGCGGAGCGGTGACCGGATCGCCGACAACGCCAACCCCCTGGGTGTGACCTATTACGGCTTCAGCCTGTTCCACTGCACGACCCAATCGCTCGCCCGTGGCGGACCGGGCCTCGGCACCTGCGCCGGGCCGACGCGGATCGCCGAACTCCTGAGCGGCGCCGGGTTCACCGAGGTGCGGCCCCTGCCGATCAAAAGCTTCACCAACATGTTCTTCGCCGCCTCGGCGTGAGCGCCGGCGGAGGTCCGGGGCCGGGACGCCGCCGCTCGGAGCCGCGAGCCGCATGAAGGCGGCCGAGCCCCTGCGTCGGCTGCTTCGCTTCCTCCTCCTGCTGCTGCTCGGGCTGCTCCTGCTGCCGCTGCCCGCGCTGCTCGCCTATCGCTGGGTCGATCCACCGATCACGCCCTTGATGGGGATCCGTCGCCTGCAGGGTCACGGCCTCGACCACCGCCCGATGCCGCTCGAGCGGATCGCCCCGGCGCTGCGCCGGGCGGTGATCGCCGCCGAGGACAATCGCTTCTGCGAGCATTTCGGTTTCGACCTGCCGGCCTTGCGCGGCGAGCTTTCCCGCTGGTGGGCCGGTGAGCGGCCGCGCGGCGCGAGCACGATCAGCCAGCAGACCGCCAAGAACCTCTTCTTGTGGCCGGGCCGCGATCCCCTGCGCAAGCTGCTCGAGTTCTGGCTCACCCCGCAGCTCGAGCTCGTGCTCGACAAGCGGCGGATCCTCGAGCTCTATTTGAACGTCGCCGAGTTCGGCCCCGGCGTCTACGGCGCCGAGGCGGCGGCCCGGCACTGGTTCCGCAAGAGTGCCGCGGCCCTTTCCGAGCGCGAGGCCGCGGCCCTGGCCACCCTCCTGCCGGCCCCGCTCCTGCGCGACCCCACCCGCCGGACCCCCGCCCTCGAGCGGCGCATCCGGACCCTCGAGCGGCGCGTCCGCGAGCTCGGCCCCCTGCTCGACTGCGCCCGCTGAGCCGCCCGCCACCTCGAGGCCCGGCGCCCGGCCGGAGCCTACCGGACCCGGCGGGGGAGCAGCGCCTCCACGCGGTCCGCGAGCCCGGGCGTGTCGAGGTCGCGGTAGACGGTCCGGACGCGCACGCAGGGGATCGACAGGCCGAGCAGGCGGGCGGCGTCGATGGGCGTCGCGACGACCAGGAGGTCGGGTGCGGCGGCCTCGATCGTCGCCCGCAGGGCCGCGCGCTGCGCCACATCGTAACCGACGGCCGGCAGCACCGTGCCGAGATGCGGATGGTCCTGCCAGAGCCGGTCGAGCGGCGGTCGGGCGAAGGGACGCGGGTCGACGATCACCGCACCCGCACTTCGGGCGAAGGCGAAGCCGGCGCCGTGCGGCAGGCCGCCGTGGGTGAGGGTCGGACCGTCCTCGAGGACGAGCACCCGCCGGCCGGCGAGCTCGGCGCCCGGCCGATCGGCCTCGATCCGCGACGCGGCGCGCAGGATCTGGGCGCGGCCATTGAGGGCGCGGGCTTCGGCCGCCACCGCCTCGACCTGCCCGGCCGGGGCCGCATCCGCCTTGTTCACGACCACGAGATCGGCGCTGCGGGCGCAGGCCTCGCCCGGATGGAACAGGCTCGCCTGTCCCGGCCGGAGCGCGTCGAACAGGCAGACGAGCACGTCCGGGCGGAAGAACGGGAGGTCGTTGTTGCCGCCGTCCCAGAGCAGGAGATCGGCCTCCGCTTCGGCGGCCGCGAGGACCGCCGCGTAGTCGACCCCGGCGAACACCACCGACCCCGCCTCGAGATGGGCCTCGAACTCCTCGCGCTCCTCGATCGTGCAGCCGGCCCGGTCGAGATCGGCGAGGGCCGCGAAGCGCTGCACCCGCTGGGCCACGAGATCGCCGTAGGCCATCGGGTGGCGGACGACCACGACCCGCCGGTCGGGACGGGCGAGCGCCGTGGCGAGATGGCGGGTGGTCTGCGACTTGCCGCAGCCGGTGCGGATCGCGGTGACCGCGACCACCGGCCGCCGGGCCTCGAGCATCGTGCGGTTCGGTCCCACGAGCCAGAAATCGGCGCCGAGCGCCAGGGCACGCGAAGCCGCGTGCATGACCTCGACATGGGCCACGTCGCTGTAGGCGAACACGACCCGATCGATCTTCCGCCCGTGGGCCAGGGCCTCGAGCTCGCCTTCTGCCACGATCGGGATGCCTTCCGGGTAGAGCGGGCCCGCGAGTTTCGCCGGGTAGCGCCGGCCGGCGAGCCCCGGGATCTGCGCCGCCGCGAAGGCCACGACCTCGCTTGTCGGGTCGTCGCGGAACACCATGTTGAAGACGTGATAGTCGCGCCCTCCGGCGCCCAGGATCACGGTCGCGGTGCGAGCCGTGCTCAAGGCTTCCTCCCGATCCGCTCGAGAGCCTAGCCGATGAGGCCGGCGGGCGACACGCGCCTTCTCCTGTTCCTCGCGAAAAACGCGGCGATCGGCGTGCTCGTCGGCTGGACGCTGTTGGGCGCGCTCCTCTGGTTCGACGTCGCCCGGCTCGGCCAGCTCCTGCTCGCTTCCGAGCACAGTCTCCTCACGCTCCTCTTGGCGATGGCCGGCTTCGCCGTGACCTTCGGCAGTCTCGCCATGGGCACCGCGATCTTCCTGTTGCCGCGCGAGTGACAGATGCGCGGGATCGAACGGGGCGCGACGCTCCGCGCTCTGGTGTTCGCTCGGCTCTCGACCTATATCTACGACCGAGCGGCGGTGATCGGATAATCTACTGTTACTTTTTGTAGAAATCCGTCGCCGCGGGAGGATCGTGTATGGGTCCGGAGCTTCTCGTCGATCGCCTGGGAGAGCCCGCCACAGCCGTCCTGGGCGGCCTGCTGATCGGCCTCGTGTTCGGGGCCATGGCCCAGCGCTCCCGCTTCTGCCTGCGCTCGGCCGTGATCGAGTTCGCCGAGGGCCGGCTCGGCCCCAAGGTCGCCGTCTGGCTCCTGGCCTTCGGCGCCGCGGTGGCCCTCACCCAGCTCCTGCTCCTCACGGGCGCGGCCGATCTCTCGCAAGCGCGCCAGCTCGCCCCGCGGGCGAGCCTGTCGGGGGCGATCCTCGGCGGGCTCCTGGTCGGCTCGGGCATGATCTTGACCCGCGGCTGCCCCTCCCGGCTGCTCGTGCTCTCCGCCAACGGCAATCTCCGCGCGCTCCTTTCGGGGCTGGTGTTCGCAGTGGTGGCCCAGGCTTCGCTTCGGGGCGCGCTCGCGCCGTTGCGGCAGGAGCTCGCCGGGCTCTGGCTGATCGACGGCCCGGAGGTCACGGATCTCCTGGCCCTGCTGCGGCTCGACCGGCCGGCCGGGCTCCTGGCCGGGCTCGCAGCGCTCCTCCTGGCCGCGCTCGTCGGGCTCCGGCATCGGATCGGGCCCTGGGCCTGGATCGGCGGTGCGGGGGTCGGCACGACGGTGGCGGCCGCTTGGTGGTTCACCTCGAGCCTCGCCGCCACGTCCTTCGAGCCGGTGGCGGTCAAGAGCGTCAGCTTCAGCGGCCCCTCCGCCGACATGCTGATGCTGTTCCTTGCCCCGGCGACCCAGAGCATCGACTTCGACGTGGGCCTGGTGCCCGGGGTCTTCGCGGGTTCGTTCCTCGCCGCACTCCTGGCGCGCGAGCTGAAGCTCGAGGGCTTCGGGGACGGCCGGAGCATGCGCCGCTACATCGCCGGTGCGGCGATGATGGGCTTCGGTGCCATGCTGGCCGGCGGCTGCGCCGTCGGTGCGGGGGTCTCTGGTGGGGCCGTGTTCGCGACGGCCGCCTGGCTCGCCCTCTTCTGCATGTGGCTCGGTGCCGGCGCGACCCATTGGCTCGTCGACCGCGAGCGGGTGCCGGCGGCCGGGCTGGCGCTCGCCGCCCGCTGAGCTCGCCGCGACGCTCCCGTAGCCGAGGCCCTGCGGCCGATCACCTCGGCCGCGCACGTCTATGTGGGCGAGCTCGAGGGAGCGAAGACCCTGGCGATCGCCTTCCGCGGCACCGACGAGGGCGACCGCGAGTTCGCCTTCCAAGGCGGCCGCGATCCGGCCACCGGTGCGTTCGGCTGGGACGCCTACGCCGCCGCGCACGCCCCGCTGGTCGCAGCCGCGCTGCAATATGCCAGGAATCCCGCGAACGGGATCGAGCGGATCCTCCTGACCGGGCACAGCCTGGGCGGGATCATCGCCAAACAGTTGACCCACGCGGTCGTGGCGCCCACGCCCTTCGCGGCGATCACCCAGACGATCACCTTCGGCCAGCCGGGCTCGCGTGGCACGAGCGGCTTCGCCGACATGTTGCACGTCGTGCACAGCGACGATTTCGTCGCACGGCTGTCGGACTTGAGCCCGCTCTTCGCCTTCTTCGGCGTGGCGCGCGAGGGGGTCGACGCGGTCGTGAGCCGCCCCGAGGCGACCTTGCCGCCCTTCCAGCCGAGCGATCTCGACACGCCCGAGGAGATCTTGGCCGCGGCCCTCGATCCGGCGCTCGAGATCGAGCACCAATTCGCGGTCTACGGCGACACGGCGCTCCTTCTCTCCGAAGCGGAGCGGATCGTCCCGGGGGTGGAGGACCATCTCGGGGAGCCGGAGCGCTGGCTCTCCTTGCCCGAGGACGCCCGCTTCGTGCTCGGCAGCCCCAAAGGGGACGTGCTCGAGGCCACGGGTGGCGCCCTCGAGGTCGTGCTCGGCGGCCGCGGTGCCGATCGGCTCGTCGGCAACGACCAGAGCAATCGGCTGGGCGGCGGCCTCGGCCCGGACCGGCTCGAGGGTGGCGCCGGCGACGACATCCTCGACGGCGGCCAAGGCCTCGATCTGGTCGACGCCGGCGCGGGCGACGATCGGCTCTTCGTGAGCCGCGGGCTCGACACGATCCTGGGCGGTGCGGGCACGGACACCGCAGTCCTGCCGGGTGACCCGGGCGATTTCCGCATCCGTGTTTTGGGCGACACGGCGATCGTGCGCCAGCCGGGAGCGGGCCAGCTCGCCATCTTGCGCGACGTCGAGCTCCTCGAGTTCGCCGACGGCAGCACCGTCCCGATCGCCGAGGCGGCCGGCGCCCCGGGCTGGGTCCGGCTCGACAGTCTCCTGGCGTCCGACCCCGCGACCGTCTGAGCCCCCCGGCGGGTCAGGGCGGTGCCGGGAAGGGTCAGACCTTGCCCTTCCAGGGCACCGCCAGGGCCTCGATCCGCCGCATCAGGAGGTCGAACGCCCAGGCGATCGCGCCGATGATCACGATCCCCATGATCACGACCTCGGTGACGAGGAACTCGGCCGCGTTCCAGACCATCGAGCCGAGCCCGGCCTTGGCCGCCACGATCTCGGCCGCGACCAGCGTCGTCCAGCCGAAGCCGATGCCGATCCGCATGCCCGTGAGGATCTCGGGCAAGGCCGCCGGCAGGATCACGTGGAGGACCACCTGGCCGCGGCTCGCCCCCATCGAATAGGCGGCGTGGATCTGTTCGATCGTGACGCTCTTGACGCCGGCCCGGGCGGAGAGGGCCATCGGCGCGAAGATCGCGAGGTAGATCAAGACGATCTTCTGCAGCTCCTCGATCCCGAACCAGATCACCGTCAAGGGCAGGTAGGCCAGAGGGGGGATCGGCCGGTAGAACTCGATCGGCGGGTCGAAGATCCCGCGCGCCCAGCGGTTGACGCCCATGGCGATGCCGATCGGGATCGCGGTCAGGCAGGCGAGGGCGAAGGAGGCGAACACCCGCCAGAGGCTCGCGGCCGTGTGGGCCCAGAGGCTCACCCCGCCGAAACCTTCCTCGAGGACCCGGAAGAAGCGCTGCACGACCGATTGCGGCGAGGGCAGGAAGAGCGGCTTGATGAGCCCGGCCGCGGTCACCGCCCACCAGAGGAAGAGAAGCCCGAGCACGGTTGCGAAGCTCACGAGGCCGCTTTTGCCCTCGCCCGGCAAGCCATAGGCCTTGCTCGGGTCGGCAGGCGGCGCGCGCCGCCAGGAGCGGCGCCCGCCCGGGTCAGCCGCCATCCCGAGCCTCCCGCGGCTCGGCCGCCCGCTCGTCGCCGAAGATGATGTCGAGCACCCGCTCGCGCATCCGGACGAACTCCGGCATCGACTTGATCGCTCGGGCGTCGCGCCGCTCGAGCCAGCGCCTGGAGAAGTCGAGCTCCCACGTCTCGCGGATCCGCCCCGGGCGCGGCGACATGACGACGAGCCGGGTCGCGAGGAAGAGCGCCTCCTCGACGCTGTGGGTGATGAAAAAGATCATTTTGCCGGTCTTCTGCCAGACCTCGAGGATCAGCTCCTGCATCGACTCGCGGGTCAAGGCGTCGAGGGCCCCCAAGGGCTCGTCCATGAGCAGCATCGCCGGATCGCTCGTGAGCGCGCGGGCGAGGCCGACCCGCTGCTGCATGCCGCCCGAGAGCTCGTAGATCTTGTGCCGGGCGAAGTCCTCGAGACGGACGAGAGCGAGGTTGCGGCGCGCCACCTCCTCGCGCTCCCGCTTCGGCACGCCCTGAAGCTTGAGGCCGAAGGCGACGTTGCCGAGCACGTCGAGCCAGGGCAGGAGGGCGTGACGCTGGAAGACCACGCCCCGGTCGCGGCCCGGACCGACGATCGGCCGACCGTCGAGCAGGACCTCGCCGGTGCTCGGCCGGATGAAGCCGGCCATGACGTTGAGCAGCGTGGTCTTGCCGCAGCCCGAGGCGCCGAGGGCGACGACGAGCTCGCCCGGGGCAACCGCGAGGTCGATCCGGTCGAGGGCGTGGACCTCACGCCCGGCGGGCCCCGGATAGACGACGCTCACGCCTCGCACCTCGAGCCCGGGCCCGGCCGGTGGGCCGGCCGGGGAAGGCTCGGGGCGGGTGTCCGTGGCGGCCCGTGCCCGCACTATTTGGCCAGCTTCATCGCCGCTTCGACGTAGGCCGGCGTGACGAACTTCGAATAGTCGGCGAGCACGGTGTCGATCCGGCCCTGCGCCTTGAGGAACTCGGCGGTGGCCGCGAGCGTGCGCGCAGCTCCGCTCTCCTTGCCGCCACCCAGCCATTTCTTCGAGGCTTGCTCCTCGAGGGTCGGGAAGCCGTAGAGCGCGAGCGAGGGCGGCACGTCCGCGGGCTCACCGCCGAACAGGCTCACGAGGGCCTTGACCTCGGCCGAGTCGGGCGTCCAGGCGGCCTTGTTCTTGCGGTAATGGTCGTCCGCCTCGGCGATGATCTTCACGAATTTGACCATGAAGTCCTTGTTCTTCTCGGCCCACTCGCGGCTGACCACGAGCCCGTCGAAGGTGGGCTTGCCCTTCTCGGCGAGCACCGCGCTGTCGATCATCACCTGCCCGTTCCGCTTGATGCGGGCGAGCGCCGGGTCCCAGACGTAAGCCGCGTCGATGTCGCCCCGCTCCCAGGCGGCGGCGATCTGGTTGGGCTGCATGTTCAAGATCTCGACCGTCTTGGGATCGATCCCCCAAACCTCGAGGGCGAAGAGCGTGTGGAAATGCGCCGTCGAGACGAACGGTGTGGCGATTTTCTTGCCGATCAGTGTCTTCGGATCCTTGGGGTCGATCCCCGAGCCGTTGCGCACGACGAGCGCCTCGGAGGCGGCGATGTCGTCGAGGATCCAGAACAGCACGACGTCCACACCGCGGCTCACCGTGGCGGTGATCGGGCTCGAGCCCATGACGCCGATCTGCACGTCGCCCGAGGCCATCGCCGTCGAGACCTTGGCGCCGCTGTCGAACTTCACCCACTTGATGCTGTAGCCGGTCTCCTTCTCGAACCGGCCCTGGGTGATCGGCACCCCCCAGGGGCTGTAGATCAGCTGGTAGCCGATCGTCACTTCCTTGGCGGCGGCGCTGCCGGCACCCCAAAGTGCCAGCACGCCCAAAAGCGCCCCTGCGATCGTCCTCGCCGGCATCGCTCTAGCCTCCTCCGCTGAGCCGCCGCGGCCGTCCGGGCCCCGGCAGCCACGGCCGATCCCTGGAACCGGCGACGATCCTGCCGGCCGAGCCGGCCCTTGTAAACCTCGCGCCGAAGCTGGCCGCGCCTGTCGGCCGAGCGTGACTCGCGCACCCCGATATGTGGAACCCGCCACGGGCGGCGGCGCGAAAGGGATCGTTCATCGCACCCGCCGATCCTGCCCCCGGACGAGAAGGTGCCGGGAACGGGAGAGCGCCGTGCGCAGCAGGATCTGGGGCCTCGTGGTGGCCTCCAACCTCTTGGCCGCCGCTTCGGCCACCCACGCTGCCGAGCTCGGCCTGTTCGGCACCCGCGAGTTCCGCGCCGCCTCGCTCGCCGCTTTGCCGCAATGGCGCGGCGTGCTCGACCGGGTCGAGGCTGAACGACCGCGCTGGCGCGAATGCGCCCTCGACCCCGCGCGCTGCCCGAGCCGCGGCGCCGCCGCCTGGCGCGCCCTCATCAAATCCCTCGAAGGCGCCCCGCTCGTCGAGCAGCTCCATGCGGTGAACCGCTTCGCCAACCAGTACCGCTACAAGCCCGACGACGAGAATTGGGGCAAGAGCGACTATTGGGCCACGCCCCTTGAGTTCCTCGCCCGTTCCGGTGATTGCGAGGACTACGCGATCTTCAAATATCTGACGTTACGCGAGCTGGGTGTGCCGGCCGACCGCTTGCGCCTCGTCGTCCTCAAGGACACGCTGCGCGATGTGGCACACGCCGTCCTCGCGGTGCGGGACGACGAGGGACAGAGCTGGATCCTCGACAACGTGACGAACGCCGTCTTGCGCCACGACCGCCTCGGTCATTACATACCCTACTACTCGGTCAACGAGGAAGCGCGCTGGGCGCACGTGGGCAACAACAGCGTGCTCACGGCGCGGATCGACCCACGCCTGTTGCTCGGCGGTGGCCGGACGGGAACGGGCGCGCCGTGATCGCCACCTCCCCGAGCCCGGCAGCGCCGCTGCCGGTCGAACGCCGGCGCCGCCGCCTCACTGCAAGGCTCGCCGCCCTGCTGCTCGCCGGTGCTGCGGCCCTGGCCCTCGCCACGGGCTGCGAGCGGCTGATCGCCGAGCGGCGGGCCGCCGAGCTCGCCGGCCTCGAGGCCCGGCTCGCAGCCCTCGCCGCCGGCCGGGCCGAGGTCCTCGCGACCTGGGTCGAGGGCCTCGAGGGGCTGGCGGGCCGACTCACGGGCTCCGAGGCGGTCCGGCTGTTCGCCTACGAATCGGCGCTCGCCCGCAACGATCCCGGGCTCGCCGCGGCGCTCGCCGACCAATCCCCCTACATGGCCCTTCTCTTCGAGGAGACGGCGCGCCGCTCGGGCCTCGTCGCGACGGGCCTTCTCGCGAACGACGGGAGCTGGCTCGCGGGCGACGGTGGGGCCGCCTTGCCGGAAGAGCTCCGGCGGAGCGTGGCTCGGGCGGTCGAAAAAAGCGGACCGACCACCTTCCTGATCGGCGCCGGACCGACCGATCGCAAGCTCGTCCTCGCCCTGCCGCTTCCGGCTCCCGAGGCCGCCGCGGGCGAGCCGTCGCGGGCGGCCCTTCTGCTGGTCGCCCCGGCCACCGAACGGCTCGCCCGGATCCTCGAGCCCCAGCCGCTCGACGGGCCCGGCGTGGTCACCCGTCTCCAGGTGGTGCAGCCCGACGGCAGCCGTCTGGAACTCGGCCCCTCGCACGGTGCCACGCGCCTCGACGACCCGCGGGCACCCCGGGTCCGCGCGCCGGTCCGCAACTTGCCCTGGACCGTCGTGGAGGAGGCGGACCCGGCCGTCGCCTTGGCCGCGCTCGACACGTGGGCCTGGACGCTCCGCGGGTTGGCGGGCGGTCTGTCGCTCGCCACGACAGCCCTCCTCCTCTTCCTGCTCGCCGCCCAGGCCGCGCGCTACGAGCGGGCGCGGACGGCCGAACAGGCGGCCCATGCGCGCCGGCTCGAGGCCGAGCGCCGACTGCTCGACGAGATCACCGGCGCGGTCCCGGACGCGATCCTCCTCGAGGACGGGGACGGGTGCCTCCTGTTCGTTAACCGGACTTTCGCCGCCTGGCTCGGCCACGGGGCGGGTGAGTTGCTCGGCCGCCGTCTGGATTCGCTCCTCGAGCCCGCTGCGGCGGCGGCGCTCGCCGAGCTCGATCGGCGCGCCCGTGCCGCGGGCAGCGCGTTCGAGCCGGAGCTCGACCTGCGGATCGGCGAGCGCGAGCGGATCGTTCACGCCGTCGCCCTCGTCTTGCCCGACGAGGCGGGCCGGCCGCGGCTGTTGCGCGTCTTGCGCGATCTGAGCGAGCTCGTGGCCGAGCGGCGGCGGGCCGAGCGGCGGCGCGAACAGACCGTCGCGGCCTTGGTCCGCGCCGTCGAGCTCGCCGACCCGCACCTTCTCGGCCACAGCCGGGCGCTCGCCGATCTCGCCGAGCGGCTCGCCGTCCGCCTCGGCCTCGAGCCCGCGACCATCGCCACCGTTCGGCTCGCGGGCGAGCTCTCGCAGATCGGCAAGATCTTCGTGCCGCGCGAGCTGCTCACCAAGGAAAGCCGCCACGACCCGGAGGAGCAGCGGCGGATGCGCGCGCACGTCGAGCACGCGCTCAGGGTGCTCGAAGGAGTGGAGTTCGACCTGCCGGTGGCCGAGGCGATCGCCCAGATGCACGAGCGGCTCGACGGGACGGGCTACCCGCGGGGTCTCGCGGGCGAGGCGATCGGCATGGCCGGCCGGGTGCTGGCGGTTGCCGACGTGTTCCTCGCCCGGACCCGGCCGCGCTCCTGGCGCGACGCGGCGCCGCCGAACGAGGTTCTGGACGTCCTGCGACGGAACGCGAGCCGCTACGATCCACGGGTCGTGGCCGCGCTCGAAGCCGAGCTCGGCGACGCGGCCGCCGGCTAAGCGCGGAACACCTGGGCGAGACCGTCCAGCACGTATTGCGCGGCGAGCGCGCCCAGGAGCAGGCCCAAGAGCCGCGAGGCGACCCCGATCAAGGTCGGCCCCATCGCCCGGGCGAGCCGACCCGCCACGAGCAACGCCGCCCAGGTGAGCGCCATGGTGGCGAGCACCGCCGCGAGCACGGCCGCCCGGCCGGCGACCGTGCCGCCCAGCCGATCGGCCACGAGGATCGTCGTGGTGATCGCGGCCGGCCCGGCGATCAGCGGGATGCCGATCGGGAAGACCGCGAGATCGCCGCCCCGTCGGTCGTCCGCGAGCCCTTCGGCGCTGCCCGAACGGCGTCGGCTGCGGCGCTCGAAGACCATCTCGAGGGCCAAGAGGAAGAGGAAGAGCCCGCCCGCCACGCGGAAGGCCGGCATCCCGATCCCGAGCCAGCCGAGCACCGCCTCCCCGGCGATCGCGAAGAGCAAGAGCACGAGGCTCGCGAGCAGCACGGCGCGGCGCGCCAGGTCCGCCCGCTCGGCCTCGCCGAGCCCCGGGGTGAGCGCCACGAAGATCGGCACGAGGCCCAAGGGATCGACCGTGACGAAAAGAGCGACGAGCGCCGTCCAGAGGGCCTCGAGCACCGGTACGCACTCAATAAGTCGCCCGGCCGCCCGAGAGGTCGAACACCGCACCCGTCGTGAAGGAGTTCTCCGCCGAAACGAGCCAGGCGACCATGGCGGCGATCTCCCGCACCTCGACGAACCGGCCGCGCGGGATCTTGGACAGCATGTATTGGATGTGCTGCTCGCTCATTTGCTCGAAGATCCGGGTGCGGGCGGCCGCCGGTGTGATGCAGTTGACCGCGATGTCGTAAGCCGCGAGCTCCTTGCCGAGCGACTTGGTGAGCGCGATGACCCCGGCCTTGGCGGCGCTGTAGGCGGCGGCGTTCGGGTTGCCCTCCTTGCCGGCGATCGAGGCGACGTTCACGATCCGGCCATAGTTGCGCTGGATCATCTGCGGCACGATCGCCTTGAGACAGAGGAAAACGCCGGTGAGGTCGATGTCGAGGATCCGCTGCCATTCTTCGATCGGGTAGTCGACCAAGGGTACGGTGGGACCCGCGATCCCGGCGTTGCAGACCAAAATGTCGATTCCGCCGAGTGCCGCCGTGCTCGCCCGGGTCGCCGCCTCGACCTCCGCCCAGCGGGTGACGTCGACCGCCTCGACCGAAACCCGGCCGCGCCCGGCGAGTTCGCTCGCGGTCCGCTCGGCCTCGGCCCGGTCCTTGTCCCAGATCGCAACCGCCGCCCCGGAGTCCAGGAGCCGTTCGACGATCGCCCGGCCGATGCCCTGGGCACCCCCGGTGACCACCGCCCGGCGGCCCTCGAGATCGATGCGGTTCATCGGCGCCTCCCCTCGCTCGCGTCCAGCCCGGCCGGGAGATCGCACGCGGCGGTCGCCCCGACAACCGAGCGCCGCGCGGGGCAGCCCCGACCGGTCGGGCCACGGATGCGGCCCGACGGAGTGCGCAACCATAAGATGACTATCTTCGACGCTTGAAAAACCTGCCAGCCTGCCGCACAACCCTTTCGACGCGCCATCGCGGTGAAGCGCGTCTCAACCAGCGCGAGAGAGGGGCGCATGCGAGGTACCCGGTCCGCGTCCCCAGGTCGGTTCCCCTCGACCCCGGTCCGCGGCCGAGGCGTATCATGAGCCCGACCACCGACGGCGAGGTCGATGGCGGGCTCTTGGTGGTAGAGCGTCCAGTCGGGCGCGCGCAGGCCACGCGGCGGCGGCCCCACTTCCTCCGCCCCCCACTCCCCCGGGTCGAGTCCGCGCTCGTCTTCGCCTTGGGTGGTCTCGCGAGCGGTATGGCGATAGGCGGCCTGCTCGCGCTCGAGCACTTGGTCGAGGCGGGGCTGTTGTTGGTAGGCAGCCTGGGCTCGTTCGGCCTCGCCGTGCGCCGTCGCGCGGCCCGGCCGGCGGGCCCGGCCGAGCTGCCGCCCGCCCCCACTCCCTCGCCCCTGCCGATCGACCTGATCGACGACCGCGACCCGCTGACGGGCCTGCCCGGCAAGCTCGCGATGCGGCTCGCCACGGGAGCGGCGCTGCGCGCCGGCGCGCCCGGTACCCGGGCCGCCCTTCTCGCCTTCGATCTCGATCGGCTCAAAGACGTCAACGCCTGCTGGGGCTACGCCACGGGCGACGAGGTGCTGCGGCGGATCGGTGAGCGTCTGACCCAACTCGCCGGCGAGCGCGGCCGGGCCGCGCGGCTGGGTGGCGACCGTTTCGCCCTCCTCCTGCCCGACCTGCCGGACCCGGCGACCGCGCTCGAGCGCGCGCGGGAGGCGCTCGAGCAACTCGCCCGGCCGCTCGAGGTGGCGGGGGTGGAGATCACGCCCTCCGCGACGATCGGGGTGGCCCTCCACCCCGATCACGGCAGCGGCTTCGACCAGCTCATGCGGTGCGCCGAGCTCGCGGTCGACGAGGCCAAGCGCGAGGGCGGCGGCCGGCTCGTGCTGTTCGAGCCGCGCATGGACGCCACGCTCAAAGCCCGCAAGGTCATGGAGCGCGAACTCCGGCGGGCGCTCGAGACCGGCCAGTTCACCGTCCACTATCAGCCGCAGTTCGATCTGGCGAGCAACGCCGTGGTGGCCTGCGAGGCGCTGATCCGCTGGCGTCACCCGGATCGCGGCCTGATCTCGCCGATCGAGTTCGTGCCGATCGCCGAGAGCAACGGGCTGATCCGGCCGCTCGGCGCCTGGATCCTCGAAGAAGCGCTGGGTGCGGCGCGTCGTTGGCTCGATCTCGGGTGGCCGGTGCGCGTCGCGGTCAACGTCTCGGCCGCCCAGCTCCGCCAGCGCGACCTGCCGGCGCTCTTGCGCCGGCTGCTCGGCGAGACCGGCGTGCCCCCGCATCTGCTCGAGCTCGAGGTCACCGAGAGCCTCTTCGTCGACCCGAGCCAGATCACGATCCGCCGTTGCCTCGACGAAGTCGCCGCCATGGGCGTGAGCCTCGCGATCGACGATTTCGGTACGGGCTATTCCTCGCTCGCTTGCCTCAAGCGCTTGCCGGTTGACCGGATCAAGATCGACAAGTCGTTCCTGCGCGAGCTCGGCCGCGACCCGGCCGACGAAGCGATCGTGCGGACCATCATCGGCATCGCCCGGACCTTCGAGCGCCGGGTGGTCGCCGAGGGCGTGGAAACCGAGCTGCAGCGTCGCTTCCTCGAGCGGGCGGGCTGTGACGAAGCCCAGGGTTACCATTTCGCTCGGCCGATGCCCGAGGCCGAGGTGACGGCCTTCATGCGCGACCGGCTGATCTCGACGCCCGGGGCACGGCGCAACTTGGCCCGCGCGGGCTGAGCACACCGCCGGTTCGCGAGCACTCGACCGGAATTCCTCCCCTTTTTCGTTTTTCCCACACGCGTTCATTTTTCCCACACGCGGTCGTCGCCCGCGCTTCGTCGGCTCGTCGAACGCCCGATGAGCGTGTGCTGCGCGCGGTGTTCCTTCTGCGCGCCGACGACCGGGCCAGCCCGCAAGCGCGGCGGCACCGAGGCACCGCGCTCGAACCGCCCGCGGCCGGCCCGGCGCGGGCGCGGCGACGCCGGTTCCCGAGCCGCTCCGTCCGCCGCGCCCGAGGGCGACTCGGCGTCTTTCCACATCGCGCTCCGGAACGGCCGGTCCGCCGTGATCGGTCGGCGGGGACCGTTTGCGACGAGGTGGCTCCACCGCCGGTCGGCACCTGGCCCGCCGAAGATCGCGGCCACGTCGACGTTCCCCGACCGGGGCCGGGCGCCACCTCCCCCGGGCCCTCGAGCGGTCGGACGAGGAAGGCTCGACGGAGGCACGGCTCGGACCGTGGCCACGCCGTCAGTTCCCCGCCCCCCGCTCCGGGCAGAGCCGGATCGGCCCCGGCCCTCCTGCGCCCGAGCGCCCGGCCTTTTCCGACCCACCGCGCCTCGCGTCGGTCTCGAGGGTCCCGGGCTGTCCGAGGCCGTCGGCGGGGCAAGACCCGAGCGACGGCCGCGCCGCAATGAAGAGACCCGATCGGCGAGCCTCGTGCGGCGGCCCTCAGACCGCGGGCTCGCCGTACCAAAGGCCCACCGTGTGGCGGGCCTCGGCGAAAAACAACCAGCGCTCGATCGCCAGGGCGACTGCCAAGGGGAGGACGGCCGCGAGCGCGAGGAGCAGCGTCCAACCGTCACCCAGGAGCAGGCCCAGGGCGAGAAGGGGCCAGGGCAGGCCCACGCCGAACAGGAGCGCGAGCCGGCGCAGACGGGCGGCGTGGCGGCGCGCCACCCGGAATCCCGTCTCGTCGAGCAGCCAGCTGCCTGCGGTGTGTGCCGGTTCGACCAGCCGCACGGGCGTTGCGCCCGGCAAGCCGATCGCCGCTGCGGCCGTGGCTGCAGGCGGGGCCCGGTCGCCCGACCTCCACCAGAGGAGCTTGAGCCCCCAGGCGATCGGTAGGGTCACGAGCGCCGTGATCCCGGCGGCGTTGGTGCCGGAGCCGAGGGCGGCCGTGAAAAGGACCGCGAGCGCGGCCCCGGAGGCGAGTGCCAGGGCCAGGAACACCGGGGTGGTCAGCGGCTGGTGCCAGCGGGGGATCGGCACGAGTGTCGCGTAGATCCGACCCGTGCAGAAGACCGTGAGTCCGGCGCCGACCGCCGCAAGGAACGCTGCGAGTGCCCAGACCCGGCCGAGCGCGAGCCAGCCGAAGGCGAGCGCGAGGGCCGGCGCGAAGGTGGCGACCGCCGCTACCGCCTCGCGCGACAGCCAGGAGGTCCGCCATTGCGAGAAAGCCCGCCAGGCGCGATCGGGCCGGGCCAAGTGGAAGGTCGAGGCGAGGAGCCCGCCGCCGATCGAAAGCAGCGCCGGGACGAGCCCCAGGGCACCGGCGAGCGGCTCCTCCGGCAGAACGCCCGCGAGCCCGAAGACCGCCCAAATGGCGAGCAGCCCGTAGCCAGCCCCCGAGAGCGTCGTGAACAGGAGGAGCGACGGGGCGGGACGCAAGGGCCCGCCCCTCAGCCGCCGAGCAACCGGTCGAGCCAACCGAGGAAGCCACCCGCGGTCGGTGCGTCCTCGAGCCGCTCGCCGCTCGCCGCGAGCCGTCGACCGGGTCTGGGCGGCAAGTAGCGGTTGGTCGGCCGATAGCCGAGCTCGGGCAGGAGCTCCACACCGCCCCGTTCGGCCACGAGTTTCGCGACAGGGCTTGCGGGGTCGCCGAGATCGCCGAAGTGCCGCGCCCGGGCGGGGCAGGCCGCGACACAAGCGGGCACACGGTCCTCCTCCGGCAGGCGCGCGTCGTCGATCCGATCGACGCAGAGTGTGCATTTCTTCATCACCCCGCTCGGCCGGTCGAGTTCGCGGGCACCGTAAGGGCAAGCCCAGGCGCAAAGCCCGCAGCCCATGCACTTGCTCTCGTCGACCAGCACGATCCCGTCCTCGGCCCGCTTGTAGGACGCGCCGGTCGGGCACACGGTGACGCAGAGCGCGTTCTCGCAATGCAGGCAGGACCGGGGGAAGTAGACCGTGCGGCCGGTCTCGGCGTCGCCCGCCTCGAAGCCGTGCACCCGATTGAGCCACGTGCCCGAGGGAGCCGCCCCCCAGGGCTCGAGATCACCGAGGGGGCCCGCCGGCCCGCCGGCGTTCCATTCCTTGCAGGCCACGGCACAGGCCTGGCAGCCGACGCAGGTATCGAGGTCGATGACCAAGCCCAAGCGGCGGGCCGGGGGCGGATCGGGGAGCGCGGTCACGGGCGAGCTCCACGGAACACCGCACCCGGGGTCGACAGGCGTGGCGGGTCGGGCACAGCCGGCGGACGCGGCAAGGGCGCGAAGCGCGGCTCGGCCAGAGCCGGCTCGCCCGGCGCCACCTTCTCGACGCGCACCCGGAGATCGTACCAGGCGGCCTGACCCGTGACGGGATCGGCGTTGGCGAGCCGCGTCCCCTCCGCGCTCCCGGGCCCGAGCTCGTCGATCAGGTGGTTGAGCAAAAATCCGCGGGTCGCCTCGGGTGCATCGGGCGGCAAGGCCCAGGCCCCGGCCCGTTTGCCGATCGCGTTCCAGGTCCACACCGTCCCGGGCTCCACCCCGTCCACCAATCGGGCGATCGCTCGGATCGAGCCGTGCCGGCTCGTCACCCGGACCGGATCGCCGTCCTCGATGCCGAGGGCCCGGGCGGTCGTGCGCGCGATGCACAGCCGGTTCTCGCCCAGGATCTGCCGCAACCAGGCATTGTGCGAGCCCCAGGAATGGTACATGGCGGCCGGCCGCTGGGTCACCGCGGCGAGCGGGAAGGCGCCCTCGCGATCGGCCTCGAGCTCGGGCGAGGGATACCAGAAGGGCAGCGGGTCGAAGTAGCGCTCGATCCGCGGCCGCAAGGCGTCGGGCGGCTGGACCCGCCCGTGGCCGCGGGCGGCGAGACGGAAACGCTGCAAGGGCTCACAATAGAGTCGGGCGAAGATCGGCTCGGCGCGCGAGAGCATGCCGAGCTCGACCGCGAGCTCCAGATAGTCACGGTTGACGGGCTTCATGTAGCGCCGCCCCGGCGGGAAGCGGTGCTCGAAGAAGCAGCCGTTCGCTACGTAAGCCTCGAGCTGGCGGGGATTGGGCGGTCCCTTGCCGACCGCCTTCCCGTCGGGACCGCGCCAGCCGGCGAGCGGTCCGATGCCCGGCGACCGCTCGTGGTTCACGAGATAGTCGGCGTAGCCGCCCGGGTAGCGCGGGCTCCCGTCCTCGCGGGTGAAGGCCGGGAGACGCAGCCGGTGGCCGAGCTCGATCAACACGTCCTGGAACGGGCGGACGTCGCGGTCCGGCCGCACGACCGGCTGGCGGATCGAATCGCAGAGTGCGTCGGCCTTGCCGATCGGCCGGTCGAGCAGCGAGAGCGCGTCCCACCGCTCGAGGTAGGTGGTGTCCGGCAAGACGAGATCGGCATAAGCCACCGTCTCGGACCAGAAGGCGTCGCTGTAGATGATTTTGGGGATGCGGTAGCCACCCGTGGCCGGATCGCGGTCGGTCAGCATGGCGATCGTCTCACTCGTCGCCATGGCCGAGTTCCAGGCCATGTTGGCCATGTAGAGGAAGAGCACCTCGATCCGGTACGGATCACCCCGCCAGGCGTTGCCGATCACGGTATGCATGAGGCCGTGGACGGCGAGTGGCGCTTCCCAGGAAAAGGCCTTGTCGATCCGGCAGGGCCGGCCGTCCGGTTCGACAAGGAGATCCTCGGGGCCGGTGGGATATCCGAGCGGCATCCCGGGCATCGCTCGCCCGGGTACCACTTGCCCGGGCTTCCCGCAGGGCAGCGGCCCGGGAGGAATCGGCCGCGGGTAGGGCGCTTTGAACCGGAACGAACCCGGCCGGTCGATCGCCCCCAACAGCAGCTGCAGGAGGTGGATCGCCCGGCAGGTCTGGAACCCGTTGGCGTGCGCCGAGATCCCGCGCATCGCGTGGATCGCGACCGGCCGACCCTCGACCCCTTCGTGCCGGCGACCCCGCCAATCGGTCCAGGGCTCGGCCAGGAAGGGCGGGTCGTCGAAGGCGGCGCGGGCGAGCTCGGCCGCGAGCGCCCGGATCGTCGCCGCCCGGATCCCGGTCGGGCCTGCCGCTGCTTCGGGGCCGAAGCCCGGGTCGAGAAAGCGTTCGGCCAGGATCTCGAAGACCGGCCGCGCCCGCCGGCCGTCGGGCAAGTGCACGGCCCCGCGCAGGGCCGGGGCGGCCGCTGGCTCGTCGGCCGGAAGGAGCGCTCCGCTGCGCCGGTCGCGGCAGAGCGGCCGGCCGGCCGTGTCGCGCGCGTAGAGCCCGTCCTCGGCCGTCCCCGGCGCCTCGATCACGAGCCAGCCGGCATCGGTGCATTCGGCAAGATAAGGTGCATCGACCCGCCCGGCGCGCAGGAGTTCGTGGATCAGAGCCGAGACGAGGAGGCCGTCCGTGCCGGGGCGGATCGGCAGCCAATCGTCGGCGATCGCGGCATAGCCCGTGCGGACGGGATTGATCGCGACGATCCGCCCTCCCCGGGCCTTCATCGCGGCGAGGCCGAGCTTCAAGGGGTTGCTGTCGTGGTCTTCGGCCACGCCGAACATCAAGAAGAGCCGGGCGTGCTCGAGGTCGGGCTCGCCGAATTCCCAGAACGAGCCGCCGAGCGTGTACATCCCGGCGGCCGCCATGTCGACCGAGCAGAAACCGCCGTGCGCGGCATAGTTGGGCGTGCCGAACTGGGCCGCCCAGAAGCCGGTCAAAGCCTGGCTCTGGTCGCGGCCGGTGAAGAAGGCGAGCTTTTTGGGGTCGGTCGCCCGCACGTCCCAAAGCCAGCGGGTGGCGATGTCGAGGGCCTCTTCGCAGGAGATCTCGACGAGCGCGTCGCGGCCGCGCTCGCCCACCCGCTTGAGCGGCGCCCGCAGCCGGGCCGGCGATTCGTGGTGCATGATCCCGGCCGAGCCCTTGGCGCAGATCACGCCGCGATTGACGGGGTGCGCGCGGTTGCCGTCGATGAAGCGCGGCCGGCCGTCCTCGAGATGCACCCGGATCCCGCAGCGGCAGGCGCACATGTAGCAGGTCGTGCAGACCACCCGGCTGCCGCTCTCGACCGCTTCGCTCGCCGTCACTCGATACGACCTCCCGCCGGCCCGGCTCCGCGCCGTGCCCGCCGCGCCCTGGTTAAAAGGCCGCCCTTTGCCCGGCAAGCGACCGGCGCCCGAGCACGAGGCACCACCCGCCGTCTCAAAAGTCGATCGTCACGAGCACGGTGTCGCTGTAGCTGCCGACCGGCACCGACTGGCCGCCCGGGATCGTGCCGTAGACGACGAGCGTGCCGCTCGCGCTCGAGGGGGTGAAAGTGAGCGCGTTCGAGCCCGTCCCCCAGACCTTGCTCCGGGCACTGTCGCGGTAGAGCTGGTAGGTGAGTTTGTTGCCGGCCGCGTTGACGAGGGTACGGGCGCTCGTGTTCCGACTCGTCCCGCCGTCGAGATGGACCTTGAGCTGGCCCGTGCCGCAGCCCTCGTAAGTGATACTCCCTTGGGCCCGGAGATCGGCCGTCTGACCCGTGCCGTAGGTGCCGAAGCCGAGCGAGGCGGTTCCGACCCGGCACGTCGCGACGACCTCGACGGTGACCGAGAGATTGCCGGTCGTGGTTGCGGCTCGGCCGGGGGCAGCGGCGAGGAGGACCGTGGCGATGATCGGAACGATTCCGAGGGGCGTGCGCATCCTTGGCTCCCGTCGTCAGGGTTGGCGGCCACCCCGGCGCGCCCGGAGCGGCTCCGAGCGCAGTTTCCGACGTGAAGGTTAACGGGGCCTTAACGCCCCGGCGCCATCCGACCCCCGCCGCGGCGTTGCTAGGCCGCCGCTTTCCTGCTCATTGTCGCCCGGCGCGGTGTTCGGAGCGGCGGCCGGATCCGGCGATGCACGGTGTGGGCGACTTCTCGATCAAGCTCTGGGGTGTACGCGGCACCGTCCCCTGCCCCGGCCCGGCGACCCGACGGTTCGGCGGCAACACCGCCTGTGTCGAGGTCCGCTGCGGGCCGCACCGGCTGATCCTCGACGCCGGCACGGGGCTTCGGGTCCTCGGCAACGCCATGGCCGCAGCCGACGGCCAGCGCCACCGCGCCCACATCCTCTTGACCCACACCCACCTCGACCACGTTCTGGGCCTGCCCTTCTTCAAGCCCGCCTACGAAGCCGGTAACTGCTTCGAACTCTGGGCGGGGCACCTGCGACCGCGAGGCCGCTCCTTGCAAGAGGTGCTCTTCCGGCTCATGGAGAGCCCCTATTTCCCGGTGCCGCTCGACATCATGCACGCCTGCATCGCCTTCCACGATTTCGAAGCGGGCGACACGCTCGAGCCCTTCGAGGGGGTCAGGGTGCGTACCGCGCCGCTCGTCCATCCCGGCGGGGCCACCGCCTACCGGGTCGAGTATGGCGGCCGCGCCGTGTGCTACGTCACCGACACCGAGCATCCCGAGCGGGGTCATGACGAACGCGTGCTCGAGCTCATCGCCGGGGCCCAGCTCCTCGTCTACGACTGTACCTACACGGATGCCGAGATGCCGCGCTTCCGCGGTTGGGGTCACTCGACTTGGGAAGAGGGCTTGCGGCTGTGCGAGGCGGCCGGCGCCGAGCGGCTCGTGACCTTCCACCACGATCCGGAGCGCGACGACACCCAGCTCGACCACATCGACGCCGCCCTCGCCGATCGCCGCCCGGGCTCGCTCGTCGGCCGCGAGGGCATGGTCCTCGAGCTTTGAGCCGGAAGGGCTTCTTCCTCCCCTACCGACACGCCGAGCGAATCCGTCCGCCTGCGAGCTACCCCGAGCTCGAGCCGCTCTTGGCCGCCCACGAGCCGGCCTTTTTCGACACGCTCGCGCGCGCCGAGCGGCACGCCGCAGTCCTCGCCCGGATGGCCGGGCCGGCGCCGCTGCCGCGGCTCGACCAGGACTGGTTCCCGCGGCTCGACGCCGCGGTCGCCTACGGGCTCCTGCTCGATCGCCGTCCGCGACTCGTCCTCGAGATCGGCTCCGGTCACTCGACGCGCTTGTCGGCCCGGGCTCTGGCCGAAACGGGGGGTGGCCGGCTCGTCGCGGTCGACCCCGAGCCACGCGCACCCTTGCCACCCGGTGTCGAGCACCGCGCTCACCTCTTGGGCGAAGCCGAACTCGACCTCGCTCGATCGCTCGGCCCGGGCGACGTCCTGTTCGTCGATTCGAGCCACCTGCTGGTTCCCGGCAGTGACGTCGATGTCCTGCTCTGCCGGGTCCTCCCGCTGCTCCGGCCGGGCGTGCTCCTCCACCTGCACGACATCTTCCTGCCCGACGCCTACCCCGAGCCCTGGGCCTGGCGCGGCTACAACGAGCAGGCGGTCGTGGCGGCGCTCCTCGTGGGCGGCCGCTTCCGCCCGATCTGGGCGAGCCGTTGGATGGTCACGCGTCGGCCCGAGCGGATCGCCGCGAGCCCGCTCGCCACCCTGCCCCTCCTGCCCGGCGCCTTTGAGACGAGCTTCTGGCTCGAGCTCGTGGGACCCTAGCCGCGGCCCGCCGCACCGCTCTCCTCGCCCCGCAGCAAACGCTCGCGCAGCTCGCGTTTCAAGATCTTGCCGTAGGCACTCT
>Ga0308405_1000490_pt1 | contig 22650 bp, 26 predicted proteins | sample HotsprSampleMS13_FD_203473 | JGI IMG/M metagenome (GOLD analysis project Ga0308405, IMG submission 203473) | Hot spring phototrophic mat microbial communities from Mushroom Spring, Yellowstone National Park, Wyoming, United States - 20060912_MS13 ...
AGACCAAAGGCAGGAATATGATAGGGATGGCGATAACGACCAGCATAGAAAAGTTTATGATCTTTTAAAGAAGTCCCGGGAACCTTATAAGGAAGGCGAATAAAAGGCATTAAACCAATGGGATAAGGGATTGGAACAACTCTTTTTGGCGGAACCCAAACCCCATTTCGATACTGTCTTTTAGAATACATTTTACCACCAAGCCAACCAGCAGGCGGAGTAATAGAGAAAAGCGGCTGAATCTTAACCATAACAAAATCATTTTACCAACAAATCAGAATTGATCCCAAAGAAGTTTAAAGTAATCGATAAAAGGGCGGATGGCTTCACCACCTTCTATTAAAACAGAACATTCCTGATTCCTAGTAAATGATCCTTTTGAAAAATTATGAGAACCAACAACGCAGAAACGATCATCAACGATAACCATCTTTGCATGAGTTGCCACACCCACTTGTCCAAACTTTACAATCACTCCTCGCTGTTGCAAAAAAGAAGCGGTCCGACTATTTATTTTTGTTATCGCATGACCCATTGACTCAATATTTAATAACACCCGAACATTAACTTTTTCCCTTGCTTTTGAGATAATTTCATTGTTTAATTGTTGAACGCCACCGGCGAACTCATGAGAGTACCATTTCCACTCATACATGATAATATCAATTTTTTGAGAAGCAGAACGAATGACAGGAGAAACTTTTCGATAATAATCCGACCCGATTATAGCTTCAACTTTTGCATTAAAGGTAAGCATTTTTTTAAGGCCTCTTTCATTATTTTATCACACTCATCACATAAAGGCAAGAAGTTATTTTTTTTTGCTTTCTCCATTTGCTCACTTGTCAACCGTTTTTTACACCGGCGACAAAAAGGGAATGAGTAAATTTCATCAAGCATTTTTTCTATTTTTCTCATATTTACGATAAACTCTAAGTTGTTATATTATGGCCCAACTCCGTATTTGTACCGTTATTTGTTATCTTTGTATCACAATTATAAAGACTATTGCCAAGGCAGATTGTCCGATCAGCCGAAGAAGAGATATAAATACCATTATCAACTCCATTAATTCGATTATTTGAAATTATACACCTATCCGCATCTCCAAGAGTAATTCCGTATTCTCCACCACCTTCAATATAATTTGAGTTGATAATACAGTCCGAACTATTTCTTGAGACAAGAATACCATTCTCAGACCCTGAAGCTAATTTTATAATATTATCAGAAACAATAACCCCATAAGTATCAGTATTATCGCCTACTAAAATACCATAAGTCTCGGCATTTTCTATTTGATTATCGGTTATTCTAGCATAATGACTACCATCAACATCAATGGCAACAGCCCCAACATTTTGAAAAAAATTTCCTTGTACTAAAAGATCATCAACATTATAACCGGTTATTCCTTCATTTGGATTTCCGGTGATAAAATTATTACTTACCGAAACCTTGACCGAATTGATAATATAACAAAATCCTTTTGATTGATTTGAATAATTATCATCAATATTAACTTGAGTACAATTATCAATAAAAATATCAAAAACAGAATACGACCTCCCATATCCTTGCCGATAAAATTTACAATTTTCTACTGATATATCATCGCAATATTTAAATAAAATAGCCCCATCGCCTTCTTTATTACATCTTCTTACTTGAATATTTTTTAAATGAATGTTTCTTCGATGCAAAAGATTTGTCCCGATTGCTTTCATTTGATAATTTGACCCTTCAAAATCAATAATCACCGTATCATTATCTTCACCTTCAATATCAATATTGGAATAAAGGATGATATCGCTTTTGGGATAATAGACCCCTTCTTTAACAAAAATCTTTCCACCCCCTAAAGCATGAACATAATTAATCGCACTTTGGATATCGGAAAACTCAGCCGCGCCACCAGCATCAACAAAGGCTTTAATTGGCCTTGTTTCCGGATGAAGTTTGATATTATAAATTGAGTAATTTACATGATCTAATACTTGAGAAATTCGATGGAAATAAAGAGCTTCATCCGATTGACTATGAGCGGATGGATCAAGGTTATGTTCTAATATTTTAGCATCTATCTCCTCTTCAATTGTCCTTGGATCATCTACTTTTTTTGGTAAAGCATACCAAGTTATTGGATCCGGCATAGGTTAAACACGAGAAACGGCTAACATAAGATAATTGATTGTTAAAGTTTGGCCAGAATCTTGATAAACATAAGCTTCCAAATAATTATTGGCGTTTAAATTTAAATACCAAAAAAAATTAAGACAAACCCGTGCCCAACCAGTTGATCGCGGCTCAACAGCATCGACTAAACCATGATTGCCAGTTGGCCGAAATATTGAACCATTTAGCAATAATCCTAATAGTCTTATACCACCAAGTGAATTATCAGTTATTCGACCATAGGCTTCTACTTTATAAACTCCTGCTTCAGGAACAGTTATTCTAGAAGGATTTGTATTATTGTGCCAATTTTGAGGATCGTAAATTTTGCGATTGAAAGAAATAATAGTATTGGCTCCAGAGGTTAGATTTACAGATGAAGAAATATCAACTATACAAATAGAACCTCGATTCCTTATTATATTTTGATTAAAATTTATTGGACCCAAAGCGGTAAAACCAGAGTGCTCACTCATAATTTTTTTTTAACTATCTAAGTATACAACTTCAAAATAAGGTGCGTCAAATGAGGGATAAAAAGCCCAGCCTTGTTTTCGATAAAAAGGTTGATATTTCCAAGCCTTACCGGATTTTTTAATAAAACTATCATAATAAAAAATACCATAATAATCAGAAACGCTAAGTTTATCAATAAAAACAGCGGCATTGTAATCAAACAATGAAAATTGGATAATTAAATGAAAATATTTTTTTCCTAATTCTCCAACGTTGATAGTGGCTTTTGACCAGTTAATATTGCCAGCCGGTGATTCCCAAGTTTCCTCATCCAAAATGTTAAGACCGCCATCGAAAAAAAAAGCATCAGCAATAACGTTAAAAGGATCGCCAAAAGTGGGGGAATATTCTATTTTTTTATAATAAAATTCAACTTTTATTGGACCAACAAGATCTTTAAGATGAAGCCGGCAAAAAACATCGTGATTGCCGCCAGGGTTAAACATTTTTAATCCAAAAAGTTGGTGGGTAAAAGATGGAGTGCCAGGAAGGGATAGGTTATTTTTTTTGCGATAAGAATAATCGGTAATAAAAGTATGATAGCCGCTAAAAGACCGCCTACTTGAAACATACTCTCTTTGCCAAATTGTAAATTCCCGAGATCTTTTCCAAGCCTCTTTTTGGGAAGGAGTCAGAGAATTCCAAACAGCCCGAGCCGCAGGAATATACGTTTTTTCTCTATTTCTTTTTTTGGCTGATCGAGTTTTATGAAGAAAACGAGTCGCCCAGGTTGGATACTTTAATTGATCAAAATAAGAAATAATTTTATCAAGAAGAGGCTGAAGTTCAGGTGGAATAGACATTCTAAAAACTTTTGCCATGGAATTATTCTACTATTTTTTTTAGTTTTTTTATAAAAACGGTAAACCCGAAAGAAAAAGAATAAAAATTGAAAAAATAAACGAAAAACGACCCTTTTAGAAGACTTTTTATTTTTTCCGATATAAGTATCGTCTTTTTAATGATCTTTTAAAAATTCGATTGTTTATGGGCAGTTTTCTCTAGTTTTTTTAAAAAATAACTAAAAAAACCCAAAATCAACACAATCCAAATTGGGCACGAAAATACAACAAGCTAAACAAAAAACAAATTGTCAAAAAACAATTGTCAACCTTGAGAAAAGCAGACAAAAATCGCAAAAAAAACTTTTAGAATCCAGGACGACGCACATAAGATAAAACGATCAATGTTAGCAAAAAAAAGAATAGGTCGTCTAACATTATTGCCCATTTAAAACTTTTAACTCATCATCTTTCAAAATTTCTCTGATCTTTTGATTGGGAACTTTTTTTTCAAGGGCTAAAATCAAAAGAGCGATAAGACGAGACAATTTGTCTTCTATTCGATTGAAACGAACCGACCATTGCTGTAAAAGAATTATGGCCAGGATAAAAACACCGCCGAAATCAAGAAAATCTTTTAGTTTTGACAAGTCCATGTTAAAACAAATAATAAAAAAAAAGCAAAAAAAAATCAAGCAGCTGATAAAAAAAAAGCAAGCGGCTAATAAAAAAAAAGCGAAAAAAAATCAAGCAGCTGATAAAAAAAAAGCAAAAAAAAACCAAGCAGCTAAAAATTGTCTAATTTATCAAAAGCAGGAGGCGGATAAGGATAACGATCCCACCTTAAACCCCTAGTTGCAAGAAAACAAGACATCCAAAGTTGATAACCATCTATTTTATAAATTGCTCTAATAGAGGCGAATAAACCAACTATCCCCAACAAAATTTTAATATACATAGGAATTTGCCACGGTGCAAGATAAAGCAACTTATTTCCCAATTTAACATACTTACCCGCACCCGGCGTTTGAAAAAAAAGGCCAATATAAGAAATCAAAGGATAAGTAAAATACAAAGCTAAACAAATAGGAGAAAGGGCAGAGCGTAAAATAACATTTTTCCACTCTTTTTTAACTTCTTCCGGTAAATTTTTCCACGTATTAGCCGCTAATTGAAAAAGTTTTTGCATATAACTTAATTCTCCTTCAAGGGGACCATCGGTATCAGACATAATCTTTTTATGAATTATAGTGCCACAACGAACAGTAAGAGTATCAGCAATAGAACCAGAAGCTTTTTGAGAAAACATTGGGTTAACAACAACAGCCATACAAAAAAATTATAACAAAAAACGGTGTGCATACCGGGAGGAATAGAAGAAAGAACCGGATTAAAGCGGTATTGGTAAACGAACTCGGGAATAGATAACATGACAGGAATAGCAAGACAATTTCCGCCTAAATTGGAATCATTAGTGGCTATCCAACCGCTTACTACTCTCAAACGCCCGTTGACGCCACCAGTAAAGCGAAGAAACTCCGAACAAAACGCAAACGGAGATTATTTTAAGGCGCGCTAAAGCGCGCCAGCCCGCGCGACTTTAAAAGGTTAAAAATTTTAATTTAATAATAAAAAAAATCCGCTTGCGCGGATAGTCGCGCGGGCTATACTCCGCTTTCGCGGAGATGTGCGGGTGAGCATACTGCCCTCCGCTTCGTTTTTAGGCACCCCCTAAAAACTTCGCTTCGGGCAGTTTTCTTGAGGAACGCAAGCGCATTTTATATTGTCGCTTCGCGACATTGTTGCGGTCATCGTAAAAATAGATTTTTACGACGCCCGCAATTATAAGGTGTGCGCTTGCTTGGTCATCGTAAAATGCGCAATTTTACGACGCCCATCCTCAAGAAAAGAATTTTAATGACTCGACTTCCGCTGGAAGTCGAGGCTCACCCGCACATTTAAGAAGACTTTTTTTTTGATAAAAAAAAGTCTTCTGCGGGTGCCGTTTCGACTTGATAAGGTAAATTAAAAAAAATTTTTTAGGAAAAAATTTGGTATTTTTTTTGTCAAGTCGAAACGGCACTCCGCACTAACGGGCAAGCAAGGTATGATTTTTTTATTATCCTGCTTTAGGCTTCCCTCAACTCTCAACCTGGCTTTTTTTCGCCTTGATTACCCATTGTACGGGGGCAAGTTTTCTTGTCAAGGGCACGCAAACGCCTATAGAAAATCGCTTGATAGCGCGATTTTTTTAACAAAAAATCGCGCCAAAAAATAAGGTGGAATTTTAAGTGTCGCTTCGCGACGTGAGGTGAGCATCAAGCGATTTTCTGATAGGCTTATGCTTAAAAAAATCACTTCGTGATTTTTTTAGCCCTTGACAACCGCCAAAACGGGTAAGGTAGATTTTAAATTTTCGCTTCGCGAAATTGCCCGTTTTGGCTGAAAACTTAGTCCCCCGTACCCCATCCAACCGCTTCTTAAATCTCCATCTTTGCTGTCATTGATTTGCTTTCAATAAAGGATGCTGAAAGGCGAAAAAAAGCCAAATTAGAAGTTTAGCTAAATCAAAAATATGGAAATTTTAAATCTTTTAACTTTAGTTTTCTTTATCTATCTTGCTTTCTTTCAAAAAGAAAAGAAGAAGGACCCGGAAGAAAGATCAAGAAGGTTAAAAGAAGCCCTAAAAAGACTACCAAGAGGCAGGTTGTACAAGTACGACCCAACAACAAAGAAATTAAAAGTTATCTCATTAAAAAAATATCAAAGAAAGGAGGTGAGAAAAATATGAACGCTTATCAAAAAGGTAGATTTGAGTACTTAAAAAGAAGATTTTATCAATTCTTTCACACTGGCAAGTACAGTCAATGGCCGGAAGAAGAGAAAAACGAGTACATAAGCTTACTAAACCTTTGGATGTCGCTACCAAAAGAAGAAGAAAGAAACTAAAGGTTAAAAGCTTATGTACAAGCTAAGTTATAAATTCAAAACTTAATCAAAAGAGAGGAGGTGATAAAAAGAAAACAAAAAAACGGTGAGGCGATAACACCAAAACAACACCGCATTATAAATTTAGCTTTTAATCTTATGAGTGCTTTTATAGTTGAAAACAAAACCATCGATCGAATTATAAATTACTTTGAAAATGAGTACATCAAAGGAGGCTATATCAAGCGCATCCTTGATATGACTCATTTAAACCTACCAGACGACTTTGAAAAGCTTGGTCAGCTGATGTTAACTCTAAACACGATGGCGGTCAACTACCGATATTCCGAAAACAACAAACCGCCAATATACAAATATAAGCGAATGCCACCTCCAGACAAGATACAAGCGCTGAAATCACTTCAGTGCTTTTTGTATCAATGCTCTGAAGGTGAACAATTCGAGAACTCAAGACTCTTTCGGATCCTTGAAAAAGCAATGAGATGGATCATGAAGGAGATAGTTATAAGTTTACCAGCTTATCAAAGGGCTGAGTGGGGTTGAAAATCAAAGGAGGTGATAAATATGCAATATTATCCCAAACCTAAATGGTATCACTGGCTCTTCATTATAATCTTCATTCTTCTAGTCCTCATCGCTGGTTAATCTTCAAGATCCCGCTTGCTGGTCAAAAACACCGGCAAGCGGGATTTTTTTATGCTTCAAAAAAGAACCCGACCGTTTTTTTAAAAATTCCGATCGTTTTTTTAAAAAAAACACCAGCCCAAAATAAAAAGCAAAGCACACTATATGCTAATATTATTATTATAATTATGAAATATTCCGAATGAGCATTCATTCCCCCCCCTACCCCCCAAGCGTTTATCTATTGACAAAAGCGGTCGCGCTTTGCTAAAATATCAATAAATTCCGCTTGAGGTCCCCCTTCCAAATAGCCGGGAGACAGGCATCACCACTTCAAGCCAATTCCTTGCGCAAGCTAAAACCAAAAGCTTGCGTCGGATTTGCACCGATTTAGAGTCGCGTTTGGCTGTACCCCCTACGACTATTTTTTTTCGGACTAAAATGGGATATCATCTTGTTCAGAATTTGATTCTTTATCTTCTTCCTTCTTTTTAAAAGATAATTCTTTATCAATCTCATCAATATCAACCTTTTCAATATTTTCTTTTTCTTTGTCCTCAACCAATTCCAAATCCTCAAGACTCTGAAATTTTCGACCTTCTACCAACTCTTTTTTAAAATATAAAATAGCCGAAGCATACTTCTTTGATAAACTAGAAAGTTTCTCTAATTTATCCAAGTCGCTTTCAACCTTAACAAAGGTAATTTTTGGAATATAGTAAGATCCTTTTTGACCTTTTCGCTGATCACTGCAAACATTGACTTTAATCCCGTAAATTGGCATTTGATTAAAAAAAGAAAGACTAATAACATGCTTTATCGATGGAATGGCCGCTTTTTTAAAATCCATTTGAAAAACTAAATCAAGATCATCCATAACCCCAACCGCCACATAAGACATATCATTATTTTTTGAAAATCGATCCGGTTGTTTAAAGATGGTAATAAAATAGCAGTTGAATTTATCCAAAAGTAGTTTTTTTGAGTAGAAATAAAACTGACCAGGCAAAGCCCGATAACCATCAGCCGAAACATATTTAGTCAAGTCAGACGAGCCTTGAATAAGTTTTACCGGAGCAGGAAGAATATCATCCGGTTCAATATCAAAAAGACCAAAAAAAACTTCATCTTTAACCTTGACTAATTGACTTGATTCGCTAGTTGTGATTTGATTTTGATCCATAAAATTAATTTTTAAATTAATAATTTTTTAAATCCTTTCGAATTTAAAAAGCCTTACTACTCGTCGACACCCCCATTTTTATTTTACTTATTTTTTTTGGTTGTTTTCAATTTTTTATATGGACCAGCATCCCCAATTTCTTCTATGACAGTTTTATTGATTAAAAGTTTGCCGTCTTCAAAAGTAACCTCGATAAAAGCGTTGTTATCAAAAATCCTTTTTTTAATCGTTGGATAAGTCTCTAAAACTAAAAGTCCTTCTTTGCTATTTTTAAGTCTTATAATCGTCATAAACTCTCACCTCCCTTCTTTAGATTGATAACTTTTTATTCAAGCGGTATTGTACATGAGACTACCCGCCGACCAAGAACATCCCGATCGACTTTTGTAGTCCCACCCGAAATCCGACAAGCCTCATAAAGCCCTTTTACCTCGACCTTAATATTGTTTAAAAATGGTTTTTCTCCTCTGTTGAGTTTAAAAAGATATAAAGCGGTTAAAATTAAAACAATTGCAAAAAGAACTGAAAGAATCTTATCCATAGGTGTTTTTTAGGGAATTAATAATCTTTGAAATACCCGAATTAAATTAGGATTTTTTATCTGATCTTTATTTGCATTATATATCCTTGGCCAAAGACAACCATTGCCATAATATTTGACTGCCAAGCCCCAAAGAGTATCCCCTGGCATAACAATGTGATATCTCTTTTCCGAAGATGAAGGAGGATAGTTAAGTTCTTTTTCTTCAAAATATGGCATTGGATCAACATAACCACGAATGTTATAACCTTTTGGATTGTTTAACTTTAGGCCAAAATGAAGATGAGGCCCGGTTGCGAATCCTGTCATCCCAGAAAGTCCTATTAGATCGCCCTTTGAAACAACATCACCCAATTTAGCAAAGATTTTGTTTAAGTGCCAATATAGAGTCCAGCCGTAGTCGTGAGAGATAATAAGCCCCATTCCATTGGCATCCGGAATTGTATCTGAGAAAATAACCCGACCATTATCAGCTGCCAAAACAGGAGTGTTAAGCTCAACCGCAAAATCTACACCGTTGTGAGGTTCACCAAATTGTTTTACATACCAAGGCGGATTTTCACCAAAACGAAAGCTAATCGCATAAATCCCAGCAACAGGAATCTTTAATTTTATATCCATAGGTTTTTTTAAATTTAGATTTTAAATTATCCTAAAAGCTCTAAAAAGTTCCTTACGCTTTTATAATTTTAATCTAATATATATTTTTAAATTTGTCAAGGGGTATTTTTTAATTTAATTTAATATTCCTCCAGTTCAATTAAATTTTTATCAACTTCAATCAAAGTGACCTCAACCCGTTCATCTTTTGGATCAACCGAAAAAAAATCTAAAAATCCCTCAATCTCATCAAAACCATCGTTTTTTAAGACTTTGGCCAAGACTAATCCATCCAAGATAAATTTTTTAGCAAAAGCAATATTGTCCTTATCTTTTTTTTTATCCTTGACAAACCAATGAAAGACGATAAAAATCTTTTTATTAACTTGACCTTTTTTTTGACTTAAAGCCTCATAATAAACCCTTTCTGTTTCTCTTTTTTTTATCGAAGCGGCAATATACTTTTGCATCCTCTCATAGTTAATATACTCATTCAAAGAAATAAAGCTCCCTTTAAAAACATACTTAAAAATCATACTCTTTTACTTTTAAAAATTTTTAATTTTTTACTTTAGTTTTGCCATAAAATTCCTAAACTCTTTTTCCTCCCTATCAAAGTCAACCACTTTTTTAAATATTTGATAGGCATTGAAACTCATCTTAAAAAGGTAAGAAGGCTTAGAATAATACCTAATTTTGTTAACAATCTCATCCAACGAAAGACCGTCCATAAAAATAGCCGTAACCCCATCAATTAATAACTTTTCTGCAATCTTTCCCCGATAGTACTCTTTAAAGGTAATCACTGGCCGACCGCAAGCGTAGAAATTATGAATTAAATGACCATAGCCTTCTCCCAATCCTTTAGGATGAAAAATAAAAGTACTATCCCTAATCGCATCCCCTAACTTATCAAGTCCGGTGATAAAACCATCATCCCCGTGTGAACCGTGAACGAAGAATTGAAACTCCAACATCCTTTTTCTCAACTCATCAAATAAGACTTTTTCCGGTTGAGAAACAAACTCATTAATAAAGACCTTTATTTTTTTTTCCTTCTTTGGTGGAGTGTAGTAAAAATAGCATAAGGGAAACTCTTGGTGAAGTAAGATATAGTTAACATCCAAAGGTGGGTGATATAAAGCCGTTGTGTCGATAAAGTTTTTATAACTATCAAAATCAATATCTTCAAAAGCATTGCCGCTTAATCGAATTAACTTTGCCTTTTTTTGATACTTTTCTTTCAACTCAACGTAAATATCCTGATGCTCTGTTAAAGTACAAAGGAGAATATCAAATTCAAGCTCTTTAAACTGTTTGAAAGTAATTCTTCTTTGAGTCCGAAGCTCAGCCGGATCGTAATAATAAAAAAACCCATCTGATGCCAAAAGACAAGAAGCTGGATCAAGATACTGTTTAACTGTCTCTGGCCTCAAAGCATACCGCCAATAGCCATTTTCAACCCATTCAAAACCAACAGGAGCAAAGACTAAACCGCCCAAACGCTTTTCAAATAAATTAACCATCGCTTGAAAAAGACCACCGTGATGCCACTCAGTAAAGACAAGCGGGCCTTTGGTATTGTCCATATAGTTTTTTTTTATCTATTTAAAAATTTACCAAATCGAGAAAGAAGAGTCTCCGCATAGAAGGTAAAAGCAATCCATCGAGCATCCTGGACCACCTTCCTTGTTCGACTGACCGCATTATAAACTAAAAAGTCAACCGGTTCATGAAATTCTGAAACATCTCCATCTTTTATCCGAAAAAGATTCCACGTTAAATTTGAAAGATGATACCAATCAACTCCTTCAAAAAGACCTAAGTCCCGAATATCTTTAAACCTACCTATCTTTAAAAGATCTTGAGAAACAGCGTAAAAATGATCTTTATCTTGACCCAAAACTCCAAACTCTTTACTTGTTTTATCAAGAGTCTCTTTTTTTACAAGAAGAAAGCAAGGATGAAGTCTTGGCCCTTGTCTAATCCCAATGACATCACTATTTTTAGTCTCTTTTAAAACTTGATATAAAAAATGATCGTCTTTGAAAAAAAAGTCTTGCTCAGTAAACAATACCCAATCACTTTTTACCTTCTCAAGCCCTGCCAACACGCAATTTTCCCGCCATTTTATAAGATCAAACGGAACATCAACGAAAGTCGTTTTCTTCATTACCTGTTTTAAAAAGGAACTAAAATCCGGCTGTCCATGAGGATAGATTGAGATTATTACTTGATTAAAAAAAGAGCGAAAGTGCTGAAGTTGAAAACGGCAAATGGGATAATCAACTCCTGATGGCCAAGTGATTAAAACATCCGGTTTTGGTAGTTTTTCAAAACTGCCCATAATCTTTCTTAAATTTTATCAAAAACTTTTAATTTATTTTAACCAAACAATACCTTTCTCCATTGTTCTTTGATTTTCTCTTTATCAAAAAGGTCAACGGCCATTTCCCGAATGTTTTTAGAAAACTTTTGACAAAGCCCCTCATCATTCCACAAAACCTCAACCTGTCTTTTTAACTCTTCAACCGAGTCTCCAGTTAACCCAGCCTCATATCTTCTTAAAAGACTAGCCACCTCATAAGTCTGTTGACCTGGCCACTCTGTTGAATTCCCAAGTACATCACCCAAAGCCACCATAGGAAGACCAGAAAGCGCCGCTTCAATAAAGTTTAGCGTGTAGGAAGCGGGATAGGTACCAGTATAAAAATACATCTTTGACTCTCTCATTGTCCTAAGAAGATCAGAATAACTTAATAAACCACCATCATCAACCCCTAAATCTCCATTACCAGGCCCATAAACCTTTCGCGGATAACCACGTGTTGCTTTATCAAAAATAGACCAATTACAAAAGGCATCCCGCTGTTTCATGCACTGAGCAAAGGTGATAACTTGCTTTCTTTCTCCAGTCCAAGGCCCATATTCCGAAATATCTTTACCAAAGCGGATTAAGTAGTCTTCTCCAGCAAATCCAGGAATCGTTCTTTCGTAAGGTGAATAACGAATTAACTCAACCCCTTCCCTTCTTAAGATCCGAAGCATATTCTCATTATTAGTTACACACTGACCAATTGACCGCCAAAGGATTCTTTTTCCTTTTAACTTTGAAAAATTTTTAAAAATCCAGTCATCTATATGCATTACCAAAACGACATCAGCCCAACGAATTAAGTCCGGATCAAGATTTTCTTTTGGAAAGATATTAACTTTTTTTGAGAACTCTTCATGATAGGGAAGATCTAAGGCTGGCCGTTTTTTATCATCAAGTTTTTTTGGATTGTGATAAGCCCCATGAGAAAAAACATCAATCCCCAACTCACTAAAAATCCGAAGCTCATCAAACTCCAAGACCGAATGACAGGATAAGTATAAAAGATTCATTTTTATTTTTTTAAAACTATTTTTAACCTTTTTTTTTAGCGGAAATAACGCTTTTTATAAATCTCCTCCAGTCGTTCAACAATTCTCTTAGTTGAAACCGACCAATCGTACTCTTTTCGAATTATCTCAGACGTTTTCATCGCTCCTTCTTTATACTTCTCATACTCATTATACATCTTTCGCATCTTTTTTCTCATATCATCAACTGAGGGGGTAAACCAATGAAAACCGTGATAATAAATAGAGTCTCCTTTATCGTACAACTCAAGTTTACCATCAATCAGTTCAACACCAGGACGTGGTTCACCCGCTCTCGTAAGAAATTCTAAATGGGCGGAATGGTTAGAGGCCAAAACCGGAATTCCGCAGGCGATCGCTTCGAGGGCGGGTAAACCAAATCCTTCACCGCGACTTGGCCAAAGAAACACCGACCCCATGGTATAAAAGCGACCTAACTCCCACTTTGGCAACTCAATATCGTAAATATAAACTGGAGCCGACCCATCCCGATCGTAAAGTAGTTTTAACTCATTTTTTATATTATGACCCCAGTATGAAGGAGAGACTTTAAGCATCAAACAAACATCCTCATCTTTACTAAACTCTTTTCGAAAGGCTTCAAAAAGGACATCAACCCCTTTTCGACGACCCCAGGCAAAATTTGAGATGAAGCGGAATTTTTCTTTGGGCGCGTTATAGAAGGGCACAATATTAGGATGAAAGTAATTTGGATCAACCCCTTCACCAATATTATACATAGGCGTTTTTACTCCACTTCTTTTAAAAGACTCCAAAGCAAACTGTGAGGTTAGCCAAACCTCATCCATATCATTCATACACTCAACCCAGTCAGTTGGAATCCCATCAACCTCAGTCGTTGTAAAGGCAATTTTATAAGCCCCGGAATTTTTAAAATTGTTTACTCCATGGCAGATAGTAATTTGAGGCAGTTTATTTGATCCGTAGACCGTTCTTGTATCATCGATAAACGGACATCCGGATGAGACTTCATCTTCATTTGTACCACCGATGAAGTGATAATAGTACCGAATACCCGCTTCAAAAAAGGATTTGGCCACGTTATAAGCATGAAGATTGTACCCTCCAGCGTAAGAGACAATTGTGTGAAGAACAACCGGTAAGCGAAAACGGCGATCAAGTGTTGGCCCCCATCTTTTTTTAAACTCTTTAAGACCTTCGCTCACTTCTTTTATAAATCTTTTTCGACCCATTTTGGGATTATAGGCATTTGGATAGATTAAATGAACATTTGGCGTGACATAGCACTTATACCCCAACTCTTTTGCTTTCATAATATACTCAGCATGTTGGATGATGTTATCATCAAAATAGTCCGGTGGCGGTAATTTTTGATAAAGATCTTTTGGCATTAAGACCGAAAAAAGAGGAATAAAGCCAACTTCACGGACTTCTGGATATTGATTAATAAAATCTTGATTGTCAGCCCAAGGCATAGGCAGATGAGTAAATGGCAAAAAATCTCCACCAAAAAAATAAATTTTTTTATCTTTTGAAAATAAAACCGGACCGATGATTGATTTTTTTGGAAGATTTTGAATATCTTCAAAAAGAGAAGCCGCAACCAAATGAGGATCTTCTTTAAAATCCGGATGTTGAATATAAACGTAATCACTATGTATGTTCAAATGATTTTTAGGTTGAACTGTCATAGGGTTTGTTTTATGCTGGATTCGGCATGACCGGTGGAATCACTTTTTGAGTCCCATCAAAGTTTGCTTTAATATACGCCCGCATGTATCGGTTGAAACCAGACTCACCCAATCCTTTCGCATAAGTATTCCAAAAATTCTTATGAAGTTGAGAAACTCCACCGAATCTCCATCTTGAGACGCCGTCCGTCAAGACCTCGCGGACTGCTTGCTGCTCCGGTGATCTTGGATTGTGCGGAATAACCCTTGATCGAATGTAATTGATACCTCTCCAGAATGAACCGGTTAAGGTATCGGCAAGAGTCCCACGAGCATCTAATGATAGAAATGGACCAGTGACGCGAACCATGTTTTTTTCTCACCTCCTTTCTAGATTTAAATTATATAAAAGAAAAATTTTCTTTGTCAAGACTCTATTATGGCCGAAGACTTTTGTTAATCCCAAAGATCCTAAGATAGTGAACACGCATTCCACAGGAAGGATCAGAAACACTCATCTGACCGGTAATGGACACAGTCAAGGGAGAGTTATTCCCACCTTGATAGATAGCTGAATACTGGCCAGAAATTCGATTCCCAGAAGCAATTCCCGTAGTTGCTGAAGCAATAATTCGATTATAAAATGTCTTAACAGTCGTTGTGCCAACCTTAACCCGCCAGGTATAATCACATCGACTATTAACACTGGCTTCAAATCTAGCCTGATAGCCAAATTCGATTAAAATTTTATCAAAAGAATTGGGAGGTAAGGTAATCGTCTGAAGAGTCGTCTCAGTGGTTGAGGAAGTCAACTCAGAAGAATCAGTTTCTTTACTATCAATAAAAATCAAAGCAAAAGGAATTGGATCTTCACCAGCATTTACGTGATCAGAGCCATGAACCCTTGGCCGAGTTGGATTAAGCCGTCTTAACATATTTGTTAACTACTAATAATTGTGTTATCAAAGGCCTCTGAATTTTTACCCAAGAGCAAAATCTCAAAGAATTTAGCATGTCTACACCGATTGCCTCTTATCATATTATAATCAACAAAATTACCATACTCTCTAATTGAATAACCCTTTCTATTGCCTGAAGCTGGCCCAATAATCACATTATCATAAATTGAGTTATTTTTACAAAGACCGCCACTTGTACCATGACAGAAGATGGCCGAACAAAACCCGTCATTTGAGAGAGAGCAGTCATAAATTCTATTCCCCGAAACCAAAACATTCTCAGTTGATGAAAGAAAAATTCCGTATAGTTGAATCTTTTCAAGAACGTTGGCTTGAATAATAACGTCCGAAGAATAACAGACAATACCGTTTTTGCCCACATCCGATATTTGATTACTAGAGACAACTACCCCGTCATCTAAAATTCGAATTCCATCTCCATCCGGACTTTCGATGATATTGCCAATAATATTTGAGTTTTGCGATGCCACATTAATCCCGATATTATAAACATCCTTGATATAATTAGAAGAAGCAATAATTCTTTCATTTATCCCCATATTCGTAGCCAAGTTTAGACCATTATCACAGCCTTCAATAATATTATTTGCGATAATTCCTTTTTTAGCATTTGTCATATGCCCAAAAGTCATTATCCCATTTGAATTTGGCACTCTTTGAGTCCAAAGTAAACGATTGCCGATAATTGAAAACTCAATTGCCGAATCTATTTGAATTCCGGAACCAAAGTTTAAGGCCGTGTTTAGAAGTTTACAACCTTGAACTGTTAAATGATTAGCCGAAAAACAACTAATTCCGGAAGAATCAGTCTTTTCAATAAGACAACCAAAGATATTACAGTGATGGGCACCGCTATCAATAAGTATTCCTGGACCACTTGAGTTATAAGACCAAACCCCAGTTATCGTTATATCTGAACAATTCCTTTGTACATAAATATTAACAGCGTAAGAGTTGTTATCTTTGTTTCCGTCTACTTTAAAATCCCGAAGAACAATTTTTGAGTAAGAATTTGACCCATCACCAACCTTAATCACATCATCATTAACATTGTTATTTAACCGAATGACCGTTGAAAATCCAGCTCCCTGAAGGGTGACATTGCTTTTATTAATTACTATTGGACTGGAAATGTTATAAGTCCCGCTTTTTATAAAAACTAAGCCGCCGGAACTTGGAAGCGCATTAATTCCCTCTTGAATATCAGTATAATCGCCCGAACCATCAGCCGCCACAATCACAGTTGCCACCCTTGTATCAATCAAAGATGAAGAACCGCCAACCTCACCCCACGCCGATCCGTCAAAACGATAAATCTTTTTTTCATCTTCTCGATAAAAAAGTTGGCCTTCAACCGGATTCTCCGGAAAACCAGATCCTTTATGAAGAACAAAGTTAAAAGCTTGTTTATGATAAAACTGAAAGGGATAGGTGATTTGCGGATTGCTTTTTAGAACAAAAGCATCTTCTATTTTAGAAGAGTCATCCGCTGATCTTTGCAGAGTCCCCCAATATATTGGCATATATGGGTGTGTCCTAAGATACCAACTTATAAATCTATTATAGCCGCTTGCTTTTTTTGGATACTTCATTTTATTATACAAATCTTTTACTTCTTTGTCCATGCTTTGCCAAATTTTAACCGCTTCAGCAAAAGCGGCCCAGTTGCCAACTTGATAAGGAGTCCCAGGCTCAGGTGGAACATTAGCTCTTTTGGCAATGGCAATAACCCCGTGCCAGGTGCGGCGTGCTTGATAAATCCAACCTGTTGCTGAGTAATACTGAGAAATAAATGGAGGATAAGGAAAAAGACCAAAGGCAGGAACATGATAGGGATAGCGGTAGCGACCGGCATAAAAAAGTTTATGATCCCTTAAAGAAGTCCCGGCAACTTTATAAGGAAGGCGAATAAAAGGCATAAGTCCTATTGGATAAGGAACCAAAACAACTCTTTTTGGCGGAACCCAGACACCATTCCGGTACTGTCTTTTAGAGTACATTTTGCCACCAAGCCAACCAGCAGGCGGAGTAATAGAGAAAAGCGGCTGAATCTTAACCATAACAAAATCATTTTACCAACAAATCAGAATTGATCCCAAAGAAGTTTAAAGTAATCGATAAAAGGACGGATTGCTTCACCACCTTCTATTAAAACAGAACATTCCTGATTCCTTGTAAATGATCCTTTTGAAAAATTATGAGAACCAACCACACAAAAGCGATCATCAACGATGACCATTTTTGCGTGAGTTGCCACACCCACTTGCCCAAACTTGACAATCACTCCTTTTTGCTGAAGAAAAGAAGCAGTCCGACTATTTATCTTTGTTATCGCATGACCCATTGATTCGATATTTAACAACACCCGCACCTTAACGTTTTCCCTTGCTTTTGAGATAATTTCATTATTTAATCGTTGAACTCCACCGGCGAACTCATGAGAGTACCATTTCCACTCATACATAATAATATCAATTTTATAAGATGCAGAGCAAATAACAGGAGAAACTTTTCGATAATAATCCGACCCGATTATAGCTTCAACTTTTGCATTAAAGGTAAGCATTTTTTTAAAGCCTCTTTCATTATTTTATCACACTCATCACATAAAGGCAAGAAGTTATCTTTTTTTGCTCTCTCCATTTGCTCATCTGTCAACCGTTTTTTACACCGGCGACAAAAAGGGATTGAGTAAACTTCTTTTAGCATTTCTTCTGATCTTTTCATATTGATAATAAATTCTAACTTGTTATATTATGGCCCAACTCCGTATTTGTACCGTTATTTGTTATCTTTGTATCACAATCATAAAGATTATTGCCAAGACAGATTGTCCGGTCAGCGTAAGAAGAAATATAAATACCAGTCTCCGCTCCCGTAATTCGATTGTTTGAAACTATACACCTATCCGCATCTCCAAGACCAATCCCATATCCTACACTACCTTCAATATAATTTGAGTTGATAATACAGTCTCTACTATTTACTGAAATTAAAATACCATAATCAGACCCTGCGGCTAATTTTATAATATTATCAGAAACAACTACCCCAATGGTATAAGTTGTATCACCTATCAAAATGCCGTTAGTCTCGGCGTCTTCTATTTGATTATCGGTTATTCTAGCGTAATGACTCCCATCAATATCAATGGCAAAAGCACCAACATTTTGAAAAAAATTTCCTTGTATCAAAAGATCATCGACATTATAACCAGTTATTCCTTCATTGGGATTTCCGGTGATAAAATTATTCCTTACCGAAACCTTAATAGAATTGATAATATAGCAAAATCCTTTTGATTGATTTGAATAATTACCATCAATAGAAACTTGATTGCAATTATCAACAGCAATATCAAAAACAAAGTACCAAGTCCCATATCCCTGCCGATAAAACTTACAATTTTCTACTGATATATCATCGCAATATTTAAATAAAATAGCCCCATCGCCTTCTTTATTACATCTTCTTACTTGGATATTTTTTAAATGAATATTTCTTAAACGATAAATACTTGTCCCAACTGCCTTCATTTGATAATTTGAGTTTTCAAAATCAATTATCACCGTATCATTATCTTCACCTTCAATATCAATATTGGAATAAAGAATAATATCGCTTCTTGGATAATAGACCCCTTCTTTAACGAAAATCTTTCCACCCCCTAAAGCATGAACATAGTTAATCGCACTTTGAATATCGGAAAACTCAGCCGCGCCACCAGCATCAACAAAGGCTTTAATTGGTCTTGTTTCCGGATGAAGTTTAATATTATAAATTGAGTAGTTTACATGATCTAATACTTGAGAGATTCGATGAAAATAAAGAGCTTCATCCGATTGACTATGAGCGGATGGATCAAGGTTATGTTCTAATATTTTAGCATCGATCATCTCTTCGATGGTCGTTGGATCATCTACTTTTTTTGGTAAAGCATACCAAGTTATTGGATCCGGCATAGACTAAACACGAGAAACGGCTAACATAAGATAATTCATTGTTAAAGTTTGGCCAGAATCTTGATAAACAGCCAACTCCAAATAGTCATTGGCGTTTAAATTTAAATACCAAAAAAGATTAAGACAGGCCCGTGCCCAACCAGTTGATCGCGGCTCAATAACATCAGTTAAAGCATGACTATCCGTTGGCCGAAACATTGAACCATTTCTCATTAATATTAATTGTCTTATTCCACCCAATGAGTTATCAGATATTCGACCATGCGCTTCTACTTTGTAAACTCCTGCTTCCGGAACAGTGATTCTAGAAGGATTTGAGTTAGTATGCCAGTTTTGAGGATCGTAAATCTCGCGATTGAAAGGAATTATAACATTGTTTCCGGAGGCTAAGTTTACAGTCGAAGAAATATCAACTATACAAATAGAACCGCGATTTTTTATTATCTTTTGATTAAAATTTATTGGACCCAAAGCAGTGAAACCAGAATGATCAGTCATAATTTTTTTTTAACTATCTAAGTATACCACTTCAAAATAAGGTGAAGCAAATGAGGGATAAAAAGCCCAGCCTTGTTTTCGATAAAAAGGTTGGTACCTCCAAGACTTACCGGATTTTTTGATAAAACTATCATAATAAAAAATACCATAATAATCAGAAACGCTAAATTTATCAAGAAAAACAGCCGCATCGTAATCAAACAATGAAAATTGGATAATTAAATGAAAGTATTTTTTTCCGGACTCTCCAACATTAATCATTACTTTTGACCAGTCAATATTGCCAGGAGGTGATTCCCAAGTTTCTTCATCCAAAATGTTAAGACCGCCATCGAAAAAAAAAGCATCGGCAATAACATTAAAAGGATCACCAAAGGTGGGAGTGTATTCTATTTTTTTATAATAAAACTCAATTTTTATTGGACCAACAAGATCTTTAAGATGAAACCGAATAAAAACATCATGAACCCCGCCAGGGTTAAACATCTTTAGTCCAAAAAGTTGATGAGTAGAGGATGGAGTGCCAGGAAGGGATAAGCCATTTTTTTTGCGATAAGAATAGTCGGTGATAAAGGTATTATAGCCACTAAAGGAGCGTTTACTTGAGACAAACTCTCTTTGCCAAATTGTATATTGACGAGAATTTTTCCAAGCCTCTTTTTGAGCTTGCGAAAGAGAATTCCAAACAGTCCGAGCCGCAGGGATATATGTTTTTTCTCTATTTCTTTTTTTAGCCGATCGAGTTTTATGAAGAAAACGAGTCGCCCAGGTTGGATACTTTAATTGATCAAAATAAGCAATAATTTTATCAAGAAGGGGTTGAAGTTCAGGTGGAATAGACATTCTAAAAACTTTTGCCATGCAATTATTCTACTATTTTTTTTAGTTTTTTTATAAAAACGGTAAGTTCAAAAGAATAAGAATAAACATTGAAAAAATAAACAGGAAATGCCGTTTTTAGAAAACTTTTTCTTTTTTCCGATATAAATGTCGTCTTTTTAATTATCTTTTAAAAATTCGATTGTTTATGGGCAATTTTTTTTAGATTTTCTTAAAAATCATTAAAAAAAACCAAAATCAACACGATCCAAATTGGGCATAAGATTAAAACCAGCTAAACAAAGCGCACGTTGTCAACAGGCGATCGTCAACATCGAAAAAAGAAGAGAGAAATCATAAAAAACAATCCTAGTATCCAGGACGGCGCATATGAAACAAGACGATCATTGTTAAAAACAAAAAGGTAAGATCTTCGACCATTATTTGCCATTTAAAACTTTTAACTCATCCTCTTTTAAAATATCTTCAACCTTTTTGTCGGAAATTTTTTTCCCAAGCGCTAAAAATAAAAGAACGATAATTCGAGATAGTTTATCCTCTATTCGATTAAAACGAACAGACCATTGCTGCAAAAGGATTACCGCCAAGATAAAAACACCACCCAGATCAAGAAAATCTTTTAACTTTGACAGGTCCATGTTAAAACAAATAATAAAAAAAAACCAAAAAAAAATCAACCAGTCAAAAGTTGCTTAATTTATCAAACGCAGGAGGTGGATAAGGATAACGATCCCAGGCTAAACCCCTAGTTGCAAGAAAACAAGACATCCAAAGTTGATAACCATCTATTTTATAAATTGCTCTAATAGACGCAAATAAACCAACTATTCCCAACAAAATTTTAATATACATAGGAATTTGCCACGGCGCAAGATAAAGCAAATGATTTCCCAATTTAACATACTTACCCGCACCTGGAGTTTGAAAAAGAAAGCCAACATAAGAAATTAAAGGATAAGTAAAATACAAAGCTAAACAAATAGGAGAAAGGGCAGAACGTAAAATAACATTCTTCCACTCTTTTTTAACTTCTTCCGGTAAACTTTTCCACGTTTTAGCCGCTAATTGAAAAAGTCTTTGCATATAACTTAATTCTCCATCAGATGGACCATCACTATCAGACATAATCTTCTTATGAATTATATTCCCACAACGGACGGTAATAGCATCGGCAATAGATCCAGAAGCCTTTTGAGAAAACATTGGATTAACAACAACAACCATATGAAAAAATTATAACAAACTACAAAAAACAACCAACCCTCTCATAAAAAAAAACCCACCCGCTCATAAAAAACAACCCAACCTCTGATAAAAAAAAACCAATCTTCTCATAAAAAAAAACCAACCCGCTAATAAAAAACAACCAATCCCCTAATAAAAAACAACCCACACTCTTATAAAAAAAAACCAACCCGCTGATAAAAAACAACCCAACCTCTAATAAAAAACAACCAAACTCCTAATAAAAAACAACCAACCCCGCCTTTATTTTTTTTAATTAATCAAACAAACAAAAAACGGAGAGCATTCCTGGAGGGATAGAACAAAAAACTGGATTAGAGCGGTATTGGTAAACGAACTCGGGAATAGATAACATGACAGGAATAATAAGACAGTTTCCGCCTAAGTTGGAATCATTAGTGGCTATCCAACCGCTTACTACTCTCAAACGCCCGTTGACGCCACCAGTAAAGCAAAGAAACTCCGAACAAAACGCAAACGGAGATTATTTTAAGGCGCGCTAAAGCGCGCCAGCCCGCGCGACTTTAAAAGGTTAAAAATTTTAATTTAATAATAAAAAAAATCCGCCAAAGCGGATAGTCGCGCGGGCTATACTCCGCTTTCGCGGAGATGTGCGGGTGAGCATACTGCCCTCCGCTTCGTTTTTAGGCACCCCCTAAAAACTTCGCTTCGGGCAGTTTTCTTGAGGAACGCAAGCG